>Ga0105047_10019733_pt1 | contig 10386 bp, 8 predicted proteins | sample MAT04_FD_78384 | JGI IMG/M metagenome (GOLD analysis project Ga0105047, IMG submission 78384) | Freshwater microbial communities from Lake Fryxell liftoff mats and glacier meltwater in Antarctica - MAT-04 (megahit assembly) | ecosystem: Environmental > Aquatic > Freshwater > Ice > Liftoff... | reverse complement strand
GATCTTGATGGGGCTCACGTCGATTATTTCTCCCGCGTTCGCAACCCGATCGGGGTCAAGCTCGGGCCAGCGACCACTCCAGAGACAATGAAACAGCTCATCGACAAACTCGACCCGCACCGTGAGCCGGGGCGCCTGACCTTCATCGCTCGGATGGGCTCTGGCAAGGTGCGGGACGCGCTCCCGCCGCTCCTAGACGCGATTAAGGGCATGGATGCCACTCCGTTATGGGTGACCGACCCGATGCACGGCAACGGCCTCACCACACCGAACGGCTACAAGACCCGGCGCTTCGATGACGTTGTCGACGAGGTGAAGGGGTTTTTCGAGGCCCACCGCGCCGCTGGGACGTACCCAGGCGGCATCCACATCGAATTGACCGGGGACGATGTGACCGAGTGCCTCGGCGGCTCAGAGCAGATCGACGAGGCGACGCTCGCGACGAGGTACGAATCGTTGTGCGACCCTCGGCTCAACCATATGCAGTCCCTCGAGCTAGCGTTCCTCGTCGCTGAGGAGCTTGTGGCGTTCTGATGAGTCGAGGCGCATCGCCCTCGGCCATTGTCTAGCGGTGGCTTCTGCATCACCCCAGAGGTTCAGTCTCTCGACGGTGTTGGGATAGCGCGCAAGGAGTAGTCAGTGATGTCGCCGACCCTGACGACGCCCCATTCCGGCCGCTGAGGATGCGGAATGCTCGCCCGCTCCCATCCGATATGCGCGGCAAGAACGTCAACGAGTTCTTGGCAACTGCCGTACACCTTGAAGGACGTGATCTTCGAGGTGCTTCCTTCGAGCAGGATCGTGATTCTTCCCGATCTTCCGCGCTGGAGACGCGCGCCAATACCTCGGGATCCGTGATTGTGAAAAGCTAGGAGATTTTATCCTCGTAGACTTCATTCTCGCCCGCGAAATCCGACGGAGGAACGAGGCTCAATCGGATCTCGTATGCTCGTTACGTCCTAGTGAGTACGCTCACGATCCCGGCGGCAGTCGCTGGCGGTGGCGGCCGGAACCGCCACCGTTCAACAAGCTCCGTCAGGTCTGAGTTGAGACGACTATCTCCGCGACTCATGCCGAGAAGCCCACTTTGACGGTGCTGCCTCGCGGCGCAAATGTGCCTTCTGCTGGATCAAGGGAGGTCACGGTGAACAGAGCGGGGGCCGCGTCCGCGAAGAGGTTGTATTCCAGCTCGAACCCGGCGTCTAGCAGAGGTTGTTTCGCTTCACTCCAAGTCAGTCCGACCACATTCGGGACCTCGACCTGCTCGACGCCCAGTGAGGTGACGAGGTCGACAACGTCCCCGGCGCGCACTACGCTTGCGCCTTCGACTGCTTGAGCGCGCAATACTGAGCCCTGCGGCACTGTGTCGCTGAACTCAATCTCACGGATCGCCCCGGCCTCGAGTCCGGCCTCCTGAAGACGCGCGGTGGCATCCGAAACCGACAGGCCGGATACGTCAGGGAGCGGCCCTGCTGACACGATCAACGTGATCGGCTGGAGCTCGCCGTACTCGGTGACGCCGGTCAGGCTTGTGCCATTGCGATCCCCGGCGAGCGCGTCGACGACGATTCCGCGCGCGACATCCCCGCTGAACTGCTCCACGACCTCGAGCAGCGTGAACGGTGCTGCCGTGATCTCGGCAGTGGCTTGGTCTTCTGTCATTCCGACGAATGCTGGCACCGCGAGCATCCGTGGCCCGATCGAGACGAACAACTGCACCTCGGTGCCGGTCTGCACCGCCGACCCGAGCGGCGGATCGGTCTCGGCGACTAAATCCACGCCAATTGTTGTCGATGCGACCTGACCGAGCTCTGCGCTCACCGAGAAGCCGAGGCTCTCGAGTTCTGTCGTCGCTTCCTCAACTGTCATCCCAGCGATGGATGTCGGAATGCTGACGGCAGCGCCTGGCCCGGCCAAGAAGTACCAGGCCGCGAACGCTCCGCTGACGATCGCGGCGATGATAAGACCGATGAGCAGGCCGCGACCGCGGCCGCGCGAGCTCGCGGTGAGGCTCGCACCGAGGTCACCGGTCGATGGCCCGGTCGTTGTCGTTTGCGGTGCGGGAGGCAATCCACCGCTGCGCCCTCGGGAACCGAGAATCTGGGTCTCCGCCGTCGCACTCGCCGCGGCTCCGGCGATCGCGCTGGGCAAAAGCATGGTTCGCTGTGACGACGTTGAGCCGGTCGATGTTGCAGACAACAACGAGGTGTGAATCTCGAAGAGCTGGTCGAGCAGAGCGCGAGCATCCTTCGGGCGGTTTTCGGGGTTGCGGTCGGTGGCCCACAGCACGATCTCATCGAGCTCTCTTGGCACTTTCGGGTTCTTCGCGCTCGGCCGCGGAACCGAGTCGTTCGCGTGCTGATAGGCGATCTGCATCGGCTGCTCGCCCTTAAACGGCTGCTCACCGACGAGCATCTCGTACATCATGATGCCGATGGCATAAATGTCGCTGCGGGTGTCAGCGACGCCGCGGGTCACGAGTTCCGGGGATAGGTAGGCGATGGTGCCGAGCAGGGCGGCACCGGTCGCGGTGTTCGCCGTTGCGGCGCGTGCAAGCCCGAAGTCGCTGATCTTAATGCGGCCGTCATCGGCTAACAGCACGTTTTCGGGCTTCAGGTCGCGATGGACGATTCCCGCCTTGTGCGCGGCGGCAAGCCCGCCGAGCACTGCCTCAAGAATGTCGAGTGTTTGCTCGGTCGTCAGTACACGATGCTCGTCGAGCAATTGCCGCAGGGTGATTCCAGACAAGTACTCCATCACCAGATAGGCCATGTCACTGTCTTGGCCTTGGTCGAAAACATTGACAACATTCGGATGCGCCAGCCTCGCCGACGAGCGCGCCTCCTGGATGAAGCGCTCCTTGAACTTGCTGTCATCGGCGAGATGACCGTGCATGATTTTGACTGCGACGCGCCGCTCAAGTCGAAGATCCGTCGCCAAATATACGGTCGCCATGCCGCCTCGAGCGATCCGTGACCGCACCTGATACCGGCCGTCGAGAAGACGTCCGATCATGGGGTCGGTGCTATTGACGGTCACCGTCTGAGTCTAAAGTTCGCCCGGCACTCGGCGACTACCGACACGGCGCGGCTGGTGCCTAACCGTGCCGCCCGACCGTGTGGCCTAACCGAGTTGGGCGAACCAGGACCAAGCTGGCTGCTCCCACTTTGCGTAGGCATCGGGGTGACCGGAAATTTGCACGGCCTGCGCAGCTTGGGTTAGCCCCATCGACTCCCAACCGCGAATGTCCAGGAGGCCACGGGTGTAACCGCGGTTGGGGTTGCTTGGCCCGCCGTAAAACAGTCGCGCGGCGTGGGTCGGGGTGGTCAGTTGCTCGATCGACCCCCAGCCAGAGCTCGGGCGCTGCTGGAAGAGGCCGACCGAGTCGCGGTCGCCCCAATCGAGGTTCCTGAGACTCGATTCCTGCATCGCGGTGGCAAGCGCAATGACGATGCCGTAGTCGGGTACGCCAAGTTCCCGGCCGACTTGGATGATGGTGCGCGCGTGACCTGCCATCTCATCCGTGAGGCCAGCCACGCTTGGTGTACCGGTTGGTGCACTCGGTGCTGGCGTCGTTACGCCGGGGATGACAAGGGTCTGCCCGCCGTAGATAACACTCGACCAAGACAACCCATTGGCATCGAGTAGCGCTTGGGTGGTGATACCGAAGCGCGAAGCGATGCCGGAGATGGTGTCTCCCGAGACGATCATGTAGCTGCCGTTCTGCGGTGCAGCCGGTGCTGGTGGAGCCGATTCGGCCTGCGGTGTGGGTTCAACGGCAGAACTCGGCTTCTCGGCGACGGGTGCCGAAGATTCGTCGGTAGGCGCAGCGGTGCTCGGTGTCTGACCGGTCGGCAGCTCCCCGTTGAGGGTTGACCCCGCGTTGGACTCGACCAGGATTACCGCCGGCGAATCGCCGTGGTCGAGCGCCGGTGAGCCGCTCGGGGTGTTCGCGCCGGGAACGACAATCGTTTGGCCTGGGTAGATGATGCTCGACCAGCCGAGTCCGTTTGCCATGAGTACCGAGATCGTTGAGATGCCGAATCGCTCGGCGATCGCGCTGACCGTGTCGCCGGTGACGATGGTGTACACGCCATCGCTTGTGGTGCTGGACCCCGAAACCCTCTGATCTTCGGGCGCGGCATCCACCAGACCACTTGCAGTTGACAGGGTAAGTTGCTGGCCGGGAAAAATCAGTGAACTCCAGCTCAGGCCGTTGAGGGCGAGCACTGATGGAGTGGACAGGCCAAAGCGCGCTGCGATATCACTTACCGTGTCTCCCGCCAGTACCCGGTAGAGCCGAGGAGCCTGCGTCGTGGCCAATGCGGATCGAGGTGAGACGTCGGCGGTGATGGCCGGGGTCGCAGCGACCGCGCTTCGTGGACCGGTCGCCAGAACGGCTTCAGAGTTCTCTGCCTTCGGTTGTGCTGGGCGCTTCGCCTGAGCGGAGTCGGTCATCGTCGGGATGTTCATCGCCACGGCCATTGATCCGACCAGAACGATCGGAACCGTCGCGTACAGGCTCTTTGCAATGCGCTGGCGGGTGCTGTCAGGGTGAGTCCGATCAGTGTCGGCGAGCGGCTCAGTCAAATACGCCCGCCGAGGGGCGAGACCGGCGAAGACCGCGCGCGCTAGCTCTGCGTTGTCCTGACTAGCGGTGCCCTGATCAAGGCGATCAACGTCATCGTATTCGTCGTGGTCGTCACGTTGCGGGGTGTCGCTCATTGCCCATCCGTCCTGCTTGCGGTCTAGGAAGTGCTGAGTCAAACCCAAGACACCACCAATAAAGCTGTCACAGATGATATCTGCTGTCAATTAGTGGGGGCATTGTGGTTACAGTTAACCTAATTGATACATAACACCCTCAGTCAGGTTCGACACCGCTAAGCGCGCCAAACCGATGCTCCGTGGCAGTCTTGTCCTGTGACAGAAACTGCACCCGTGCGCTGGCTGACGATTCCTGACCTCACCGAATTGCTCGGCCTGAAGGTCAGTCAGGTTCGACGCCTTATCGAAGATCGCTCGCTGCTGGCCAGCCGGGTTGATGGGGTGTGGATGGTCCCAGATCTGTTCATCGACAACGGGGAACCGCTTCACGATCTCAAGGGCACTCTCGTGGTTCTCGCCGATGCCGGCTTCAGTGACGACGAGGCAATGCGGTGGTTGCTTAACACCGAAGAGAGTATTGGAATTCCACCCGTTGAAGCGCTCCGTCGCGGTCGTAAAGCCGAAGTGCGAAGGGTTGCACAGGCACTCGGATTCTAGAAGCGAGCATTACGTCGAATTAGGCCGATCGTCGCGTGACTGTCTCGGCCAGCTCAAGGAGTTGCCCACGTGCCGCGGCAGTGATCGGTGCCTCGACGATCGCCGCTCGTGCGAGTCCGACGTTGTGCTCGATAATCCGCTCGACTCGATCGGCGGCGCCGCTATCGCGAATCGCACTACGGATCATCTCAATCTGTTGTTCGTCGAGTTCGGCATCCCCGAGAAGTTCGTCGATGAGTTCGCGTACCGGTGCCGGCAGGTCTGCGCGAGCCAGCGCGATAAGGACAGTGCGCTTGCCTTCGCGCAGGTCATCTCCAGCAGGTTTTCCGGTCACTGCGGGGTCTCCAAACACTCCGAGCAGGTCGTCGCGTAATTGGAACGCGATCCCGAGTGGCAATCCAAAGGCACGGAGCGCACTCAACTGCGGGGCGCTGGCGCCGGCGAGGGCAGCACCGATCACAAGGGGCGCCTCGACGCTGTATTTCGCCGACTTGTAGACGATCACGCGGTGCGCTCTGCTGAGCAACTCGATGTCCGGGTGCACGACCCAGGATGCTTCCTCGAGGATGTCGAGGTACTGACCGGCCGTAACCTCCGTGCGCATTCGATTGAACTGGTCTCGGCCGGCTAGCGCCGCGCTGCGTGAGCCAAGCGAGCGCCCGCCACGGTCAAACAGTTCGTCGCTCCAGCCAAGCAACAGGTCGCCGAGCAGCAGCGCAGACGAGGCGCCGAAGTCTGAACCGCTGCCAGCCCAACCGCCGCTGGCATGCATGCTCTCAAATTGGCGGTGCGCTGAGGCCCGCCCGCGTCTGGTGTCTGAATTGTCCATAATGTCGTCGTGCACGAGTGCGGCCGCGTGGAACACCTCGAGCGCGGTCGCCGCGAGAACGATACCCGGGAGGTCGACGTTCTCCGGTTCCTGAAGGAGATTGAAGTCCTCGACTGCGGTTCCGGCTTGCCAACCCCAGTAGCAGAACAGCGCCCTGAACCGTTTTCCTCCTGACAGGAAGCCATGAGCGTACGCGCCGAATGTGGCAAGTTCTGGCGCAATCGCCTCGAGCTCCGTTGTGCGCTCCAAGAGGAAGGCGTCAATGCGTTCTTGGACAAGATCAACTAACCGCGTACTCTCAGCCACCCAGCTAGCCTAGCCATGGACGTGGGGCGTACTATTGAGGACACCCGTAACCTCTTACCGCCTCTCACCTGAAGGGAACAGGATGCCACTTTCCGAGCAGGAGCAGCGCCTCCTGGAAGAGATGGAGCGCAGTCTCTACCAAAACGACGCCGATTTCGTCGCCACCGTGAACCCTCGCCGGGGTCGTGTGAACTACTCCATTCTGGTCGTCGGTGTGCTGCTTGGCGTAGTGGGAATCGGAACGCTCGTCGGGGGCGTGGTTCTCCAGCTTCCTCTTGTCGGCATACTCGGTTTCGGCGTGATGTTCGCCGGGGTATTGCTCGCTGTAACTCCGTCCTCGGGTTCGAGTTCAAGTGCGGCGGCTCCCTCAAGCTCGCCCAGCAAAGCGAGCAAACCGCGCTCAAGCTTCATGGACAGCCTCAACGAGCGCTGGGAAAAGCGCCAAGGGGGCCAGGAGTAGCCGCACTCTCGATCGGAGTGCGCTGTGTTTCATCATGATCGATAGTGCCCCGTAGGGCACCCGGCGTGTCCCAACACTCAAAGGCCAGCGCGAGCTGGCCTTTTTTGTTCGCTGAATTGGCTGCGGTGCGGGGCTAGCCCTCCACCTTCCTCCCCCCGGGATTTCCCTTCATTTTCTATCTTGCGCGACGCTCGGAGGAAACTTTCTCGAATTCAAGCTACTTTGTGGAGTGAAGTGGAGTAAAGTGGAGCGAACCTGCATCCGGGCCGGAGAATGAGGGGAAGGGCTGATCATGTTCGTTGGCACCTACACCCCGAAACTCGATGAAAAAGGGCGCGTAATTTTGCCCGCCAAGTTCCGTGATCAGCTCGCAGCCGGCATGTTTGTCACACGCGGGCAAGAGCGTTGCCTTTATGTTTTCAGCCAACGCGAGTTCGAAGACATTAACGAGAAGATCCGGCAGGCCTCGATCACGAGCAAACAGAGCCGTGATTTCATTCGCCTGTTCTTATCGGGCGCGAGTCAAGAGACTCCAGATAGTCAGCATCGCATCAACATCCCGCAGAACTTGCGTAGCTACGCAGGACTGGACCGAGAGCTCACCGTGATCGGTGCTGGTGCGCGTGCCGAGATCTGGGACACCGAGACCTGGAACACCTACTACCAGAACGCTGAGTCTGACTTCGTCAACACCACGGAGGAGGTGATCCCCGGGCTGTTTTGATCCTTTGACGCTGACTCCCAGCCGAACGCCCTGTCTTACTTCCCCGAAGCCAGGTCGACTCGGATGGGGATCAGCGCCCAAGGCAATCGCCTCTCATCATGTCTGACAACACCATCCATACACCAGTGCTGCTCGAGCGCTCACTTGAGCTACTGGGTCCGGCGATCAGCCGTCCGAATGCGGTCGTCGTCGACGCCACGCTCGGAATGGGTGGTCACGCCGCAGCGATCCTCGAGCGGTTTCCATCTGTGGCATTAGTCGGTATTGATCGTGACACCGAGGCGCTCGACATCGCTCGCGAACGCCTGTCTCCGTATGCCGAGCGAGTTCGACTCGTGCACGCGGTCTACGACGAGCTTGCGCGTGTGCTCGCCGAGCTTCGATTCGAGCGCGTAGCGGGCATCCTGTTCGATCTCGGTGTCTCTTCCTTACAACTCGATCGCGTCGAGCGCGGCTTCTCGTACTCGAAAGATGCACCGCTCGACATGCGGATGGACACCACAAGCCCCCGCACCGCCGCGACCATCCTCGCAACCTACAGCGAGCTTGAACTGCGAAGGATCTTCTACGAATTGGGTGACGAGAAACTCGCGCCTCGGTTCGCTTCACGTATTGTTCAGCGTCGGTTGGAGCATCCAATCACGCGATCTAGTGACCTAGTCGCCCTGATCATTGCGGCAACCCCCGCCGCAGCTGTGCGCTCCGGTCACCCGGCAAAACGTGTGTTTCAGGCGCTCAGAATAGAGGTCAATCAAGAACTTGCGGTCCTCGCGCGTGCGCTGCCGGCTGCTCTCGATTCCCTTGCGGTCGGCGGGCGCGTCGTCGTGATGTCGTACCAGTCGCTCGAAGACCGTCTGGTGAAGCGCGAGTTTCAAGCTCGCGCCGCGTCGACCGCGCCAGCTGGCCTGCCGGTCGAACTGCCTCACCACCGTCCGGAGTTTCGGCTGCTGGTTCGTGGTGCCGAGCAGGCCAGCGTCGAGGAGCGCTCGATCAATCCGCGGTCTGCATCAGTGCGATTGCGGGCCGCAGAGCGATTGCGGGAGGCGGCATGAGCGCCAACCTCGCCTACGCCAGCTTGGCTTATGCACGGCCGCTACGCCGTGAGCCGAGCCGAGCTGGCAATGGTCAGCACGACCCGCAGCGAGGCGCAGCTCGGAGTGGACCCGCCCACATTGAGATTGTTACGACTCGTGCCCAGCGCAACGCACGCCCGCGATTGGCATACTCCGTTGTCACGATCGTGAGCTTGTTTGTGATTTTTGCCGCCCAATTGCTGTTGAGCATTGTCGTCTCGGATGGCGCGTATCAGCTTTCTGGACTGCAGGTGCAGCAGAAGGAACTCCTCCGCACTGAACAGGCGCTGCTGGAGCAGTTACAGATTCTCGGCTCGACACAACATCTTGCTGCCAACGCGGCCCACTTGGGCATGGTGCCTGGGTCCTATCCGCTCTACCTTGACCTTGCTACTGGCGCCGTATCGAGCGCGCCAGGCACCGCCGATCCCATGGGTTGCGGCGGCGGTTGCAGCATGGTTGCGAACTCCCTCCTGACCGGCATCGCACTCGTGGATGCCGCCTCTGTCGCCGCGCAGACCGCGACCGTCGCTCCATCAAGCGCTCAGCCTGAGGCGCTTCAGGCGCTTGCAGCGCAGTCGGTGACCGTCACCAACCCGGACGTGCTTCCGGCGCCTCTCACGAACTGATTGTCAGGACTGCAGTTCCATGAATTCACGGCGCGCTCGACTGCGAATCTCAGGCATGGTGCTCGTTGTCTTCTTGATGGTGACCGTGTTCGTGGTGCGACTCGTCGACATCCAGGTGGTTCGTGCCGATGATCTCAACGCCCAATCGCTGGAAAAGCGGGCTCAAGAGCTCGTCACCTACGGCGTGCGCGGAGAAATCGTTGACGCGCACGGTGCAGTGCTCGCCGACAGCGTTGAGCGCTACGACATCACCGTGTCGCCGCGGGCGGCATTCTCCCGTGAGAACGCCATGGTCGTGGTTGCAGATGGACTCAGCCGAGTCGCCGCCGTCACAAGCCAGAACCCAGAAGACCTCATGGCCGTGCTCCTCGCCGACCCACAGTCGGACTTTGCCTATCTCACCCAAGGGGTAACGCTTGACACCTTCCGCGCGGTTGATGCGTTGGACATCCCGTGGGTGTACTTCGAATTGCGAAACGGGCGGAGCTACCCGAACGGCGAGGTTGCTGGCAATCTGGTCGGCTTCATCGGAACCGATGGCCCGCAGGCTGGCGTTGAGTACACCGAGGATGCTTGCCTAGCGAGCACTGATGGAGTCTCCGTTTATGAAAAGGGTGAAGACGGGGTCCGCATCCCTGGGAGCGAAGTCACGACGCGCGAACCAACAAACGGTGGCACATTGCGGCTCACAATCGATCGAGATTTGCAATGGTGGGTGCAGCAGCGAATGGAGCAGGCAGCTCAGCAACTCGGAGCGACGTGGGCAACTGCCGTCGTCATCCGCGTGAGCGATGGCAAATTGATGGCCGTTACCGATTACCCAACTGTCGACCCGAACAATGTCAACGACGCCGCGCGAGAGGCGCTTGGCTCGGTGGCCTTCACGACGCCCTACGAGCCCGGGTCAACCATCAAAGTGCTGACCGCAGCGTCGCTGCTCGATGCCGGAGTGGTCAGTCAGGACTCGCAGATTTTTGCTCCATACTCGGTCGAGTTTCCGGGGGCTGGAGAGATCAGCAATGCGTTCTACGGCCCGGAACGCCTCACCCTTGCTGGCTCGCTTGTTGAGTCATCGAATACTGCAACGGCCGAATTCTCAG
>Ga0105047_10019729_pt1 | contig 10387 bp, 6 predicted proteins | sample MAT04_FD_78384 | JGI IMG/M metagenome (GOLD analysis project Ga0105047, IMG submission 78384) | Freshwater microbial communities from Lake Fryxell liftoff mats and glacier meltwater in Antarctica - MAT-04 (megahit assembly) | ecosystem: Environmental > Aquatic > Freshwater > Ice > Liftoff... | reverse complement strand
CGGCTTTTAGCAACGGATGCGGACTTGGCGTTGGCCGAGCGATTTATTGATCTCTGGTCCCGCACCCTTTCAGAGGATCAGACAGAACGCGCCGCTCAGAACAGCGCGCTGGCTTCAGGCAGACTGGCGCGCAGCAGACTGGCGCGCAGCAGGCTGGTGCCGGGTCGCAAGGATGCGGTTGCAGGCGCCCAGCGGTTGGTGCGGGCTGGTTATCACCGGGGGCTTGCGGCGTGAGGGTGCCGCCCGATGCCGTCCCCCCTCCGCGAGAGACAGATGTCGCCATCGTTGGGGCCGGGCTTTCCGGGGCGGTGATTGCTGCAGAGCTGGCTGCCGCAGGCATTCGTGTGGTGCTTCTAGAGCGCGGCCGGCACTGGAATCCTGAGGATTACAGAGGCCCGCACAACGACTGGGAGGCCGCCGCAACCGGCCCGTGGCATGCGAGCCCCAACCGCCGCCAACTTCCCGAAGACTATCCCATTGACGATGATGCTGCAGAGATGAAGCCGATGCTTTTCAACGGTGTTGGCGGCAGCACCATCCTTTATGGGGCTCAATGGATGCGGCTATTGCCGTCGGACTTTCGCCGCAGGACACTAGACGATGTGGGGGACGACTGGCCTATCGATTACACCGACCTGGCGCCCTTCTATGACCAAGCCGACCATGATTTCGGCACATCTGGGCTTGCCGGCGATCCTGCCGGGCCAGTGCGCCCTGAGTATCCGATGCCGCCACTTCCGATCGGCGAGATCGGCGAAACCGTCGCCGCCGCGCATGCAAGGCTGGGATGGCACTGGTGGCCGGGATCAAATGCGATTGCCTCACGGCCCTGGCAGGGAAGGCGGCCTTGTGTGCTGCGGAGCGCCTGCGGCCAAGGTTGTGGCGAGGGCGCCAAGGGTTCGGTCGATCGAACGCATCTGCCGGGAGCGGTTGCTGCAGGGGTTAAGATAATCGTCGGTGCCCGCGTAGTGCAGATCGAGACAGATAAAGCGGGCGGTACCACCGGCGTCATCTGGCGCGATGCGGCCGGACTTCGGCATAGATTGCAGGCGCAGAGGGTCGTTCTTGCGGCTAATGCCCTTGGCAGCGCAAGGCTGTTGTTGGGTTCCGCACCGGGAGGGCTAGCCAACCGCTCAGGGCTGGTGGGGCGGCGGTTAATGATGCACCCATTCACCCGGGTGGCTGGGATGTTCGACCGGCCAATGGGTACAAGCCAAGGCGCCTGGGGCCAAGCGCTCTATTCACTCCAGTATGCTGAGGCCGATCCTGAAAACGGTCGCCCGCACGGAGCAAAATGGAACCTTGGCCCCTCCGGCGGGCCGCTGCATGCCGCTCTTTTCCCCTGGCCGGGTGGACCACCCACGGGCGCTCGCCTGCACGAGCGGGTCGCCTCCTGGCTTGATCGCGCCGCGCTTTGGGGCATAACGGTGGACGATCCGCCCGAGTTGGAGAACAGGGTAGAACTGGACCTAGGGACGCCCGTCGAGGGCGATGATCTGCCGGGACTGCGACTCACCTACCGCATCGCACAAGAATGCCGTGATGTGTTGGCGTTCAACGCAGAGCGGGCTCGAGACTCCTTCGAGGCCGCCGGGGCGGTGGAAACGGTCGCCCTGCCGCTTGCGCAGGATTACGGCTGGCACTTGCTGGGCACCTGCCGCATGGGCAACGACCCCGAGACGTCAGTAGTCGATCGTTGGGGAGAGGCGCATGACCACTCTGGCCTGTTCATTGCAGACAGCAGTGTCTTCGTTACCGGTGGTTCGGTAAACCCGGCAGCTACAATCGCGGCTCTGTCGCTGCGCACCGCGAAACACATTCTCACCAGTCGGAGCAAATGATGACGACTCACGAACTCGAAGCAGGTGCTCGTGCCGAAAGGCGTCTGTCTGCACTTTCCGCTGTGCTGATCCCCTCAGGCCGCGGCCTACCTGCCGCCCCAGACGCCGGGGTCCCAGGCCCGATGCTTGATCGGGTCTCTGCCCTGCGCCCGGACGTTTGGATGATCCTTACTTCTGCTGTGGCCTTCCGCCCAACTTTGTCCGCGGAAGCAGCGGTGGCCGCCATGGCACAGGAGGAGCCGACGCTTCTCAGAGCGCTATTCGAGGTGCTTGCTGCGGCCTACTACCTTTCCCCGACTGTTCGGGCGGGCATCGGCTACCACGGGCAGCAGGCACTTGCACTACCGCGCGGCGGCTTTGGTGCAGAAGATCTTGCGCTCGAAATGATGACCAGAGCACCCAGCTTTCGCGTACCGCCCGATTTTGTGCAGTAAGAAGAGAGTGGACAGAACATTTGGGTCATGCAGCGCTTCTGCTGTTTACGACTGTCAGGCGACCGTCGAGCACAATTGCCCGTGTGACGGCAACTCGGTGAGCCCCTTTTGGCGACCACCTCATCCTTCTGCGCTTTCTCATGCAGGCATTGGCAGCGCACAGCGGCTGCCGACGCCGGGTTCAGCGAACGGACCGCCCGGCGCTTCGATGCCGACCCGACACCGCCCTCAAAGCGCAAGATCGTTCACGGGCGCACGGTAGCCGATCCGCTTGAAAACTTATAGGGAGACTGATCTTCTTCCTCTGCTGGTGAAGGACAGCGCGTTGCAGGCGGTCACCCTTTTGCGCCACCTTCAAAGCGCGCATCCACTGGCGTTCCCCGATGATCGTATCCGGCGGGCGCTGAGTGGCGGGTGCGGCAGTGGCGGACGCTGAGTGGCCCCGAGTGCTGCATCATCTTCCGCCAGACGCCTGAGCCAGGATACATGGGCCCCGCTTTTCGAAGGCCCCGCTTTTCAAAGGCCCCGCTTTTCGAAGGCCCCGCTTTTCAAAGGCGGGCGACTTCACCCATGCCGACGAGCTGGGCGTGGTGATTGCAGGCCAGCCCTTCGCGCATCTGCTTTATCACTTCGTCATGGTCTACAGCCGCCAAAAGCAACCTGGGGGGCAATATGTCGGCGTGGTTCTTGGCGGTGAAAGCTTCACGGCCATGGCCGAGAACCTGCGAGCCCAGGCCCTCTGGTCGCCGCCTGACGACAAGCTGGGCGGCGTGCCGCAAAACCACCGAACCGACAGCCTCTCGGCCGCATTCCGCAACCTGAGGCGCTTCGAGATGCTCAGGTTTCCGATTTACGTCGCCACAGACCCAGACGCGACTCTCGTCCAACTCAGATGCATACAAAAATAAATACGTTATAGAAACAAGCGCTTGAAAGCTATTCACCGAAATGGTGCAGGCAACAGGTCCGGAGAATACCGACCCCGAGAGAACGCTTTCGGGCCTCTTGGCGCAGGGGTCGGTGCTCAGCCCAACCCGCATACCCCTTGAAAACAAAGGGAAATTTTGGCGAGGCCAGACGGAGAGAAACGTTTCTCAAGGGCAAGTGGCGGATCGATAGGGATTCGAACCCTAGAGACGGTTCCCCGCCTACACACTTTCCAGGCGTGCGCCTTCGACCACTCGGCCACCGATCCGTTCCGGGGTGTCTACACGGCGGGCGGGGCGGGGTTCAAGGGGTTTCTGGGGCGGGTCCGCGGCGCCTTTGGCCTAGCGGAACAGATGGCGCATGCGGTCGTGGTAGCTTCCGGACTTGAAATGGCGGGCGACCCAGGCATCGTCGGGGGCCAGCACCGCGGCCTTTGCCGGATCGCCACGACCCTGGCGCGCCTTGCGGATCGCGACGGTACGGAAATACAGGTGATTGAACAGTCGCATGAATTCGGTCGCGTGCACATCGGCCACCCCTCGAAACGCCGGACCGCGCATCAGCACCATGTTTTCGTCATTGCTCTCGACCGAGCCTTTGGAGAAATTCGCCGACCCGGTAAAGATCGCCGGCATGTCACCCAGCAGGTCCAGCGCCAGAAACTTGGTGTGGATGTAGAAGATTTTGCCCCGCTTGCGAAAATGCTCTTCGGCGCGAAACCACTGATCCAGCGCCGCGCCCGGCAGGCCGAGGGCGATCGACTGCGCGTTCAGCCGCTCGCCATAGGCGATCTGGGTGTCGAAATCGGCATGCAGCAGGGCGACGATATCGGGGTTCCGGTCGCGGCGCTCGGCAAGGATCAGCCGCAGGTGATCGGCCTGCGCCCCGAACACCCGGGCCAGCGGTTCGGCCACCCCGAAAGCGGCGGTGAAGAAGGCAGAGCTTTGCGCCCCGGCAAGCGCGCGGGCATACCATTGCAGCATGCCGGCCGGACGGGGCGAAAAGATCGGGATCAGGGCGTTTTCCGGCAGGGGTTCGGCCGGGTCCGGCGACAGCGCCGCCACCGCCGCCTTGAAGCTGCGGGTCTCGGGGTCGGCGGCCAACAGCTCCCAATAGGCCGAAAATGCCGCGGCCAGCCCCGGATCGCGGATCAGGTGCGCGAGGTTGGTCTGCCCCAGAAACCCCGAGGGGGTGAAATTGGTCGAGCCGGTCCAGACCGCGGCGGGCTGGCCGTTGTCGATAAGCAGCATGAACTTGTTGTGGGTGATCGCCGAATAGCGCGAGCGGCCATGCAGCGAGGCGTTGGCCGCCCCGCCAAGCCCCGACGCGGCGATCAGGGCCGCGCTGGCTTGCGAGGTGTGGGTCGGCACCAGCGTGCCGTCGCGCCGCCGGTCGCCAATGTCGTAGACCAGCCGCACCGTCGCCCCGCGCCCCGCCGCCGCACGCAGGGCCGCCGCAATCGGCGGATAGGTGAACTCGTAGGCCGCCACCCGCAACTCGAACCGCGGACCGGTCGCTTCGGCGATGAAGGCCAGCGCCGCCTCAAGCAGCCCGCGCGACAGCCAGCGGGTCTTTTCGTTGGTGGGGTCGATCTGTTCTGCGTCGGTCGGGCCCACATTGTCGAACCTGTCGGCAAAGGCCTGCGACGGGATGGCGCCGCGGTTGTAGAACACCTGATGGTCGCCGTCGGGTGCGGCGGCCGTCACCGTCATCTCGATTTCGGGGCCCGGCACCAGATCATCGGGCGTGCCTTTCAGCGGCAGGATCACATAGGCCTTGGTCTCGCCGGGGCTGATGCCGTAATCGCCCCACTGAAAATCCTGGATCGGATGCTGGCGGGTCGACCGGCGCTCGCCCGCGATCACCGCAGGCGCGGTCCGGGCAAAGAACTTGAAGCCCCGCAGCCACTGCACGCCGCCGTCGCGCTGCCGCACCCCGATGGCAAAGCCCAACAGGCCGTCGCGGGCCGCCTCGTCGGCGTCAAACCCGAACAGCACCGCATGGCTGCCGACAATCGCATGAACCGAGTATCCGCCTTTGGAAATCCGCATCGCCCTACCCTTGTGTCAAATGACGCAAAGCTAGCATGGCGCGCAGATTCGCCCTAGACCTCGCTCAATTCCAGATAGACCCGTCGGTTTTGTCGGCCCTTCTTTTCGACACGGCCGATCCGCACCTGGCCGATCTCGCCGGTGCGCGCCACATGGGTGCCGCCGCAGGGCTGCAGATCAATCTGCTGGTCGCCCGACCCGATCCGCACCAGCCGCACCCGGCCCTGCCCCGTCGGCGGAGCCACCGACAGGGTCTTGACCAACCCCGGATTGGCGGCAAGCTCGGCATCGGTGATCCAGTCGTCGGTGACGGCCAGATCGGCGTCGATCAGCGCGTTCAGCCGCCGGGTCAGGGCCGCTGTGTCATCGGGCGGCTCGTCCATGTCGAAATCCAGACGGCCCCGGTCGGCGCCGATCTGCCCGCCGGTGACGGGCAGCGGAATGACCACCGACAGCAGGTGCAGCGCGGTGTGCACCCGCATTATCCGGTGGCGGCGGTCCCAGTCGATCACCTGCGTCACCTCGGCCCCGACTGCCGGCATCGCCGATGCTTCGGACGGCACCAGCGCCACCTGCCCGCCTTCGACCTTGACGGCAGTGGCGATGCCGATGCGCCCGCCCGCCCACCGCAACTCGCCGCTGTCGCCGGGCTGGCCGCCCCCCGTTGCATAGAACACCGTCCGGTCCACCACGATGCCGCCTTCGGGGGTATGCCCCGTCACGATGGCGGTGGCGCTGGACAGGTAGGCGTCAGCGCGAAACAGCAGGTCGGTCATGATGTCGGCACCTCGGGCAGGTCGGTGGGTCGGTCGGGTTTGCGGTGGCGGAACGGCACAGCCGCGTTGTCCCCGGCGTTGGGGTCGGGCCACATCGCGGCAATCGCCGCCTCGTGCAGGCGGTAATTTTCGTCGATCTCGGCCAGCCCCGCCGCCACATCTGCCGCCTTTTGCAGGTAATCCCGATGCGGGTTCGAAAACACGATTCCCGCGGCGGCAAAGCGTTCGGCGATCTGGTGGTTGATCTCGCTGCGCACCGGCAGGCTGAAGTTCACGTCGCGCAGGATCACCCTGACCTCGAAGGTCATCGCCTCGCCGGTGAACCCCATCAGCACCACCAGAGGCCGCGGATTGAGCACGGCCAGAGGCTGCGCCTCGGCGATCTCGCGCAAGATACGCTCGACCAGCCGGCTGTCTGTCGTATAGGGCACCGTCACCGGCACGATCAGCCGACCCGACAGGTTGTAGCGGGTCCAGTTGGTGACCCGGCCCGCGACAAGATCGGTGTTGGGCACGATGACGTCGCTGCGGTCAAAGGTCTGGATGCGGGTCGACCGGACCGAGATCGACTTGACGATGCCCTGCACCCCGGCCACCTCGATCCAGTCGCCCTCCGACACCGGCCGCTCGATCAGCAGGATGATGCCCGAGACGAAGTTCGACACGATGTTCTGCAACCCGAAACCGATGCCGACCGACAGGGCACCGGCGACGATGGCCAGACCCGACAGGTCGATGCCGGTCGAATTGATGGCGATCAGCCCGGCAAGGAAGATGCCGACATAGCCAAGCCCCGAGACGATGGCGTTCTGCCCACCCTGATCCAGCCCCGTGCGCGGCAGGATCGACGTCTTGAGCACCCCCTGCAACAGCCGCGTCGCGCCATAGCCCGCACCAAAGATGATGGCGAACAGCAGGAAATCGGTCGGCGACACCTGGGTTTCACCCAAGGTGAAGCCTTCGCGGAACCGGGTCCACATCTCGGTCATGTCGGCCCAGCGGGCACCCCAGATCAGCGCAAAGACCGGCAGCGTCGACAGCGTCAGCGCAAACCCGGCCAGCACCGGCACCAGACCGTCCGGCTCTGCCGCGTCCGACCGCATGATCAGCACATGCACGTCGGCGATCAGCCGCTGCAGCACCATCAACAACCCCACCAGCCCCAGCGACAGCGCCGCCGGGAACACCAGCGCCGATGCAGCCGAGATGTAGCCGACAGCGCCAAGCGCCGGCCCGACGACGCCGATGACCATTGCGGCCCGGGCGAGGATGCCCATCATCCGGCTGCGATAGCTGTGCCCGTCGTCGATCACCGCGCCGTCGCGCGCCTGCGCCGCCATCAACTGCCCCATCCGCAGCAGCAAAAGGCCCGCGACGACGATGATCGGGAAGGTCAGCACCGATGTCGCGGCTTCGGACAGGTCCAGTTGGTCGATGGCCACCCGGCCAAGCGTGGCGATCCCCAGCAACAGACCGAAGGATGATGTCAGAACCCGTCCGACCGTCGCCCGTTCGGGGGTCAGCGGCAGCGCGGCCGTCGACACCTCGGGGCGCGGAAACACCCGCCCGCCCAACCAGATGGCCGCAAACACCGTAAAGCCGATGCCGGCCATGCTTTGCACGATCACCGTGCTGAGAACGCCCAGCATTCCCGTCCGCTGCAGCGCCGAGGACAACGCCTCGACCCCGAGAACCGGCACGATGATCAGCCCAAGCGACGCGGCAAAGCCCCAGATGCGGTTGCCCCGCCCGCCCGCCTGCCCGTGCAGCCGGGTGGCGATCCGGTCGATCCAGTCGCGGCCGCGCCACAGGACGGCGATGGCGAACGCCAGATACAGCAGGATCAGCGGCAGGTTGTCGCCGAATTCCCGCCGTGCCGACGGGTCAGCCCATTTTGCCGCAAACTCTGACCACAGCGTGACGGCGGTGTTCGAGGCCGCAATCGCCGCCTCGGGCCAGTTCGCCGGGTTGATCGGCGCCGGCCACAGCCGCAGCATCTCGTCGGCCTGCCGTTCGCGCAGCACCCGGTCGATCTCGCTGATCAGGCCGTCGGCGCGGCGGTAGGCCTCTTCGGCGGCAATGCCGGGGGCCTGCAGGCGCACCAGCTGGTCGGTTAGGGTCGACCGGCGCTTGGCAATCTCTTCGGCCTCGGCCTCGCCCTCGGCCGGCGCGGGGCCAAGTGCCGTGATCTGGGTGCGCAGGGTGGCGATGCGGGCCGAGTTGGCGTTCTGCGCGCCCAGAAGCGCCTCGCGCCAGTCGGCCAACTGCGCGCGCAACAATTCGAGCTTGACGCCGGTGCTGCTGCGGTCTTCGATCGCGGTTTCGGCGCGGGTCGCCATCCGCTCCCACGCCGCATAATCGACCGCACCGGGCACCGAGGCGCCCCGCGCCGACCCCGGTTTCGCCCCGGTCGGCATGGTCACGCCCGGATTGGTCACGCCCGGATTGGTCACGCCCGGATTGGTCACGCCCGGATTGGCCACGCCCGGATTGGCCACGCCGTTGACCGGCCCGGTCGGCGGCGCGCCCTGCACCAGCGTGGGCCGCTTGCCCGGCACCAGCGCGCCCGACTCGTCCACCGTCCAGATGCCGCCGCCGGTGGTCTGGGCCTGCGCCGGCGCAAACAGCGCAAGCCATGCCAGCAGCAGCAGGCAGGCAAGACCGCCGATCCGCCAGCCCTGCCCGCGCGGCTTGATCATGCGTCTTCGAACACGGACGGAATGGCACGCGGCGCGTGGTCCATCCACGCGGGCACCGGCAGGCCCTTTTCCCGCAGGAAGGCCGGGTTGTAGAGCTTGGACTGATAGCGGTTGCCGTAGTCGCACAGGATGGTGACGATCGTGTGCCCCGGCCCCATCTCGTGCGCCATCCGGATCGCCCCGGCGATGTTGATCCCCGACGATCCGCCCATGCACAGCCCCTCGTCCGCCAACAGGTCAAACACCAGTGGCAGCGCCTCGGTATCGGGTATGCGATAGCTGAAATCGGGCGTGAAACCTTCGAGATTGGCCGTGATGCGCCCCTGTCCGATGCCTTCGGTGATCGACGATCCGGGGCTGTCCAGCTTGCCCGTGGTGTAGAACGCATGCAGGGCCGCCCCCTCGGGGTCTGCGAGGCCGATCCTGACGCCCTTTGGCTGCAGCGCCTCGGCCACTCCGGCCAGCGTGCCGCCCGACCCTACGGCGCAGATGAACCCGTCGACGCGGCCGCCGGTCTGTTCCCAGATTTCCGGGCCGGTGGTTTCGACATGGGCCTGCCGGTTGGCGACATTGTCAAACTGGTTGGCCCAGATCGCGCCGTTCGGCTCGGTCCGCGCCAGCGCCTCGGCCAAGCGGCCCGAATAGCGGACATAGTTGTTGGGGTTCTTGTAGGGGGATGCCGGCACCTGCACCAGTTCGGCACCGGCGAGTTTCAGCATGTCCTTCTTTTCCTGACTCTGCGTCTCGGGGATCACGATCACGGTGCGAAACCCCATGCTCGCCCCCACCAGCGCAAGCCCGATGCCCGTGTTGCCCGCCGTCCCTTCGACAATCGTGCCCCCCGGCTTCAGATCGCCCCGCGCCACCGCATCGCGGATGATATACAGCGCCGCCCGGTCTTTGACCGACTGCCCGGGGTTGAGAAACTCGCATTTGCCAAGGATCGTGGAGCCGGTAATCTCGGACGCATGCTTCAACTTCAGCAGGGGCGTGTTGCCTATGGTGTCAGCCAGATCACTGTAAACCCGCATGAGATGCATCCTTTTGATATGGCCTACAGGTGTAGGCAAAGCCCGCGCCAAACTCAAGGGATCGGGTGTTGCCCTGTCCCGGGCCTATCGGCGGTGGAAGCAATGCAGACCCTCTTTCCACACCGCGCCGCCTGTGAAGTTCGGATTTGGCCGGCAACGCCGCAGTTGCGAATCTTCGGCAACAGGCGCGTCGGCACGGGGGCGCACTTTGCCGTCATCGCCCAAAGCCGCACGGCGGGTGACGCGGTCTACGCGCGGCGCTTGCAGCAGGCGGCACTGACAACGGCGCGCCGGGGATCAGTCGCTGGCACGAGAAGTGCTGCCGCGCGTGCACGACCCGGACGCGCGCGTGCACGACCCGGACGCGCGCGTGCACGACCCGGACGCGCGCGTGCACGACCCGGACGGCATCAATCGAGGCGATGAGCAACCCGACCGGATGAGCAGACCGGCAGCGGCCTGTGCATCAGTCTGGTAGGGCACGACACACCGAAACGGTCGGGACAGCCTTGACGCGCCCACCCAACCCCTTGATCTTGCCTCCAGAAAAGGGGCTGCGTCGGGGCCTGCCGCTACCCCGCCACAAACATCCCGTCCGCCTTCAGCCCGGCATAGCTTTCGTCCAGCG
>Ga0105047_10019728_pt1 | contig 10387 bp, 8 predicted proteins | sample MAT04_FD_78384 | JGI IMG/M metagenome (GOLD analysis project Ga0105047, IMG submission 78384) | Freshwater microbial communities from Lake Fryxell liftoff mats and glacier meltwater in Antarctica - MAT-04 (megahit assembly) | ecosystem: Environmental > Aquatic > Freshwater > Ice > Liftoff... | reverse complement strand
GAATAAGCACGCTGGTTTTGCAACAAGCCTCTACCGACTGACTACACTGTCGAACCTGTCAGGCGTGTCATTTGCCTATTGTCGGCACGATCTTGGCAACGATTGGCGGCCAGTCGGTGAAGCCGTCCGAATGCTTTGCAGCGGTCACGATGCGCGCCACAAGGGGTTGTTGTTGGGCGGTGGCCAAAGTTTTTCGCATGCAGTGATCGTCAACGCCCTGCCGCTTTGCTGACTTCGCGAACCAACAGAATCAGCATTGCCAACGGTGGCGCAAGGCGGGGCGATGGAGCGGGTGGTGTGCTCTTACTGGCGGTTGATCTGCGAACTGAAAAAGTCGCCAGCCTCGCGCATGAGCTTGGCACCGGCAGCAACGTCAAGATCACTGGCGTCGTCTATCCATTGCGGCGTGCCTGGACCATCATCGTCAAACTCCATTACAAATCGGGGCGCGTGACAATGAACAACGAAAAAGCGGTTGTCACCATCATCGGCAATCAGGAATTGTGGCAGGGGGTCAAAGTCAGTAATGGGGCGCATGGCCGCAGCATACTTGGCCGGGGCGGTCGGTGGCAATCTCGCCGGTGCCGGCAATCGCACGCCAGCGGCCCAGTATGGCAGCAACAAGCAACAGCTTGCCAAGCGTAGGCTGTCTTCAAGAAGGAATTCAAGTCTGCAACCGGCTGAGGGCTCGATACCGATGCCAGTGGCAACTCCTCTTTCCAATTGTAGCGCCAGCTACCGCACCACGGCCCGCTCACGTAACCGGTACCGGCGTGGCGTGACGCCGTAGCGCTTGGCGAAGATGCGGTAGAAATAGCCGAGATTCTCCAACCCACAGTCCAGCGCGATCTCGGTGATCTTGTGATCGGTCATCCGCAACTGCCGGGCGGCGTGCTCCAGCCGTAGTTCGTTCACCACATCGGTCGTCGTTTTGCCGAGCGCCTGACGAATCGTGCGGTTGACGTGTTCCGGGCTGCGGCCGGCCAGTCGCGCCAAGGCCGGCGCGCCGCCCGTCAAATGTTCCGCCCGACCATACTGACTGATGGCGTGCCGCAACCAGTCCGGCAGCGCTGTCGGTGACGAATCGTCCCCGATCACCACCAACAACTGCAACAAAAACGCATCCCGTCGCAGCCGGGTCTGTTCACCCACGGCCAGCACCTCCGCCCACTCCTGCACACGCCGCAACTGCGGCGGTGTCAGCGCGGCCCGGTGCGGAAACGCGCCGTAGTTGCTGCGCAAGAAATCGAGCGTGTCGGCAGCAAACGCCACATTCAACAACGTCAACCCCGCCGGCCCACGCGCCTGAAACCCATGCACATCGCTCGGCTGTACAAACACCAAATCACCCGTCTGCAATTCCTCCGGCCGGCCATTGAGCAAGTGGACTCCGGCCCCAGCCTCGATCCAGAACACCTCCGCAAAATCGTGCGTATGCTGCGGTGACGGCGTGCGCGACACATGCGTCCGCGCCACATGATAAAACGCCCCCGCCGGCACAAACGTCCGCAATCGCAACTGGATGGGTTTGCTCACGATGTTTGTTATGTGTAGCTTTTTGTCACTTTAACAGAAGAAATATCAGCGACGAATAGATTATCATTTTCCCGAGGTGACGATTATGGCTGGCCGATTGACGCAGACCGAAGTGGAATTTTTCAAGCGCGAGGGTTATCTCCGCTACAACAAACCGGTGATGAAGCCGGAGAATTTTGCCGCGCTGCACGCGCATTTCGAGCAGAAGCTACGCGCCTGGGACGTGGAAGGCGCCGGGAAATCGCCCGAAGCGATGGATGTCCCCCACTTCACCGACACCGCCTTGTACCGCTGGCTTTTCGACCCGCAGGTGCTCGACCTCGTCGAATCGCTGATCGGTCCCGACATCATTCTCTGGTCGAGCCATTTCCTCTGCAAACCACCCGGCGTCGGCAAACGCGTGCCGTGGCACGAAGACTCCGCCTACTGGGGCACGGCCCTCGATCCCATGGAAGTCGTCACCGTCTGGCTGGCGGTTGACCCATCGAGTCCCGCCAACGGTTGCATGCGCGTCATCCCCGGCACCCATCACGACGGCTATTCCGAATACGTGCCTGTCGCCGATCCGGACAAGCAAGTCTTCTCCACGGAAATCCGCCAAGACAAGATTGATGAATCGAAAGCGGTGGACATGACTCTCGAACCGAACCAGTGCTCATTCCATCACGCGAAATTGATTCACGGTTCCAACGCCAACACCAGCGCGTTTCGCCGCTGCGGCTACACGATGCGCTATGTCCCGGCCACCAGCCGATTCAATCACACGGTGCAAGCCCACTTCCCGGCGTTTCGGGTCTATCTCGCCCGCGGCCAGGATCGCGCCGGCAACCACTACGGTGACCCCACGACAATTAACGAAGCGTGGGTCAACGCCAATCCGGCCGAGCGGCTCAAAGTCAAAGCGCTCGCGGGCTAATCATCAGGCGGTGCCCGTGCGCACGAATTGCCGGTGCAACCCGGCGTACACGCCGCCGGCCGCCACCAATTGGTCGTGCGTGCCGCGTTCCACGATGGCGCCGTGGTCGAGCACCAACACCAAATCCGCATGCCGAATCGTGCTGAGCCGGTGCGCCACCACGAAACTGGTTCGCCCCCGCAACAACTTCGCCAAGGCCTGTTGAATCCGCGCCTCCGTCAACGAATCCACCGAGCTGGTGGCCTCGTCGAGAATCAAGATCCGCGGATTGGCAATCAGCGCGCGAATGAAACAAATCAGTTGCCGTTGTCCCAGTGAAATACTGCCGCCGCGCTCGCCCACCTGCGTATTGAACCCGTTCGCCAGCGTCGCAATCACGTCGAGACAATCCAGCTCCCGCGCCGCCGCAATAATTTCCTCGTCCGTCGCCGCCGGTTTGCCGAGACGGATGTTATCCATGACGGTGCCGGTAAACAGGAAGTTTTGCTGCGGCACAATCCCCATCTGCCGGTGCAACGACTCGCTCGTGATCGTCCGAATCTCCTGCCCATCCAACAACAACTCCCCGCCGGTCGGCAGATAGAACTTTGCGATCAGATTCACGACCGTGCTCTTGCCACTGCCCGTATGACCGACCAACGCGATGGTCTGCCCCGGCTCCGCCCCAAAGGAAACGTCGCGCAACACCGGCCGCCCCGGCTCATAGGCAAATTGAATCTCGCGAAACTCGACCCGGCCTTGCAGGGGCGGAATCTCGCGGGCATCCGGTGCATCCGTCCACTCCGGCGGAGTATCGAGCAACCGAAAGACCCGTTCCGCGCCGGCCATCGCGATCAGCGAGTTATTGTAGAGATTCCCCAGACCCTGAATCGGCTGGAAGAAGATGTTCGCGAGGAAGAAAAACTGGATCAGCGTCGCCGCCGGCATCTGAATGTCCGGGTGCAGCACCCGGTACCCACCCAGCAACAACAACATCGCGATAAAAAACTGGCTGTTGATTTCCAGCAACGGCGCCAACAACCCGCCCGTCCGCGCCATTTCAAAATTGTACCGGGAATGATCGGCTACCAGCCGCCGGAAGATGCCGGCGTTCACGTCTTGCCGGACGAATCCCTGCGTCACCCGGATCCCCGAAACCGACTCCGCCATCGTGGAGGAAATCCGGCTCCAGCTTTCCTGCATCGCCCGCGTCGCGTGACTGTAGCGTTTACGAAAATGCTGGTTCAACCCCCACAACACCGGCACCAGCCCGGCCACCACTAGGAACAACACCCTGTCGTACCAGCACATAAAAATCGCCGAAACCACCATCTGTCCCAGCCCGACGATCCCGACAAACAACGCATCCTGCACCCCGGTCCGCAACGCATCCACGTCCGATGTGATCCGGCTGATCACGCGCCCCACCTTCGTCCGGTTGTAAAAACTCATCGGCATCCGCGTCAGATGCCGGAAAATCTCCGCCCGCAAATCGTGCACCACCGCCTCGCCAAACTCCAACGCCAGCCGGTAGCGAAAATGAAATGTCCCCTGCGTAAACGCCGCCAACCCCAAAAACCCAAACGCTCCCCAGATCGTCCCGGCCACACTGCCCCGGGTCATCGGCCCGTTGATCACCGCGCCGATCGCCCACCCCAACGCCGGCAACTGAATGGCCCGCATCACCGTGGTGACGATCAACCAGTTTCGCTGTCGCCGGTACGGCCGGGCGTACGTGAAAATGCGCGCGAACAAACGAAAATCCAACGGCCGCTCCTGCGGCTCGCGATCGTCGGCCTCCCGGCGCACCTGCGTCAGTGTATCGGCGAGCTTGCTCACGGCCCCACCACCTGCAACGACACGAGCCGTTGGTAATGGCCGGGTTGCGCGATCAATTCGGCGTGCGTTCCCTGTTGCACCAGCCGGCCTTTGTCGAGCACCAGAATCACGTCGGCCCGGCGCAGGGTGCTGAGCCGGTTGGCGACCACGAACGTGGTGCGGCCGCGCATCGCGTTGGCCATGGCCTCCAGAATTTCGTTTTCCGTCTCGGGATCAATCGCCGCGGTGGGATCGTCGAGCAACAAGATCGGCGGTTCCAACAGCAACGCCCGCGCAATCGCCAGCCGCTGGCGTTGCCCACCCGAGAGACTTTTCGCTCCCTCGCCGAGCAACGTGTCGTACCCGTCCGGCAACGCCGTAATAAACTCGTGCGCCGCCGCGATCCGCGCCGCGTTCTCGACCTGTTCGCGTGTGGCTTCGGGATGCCCAAACGCGATGTTGGCCGCCACGGTGTTGCTGAAGAGAAAACTCTCCTGAAACACGATCCCGATGTTGCGGCGCAAATCGTCCACTTTGATCTGCCGGGCATCCACATCATCAATCAACACGCGCCCCTGCGTCGGATCATAAAACCGCGGGATCAAGCCCATCAACGCGCTCTTGCCGGCGCCCGTCGGTCCCAGAATCGCCACGCAGCGGCCGGGCGCGACGGCAAAACTCACATCGTGCAACGTCGGCTCGTCCGGCTGGTATTCAAAGTGCACGTGTTCAAACCGCACCGCGCCACGCGCCCGGGGCAACGCGACCGCGCCGGGCGCATCGGCAATTTCCACCGGCGCATCCAGTACCTCAAACACGCGCTGGGCGCCGGTCAGACTGGCCTGCGCGGTGTTGGCAATGTCCGCGATGCTCGCCACTTGGTTGGAGAATTGTTGGAGCAGGCCGGCAAACACAATCATGCCGGCGCCGAGCGGCAATTCGCCCTGAATCACCAGATACCCACCGTAGGCCAGCAGCACGCCGAGATTGATCTGCGTCAGCAATCCGATCCCCGGCGTAAAAATGCTCACCCGCCAAAAAATGCGCCGCTGCTGGTGGGAGACGTCATCATTGGCGGCCCGAAACCGCGCGATGGTTTCCGGTTCACGGGCGAACCCCTTGATGACCGGCATCCCCTGCACGCTCTCTGCGAGCCGCAAAATCATGTCGTCCACCAATTCACGATTTCGCAGGTAGGCCGGGCGAACGAACTTGGAAAACGAATGGGAGGCCAACCACAGCAGCGGCGTCGAAGCCAGACACGCCAGCGTGAGGTGGGCATGAATGTGAACCATGAACACCATATACCCGGCCAGCGACACGAGCATGATCACGCTTTGCACCGCGACGCCGTTGATGAATTGCACCAAGGACCGGGTATCGCCGGTCACGCGATTCATGATCGAACCGCTCGCATTCGCGTCGAAGAACCGGAAGCTGAGCCGCTGCAACTTGTCGTACACCTGCGCCCGCATCTCCACGACCATCTTGCGCTCGACGACATTCGCCACGGTGATCGCATGCAGGTAATTCAACACTGCCCGGATCAGCGCCAAACCCAACACCGCGCCGGCAATGATCCACATCACCGTCAACGGCGCCCAATCGGCCGGTGGCGCGATGCCCAACGGCCACGCCATGGCGCGCGCGGTGGGATCCACTTGCGCGCGAATAAAATCAATCCCCAACCCGGTCAGCCCCAACCCACCCAAACCGATGGCCAGCAAAACAAACTGAATGCCCAGGATTTTGAGACAGCCGGCGCGGTAGCGCCACCCCACTGCGAGCAACCGGCGGATGAGCGCCGGATTCGCCAGCGATTCGCCCAGCGACCCAGCCTCGACGGGCGGGTTACGCCCGGCGCGACTGTTCTTGTTGCTCACGACGGACAGTCAACGCGGCACTAATGAACATAACAAGGGAATAAATCAGGCCAATCCCCAGGAGAAATGCCCCCACCCGGTTAAACGATTGGTGCTCCATCATTTTGGGGTCTTGGTTGAACCAGCCATCGTAGGCGAACCAGACGATTAGCGCTGTGAGCACGCCGCTACGAATCGCGTATTTCTTTCGCGCCTCGGGCGCGGTCAACTTCCGTGGCCCCGACGGTGGCGTCGGCTCGGGCTGTTTTTCTTCCAAGGTGATTTTGTCGTCCATGAGGCCGGCATTGAATCAAACACCCGCGCCGCCGGCAACCTTAATGTGCGGCTGCGATTGCAGGCAATCTCGCGTGATCATCTGAAATTTGGTATGAATCCGCCATGCGATTGATGATTCGCCGCATTAGGCAAGCGGTGGGCGCCCAGATCTTGAAGCGACCGACTTCAGAGAACAAGTTTCTGGTGCTGATTCCGCTGGTCGGCGTGTTGACCGGCGTGTCGGCAGTGGGGATTGCGCATGTGATTGCGTTCGTCCAGACCCGGGTCTTCTGGTGGAACACACCGCACATCCTCGACGCAGCCACGTTTGCACCGTGGTATTTGTGCCTGATCATTCCCGCTGCTGGCGGATTGATTGTGGGATTGATCGGCAAAGCGTTCAAAGTCGAGACGCGCGGCGCCGGCACGGCCGGGATGGTGCAGTCCGTGGCGCTGCGTGGCGGGTTTATTTCGTTGCGCCAGACGTTGCCCCGGGTGGCGGCCGGCATCGTCACGCTCGCGTGCGGTGGGTCGCTCGGACGCGAAGGACCGATGACGCAACTCGGGGGCGCGATGGGTTCGTTCCTGGGCCGGTGGTCGAAACTTTCCACCCAACAAATCCGCATCCTGCTCTGTACCGCCGCGGCTTCCGCAATCGCCGCCGTCTATAACGCGCCGATTGGCGGCTCGTTGTTCGCGTTGGAAATCCTGATGGGTAATTTCGCGTTGGAGATTTTTGGGCCGGTCGTCATCGCGTCCGTCATCTCGACCCTCATCTTCCGCAGCGCGATGGGCGATCTGCCGCGGTTTGTCGTGCCGCAATACGAGTTGGCGTCCGGCTGGGAATTGTTCGGCTATCTGGGGCTTGGGATCGTGGCCGGCCTCGTTTCGATTCTCTTCATCAAGTCGCTGTTTTGGGCGGAGGACCTTTTTGAAAAGTCCCGGCTGCCGCGCTGGCTGCAACCGATGATTGGGTTCGCGCTGGTCGGTGTCATTGGCGTGTTTTACCCGCACGTCTTCGGCAACGGCTACGAGGCGGCGAACATGGCCTTGCACGAGCAACTGCCGTGGGAATTGCTCCTGATCCTGCCCGCCGCCAAGTTGGTGGCCACCGCCCTCACATTCGGCTCCGGCGGAGCCGGCGGGCTGTTCATGCCCTCGCTGATGGTCGGCGGACTACTCGGCGGGGCGTATGGCATGGGATTGCATCATCTTTTCCCGGAAACGACCGCCGGTCACGGCGCGTATGCACTCGTCGGCATGGGCGCCATCGTCGCCGGCACAACCCAAGCGCCCTTGACCGCGATCATGTTGATCTACGAACAAACGAACTCGTACATGATCGTGCTCCCGCTGATGTTCGCGTGCATCATCAGCAACATCACCGTGCGACTCTTTGGCGTCCGCTCCACCCACCTACAAACCTTGGAGCGGCGCGGCGTGAAATTGCCCCGCGGCGCTGAGGCCAGCGTGATGCAAAACCTCCGCGTCAGCGATTTGGTGCATGAAGATGTCGAGCACGTCCCGGCCACCGAACCGTTCGCCAAACTCGTCGAGCGGTGCCTGAAAAGCCGGTACAACAATGTGTACGTCACCGGCGAGCAGGGGCAATTTCTGGGCGCGGTGCCGTTGCTGGCCATCAAAGGCATGCTCCATAACGGCGAGCATCTCAACAGCATCATCGCGTTCGACATGCTCGATGATAAATTTGAATTCGTCACGCCCGATCAAAAACTCGCCGACACAATGGACAAGTTCTGGCGGCAAAACTCCGAGCGCCTACCGGTCCTCGAAAACGCCACCTCGCGCAAACTCGTCGGCTGGATTTCCAAGCGCGACCTGATCGGAATTTACAGTCAGGAAATCCTCAACCAACCCCAGTTAATGAGCCGATTCACCGTGACCGACGAGGATGGCTCGCACAACGTGTACGTGCCGCTCCCCGAAGGCTTTCAAGTCCGCACCCTCGTGGTGCCCGCCGCGCGCGCCGACGCCACGCTCGGCTCGCTCAATCCGCGTTCCACCTACGGCGTTCACGTGCTCCAAGTCACCCGGCTCGACCGCACGAGCGGCAAAGAAATCATCGAACTCCCCGGCCCCGCGACCGTCCTGCGCGCCGACGACCGGCTCGTGACCATCGGCAAAGCCGACGGCATCACCCAATTCGAAGCGGCCCTCGCGCCCCCCGTTGCAAATCCGCCCCAATGATTCTATCGTCGCCCCATGAGCGCCGATCAACCATTGCCGTCGCCGGAGGAGATTCAGCTGAAACTTGCCGAATTCATGAAACAGGAATTCGGCGACCGCGTCCAACTCGCCGGCACTCCGCAAACCGAGAACGCCGAAACCTCTCCGCCCCCTGAAGAAACCAAACGCCGCCGGCGCGCCTTCGCGTTCGATTACAAACCCAAAGACATCAAAGCGCATCTCGACCGCTTCATCATCCAGCAAGACGAAGCCAAAAAGGTCCTCAGCATCGCCGTCTGCGACCATTACAACCACGTCAAAGCCTGTGAACAAGGCGAGGAGTTGGCGGACTACGTCAAACAAAACGTCATCCTCATCGGCCCGACCGGCGTAGGCAAAACTTATCTCATCAAAACCATCGCCGACCTCATCGGCGTCCCCTTCGTCAAAGCCGACGCCACCAAGTTCAGCGAGACCGGGTATGTGGGCGGCGATGTGGAAGATTTGGTGCGCGAACTCGTTCACCGCGCTGACGGCGACCTGAAGCTCGCCCAGTACGGCATCATCTACCTCGACGAAATCGACAAGATCGCCACGCCGGCCAACATCATCGGTCGCGACGTGAGCGGCCGGGGCGTGCAGACCAACTTGCTCAAGTTGATGGAAGAAACCGAAGTCCCCCTCCGCTCCCCCACCGACATCCAAGCGCAGTTACAGGCCGCGCTCGAGTTCCAGAAACGCGGCCAAGCCAAACGCGAAACCATCAACACCCGGCACATCCTCTTCATCGTCAGCGGCGCGTTCGACACCATGCAGGAAATCATCCGTCGCCGGCTGCGCCAGGCGGAGATTGGGTTTGCCGCCAAACACGTGGCCGCCGTGAGTGAGGGCGAGTTGTTCCGCGACTCCACCACCCAGGACTTCATCAAGTACGGATTCGAGCCAGAGTTCATCGGCCGGCTTCCCGTGCGCGTCGTGCTGAACAAACTCACCACGACCGACCTGCTCCACATCCTCCAACAAAGCGAAGGCTCCGTGATCCGCCAATACGAAGCGAGCTTCCGCGCGTTCGGAATTGACGTGCTCTTTGCCGGCGACGGACTGGCCGCCATTGCGGAATTGGCTGAGAAAGAAAACACCGGCGCCCGCGGCCTGCTCACCGTCTGCGAACGCACCCTCCGCGATTTCAAATACGAACTTCCCAGCAGCCCCATCCGCCACTTCGTCGTCACCCGCGCCCTCGTCGAGCAACCCGGCCCCGCGCTCGACCGGCTCCTGCGCGAAACGCCGACCGAACACCATCAATTCGTCCGCGAATACGAACGCAAGTTCGCCGCCAAACACAACCTCCGCATCCGCTTCGACGCTGCCGCCACTGCAGCCCTCATCGCCCGCGCCCAAGCCGAACACAAATCCCTCAGCGACCTCTGCGCCACGCTCTTCAAAGATTACCAGTTCGGCCTCCATCTCATCCAAACCAACACCGGCCAGACCGAATTTGAAATCCCTGCCGACGCCCTGGAAAACCCCGACAAATTCCTCAGCGACTGGGTCGTGCACAGCTATAAGCCGGAGCGATGCAGCCGGATTTCCCCCTCACCCTGACCCTCTCCATGAACCGCAACGGCCGGAACCCACCCCTGACCCCTCCCAGGAGGGGAATTCTCGGAGTCCGGCTCCCCTCCCACGGAGGGGCCGCGGGTGGGTTCGGGGAACCATTCACGGTCACAAGATCGCGCGCTCTCGCTCTGAGCCGGAATGATGCAGACGGATTTCCCCTCACCCTGACCCTCTCCATGAACCGAACGGCCGG
>Ga0105047_10019726_pt1 | contig 10387 bp, 10 predicted proteins | sample MAT04_FD_78384 | JGI IMG/M metagenome (GOLD analysis project Ga0105047, IMG submission 78384) | Freshwater microbial communities from Lake Fryxell liftoff mats and glacier meltwater in Antarctica - MAT-04 (megahit assembly) | ecosystem: Environmental > Aquatic > Freshwater > Ice > Liftoff... | reverse complement strand
CGCTCCTGTATGTGGGCAAGAGCATCAACCTGCGCCAGCGGGTGCTGTCCCACTTCTCCGCTGACACGCGGGAATACAAGGAAATGCGACTCACCCAGGAAGTGCGCCGTATCGACTGGCGCGAAACGGTGGGCGAACTCGGCGCATTGCTGCTGGAATCCCGTCTGGTGAAGGAAAGCCAGCCGATTCATAACCGGCGACTTCGCCGCGCCTCTGAACTGTGCGCCTGGCGGCTGGAGCAAGTGGCGGAGGGGGATTTCCGGCCCAGGCTGGTGAGTGGAGAGGATGCAGACTTCGGGCGTGCAGATGACCTGTTCGGCGTCTTCGCAAATCGGCGGGAGGCGACCAACACTCTACGCAAAATCGCCGAAGCCTACGAACTCTGTCCGGTCATCCTCGGGCTGGAGAAATCCAGCCAGCCTGGACGCGCCTGCTTTGCCCACCAGGTTCATAAGTGCAAAGGCGCGTGTGCAGACAAAGAGCCCATCGGCCTGCACAGCGCCCGCATGATGGCTGCCCTGGCCAAACTGAAACTGAAAGCCTGGCCCTACCCTGGTTCCATCGGCCTGGTCGAAAGAAACGATTTCCTGGATGTGGAAGAAGTCCACGTGGTGAACAGCTGGCGCTACCTGGGTACGGCGACGAACAAGGCCGAGGAGCATGAACTTTTGGAACAGGCGGGCCAAGTGCAGTTCGACATGGATACCTACAAGCTGCTCAAGTCACACATGGCGAAGGGAAAGGTCACGGTCAGGCGGCTCTGATTGCTTGCGTATGGGGTGATGCATGCCGCGACCGCCTGGGCTGGCAGTCAGGTTCTGAACGCAGCGATTTGTTCACCCCTACGCGAATGGGTGACGGCTACCACGGCATCGACGTCGATGACTGTCTAAGTACTGGGTATCGCAGTCCGTTGGCCGATGAGGTGCTGACCAGTACGCCAGGGTATGCGGAAGTGTCACCGTCAGGCCAGGGGTTGAAGATCATCACCCGGACGAACCTGGACAGGTCGCTTGTCAAGCATGAGATCGGTCTGGAGTGCTACACCGCCGGCAGGTACTGCCGCTCGGGGGGGTTAACCGGTGTCCGGCAGATAACCGGCGCATTGCGGACCAAGCTGGCACCAAACTCCACCGTCCGCTCTGGCCGACGAGCACGCGGTGGCCGATCTGCCTGAGTGGCTGCTGCACTCAAAAATCTGCCGCTGAACCGCCGGGCGGTTGATCGTCCCTTCCGGGTCGATACCACTCATTACCGATTCAATATCAAGTCCGCTCATCCAGGCATAGAGGTAGCGCGCAAAGTCCAGTCCGTATTCCACGTGTCTTTTCCATCTCCAATGGTGGGTATCGGCGCGGATACCGTGATTGGGCGACTCGCTGGCACTGCCCCTCGGATAAACTCGCCAGATGAATCTGGATGACATCTTTTCCGATAGCGGGCCACTCAGCCGTGTCCTTTCCCACTATCGGCCACGCCCGCAGCAACTCGAAATGACCCGCACGATATTTTCGGCGCTGGAGCGGCGTGCGCATCTGGTCGCGGAAGCCGGCACCGGCACCGGGAAAACGCTGGCCTATCTGGTGCCGACCTTGCTCTTCGGCGGCAAGGTCATCGTCTCGACCGGAACCAAAACCCTGCAGGATCAATTGTTTCACCGCGACATCCCGGCGGTGCGAGAAGCCTTGGCGCAACCGATCAGCGTCGCCTTGTTGAAGGGACGCGCCAATTACGTCTGTCCCTACCATCTGGAACGCGCCTTGTCCGAAGGCCGCTTCAAAAGCCGTGAAGATGCGCAGCATTTGCGGGCAATCGCCCGCTTTGCGGCATTCACCGATTCAGGTGACCGCATGGCCTGCAGCGATGTGCCGGAAGATTCGCCCGCCTGGGCCTGGGCGACCTCGACACGCGACAACTGCCTGGGTGGCGACTGCCCGCATCACAAAGCCTGTTTTGTCCTGAAAGCCCGCAAGAAAGCACTGGAAGCCGACCTGGTGGTGGTCAATCACCATCTATTCTTTGCCGATGTCTGGCTGAAGGATGAAGGCGCTGGTGAATTGTTGCCGGCGAGCAATGCGGTGATTTTCGATGAGGCGCACCAGTTGCCCGCCACCGCCAGCCTGTTTTTTGGCGAGACGGTGACCACCGGCATGCTGCTTGATCTTTGTCGCGATGTCCGCGTCGAAGCTGCCATCAACGCCGCCGATTTTGCCGAATTGCCGCAAGCGGTCGGCGAACTGGAAATCCACGCCAAACAGCTTCGCCTCAGCCTCGGTCCGTCACAGGCCCGGATGCCGGCTGCGCGCGGCCTGGAGCGGGCCGAATTCCGTGACGCGCTGGATGAACTGGTTGCCGCACTGGCCAAACTCGACGTCTTGCTGGAAAGCCAGGCGGAACGGGCCGATGAACTCGAAAAGCTGCATGTGCGCTGCCATGAAGCGTCTGGCCGCTTGGAACGCTGGCTGACCCCGACCGTTGAGGTCGGCGAAAACATGGAGGGCGTTATCGTGCGCTGGCTGGAAGCGGCCACGCATTCCGTGCTGTTTCACGCGACGCCGCTGAATGCCGGCGAACTCTTCGCGCGCCAGATCGAAAACGATACCCGCGCTTGGATCTTCACCTCAGCGACCTTGTCGGTACGCAAGGATTTTTCGCATTACTTGCACGAAATCGGCCTCAAAGAAGCCGAAACCGCCGTCTGGGACAGTCCGTTCGATTACGAAAATCAGGCCCTGCTGTATGTCCCGGAAGCCATGCCGGACCCGAATTCACCCGGCTATACCGAAGCCGTGGTGGCAGCCGCCTTGCCGTTGTTAAACGCCAGCGGCGGCGGCGCCTTCATGCTGTTTACCTCGTTGCGGGCGATGAATGAAGCCTATCGGCTGTTGCAGGCGCGCATGGCAGAAACCGGCAGCAACTTTCCGCTCTTGCTGCAAGGCGACAAGAGCCGCACCGATCTGCTCGACGAATTCCGCCGCCTCGGCAATGCCATCCTGCTCGGCAGCCAAAGCTTCTGGGAAGGCGTCGACGTGGCCGGTGACGCGCTCTCGCTGGTCGTCATCGACCGCCTGCCATTCCAGTCGCCGGACGATCCGGTATTGGCCGCGCGTATGGAGGCCATGAAGCGGGCCGGCAAAAACCCGTTCTTCGATTATCAGTTGCCGCATGCCGTGATCAGCCTTAAACAGGGCGCCGGACGTTTGATTCGGCGTGAAAGCGATCGCGGCGTGTTGATGATCTGCGACCCGCGCCTGGTCGAAAAACCTTACGGCCGCCGCATCTGGCAAGCGCTGCCGCCGATGAAGCGCAGCCGCAAGCGAGATGAGGCGGTGGCGTTCTTTTCGATGGCTGCGCCCATTACGCCGTCCAGTGATGCGGCTGCAGCGACATAGTCAGCGGATGCCGGGCCGCGCTTTCGCCAAGTGCATCCAACTCGGCCTGGGGTGGCTGATCTGGCTGTATGCGAGCCATGCCTGGGCGGCTTCTCAGCATTACTTCGTTTTGCAAACATCACCGTTGGCCGGCTTTCAACATTACGCCGGCGCGACGCTGTTTCCGTTGATGCAGGTGGGCGACCCGCTGCAACTCAAGCGCGAACCCGACAACCCGTATGACCCGCTCGCGGTGCGCGTCGAATGGCGCGGCGTACAGATTGGTTATGCGCCACGCGCCGACAACGTCGATCTGGCCCGACTGATTGATCGCGGCACGCAGGTCGAAGGCCGTATCCTGCATCTGCAAAAAGGCCGAGATCCATGGAAACGTGTGTTGATGGAGCTGTATGTGGTCGAAACGGATTCACGTTAAGCAGACACGCGCTAAACCGATCGCCGCCTGCCGCCCTCCCTCCGGTAAAATCACCCTCTTTCCCAGCCGCCGTCCCGCCTTGAAATTTCTTGCTTTCGATACCGCCACCGAATGGTGCAGCGCGGCGCTGTGGATGGACGGTGTCTGCACTTCTCGTGAAGTCCACGCCGGACAGAAACATTCCGATTTGTTGGTGCCGATGCTGATGGAACTGCTCGCCGAATCTGGACTGACCCTGCATCAACTCGATGGTCTGGTCTATGGCATGGGGCCGGGATCGTTCACCGGCCTGCGCATTGCCAGTGGTGTTGCGCAAGGTCTCGCGCTGGCTGCCGATTTACCCGTGCTGGGCATCTCGACACTGGAAACGCTGGCCGAGGAAGCCGGTGCCGATCAAGTGCTCGCCTGCCTGGATGCGCGGATGCATGAGGTCTATGCCGCGCTCTATCAACATGAAAGCCAGCTTGAAAGTGACACCTGGCATTGCCTCGCGGGGCCGCTGGTCTGCCCGCCGGATGCCGTCCCTCTTCCGGAAGGCGATGGCTATGTCGGTGTTGGCTCCGGCTTTGCCGCCTACCCGAACTTGGCGAAATTGCATCTGAGTCGGGTCGATGCCAGCCTGATTCCGCATGCTCGCGCCATGGCTCGCCTGGCCGCCCCACGACTGCAGCGGGGAGAAGGCGAATCGGCGGAAAAGGCGGAGCCGCTGTACATCCGCAACAAAGTCGCGCTGAAGATTTGCGAGCGTTGAAAGTCAAAGCTTGAAACGATGAATGCAATTCTGAAACCGCTTGATTTCAATTTTCGGCCAATGCACGAGGACGATCTTGATGACGTCATCCGCATCGAGCGTGCCGCCTATCCGTATCCCTGGACCCTGGTCAATTTCAGGGACAGCCTGGAATCAGGCTATTCATGCTGGCTGGCCGAGATCGACGGCAAGGCGGCCGGCTACTGGGTGATGATGCTGGCAGCGGATGAAGGCCACATTCTCAATTGTTGTGTCACCCCCGACTGGCAAGGCCGTGGCTTCGGGCGCCAATTGGTGGAGCATCTGATCGACATCGCACGCAGTCATCGCACCGAATGCCTTTTCCTGGAAGTCCGTCCCTCCAATACCGCCGCCGTGTTCCTCTACCAGCGTCTCGGCTTTGAAACCATCGCGCTGAGAAAAGGCTATTACCCGTCCGACCAGGGTGCGGAAGACGCGTTGGTGATGCGGATGCTGTTCTGATGCGGCTTTCGGCATGAGTCTTTCAAGGCAAGATCGCTTGCAAGCGCTCGGTTTGTGGCCGGCATGGCGGCTACGCACGCCGGTGGAAAATGCACCCGAGATTGAATCCGCGCAGCAGCCATTTGAACAACCCGCCCCAGTTGTCGCCACCCCGGCGCAGGTGGCTTCGCCCGCCCGCCCTGCCCCGGAGCCGCCTCCAGAGTCACCCTCAAAGCCAACCTTGCAGCCTGTGTTGCAAGCCTCCGTCCCAGGCTCGCAGGCTGACGACAAACATCGCATTGGCGAAATGGACTGGACCGCGCTCAATACCGCGATTCAATCCTGCACCCGCTGCGACCTGGCCAAATCCCGCACGCAAGCGGTGGCGGGCGTCGGTGACCCGCATGCCGAATGGCTGTTCATCGGCGAAGCGCCAGGCGCTAACGAAGATCGCCAGGGTGAACCGTTTGTCGGCGATGCCGGCAAGTTGCTGGATGCGATCCTGGCCGCGATTGGCCTCGCACGCGGCAACAATGTGTTCGTCGCCAACGTGCTGAAATCGCGCCCGCCGGCAAACCGCGACCCGAAACCGGAAGAAGTGGCCGCCTGCCTGCCCTATCTGGAACGCCAGATCGAGCTTATCCAGCCCAAGCTGATCGTGGCGCTGGGCCGCTTCGCCGCGCAAAGCCTGCTTGCCACCGATACGCCGATCGGCAAACTGCGCGGCCTGGTGCATCGCTATCGCGGCGTGCCACTGGTGGTGACTTATCATCCGGCTTACTTGCTGCGTAACCCGCTGGACAAAGCCAAAGTCTGGGAAGATCTGGTACTGGCACGCGATACGATGCAGTCATTGAAAACCTGAACAAACCTCATCCATAAAGGAAATAACCATGCGCAAGCTTATGATTACATTTGTCATGCTGATATCGATCCTGAGCCTGACCGGCTGCGGCTACAACACTTTGCAAGCCCAGGATGAAGCGATCAAGGCGGGCTGGTCGGAAGTGCTCAACCAGTATCAGCGCCGCGCCGACCTGGTGCCGAATCTGGTCAATACCGTCAAAGGCTACGCCGCGCACGAAGCCAAGGTTCTGACCGAAGTCACCGCCGCCCGCGCCCGCGTCGGCCAGATCGCGGCGACACCGGAACTGATCAACGACCCGGCCGCGTTGGAAAAATTCCAGGCCGCCCAGGGTGAACTCACCAGCGCCCTGAGTCGCCTGCTGGTGGTCTCGGAAAACTACCCGCAGCTAAAAGCCGATGCCGGTTTCAGAGATCTGCAAGCGCAACTGGAAGGCACCGAAAACCGCATCACCGTCGCCCGCAATCGCTACATCGAAACGGTCAAGGACTACAACATTACGGTGCGTTCCTTCCCCAGCAACCTGACCGCGATGATGTTTGGTCACCAGGCGAAAGCGAATTTCGCGGTAGAGAATGAAAAAGCGATCAGTGCACCGCCGAAAGTCGACTTTGGTGGAAGTGCGGAAGGGAAAACTCCTACGGCTTATCCCGTGCCGCAATAACCAACAGCCGGCGATACCGGCTTTATTCTGTCTGTCGGATTATTTTCCAAGCCCTGTTCAGGCAGTTGCGCAAAGCCGCGCCATCCCCAACCGCCAATCTTCGACAAATATGCGGATGGATTCGATGAACTCTGGTTCGTGCGTGCTGCGATTGATCGTGCAGTGAATCCGGATCGATGGAGACGCTGAATCGGTGCCGCAGGTCAGAGTCCAGGCCAAGGCATTGGGACATTCTGGGAGGGTAAAACGCAGACCGCCGCGAATGATTTCTCGATTCACCTTGAACTCACCCCATAGACAGTAAATCTCTCCGCAACCACCCTTCCAGTCGATTACTCGATCGATCGAGGCGCAGCATTCCGCCAGGCGCGGCCCGGTAATGGCTGCCTGTAGTTGCGTTTCGGTCAGCGCACAAGGCGCGTTGGCAAAGAATTCCATGTCACTGCATCTGAAGAAATCACGTCTTGCCTCGTAATACCCCGGCCAATGCCGAAAGCGCATCGGCCAGTCTCTTTGCCGTTTCCGGGGGCGGCAAGGGCACCTTGAGGTTGCGCAAACCAGTGTCCGGATCGCGCTCGATCCAGGGATGGGCCGCCTTGCTGTCGCCAGCGGTGGTCAGCGCCGAAATGAATTGCGCGCCAATTTGCAACAACGCGGACCAAGGATCCGGCGACGCCGCGTCCGGTTCCGCCGCCATGGTTTCGTGCGCTGCTTCCTGCGTTGATTCTTGCGCGGATTCCTGCGTTGATTCGAACGTCACCGGCATGACCGGCGCTGCTTCGGCCGCTGCGACGTTGGCTGCTTCTTCTACCGGTGCCATGGTTTCGCCCTCGCCCATGTGGCCGGTTACGTTCTCCACATCCTTCATGAAGCGGTTGAGGCGTGTACCGCCAAGCGCGATCTCGCCAGATCCGCCGTCGAGTATGCCGGCCGACAGCGAGCGCTTGAAGGCGAGCACCGAGAGCATGCCTTCCTCGATGGTGCCCTTGGCGATGAAGTTGACGATCTGCACCGGTCGCTTCTGGCCCATGCGGTGGATGCGGGCGATACGCTGTTCGAGGATGGCCGGGTTCCACGGCAGGTCCATGTTCACCAGCGTCGAGGCGTGTTGCAGGTTGAGCCCGGTGCTGCCGGCATCGGTGGAGAGAAAGACGCGGCAGGCCGGATCGTCGCGGAAACGTTCCACCAAGGCTGGCCGCTTTTCCGAAGCCACGCCGCCGTGGAAGCTGACGTAGCCGATGCCGCGCGCTTCCAGTCGGCGGATGACGATATCGTGGGTGCGCGTCCATTGGCTGAACACCACCGCCTTCGTCTCAGGCTGGGCGAACAGGTCATCGAACAGGCTCGCCAGCTCGTCGGCCTTGACGCCGTGGTCGCTTTCCTGGTCCAGCAGATAGGTGCTGTTGCACGACATCCGCATATTCTGCAGAGCGCAGGTGAGGCGGCGCTGGTCCTGGTCCGAGAGGAACTTCATCTTGCGCCAGCGTTGCACGATCCGCGTCACCACTTCAGCGTTTTCGTCGTGATAGAACATCTGCATCTCGGTCATCGGCACCAGCAGATTCTGATCGGTGCGACTGGGCAATTGCCGCAGCACCTCGGACTTGCGCCGGCGGATCATGATCGGCGCCAGAGTCTGGCCGATTTTCTCCAGCCCGGTGTAGCCGGTGACTCGCCCCGCCTCATCCTTGACCTGGTGTTCGTGCAGCAGCTTCCAGGTCGGGCCGAGGCGATGCTGGTCGACGAACTGGACGATCGAGATCAATTCCTCCAGCTTGTTTTCCAGCGGCGTGCCGGTGAGCACCACGGCATACGGGCTGTCGATACGCTTGAGCGCCTTGGCGGCGATGGTGTTCCAGTTCTTGACTCGTTGCGCCTCGTCGACGATGACCAACTCCGGCCCCCAGTCGGCGATCAGGTCGAGGTCGGTCTTGAGCTTCTCGTAGTTGGTGATCTTGCAGAAATCGTCTTCGGCGAATTCTTTCTGACGCTGTGCGCGGCCGCCGCTGAGCACCCGCGCGGCGCGTCCGGAAAAGCGGGCGATCTCGCTCTGCCACTGGTACTTGAGCGAGGTCGGGCAGACTACCAGCACCTTGGCGACGCCGAAGTGCCGCGCCAGCAGCTCCGCCGCCGCGATGGCCTGGATGGTTTTGCCCAGACCCATTTCGTCGCCGATCAGCACGCGCCCGGCCCGCACGGCGAACAAGGCGCCCTCGGCCTGATACGGGTAAAGCGGCTCCTTGAGCAATTTCGCCAGACGCGGATCGACCGCGCCGAGCGGGAACAATTCATCCAGCGTCTCGCCACGCCGGTCGGCATCGCGCCGGCCGGCGACGAAATCCAGGGCGTCGTCGTAAGCGCGCAGTTCGTGGCCGGTCTTCGCCGCCACCACCACGAAACGCTCCAACTCGCCGAAACTTTCCGGCGGCAAAGCCCAGCCGTGCGACGCGTCGAACAGCCGCGCGGCCACCTTCAGCAAGGCAGGCGGACAGTCGGCGCCGGCGCGAAAATGCACAGCGCGGGCGCCATCGTTACGCAAGTAAAGTTCGGAAAACGGCGGATGGTAACCACGCGCGAACGCCGTCTTGGCGCCACGTTTCTTCTCCAGCTTGGCCAGCGTGAATTCGACGTGCTTGCAGGTACCCAGTTCGTTGGTCGCGTAGTCCGGGCAGGAACAGAAATTGTCGCCCGGTTGCGTCCCTCGTATGGCGACGCGGTAGTGGCTCTTAAACTGCGGGTTGCCGACGCGGAAATCGGAGAAGAACGGTTCCGTACCCAGATTTGCCAGATTGAACGTTTGTTCACGCCCGAACTGCCGCCGCAAAGCACGCTGCCAGTCCAACGGTGAGAGGTCTTCCGGGGCGTGGATGCGGGAAAGTTTGGCCTCTTTGGTGGGCTTGGTAGCGCGCTGGGTCTTCATCCGAGTGATTCCTGTAACGCGGATTGAAACCCGCTATTTAGCCATACGATCCGCAAGTGCAAAACGCGCATATCAAACCGGTCTCGCCATCATGGAACCGATATCCCATGGCCCGGATAATCCCGGATACCCAACTGCTGGATGCGTTTCGAACAGATTACCAGACGATGCTCGCTGCACAGATGTTTTATGGGGAAACGTTGGGGTTCGAGGAGATTGTGACGCGGTTACAGGCGCTGGAAATTGTGATCAACAACCTCAATTGCATCAGACGAAGTGGCCTTCCTGGCTGCGAGAACCATCACATTTAGAGTTGACCGCAGGCAATCGCGACCATGTCACCCTTGCTTTTATTTCGCGACAGGGTATCCGCCAGCAATCAGTTCCCAAAATGAATCAGATGGTTATCGGATCAAAACGTAATTGCTCAATAACCCACGGCAAAATATCATACAGTTACCATAATAAGTTAAAGTGTTAGTAACTACTCAGGTAGGCGGCAAAATTCTTTTTATTCATGGTGTTAAAAATTGTTGTTAAAGTGAATAATGCTGCTCATGGAAGCCCTGCCTGACCTTGACCGACTCAGCGTTGCCGAAAAAGACGACCTGATCCGTGCGATTTTTGCACAGGTGGAGACGCTGTTGTCCAAGGTGGCCGAACTGGAAGGGCGGCTGGCGAAGAACAGCCGGAACTCCAGCACCCCCTCCCTCCACGGATGGGTTCAGGCCGAAGCCGAAATCGCAGCGCAAAGCGGGCCAGAAACCCACGGGCGGCCAGAAGGGGCACACCGGCCACACGCTGAAGAAGGTCGCGGCAGCGGATCACATTGAAACCCATGCGCCGCCGGGCCACTGCGATGTCTGCCATCGTCGGCTGACCGACATGGCGATCGTCGAGACCCGCCAAGTGTTCGAT
>Ga0105047_10019725_pt1 | contig 10388 bp, 6 predicted proteins | sample MAT04_FD_78384 | JGI IMG/M metagenome (GOLD analysis project Ga0105047, IMG submission 78384) | Freshwater microbial communities from Lake Fryxell liftoff mats and glacier meltwater in Antarctica - MAT-04 (megahit assembly) | ecosystem: Environmental > Aquatic > Freshwater > Ice > Liftoff... | reverse complement strand
TTTTATTCGCCCATTGCTTATTTTTAAAGGAGCTCATGAGACCACTTCGTTAAGTTGGTTCTTTTGTGTCATGACAAAAGAACAGAAAAGAAATAAAGAAAAAAGAAATTTGACTTATGAATTCTTTTCCCAGCACATCAAAATAATATTTAGCCAGTTTTTTAAATAAAAGAATACCAAAGGTATTTGAAGTAATCTGTGCAATCAGCATAATCTGTGGCTAATATTCATAACTTATTGCATTGGCCAGGCGAATTAGTTACAAATATTTTATAGATTTGCACAACACTTAAGTCTAAATAATTATCGCATAAATCACTGTTTATGAAATATATAAAGTCATTAAGGGCTAATAATATCTCTGAATTGGAAGAAGATGAAATCAGAGAGAACGAATACATGCATCAGTACACTGAGTTTAATGAAGCCGGACATCCTGTTGAAGCCATCACTTACAATTCCGATGGCACAGTTGAACATAAATATAAATATCAATACAACGCTCAGGGGAAATTAATAGATGAGTTGCTGATTGAAGCCGATGATGAAGTTACCGAGCATCGCAGCATGCAGTATAATGATGAAGGCCCGCTTGTTAAGGAACTCATCCATTACCTCGATGGCACTGCTGATGAGTTGCTTTTTACGTATGACAACGAAGGCCGGCTGATAAGCAGGCGAAGCATCGACAGCGAAGGTGAAGTTGGCAATTACCTGGTAAATGTTTTCGATGAAGGACACCTGGTTTCGGAAACCGAATACGACGTTTCGGGTGAGATCATTACCCAGCGAAAGATTATCCACAACGAAGCAGGACAAATAACCGAGGAGGTTTTCAAAACACCAGAGGTTAATTATCAAATCCTTTACAATTATTTTGAAAACGGCCAGGTTTCAGTCCGTCGCCGTTACAACGATGAAAAGCACCTTACCGAACGCAACACTTACACATATAATTCCGAGGGCAGGCTTTCCGAATCAATGGAAGAATCATCTGCTGGAATCGAAATTACATATACCTCATACGATGATGCCGGAAATATATTGCTGGAGGAGGATAAGACTGAAGACGGCGAATTGCTTGCCAGTATTGAGCGTACCTACGACGAATTGAAGAGGCCTCTCATTACATCCGTTCTTTCGCAAAGACCAGGAAACAATGTTCCACAGCATTACAGGATGCGTGTGGAATATGAATAAAAATTGGGCAACTACTCAATCCTTTAATTAGGATTTACCACCGTTTTCAAGGATTTGAACAGATGTAGAACTTTTTCTTAAAAAAACAGACCTCAGGCAATACTGTTTATCTGCATATTCTTTGGTCTGTATTCATCCTTCATTGTATTGACAAGGTTGATTCGGTATCGTTTTTTAATGGGTATGTCAACTGCCTGGGTTTTCCATCATCTGTCTGCCGACTTCGCTTACCGGAATTTCAATTTCAAAAGCTAGGCTTAATTTATAGGTCGAATATAATCAGTTTTATTGCGTCAATATTGAGTTTAAAATCAGCCCTCGCTCAATCCTGATCTTGTGCAAAAGTAATCATCAATTTAAGGTGCTTCCGTCTTCCGTTCTTCCGTCTTCCAGCCAAATACCTCTTAAATTATAAACAGTTCCCGAACAAACGAAAAATAAATCCTCCGAAAAAGAATGACCTTTTTGAAATTTCCGGATAAAGTATATAATTCAACCACTTTTAACCTCTGATCTTAAGCCATTGGCATAAAACCAGAAATCCATCCTATCATGAAAAGTATTATTCTATTTATTTTATCCTTCGTATGTATTTGTAATTTAGCTTTTGCACAGGCGAAGACCAAAACGTATCAAACGCATAAAAATACCGAAAAGCCTCCTGTAATTGATGGAAATTATAATGAAAAGGCCTGGGATGCTGTGGATTGGTCAGGCGATTTTATTCAGCGCGAACCCAACGATGGCGCAAAACCCTCACAAGACACGAAGTTCAAGATTTTATTCGACGATAATAATCTATACGTTGTAGTCCACGCTTTGGATTCGGTTCCCGGCGAAATTGTGAGCCGACTTTCGCGACGTGATAAAGAGGATGGCGACTGGCTGGCAATTTCTATTGACAGTTATGCCGATAAACAGACATCCTTCAACTTTGGAGTTACCTCTTCCGGTGTTAAATTCGATTTTATGTTTGTTAACGATAACCGGAATGATGCCAGTTGGGATGCGGTGTATTATACTGCAACCAGTATTGACGCATTGGGATGGACAGCCGAAATGCGCATTCCTTTATCGCAGTTGCGTTTTGCAAAAATGGACAAACACACCTGGGGGCTTAATGTGTGGAGGAATATTTACCGCAAGCAGGAACTTTCGTTATGGCAACCCATTCCTGTAACTGCTCCAGGCCTGGTTAGCCTGTTCGGACAATTGCAAGGCCTCGATGGTATTCAGCCGCGCCGCGACATTGAGTTACTTCCCTATGCCTATGCCAAAGCTACTTACGATAAAAAAGAAGAAGGCAATCCTTTTAAAACAGGGCAAAAGAACAGCGGAACAGCCGGGATTGATGGCAAAATAGCTGTTACCAATGACCTGACACTTAATTTCACTATAAACCCTGATTTCGGTCAGGTGGAGGCTGATCCTGCTGTTGTTAACCTTACTGCATTCGAAACATTTTATCCTGAAAAAAGGCCGTTTTTTGTCGAAGGAAAGAATATTTTCAATTTTAAGCTCACCGGTGCCGACAGCGAGAATAATATGAATATGCCGTTTTATTCGCGCCGCATCGGGCGGGCACCTCATTATAAGATTTCTACCGATTCGGGAATTTATGTTTCCGCACCTGAGCAGGCCAGAATTCTGGGATCCTTCAAATTGTCGGGCAAAACCCGGAAAGGGCTTTCTGTTGGCATTATTGAATCACTTACGCGATACGAAAAAGCAACAATCGATTCCGCCGGGGTACGTCATAAGGTTGGTGTTGAACCGATTACTAATTACCTGATCGCCAGGGTATCGCAGGATTTCAAAAAAGGAGCTACGACCATAGGAGGCATTTTTACGGCAACCAACCGGTCCATTAAAGAATCGCAGCTCGAATTCCTGCCTCATGCAGCTTATACAGGAGGCCTCGATGCCATACATTTCTGGAAAAATAAGACTTACTATCTCTCTGGTCGTGCCGTATTTTCATCTGTTTTCGGAAGTGAACAAGCCATTATAAATGAGCAACGTTCTGCTGTGCGGTACTATCAACGCCCGGATAATGATCATGTTGCATACGATGCTACCCGTACCAGTTTAAGCGGCTACGGAGGCACTGCCGAATTTGGCAAAGCAGGCACCGGAAACTGGCAATATCTCACCTACGTTACGATGCGTTCGCCGGGCCTCGATTTTAATGATGCCGGTTACCTCAGGCAGGCCGATGAAATTCAACAGTTGTTCTGGGCGCGTTACCGTAAATTCAAGTCTTTCAGTATTTTCAGGTGGGCATCAGCTAACTTTACTGAATATATTACATGGGATTTTGGTGGCGAAAATATCAATAAAGGAATTGACCTTAACGGAAACGGACAGTTTAAGAATTATTACACCTCGGGAGTTGGATTTAATTTTGCCGGCACTGCACTTGCCCGCGGCGAGCTTTGGGGTGGTCCGGCTCTACTTTTACCACCGGTAACAAATTTTAGCGCTTATACCGAAACCGATAGCCGGAAGAAACTGGTATTCAGGTTTACCACTTCACATTACTTTGGCCAGCAGGCCTATTACAACAACCATAAGTATGCTCTCGAAATCACCTATAAGCCTGTAAATTCATTATATTTTTCGCTGATACCACAGTACACCAACGGTTTTAACCAGATTCAGTATGTGGATATTGCATCTTTTAACAAGGAGCCACGGTACATTATGGGCAGCCTTAATAAAAAGGTTTACGACCTCTCCGTAAGGATCAACCTGAGCATTACTCCTGAACTTTCGCTTCAGTATTATGCGCAGCCTTATATTTTTGCCGGACAATTCAACGATTATAAACGGATTACCGATCCCAGAGCCAGTGAATTTTCCCACAGGTATCACCAGCTCACTAACGAAGAAATCTCATTTTATGAGCCCTGGAATGCCTACATGATTGATGAAGACCATGACGGAGCCGACGATTACGGATTTTACAAACCCGACTTCCATTACCTGCAATACCGGTCGAATATGGTTTTACGATGGGAATACAAAACAGGCTCATCGCTTTACCTGGTGTGGTCGCAGGGGCGCACTGACACACAATCAAACGGCGAAAATGAATTTGGACAGTATATAAAAGACATGTGGGATATTCATCCTCGCAACGATTTTATGCTGAAAATTTCGTACATGGTTGTTTTCTGAACAAACTTATACTGAAAACGGGATAAATTTCCGCATTCATTAACTCTCAAATTCCAAATTCCAGGCTCCAAATTCCAAGCGAGGTTTAAGAGTAGGTCTTGGTTCTTGAGATTTGAGTCTTGAGACTTGGGTCTTTTGAAAAATCGTAAATTTATCCCACACCGAGTATAAATAGTCTTTTACCGGTTTCCCCGTTTGTGTATCCAACCGGATATATTCTGACATATATTCTGTATTTAGTGTTATTATTTTGACCGATCATTTCTTGCAAGTCAGCGAATATTTGAGGAGGTATGTATATTACGCGGGTGTACTGCGATTCATGATGTTATAAAATGTTTTTATTCACTCTAAATTTGTAACATAACTGACACTTTTTCGTCATACCTGCATGACAATCTCAAATCCGATACCTCTTTATGCTGAGAAAACTTACATTTCTGATAATCATATTTTTACCCTTTACCCTATTCGCTCAGAATAAATCCTACACCACTCGAAAACTAACTTCCGCACCTCCGGCTATTGATGGTAAATTTAACGAGGAATGCTGGAAACAAGTTGCCTGGGGAGGCGATTTCGTTCAGCACGAACCGTATGAGGATTCGCTGCCAAGCCAACGGACAACATTTGCCATACTTTACGACGATAATAATCTTTATGTTGCCATAAAAGCATACGACACCGAACCGGATAAAATAAACAAACGCCTTTCCCGACGTGATGATGATGATGGCGATTGGGTAGGAATAATTGTTGACAGTTACGAAGATAAATTGACCGGTTTTGGTTTCAATGTTACTGCTGCGGGTTCAAAAAAGGATTTGATTTTTACCAATGACAATAATGACGATGATAGCTGGGATCCCATCTGGTATGTGAAAACCAGCTCCGATGCCGAAGGCTGGAATGCCGAAATGCGTATTCCATTATCGCAGCTCAGGTTTACAAAGAAAAATAATTATCAATGGGGTCTGGAGATAGCGCGTTATGTATTCCGAAAAAGTGAACTTTCGCTTTGGAAACCATTGCACAAAAGTTCAAATAAAGTTGTAAGTGATTTCGGTACGCTCGTCGGAATAAGTTCTATTTCACCCAAAAAAGACGTGGAGTTGTTCCCCTTTGCTTTGGCAAAGCTAACCACATCCGAAAAAGAGGAAGGTAATCCCTATTCAACCGGGGAAAAGACATCATTTTCAGCCGGGCTTGATGGGAAAATAGCTATCACCAACGATCTTACATTGAATATGACCGTAAATCCTGATTTCGGCCAGGTGGAAGCCGACCCGTCTCAGGTTAACCTTTCAGCTTTCGAATCCTTTTTTCCGGAGAAAAGGCCATTTTTTATCGAAGGTCGGAATATCTTTAATTTCAGAATGACATCGGGTGATGGTGATGGCTCAAGCACCGGAATGTTTTATTCGCGCCGTATCGGGCGTTCGCCACATTTTTCGCCCGACCTTAATGATGGAGAATATGCAAAAACACCAGATAATACTCATATTCTCGGGGCTTTTAAGCTTTCAGGCAAAACACGTAAAGGCACATCAATAGGATTGCTCGAATCATTTACCAAACGCGAAAATGCCGAAATTTATAAGGAAGGCACCCATAGTGAGTATCCCGTTGAACCCTTCACTAATTATATGGTTGCAAGGATTGAGCAGGATATCGACAAAGGGAATACTGTAGTTGGAGGAATAGTAACTTCCACTAACAGGGAAATTAACAGCGATAATTTTATCACCCTTCCGGCTTCGGCATATACGGGTGGTGTTAATATGACACACTACTGGAAAAACAAGGACTATCAAGTCTCATTCAGAGGCATTTTTAGCAGTATATACGGTTCAAAAGAGTCAATAACCGAACTTCAGACCATTTCGACGCATAACTTCCAAAGGCCGGATGCCACTCACCTCAAGGTTGATAGTTCGCTTACCAGCCTGAGTGGTCATGGAGGAACCCTGGAATTTGCGAAATTTGGCGGCGGACACCTCAGAATGCTTTCATGGATCACCTGGTCTTCGCCTGGTCTTGACTTTAACGACCTTGGCTTTATGCAGGAAGCTGATAATATTCAGCAGGTTTTCTGGATGGGATATAACGAATGGCAGCCAAAGTATTTTTACAACCGGTATCAATTTGGTGGTAATTTTTACACAGTTTGGAATTTTGCCGGACAGAATGTAGTTAAAGGATATCAAATGAATGGCAACCTGACATTTAAAAATTATTATCAAGTTTTTACAGGGTTTAATCTGCAAGGCGAATCATTGTCTTCGAGCGACCTTAGAGGTGGCCCTATGCTTAAATCACCGGGTACTTTTAATTACAGGATTGGTGTAAGCACTGACGAAAGAAAAAAACTTCAGTCAGAGCTTTTCCTTATGAAACGCTGGAGCCAATACGACAACTCAACTATGTCACTTGTCGAGGCATCACTCACGTATAAACCTGTCAATACAGTATCTATCTCGCTTTCTCCTTCATACTCCGTTTCGCAGGATAATCTCCAATATGTTACCACCATCGAAGGAAATAAGCCCGATAAATATATAATGGCCCGCCTCCAAAGTGAGCAATTCTCGCTTTCGGCGCGGATTAATGTTGGATTATCGCCTGATATGTCGTTACAATACTATGGGCAGCCTTTCTTCTTTTCGGGTAATTACACTCATTTCAAGACCATTACCAACTCGGTTGCTCCGATTTATTCCGACAGGTTTTATGAATTTGCATCCAACGAATTACAATACGACAGCGAATCGAATGTGTATAACGTTGCTACGGATGGAGATGGAACCGATTTCAGTTTCGATAATCCCGATTTCCATTTCCTTCAATACCATTCGAATCTGGTTTTCAGATGGGAATATAAACCTGGTTCAACATTTTTCCTGGTTTGGTCGCAGGGGCGCACCACCGATGGAACTGACGGGACTTTTAATTTTAGCGGTTATTCAAAGGAATTGCATAAGGCTTATCCGCAAAATGATTTCCTGATAAAGATATCGTATGCGCTTATATTTTGATGGGAATGATGGGAATGATGGGAATGATGGGAATGAAGGGATTGATGGGGTTGATGGGATTGATGGGATTGAGGGGATTGAAGGGAATGATGGGAATGATGGGAATGATGGGAATGAAGGGATTGATGGGATTGATGGGATTGAGGGGATTGAAGGGATTGAATGGATTGATGGGGTTGATGGGATTGAGGGGATTGAAGGGATTGAAAGGATTGAAGGGATTGATGGGATTGAAGGGATTGATGGGATTGATGGGATTGAAAGGATTGATGGGATTGATGGGATTGAGGGGATTGAAAGGATTGATGGGATTGATGGGATTGATGGGATTGAGGGGATTGAGGGGATTGAAGGGATTGAAAGGATTGAAGGGATTGATGGGGTTGATGGGATTGAGGGGATTGATGGGATTGAAAGGATTGATGGGATTGATGGGGTTGATGGGATTGAGGGGATTGAAGGGATTGAAAGGATTGATGGGATTGATGGGATTGATGGGATTGATGGGATTGATGGGATTGATGGGATTGACGGTTTCTGGTTTCACATTTCAGCGTTTCATAGGTTGAGTTCTTTGGCTGTTGACTGAAAACTGATTGACTATTGACTGACTATTTTCTTATTTCCCCTTTTCTCTTTTTCCCAGTGTTTTGGATGGCTGTAAATACAAACATCTCTAAATTATAATACATTCATATACTGATACTTACTATTTATCCGGTTTCTGAAAATTGTTGATAAATTCTTGTCTTCCGGAGATCAGTTTTCCTGTTTATATCGAATATAATCCGTACCTTTGCATTGCATTATTGAATGAATTGCAACAAATTGATTATGAGCGAATTAGAAAACAATATGAATGCCAGCGGAAGCGGCATTGGAAACGGAAACGGCACATATACTGCCGACAATATCCAGGTACTCGAAGGTCTCGAAGCTGTACGTAAACGCCCCGCCATGTACATCGGCGATATCAGTGTTAAAGGACTGCATCATCTCGTTTACGAAGTAGTTGATAATTCCATCGACGAAGCAATGGCTGGTTACTGTAATCAGATTATCGTGACGGTACTTCCTGATAATTCTGTAAGGGTAACTGATAACGGTCGTGGTATTCCTACCGATTATCACGAAAAAGAAAAGAAATCGGCACTAGAGGTTGTAATGACTGTGCTGCATGCCGGAGGTAAGTTCGACAAAGGTTCTTATAAAGTTTCAGGAGGACTTCACGGAGTTGGTGTATCCTGTGTAAATGCACTTTCCATCATGCTCAAAGTTACTGTTCACCGCGATGGTAAAATATTTGAGCAGGAATATTCACAGGGAAAACCACTGTATGCTGTACGAGAAGCTGGCGTAAGCGATTATACCGGTACAACTGTGCATTTCAAGCCCGATAACACCATCTTCATCACCGAAGTGTTTGATATAAGTATACTTTCAGCCCGTTTACGCGAACTTGCGTTCCTGAACAAAGGCATTGAGCTTACTCTTATCGATGAACGTGAAAAAGATGATGATGGCAATTTCGTAAAAGAAGTTTTTCATTCAACCAAAGGTTTGGTCGATTTTATTGAATACCTCGATGCAACACGCGAAAAACTCATTCCTGAGCCTATTTACATGGAAGGGGAAAAAAATGATGTGCCGGTTGAACTTGCCATGATGTATAACACATCATTTACCGAAAATATCCATTCGTACGTCAATAATATCAATACCCACGAAGGGGGTACTCACCTTGCCGGTTTCAGGCGCGCACTTACACGTACGCTGAAATCCTATGCCGAAAAATCGGGAATGCTCGATAAAATAAAGTTTGATATTGCCGGTGATGACTTCCGCGAAGGACTTACTGCAGTTATTTCGTGCAAGGTTATGGAGCCACAGTTCGAAGGGCAGACCAAAACCAAACTTGGAAACAACGAGGTTATGGGAGCTGTTGATCAGCTTGTGGCCGAAATGCTGAATTACTACCTCGAAGAGCATCCGCGCGAAGCCCGTATGATTGTTAACAAGGTAATACTTGCAGCAACTGCCCGTCATGCAGCCCGTAAAGCCCGCGAACTGGTTCAACGCAAAAATGTTCTTTCAGGTTCAGGATTGCCTGGAAAACTGGCCGACTGCTCCGAAAGCGATCCTTCACTTTGCGAAATATACCTGGTGGAGGGCGATTCTGCAGGTGGTACGGCCAAACAGGGTCGCGACCGGAAATTCCAGGCCATTCTGCCACTCCGGGGTAAAATACTCAATGTTGAAAAAGCCATGCCTCACCGTATTTTCGACAGCGAGGAAATCAAGAATATGTTCACAGCCATCGGAGTTTCCATCGGAACCGAGGAAGATTCGAAAGCGCTGAACCTCTCTAAAATTCGTTACCACAAAATCATCATCATGACTGATGCCGATGTGGACGGAAGCCACATTGCCACGCTGATCCTGACTTTCTTCTTCCGCTACATGAAAGAAATGATCGAAAATGGGTATATCTATATTGCCACACCGCCGTTATACCTTCTGAAAAAAGGAAATACCGAAAAATATTGCTGGAACGAAGATGAACGCGTGAGGTTAATGTCGGAATGGTCAAAGGATGGATCTGAGAAAGGCATACATATTCAGCGTTACAAAGGTTTGGGAGAAATGAATGCCGAGCAGCTCTGGTCAACAACCATGAACCCGCAGTTCCGCACCCTGCGCCAGGTAACGATTGAAAACGGATCGGAAGCCGACCGCGTTTTCAGTATGCTGATGGGCGACGAAGTACCGCCACGTCGCGAGTTTATTGAGAAAAATGCTAAATACGCTAATATTGATATTTAGTATTCCGTAACAGGAATAGCATCGGATTTATATCTGAAAAAGCCGGAACTTGGATGTTCCGGCTTTTTTTATGCTTCAGATTTTCCATCAAATAAATTTTTCATGAGATTTGAAAAATAGCACTTTTGTGTTAGTTCCCGAATATATTTA
>Ga0105047_10019723_pt1 | contig 10389 bp, 8 predicted proteins | sample MAT04_FD_78384 | JGI IMG/M metagenome (GOLD analysis project Ga0105047, IMG submission 78384) | Freshwater microbial communities from Lake Fryxell liftoff mats and glacier meltwater in Antarctica - MAT-04 (megahit assembly) | ecosystem: Environmental > Aquatic > Freshwater > Ice > Liftoff... | reverse complement strand
GGCCAAACGGTCGCGCTCTTTGAAGGGGTCGTTCGTCTGCCGGGTCAGCGGTTGCGTGCGAACGCCGTGCGTCAGCCAGATGACCCACGTCGACTGGTTCTCTTGGGCCAATTCCGCGAGGCCGCACATCGTCGTCGCCGCGCTGTAACCACTGCCGATGAGAATGGTACTCTTGCCCGAATAATTCGCCTTCTTCGCGCCTCGAACATCATCGAGCCAGTACGGCACTTGCGACCGGGCCGCGATTTCCCCAGCGGCGGGGATGCCGCCGTCGCCGACCCAGTTGGGCCGCGTGTAGGTGCCGGTGCAATCGAGTACGACGTCGGCGATCTCGAAGCGCTCGACGTTATTCGCCTCCCGCATGAGCAGGCGGAACGGCGGCGGTTTTTTCGGATCGGGGCGGTCGGTCTTCCGCCATCCCGACCGGCCGATGCCGAGGACGGCGGCGGGTGTTCGGATGGTCTCTTTCAAAATGCCGTTGGCGAGTGGAATCAAATACGCATCGCGGAACTCACGGCCGGTGAGGCACTCGGTATCGGCGGGGAGTTTGGCGACACTGCGGTCGTCGCGGAGGATTTGTTTGCCGAGGCTCGTGGCGTTCAACCCGAACGGGGTGAACATTTTCGCGAAGCCCCAGCGGTTCACCGACTCCGCGATTTGCCCCTGCTCGAAAACGGTGACGGGGCAACCGGCTTCTTTCGCGTAGAGCGCCGCTTCGAGGCCGATCGGCCCACCGCCGAGGATCGCGATGCGCGGCAAGCCGGGTTTGCTCATGGTCGGTCGGTCGCCGGTGACAAGGGGCTGTCATCCGGTTGCATCGGCACTTCGCCCTTGGCGGCTTCAGTCGAAATCGTCGGAAGTTGCAACCAGAGCTTCGCGCCGATTTCCTTCAACCACGCTGGGGAGGGCTGGCCGTACGGACGGAATTTCTCGGGGCGTTCGGTGCCTTCTTCGACGAAGAGAGCCCGCGCCCGCCCCAGCCGGCTCGCGGCGGGGGTGTCGATCAATTGCGCCGAGTCATTCGCGCTCATTTGGAATAGCACCCGCAGTGTGAACTCGCGCATCCCCGGCCGATCGACGGCCCGTGTGAGATTCATGACGCTGTCGCACCAAGCGATGACGTGGATGCCGACGGCCGGGCCTTCGCGCAAGATCGCAGCGAATTGATCCCCCGGCGCTAGGGTCTTCTCACCGCGACGGCCGTATCCGAAGTCTTCCTCGGCCTTGCGGAGTTCGCGCAGGCGGTGCAACCCGTGCACGAACAAGAACCGCGGAGCCCGCTCCGCGATCGTCCCGTTCAACCGGCCGTCGACTTGCGCAGCGAACGCGGAGAGGGTCGCCACGAGATCGGCGCGTTCCACCAACGGCGCAAGTCGGAGCGACGTGCAGACGCCGCGGAGGATATCGGCGAATTCGGAATCGTCCGGCGTACCGTCGAACACCGCGGCGATATTCGGGTCTCGGTAGCGCGCGGCTAGCGACACAAGGCCGGCGCTGATGATGGCGAGGGCCGCGTCTTCGGACTGGCCGATGAGAAGCAGATTCGCCCCCGATTGCGGGCGGAAGACCGCGGCCGTGGGATCTTTAATCGCGATGGCATCGCCCAGCCACAGGATCGCGGGGCCGGTGTCGCTCGGCGAAGCGAGCAGATGTTGCAGTTTCGCGTTGTCCGGCAATTCCGCGGCGGCGCTCCCTTCGAAGACGAGGCACTTGTTCGGCGCGGTGGGCCGTCCGTGGAGTTTTTCCAGAATCGCCTCCCGTCGATCTTCGGAGAGCCAGACGACTTGGAACGGGTTGTTCCCGTCTTGCATACCGTTGGCGTCGTTGTAGATCGCTTCGCCTGGCCGGGTGAGCAATCGCGCGGCGGAGTTGTCTTTGCTGAGAATCAACTGCGCGTCGGCCTCGCTGCACTGCAACGCGATCCGCACCGCCATTTGGTCGATGGTGCTGCGCGGCAGTGAGTAACCGCCGCCGAGGGTCTGCGAACCGAGGATGACATGGACACCGAAGGCCCGGCCTTGGCGAACGAGGCGGTCGATGAGCAAACCCGCTTCTTGTGATAGTTTGTCATCTTCGACGAAGAACTCTTGGAATTCATCGACGACCAGCAAGATTCGAGGCAAGGCCTCGCAGGGATGGGACTCGCGGAAGCTCGGGAAATCGTTGACGCCGAGGGCGCGGAAGCGGTCGCCGCGCTCGCGGAGAATGTCGTCGAGTCGCTGCAGAACGCTGAGGCCGAATTCTCGCTCGCTCTCGATGGCGATCACCCGCGCATGCGGCAAGTGCATCTCGGCGTACATCTTGAATTCGACCCCTTTCTTGAAGTCGATGAGGTAAAGCTCCGCTTCGGTCGGGCTGTAGATCATCGCCAAGTTCGTGATGAGCGCGTGCATCAAGGTCGATTTGCCGGAGCCGGTTTTGCCGGCGATCAACGCGTGCTGAGCCGTGCCGCGACCGAGGGAAAGGATCTGCCGTTTGGTCGCGCCGGAGCGACCGATGGGGATGTTGAACCCGGTCTTCGTGCTGGCTGCCCAGATTTGATCGGCCGCCGGGGCGATGAACTCGAACGGCACCTCGACGCGGGCCGCATTCCGGCTGGCTTCGCCGATCTTGCGGACGATGGCCACGACGTCCTCACTGCCCGGCGGTCGGTCGAGCGTCAGCGGGAACGGCGCGAGTGCCGCATCGGTGGCGTGGAAGGCGCCGTTTTTCCAAGCCAAATTGAGCGACACCTGCTCGAGGTCAGCGAGCCGGAAATCGCGCGGCAGCGCTACCGCCGTATCGACGCCGAGGATCGTGCAGACGCCACAAGCGGGGCCGCTGCTCACGATGCTGACGAGCCGGCGGGCCGCATCCGGCGTGAAGTTCGTCGGGAAATTGGCGATGACGAGCACGCGATACGGCTCGGCGACTTCCCCGGCGGCACGGTTGTATTCCTCGATGCTCTTGTACTGGTTGCGGAGATACTTCTGGATCACGTTTTCCATGTGCTCGGTCAGGTCGGTCAACTTCGCGTCGATCTGACTCGGTTCGGTCCAGATGCGATTGGTCACGAGCAGTTCGTCGAAATCGGCGAGGTGCATGAACGCGGCGAAGTTCTCGCCGAGCCCGACGGGGTCGAAAATTGTGAAGCGCACTTTGCCAGGCGGCAATCCGGTGAGGAAGCGCAGCATCATCGCTTGCAGCGCGTTCACGGTAGCGCCGCGACCTTCGTCGCGGGCCTTCAGAACGACCGAACAACCGTCGGGGAAAGGGAGGAACGCGGGCACGACGGCATCGAGCGGTTCTTCCGGTGTCAACCGGATGTCAGTGGGGACACCATCGGGGAGCGCCGCGGCATCGACTCTGTACTCGCCGAAGCGGATTCCGGACGGGACCTCGGTGGCGAGCGGCGCCGCTCCGGATAGTACCGCCGACCAGCTCGGGAAGCTCGATCCAGAATTCTGAGCGTCCCGCACACTCGCGCCGACGTCTTTCAAACCCGATTGCCAGCTCTCTGAAAGTCGCTCCCAAGTGCTTGCCCGTGTCGATTCGGCCGATTCGAGCGTCGCGGAATACTTGGCTTCGGCCCGCGCGAGTTGCCCGTCGAGATCGGCGGCGAGTTCGGTCGCCTCGGCGTCGTGCTTCCGGGTTGTTTCGGATTCGTCAGCCCGGCGCTTCACTTTCGACGCAGCGAATGCCGCCTCGTACCGTTCTTGGTTGAGCCGGAGGGTCGCCGCGGCGCCTTTGATCGCGCGGGCCAACTCCGCGTGGTGTTGCTCCTCGATGCTGGCGCGATCGCGGGCGTGGGCTTTTTTCAGCGCGGCGCGACTCGCTTGGTAAGTCGCTTCCGCATGCGCCGCGAGGCTCTCTGCGGCGCGTTCGGCTTCCGAAAGGAACACGCCCAGGGCGCAACCGCGGTCGAGGACTTGCCGCCGCGCCAAAAATACGAGCAATTGACGCAACGCGAGCCCGAAGAGGATCGCTCCGGCGAGGCCGGCGCCCAACGCGGAAGGGACTGACAGCCCGAACGCGAAGGCGGTACCAAAAGAGATTGCCCCGGACGCGAAGACACAGAGCATCGTTCCGAATAGACCTGCGAACTTTGTCAGCGGTGACTGCTGGAGTTTGGCGAGCGCGGCGGTCGAATCTTCGAGGCATTTTTCCAGCTTGCCTTCGGGGTCGGTTTTAATGGCCGAAGGCAAGCGGCTGGCGCGGAAAACCACATCATCGCACGAGAGTTGCACCCGTCCGAGGATGGCTTCGGCGGCGGCCCATTGTTCCTCGACTTGTCCGTCGCCCACTTTCGCAGTGCGCAATTGCGTGGCTTTCAATTCCGACGCTTGCTTCTCGCCGGCTTCGTGCAGCGAGTCGATCGTCCAATAACGATCTTTCGTCTCGTTCTTGATCTGTGCTTCGGCGGCGCGGTGGGACTGCTCCGTCCGGATTTTCGTCTCCTTGTATCCGGTCGAGGCGGCGCGCTCCGCGTCGCCGAGCGCCGATTGCAATTGCGCTTCGGCTGCGGTCCGCTCGGCCGCTTGCTCCCCGAGCGCCCGCGACTTCGCCGCGAAGAGCACGCGCCGCGATTTGGCCACCTCTTTCTCGGCGGCATCCGCGGCGGCGACGTTGCCATCGGTCAAAGCCTTTTCACCGGCGGCCCGTTCGCGCACTAGCGCCTGCAAGAGTCGCAAACTCGCGCGCTGCCGGTCGAACCAATTTTCCGTGGCCATGATTCGACCCTATTGAGGAGATTAGACTTTTTCGCCACAGAGAGCACAGAGATGAAGATCAGAGTTGCTGACAGAGAACGATCAACCCGATGACTCCGGCTTACCCGAGTTTGTAACTCGGTTTTATCTCTTCTGTCTTCTGTCTTCTGTCTTCTGTCTTCTCTGTGCTCTCATTGCTTCTGTGGTGGAAATTCCAATTCATTCATCCAAATATTCGCAGTCTTGCCGAATCTGCACGAACAGCACCGACAGTTGATCGACGGCGCGCAGGACTTTGCTCGCGTTTTCGTCCCACGGCAGCCAGACCTTCTCTTCGTGATCTCGCTTCGCAGCGTCGGTCCATGTTTCCGACACGGCCTGCCAATGGGCGCGGGCCGTCTTCTGGGCGTCGTAGAGCTGGCTGCGGGACGCGCCGAATTTCATGATGCCCCCGGCAATGCGGAAGTCGTCGGGGCCGGGGCGAAGTCGGCCCGCGTCTCGGCGTATTGTTCCAGCGCCTCGATCTGCCGCTGCATCAGCGACAAGCCTTTCGCCACGTCCCCTTCCAGTAACAGGGCGAAGCGGTGACCCGCCCCGGAAAATGTCTCGTCGATGATTTTCGGCAAGGTCACCAGCCATTTCTTGCACTTGCCGACTTGCTCTTGGGCATGCTCGAGCCGCGCGATCGCCCGGCGGAGGTTGCGTTCTTGGACGGTGGTGTCGGGCATGCGCCCGGTCGGGCCGGGGAATCGCCGCGCCGAAAGCTCGGCCTTCGCTTGCACCACGGCATCTTCGCGGTCACGGATCGAGCGTTGCCAGCGGTCGAGTTGTTGACTCACCCAGTCGATGCCGCGGCGAATTTCCAGTTGAATGCTTGCCAGCGATTCTTCGGATTCGACCTTGAATACGACGGCCGACGCGAGCCAGTCGCGCAGGCCATCGATCTCGTGGACATCGGCACCGACACTCATGATCGCCTACCGCTGGGTGAGGTATTCTTCGATGCGCTCCGCCTTGCGCAGCAAGTACGGCAAGTAGAGGTTCGAGTTCTCGAGGAAGTGTTCGAGCACCTTCATCGTTTCTTCGAATTCCTCACGGAATTTGTCGTGCTCTTGATCGCGCCACGTGTCGCCCAGAGCTAGCAACTGGGCGTGCAGCCCGGCGAGGTTCACGTGCAGGTCGGTGTTGAATCGCTTCAAGCTCCCGGCGAAGCGCCGCAGCTCGGCCGGATCGACGACGGCTTGGGCCATGATGAAACCTCTATCCCGGACGTGAAGAAGCTTCATGTTAGTATAACGATTCGCCTGGGGATTCGCTCACAACTCACCTCCGAGGAATAGGCCCGCCGTCCGGTATCGCCGATTGGCTAATAAAGGGAAGTGGGTGAACAGGGCTTGAGACAATCTTCGGCCCAGACGATTGGGTCGAGAGACACGGGCGTCCAGCGCCGCGAGGTACGCGTCGGTCATTTGGTCGAGGTCGTTCATGCGAGGCCCCTTGCAGGGTTGGTGACAACAGTGGGAAGATTTCTTTCTTGGCCCGGAAGAGTTTGACGCGCAAGTTCGCCGCCGTCAGGCCCGCGCCCGGGGTGGCACGGAAAACAGCGGAATCGATCCACGGATTACCGATTGATCCGTGATCTCGGGATCCGGATCGAGTATCCGCCGACGGTTAAATCCCGGTCTCACGGACTTCGCGCAATCTTCATAAGACGTTCACCGATTCTCCCCAGACTGTCCTTAGCATGAGATTGCTGGTTCACTGGAATCGGTTTATTTCCAAAGGAGATTCGCCCATGAAGTCCCCGGGACGACGATCTGCGTTCACGCTGATCGAATTGCTGGTGGTGATCGCGATTATCGCGATTTTGATCGGTCTGTTGTTGCCGGCCGTTCAAAAGGTCCGCGAAGCGGCCGCGCGGATGCAGTGCAGCAACAACTTGAAACAGATCGGTCTCGCGTTCCACAACTTCGAGAGCGCCAACCAGCACTTCCCTCCAGGCGGGTTGGACGGCGACCCGCAAGCCGTCACTTCCGGTGGAGTGCCGAACCCTCTCGGCTATAAGTACGACGAAGATCCGGGCGGTTACGAAACGACCACCTGCTGCCGGGCCTCGACCCGCAACGGATGGAACCACTGGTACACGATCCTCCCGTACATTGAACAAGATAACGTCTTCAAACTCGGCGTCGACGCCGTGCCGATCTTTCCGGTCGCGGCCAACGCTAGCAACGAAGACATCGTCGCACGTCAACTGATCAAGACCTACTACTGCCCGACCCGCCGCAGCCCGACGGGCTACGGCTCGGGGCTATTCGGTCGCTGCGACTACGCTGGGAACGCCGGGATCCTTCAAGGCAATATCCACGAACTCAATCCGGGTGATATCCCCCCGCCGCCGACGGGCTTTACCCCGTCCGCCAATGAGCGCTCGACCGTGAACTTCGGCAACTTCGGTGGTCGCGGCGGCTTCATCGTTTGGCCCGGCCGCGGCGCGAAACGCAACATCGCGGGCATCACCGACGGTACTTCGAACAGCATCGCCGCCGCCGAAAAAGCGATCCCGGTCTCGCGCTACGGCCTTGACGGCGGTGACAACGAACGCTGGAACAACAGCGGTTGGGACGAAGACAACATTCGCTACCACTTCCCGCCCAAAGGGGACACCGACCCGACCAACATTCCTTGCAAGACTTGGAACGATCAGTTCGGCGGACCCAACACTACGGGCGGGTGCAACACGGTCTGGCGGCGCTATTTCGGCTCGGCCCACACGGGTGGCTTGAATGCGGTCTTGGCCGACGGCTCGGTGCGATTCCTCCGCTTCTCGATCGATCCCGTCACCTACATGCGCCTCTGCGGCGTGGACGACGGCGGCGTGGTCGACTCCAGCCAGTACTAACCGGAGAATGCTCGATGTCGAAATACTTGGTTCTCATTCTGGCGATTTCCGCTCTCAGCTTGGTCGGCTGCGGCGATAAAGTCACCGGCAGCACGGCTCCGCTGAGCGACGAAGAAAAAGCGAAAATCGCGGCGGAAAGCAAAGCGATCGAAGACGAAGAAAGTCCTAATAACAAAACGCGGATCGAAAAGAAAAAGAAGTAAATCCGATCGATCCCGATGCGACTGCGGAGTACCCGATGGGGCGCTCCGCAGTCGTAACCATTTTCATCGCCATTCCTTTTCACGAGGTGACACCGTGCGATCCTTGATTATTGGACTATTGTTTGCCATGTGCCTGCTCGCCCAACTCGGCTGCGGTTCCAATGCCGGCGACTCGAAATTTCCCACCGTCGAAATCTCGCTCCCCGACCCGGCCAGAATGGTCGATCACCCGAGTTACAAGCACTGGGGCCATTTCCCCGTCGGTACCACTATCACCCAAAAAACCACGACCGACAGCGCGAAAACCCCCGGCATGACCGTGACGACCATCGTCTACGTCCTGACGGAAAAATCCGACGATCATATCGTCGTCACCACCCAAGCCAAAACCGAGTACCACGGCGGACGCGTCGAAAACAATCCGACCGCATCCGTGCGCACCCCCCGACTGATTCAATTGCCCGACGGCGTCAAAAAAGAAGATTGGGCCAAACCGAACGCAAAAGGCGACCAGGGAACTGAGACGTTGAAAATCGCCGGCAAAGAGTACTGCACGGTGGTGCACAAATCGGGGGGCACTACCGACGCGGGCCAGATCGCCCTCTCGACATGGACTTCGGAAGACATGCCCGGCGGCTTGGTGAAGTCCATCAGCGTTGTCGCGGCCGTCGAAGAAACCACGACCATCGAAGTCGTCGAAGTCAAAGTCCCACAGCTCAGCCCTTGATGACCCCGATGGGCCGCATCCGGGCGACCTTCTTGCTCAGCCCCGCGTCATGGACCACCTCCACGACGTGGTCGACATTTTTGTAAGCCCTCGGCTGCTCCTCCGCCAAGCCCTGCCGACTGCTGCTCATCGCGATCACGCCACGCGCTTCCAACTCCTTGTCGATCCGGCGACCCACGGCATCCTTCACCGCGGCGGTGCGGCTCATCGCGCGCCCCGCGCCGTGGCAGGTCGTGCCGAAGGTGCGTGCCATGCTCCCCGGTTGGCCCACGAGCACCCACGACGCCCGCCCCATGTCACCGGGGATGATCACCGGTTGCCCGGTTTTTTGAAACGCTTCGGGCAACTCCGGGTGATCCGCCGGGAAGGCCCGCGTCGCCCCTTTGCGGTGGACCCAGACCTTCTTGAGCTTCCCTTCGACCGTGTGTTCTTCGAGCTTCGCGATGTTGTGGGCGACGTCGTAAAGCAGGTCCATGCCGAGGTCGGTCCACGGGCGACCGAAGACCCCGGCGAAGACTTCGCGCGTTTGTTGCATGAGCAACTGCCGGTTGGTGAAGCCGAAGTTCGCGGCGGCCCGCATCGCGGCAATATACTTCTTCCCCTCGGGTGAATCGACCGGGGCGCAGGCCAACTGACGATCCGGCAGCACGATGCCGTACTTGCCCGGCGCATCGCGGAACGCCGCGAGCGCGTCATCGCAGACTTGATAGCCGAGGCCGCGCGATCCGGAGTGGATCATCACGCAAATCTGGTTCAATTCCAACCCGAACGCCTCGGCGACTTCGGCGTCGCAGACTTGGTCGACGACCTGCACTTCGAGGAAGTGGTTACCGCTGCCGAGCGTGCCGCACTGGTCGCTGCCGCGCTTCACGGCGTGATCGCTGACTTCCTCGGGATCGCCGCCGTCGATGTGGCCGTTGGCTTCGGTGTGCAGCAAATCTTGGGGCACGCCGAGATTGCGGTCGATGGCGAAGCGCACGCCTTCGCCCATGAGCTTGCGCGTTTCTTTCGGGTCGAACTTGTACTTGCCGCTGCGGCCGACGCCGGAGGGCACCGAATAGAAGAGCGCCTTGATGAGTTCGCGGAGATGCGGCTTGACGTCGTCGAGGAAGAGGTTCGTCTTCACGAGGCGGACACCGCAGTTGATGTCGTAGCCGACTCCGCCGGGAGAAATGACGCCCCCCTCGGCCGGGTCGGTCGCGCAGACGCCGCCGATACAGAATCCGTAGCCCCAGTGGATGTCCGGCATGGCGAAACTGCCGACCTGAATCCCCGGCAACGTGGCGACGTTCGCCACTTGTTCGAGGGCTTGATCGTGGCGGATCGATTCCATCAACCGCGCGTTGGCGAAGACGAGGCCATCGACGCGCATGTCCGCGCGGTACGACTTCGGAATCCGGTAGCAATTCGGGTCAACCTGTTCGAGCGGCCCGCTGTAAACGCCTTTGGCCATTTCAATCTCCACCAAGAGATTTACCACAGGGGCACAGAGGGCAACGAGAAGAAAGATCATCGGAACAGGGGGTTGGTGCAAACTGCTGACCCTTCGCCCCGCCTCGTTTTTCTTTTCTTGGTTTCTCTGTGCCTCTGTGGTGAATCCCTTCTAAATATCCACGATCACTTCCGCGAGGAAGCCACCTGCCACGTCTTCGATCTTGAGGCCGTGATAGGTGATCGCCTTGACTTCCCGACTGAGCAGATGCCGGGTCTGGTCGAAAGGTTCACCCAGAATCGTCGCGGTCAGGCCAGTCGCCGTCACGCGGACATCGAATCGGCACCAGAGCATCCGCGCTTCGTCGGAGCGATGGAGCAATTCCCGCAGCCAATCGAACAGGAGGTATTCCCGGTCGGTTCCCGCGATGGCGAGGG
>Ga0105047_10019722_pt1 | contig 10389 bp, 7 predicted proteins | sample MAT04_FD_78384 | JGI IMG/M metagenome (GOLD analysis project Ga0105047, IMG submission 78384) | Freshwater microbial communities from Lake Fryxell liftoff mats and glacier meltwater in Antarctica - MAT-04 (megahit assembly) | ecosystem: Environmental > Aquatic > Freshwater > Ice > Liftoff... | reverse complement strand
GACGGTGCGGGGCAGCTCTTGACCGAGACGCGGCCGGGGTACTCGGCGTCGTACACTTACGACGGGAACGGGAACCGGTTGAGCCGCACCGTGAACGGGGTGACCGAAACCTATGCCTATGACGATGGAGACAAGCTGCTGTCGGTTAGCGTCGGGGGGAGCCCGGTGAAGACCTATGGCTACGACCCGGCGGGGCGGCGGACTTCGATGGTGGATGGCACCGGGACCATGGCGTGGACCTACGACGTGGCGGGTCAGCTAATCCAGCTCTACCAGCCCCAGGGGACGGTGACCTCGACCTATGACGCCACCGAGTAGCGCACGGCGCAGAGCGGGGCGGGGCGGGGCAAAGCCAAAGCTGGAGCTACGACCCCGTGAGCGGGTGGCTCCTCAGCCTCGCAAACGGTCTGGGCGAAGTGACTGGTCTTAGCTTCGACAGGTACGGGGCGCGCGGGCGGGGTGAACCGCAAGATGGCGGCGGCGGGGCAGTTTGAGGGCAACTCAAGCAACACACACATAATAAATGCCCCGCCCTTCAGCGAAGTCCCTGTTCGAGGCCACAGTTAGGCCTCGATCAGGGACTTAGCCCTTCAGCCTTTCGGCGGCGTGGGTGAGGTTGGTGAGGGCCTCGGCCATCAGCTTTTGCACGCCCTTATCCTTGAGCGAGCCATCCTCGGCGAAGGCTTCGTGCGCCGCGCCGACCGCGACGCCGTCCGGCGATACCCAAAGGCCCAGGTTGATCAGGCTGGTCCGCCACACCGTTTGTGCGCGCAACCCGCCCAAGCGACCGGGGGAGGCCGACATCAGCAACACTGGCTTGCCGTCGAACGCCGAAGCACCCGGATCGCCCGCGTCGGGACGGCTGACCCAGTCAAGCGCGTTCTTCAGCAGGGGCGGCACGGAGGCGTTGTACTCGGGCGAGACAAGGACGATGCCGTCGGCCGCGCGGAGACGCGACCGCAAGTCCCGCACGGCAGGCGGCATGCCTTCGGCCTCCAAATCGCCATCGTAAAGGGGCAGCGAGAAGTCCCGCAGATCCACAAAATCGGCTTGAGCTCCGGCGGAGGAGAGGGAAGCCACGGCGCAAGCGGCCAGCTTTCGGTTGAAAGATTCCTTACGATTGGAACCGGGGATCACGGCAATTTGAACCATGCCGCAGTTTAGCCCGACGCGTCTACCTCGTGAAGGGCACGGGAACTGGAGCCTTTGACGGGAATTGAACCCGTGACCTTCCCCTTACCAAGGGGATGCTCTACCGCTGAGCTACAAAGGCCCGTGAGTGCAGAGGATACCCGAACGGGTTTGCCGCTGCCCGTAGGCATTCATTCCATGAATTCAGTTTTCGATCTTGGCGTTGCGGTTGGCGACGTTTGCGGCTTCGCGGGGATCTGAGGCGTCTTGCATGAAGGGATACGCCCAAGACGGCTCCCACGTGAGAGGAAAGCATGAAATTGTTAACGGAGTTTGTGGGGACCTTTTTGTTCCTCTTCGTCATCGCGCTGGTGGTGCCGACCGGGGGGCCGTTGATTCCACTGGCCATCGGCGGCGCGCTGATGGTGATGGTGTATATGGGCGGCCAGTGGTCGGGCGGGATGTACAACCCGGCCGTGGCGCTGGGCGTTTGCTTACGCGGCAAAATGACGGCGTCCGAGATGGTGCAGTACTGGGTGGTCCAGTTTGTGGCCGGGATCCTGGCGTTCTGGCTTGGTGCTTTCGTGACGGGGGCAACGGTGATCGTGGCGCCCGGGGCAGGGGTGACTCCCGTTGCGGCGCTGATTGTGGAGACGATCTTTACGCTGATGCTGGTGTTGGTGGTGTTGAACGTGGCGACCACTAAGGCCAGCGAGAACAAGGGCTACTATGGCCTGGCGATCGGCTTCACCATTGTGGTGGCGGCGGCCGCCGGGGGTGGGATCTCCGGCGGGGCGTTTAACCCGGCGGTAGGAATCGGCTCCAACGTGGCCGCGCTTTTGCGGGGCGAAGGGAGCACGTCGCACCTGTGGATCTACCTGGTGGGGCCGTTACTGGGCGGCGTGCTGGCGGCGTTGATCTTCCGGATGCAGGTGAAAGCCGAAGCGGCCTAGGGCACTACGCGGTAAAGAAAGAATCCGCCGGTCAACCGATTTTAGATTCGGTCCCGAGAGGGTGAATGACCGGCGGTGTGAGTCAACGCAACGCGAAGGGGAGCGGACCGCACACCGAAAGGCGACCATCAGGGACGGCATTGTCCCACTCGCTCCATTACTTTACTCTTCTGGGCCGCGGTATGGGCGCAATTAAGCGCTAAAAAGCCCCCGAATTGGTGGATTCGGGGGCTTTTTGGCGCACTTGAGGAGAGGGGCGGGTTTAAGGAGCGTCGTAGCGCAGGCCGAAGTCAAGATCCCACACGCGCACCACGCGATCCAGCCCGCCCGCCGCCAGTTTGGCGCCGTCGGGGCTAAAGGCGATGGTGGCGATGGGCTGGTCGCTCGCCGCGATTTTGGCGTGGCCCGTGCCTTGGGTCGCATTCCAAAGGCCGATGCTGCCATCACGCGACGCGCTGCCTAAGAGCATCCCTTGCGGGTGGAAGGCCAAGTGTTCGACCGGCTTCTCGTGACCGTAGAACGTTCGGGCCAGGCTAAGGTCTCGCAGGTTGAAGACGCGGATCGAAAGGTCGACGCCCGCCGCCGCGAGGAGAGTCGAATCGGCGTTGAATGCCAACGCCGTGATCGTGGAGCGAACGTTGCGGAAGGTGTGCAATTCTCGCCCCGTGGCGGTGGACCATAGCTTGACCGTCGCGTCGGCCGAACCGGTGGCCAAAAAGCGACCGTCGGCCGACCACGCAACTGCGGTCACCGACGATTTATGCCCTTGGCCCGTGAAAGCGGCTTCGCCGTTCCGACAGCGACAGACTTGCACCAACGAGTGGAGCGAGCCGAGGGCGACGTTGCGGCCATCGCGCGAGACGCTCACGCAGCTGATCCATTCAATTGGGAGGTTGCGCCAGCAGTCAATGGAGCCTTTCGCCAGGTTCCAAACCGAGACGACGCTCTCGCTGCACCCGGCGGCCACCAGGTGATCGTCGGCTAAGGCGTGCACCGCACTCACGACGCCGCCCTCAAGCTTTACGCGGCGTTCGACTTCAAATGTCAGCGGGTGCCACCACAGAACTTCGTTGTCGAAGGAGGAACTGACGAGTTGGTTGGTGTCGGGCGAGAAGGAGAGCCCGTAAATGGGGGTGCGGTGGGCCTTGAGGCGGTGCGCGAGGGTGATGGAAACTGTGCGTGCGCGGGGCCGCTCGGCGGTGGACGCATCTTCCCACGTGCCGCCGCTTAAGTTGGCGTCGTACTCTTGGCGCTTGATCGGATCGATCAACGTCTCGAACGCCGTGTTGATCTGGGCCATGCGCTCGTGCGCGGACGGGTCTCGGCTGACATCCGGGTGGTGCTTCATCGCTAAACGCCGGTAAGCGTAGCGGAGCGCCGTAGATTTGGCCTGTTGATCAACACCTAGAATATCGTAGAGGGTCGCCACTGTCTGTTCCTAATTATGACAAGTCGGGGCCAGACTCCTGGGTTGACGGGGCTTCAATTGCTGATGCCGAGTCAATTCCAAGTGTCCGAGCGCTTCGAGTGCGTCGAGTCTATGGGACCCTCGGCACCGAGGCAGGCGATCTCCTCATTGAGACCAGGCGGACTAGTCGGTAGCGGTCCTCGCGGATCCCTGCTGATGTTTCCACCGTTACACCTTTCGCCGCAAGCATTTCGATGTCCTTCCGAGAAATTCGGTTTTTTCTGGTGATGACCCAGATTGGCCGAGGAAGCGCCTGAAGCTCCTCCAGTGTAGTGGGTTGTGCGAGCGTTTGTCGCCAGTAAAAGATTAAGGATGGGTGGCTGGTCTCCTGAAGTTGAGTGCCGCCCGTGCCCCGATCGGCCCGCTCGCGGGGCAAGCGATACACCGCGCCGGGACCGCCCTGGGCGCGGGCCCATCGCACCAGCGCGTGAACTTCGGCGTGCCCACTGATGCGATACCACGCCGCGAGGCCAACGTTTACGAGGAGGGAGACGGCCACGCACCACCCCGCCGCTGCCGCCAGCGGGCGACTTCCGGTGGGCCATCGGCGGTCGAGCCACCCTCCGATCAGCATCGCCAACGCCGGCAACGCGGGCTGGATGTAGTGCATGAGTTTGGCGGAGCTCACGGTAAAGAACACCAGCACCGTTCCGGCCACGATCGCGTTGAAACGAAGGAACCGGACCTCGGAGCCGTCGCCTTTGGGTCGCCCTCGCCACGCCGGAATGGAGAGAAGCGACCAAGGGAAGAACCCCACGAGGAAGATCGGCAGGTAGAAAACATAACCGGCGATGCCACGCATGGTGTGCGCCGCATCTCCCCCCGTGAAGCGACCGACGTTTTGCTCGATGAGGAACTTCTGCACGAACACTTGGCCGTTGGCGGCGTAGGCCGGGCCGTACCACAGTCCCACGACGATGGCGAAAAGCACGGCGAAACCAATCCAACTGAAGACGCCACGCCCGTTCGGCCTAATGTCCCGCACCCTCAGGAGATAGACCGTGCCGATGAGACCGGTAAGCAGGAGCGCGACCGGACCTTTGGCCAGGACGCCGAAACCCAGCAACGCTCCCGACGCGGCCCGTAGCCACCCGCGCTGGGCTTCGGAATCGGGCTCGAACGAGGCGAAGAGGCAGCCCCACGCGGCGACCATGCACCCCACCAGGAGGGCGTCGGTCATCATGAGACGCCCAACCCCGACTGAGAGCAGGCTGCTCGCCAGGACCAGCACGGCAAGGGCCGCCGGGCGGTCTCCCACGTAGCGCCGTCCGCCCCAGAACATCGCGGCGTAAAGTGCCAGTGTGGCCAAGACACTGGAGAATCGCGGGCCAAAGTCCGTCCCCATGAGCGCAATCCACGGTGCTGAAGCCCAGTAGAGCAGGATGGGCTTTTCGAACCACGGTTGCCCGTTGTAATAAGGAGTGATCCAGTCGCCCCGGCGAAGCATTTCGCCGGTGACCGCCGCGTAGAACCCTTCGTCCAAGTCGAACAGGCCCGTCGCCCACCAGCCCAGGAGGGGCAGAACGGCAACGATGGCGATGATCAACGGCCAGGGACGAGGGAGCGGGCGCACCGGCATAGGCGACCCCTAGTGTGACACCCTAAACGAGTCCCCCTGGGCGTGACCCGGTATCCTGGTTGCCCACTCATGATGGCGCTCGATCAATTGAAGTTCAATGCGGATGGCTTGATCCCGGCGATCGCGCAAGACGCGGTGTCCGGCGAGGTGCTGATGATGGCGTGGATGAACCGGGCCTCGCTGGAAGCGACGATCGCAACCGGTCGGGCCACCTATTGGAGTCGTTCGCGCCAAGCGTTCTGGGTGAAGGGCGGAACCAGCGGGCACGTCCAAGTGATTGAGTCGATTGCCGTGGATTGCGACGCCGACACCCTGTTGTTGCGCGTGAGTCAGGCCGGGGCGGCGTGCCACGAGAACTACCGCAGTTGCTTCTTCCGCAATCTCGAGGACGGGGCCTTGGTGCTTAACGGCACCCCCCGGCTGGAACCCTTGTCCGGCCCAGGTCTCGGGCAGAAGTTGGACTGCCCAGGAACCCGATAACCCACCTAGCGGCGGGTACACTAGAAGATCCAACGCCCGTTCGCGAAGGCCTCCGAAGGGTCCGGGTGTTTTTGGTTTGCCGATGCCGAACGACGACCAGTCCTTGCAAGATGCCGCGGAACTCGCGGCCCTCCCCGAGATCCAGGAAGGCGAACTCGCTTCCCGGGTTGAAGGCGATTACACCGCCGACTCCATCCAAGTTTTGGAGGGCCTGGAGGCCGTCCGTAAACGCCCCGGGATGTACGTCGGTGACAACGGCCGCAAGGGTCTCCACCAGATGTTCCGCGAGGTCATTGATAACTCGGTGGACGAAGCCCTCGCGGGCTACTGCAACCAGATCGACGTGGTGATGCACACGGACAACTCCGTGTCGATCGCCGACAACGGGCGAGGCATCCCGGTCGAGGTTCACAAGAAGATGGGCGTCTCGACCCTGCAAGTGGTCATGACCGTGCTGCACGCCGGCGGTAAGTTTGGCGAAGGCGGCGGCTATAAGGTCTCGGGCGGTCTACACGGCGTCGGGGTCAGCTGCACCAACGCGCTTTCGGAGTGGATGGAGTCCACCGTCACGCGCGATGGCCAGCTGTACCGCCAGCGGTTTGAGCGTGGCATCCCCGTCACCGAGGTCTTGACCATTGGCACCGCCCCCGAGGGGGCGACGGGCACCATGCAGCGATGGCTGGTGGACAGCGACGTCCTCACCGATACGACCTACGACATTCAAATCCTGAAAGGTCGCATTAGCGAGCTAGCCTACCTAAACCCTACGGTTACCTTCACGTTTACGGACCATAACAACGCCGAGAACGACGAGGTCTTCCACTACACCAAGGGCATTATTCAGCTGGTCGAAGACGTCAACGCCAGCAAGGACTCCATTCACAAAGTCATTTACTTTAAGAAGACCAAGGCGCACTACGAGCTGGAGATCGCGTTGCAGTACCACGATGGCTACTCTCAGTCGATCCTGCCTTACTCTAACAACATCCACCAGCCCGATGGCGGCACCCACGTTAGCGGCTTCAATATGGCCCTCACCCGGGTCATCAACTCCTACGCCCGGCGCAATAACATCCTGAAGGAGAAGGAGAAGAACTTCGCCTCGGACGACGTGGCCGACGGCCTCACCGCCGTGATCTCGCTGAAGCTGGAGAACCCGAGCTACAACTCGCAGGACAAGGTGAAGCTGGTCACGCCCGAAGTGCAGGGCACCGTCAACTCGCTGGTGGGCGACGGCCTGTCGACGTTCTTTGACGAGAACCCGCGCGTGGCCAAGACCATCGTGGAGAAGGCGATGATTGCCCAGCGGGCTCGCGAGGCCGCCCGTAAAGCGTTCGACGCCGTCAAGCGTAGCAACGCGATGGACTCGTTTGGGTTGCCTGGCAAACTTAGCGACTGCCAAAGCAAGGATCCCACCAAGAGCGAAATCTTCTTGGTTGAGGGAGACTCGGCAGGTGGATCGGCCAAGGCCGCGCGCGATCGCGGCACCCAGGCGGTTCTCCCGCTCCGAGGCAAGATCCTCAACGTGGAGCGCGCGCGCCTGGATAAGGCCCTGGATAACGAAGAAATCAAGTCCTTGATCGCGGCCTTGGGCGTCGGGATTGACGTTAACGTTGGTCGCACCGAGGAAGAAGAAGAGGACCCGATGGCCTTGCCGACCAATGGCAGTGGTAACGGGAATGGCAACGGCAACGGCAAGGGCAAGAACGAGCGGGAAGCGACCTTCGACATTACGAAGCTCCGCTACCATAAGATTGTCATCATGACCGATGCCGACGTGGATGGTGAGCACATCCGTACGCTCCTCCTCACGTTCTTCTATCGCTACATGCGGCCCCTCATTGCCGCGGGCTACATCTACTTGGCCCAGCCGCCCCTGTTCGTGGTGAAGGTGGGCAACAACGAACGGCACTACGCCCAAGACCAGGAGGAGCTCGATCGGCTCTTGGCCACGGTCAAGCGCAAGAACGTCACCGTCACCCGATTTAAGGGTCTGGGTGAAATGAACGGCGACGAATTAGGCACAACCACCATGGACCCCGATAAGCGACGTCTGGTGCAGGTGCTACTGGAGCGCGAGTTTGAGGTGCAGATCGAAGAAATGTTCAGCCGCCTGATGGGCGACAAGGTGGAACCCCGGCGCCAGTTTATCGAGCGCCACGCCAAGGAAGCCCTGAACGTCGACTGGCACTACTGATCTCAACCGGTCAGCAACACGATCCCCCTCGGAAGTCATTCCGGGGGGGATCGAGGTCTTAGGCGACCTTGGGGGGCGGGACTAAAGCCGCGCCGCCGAAAACCGCATCCTCAGCAGGCTTCGGATTTGGATGAGTGTAAACCCAATCAGGATCGCACCCATCACCCACGCCGCCGCCGTGGCGTAGCCAAACTTGAGGAACATGAACGCGTTCGTCCAGATCTCAAGGCCCATGGTGTGCGTGGCGTAAAGCGGTCCGCCGCCGGTGAGGACGAAGATGTTCTCCATCGCCTTGAACCCGCCGATGAAGACCCCGAGCAAGTTGATGAGAATAAGCGGCTTGAGCCCCGGCAACGTGAGGTAACGAATCTTGTCCACCCAACTCGCGCCGTCCAGGTCGGCGGCCTCGTAGCGCTCCTCGGGGATATTCTTGAGCGCGGCCAAGTAAAGAATCGAGCCCGGCCCCGCGCCCGCCCAAATGCCCGGTAGCACCACGGCAAACATCGCCAGCGACGGGCTCCCCAGCCAATCGTTGGCCAACGGAATCGCGGTGTGAAACACGGTGTTGATCCCCGAGATGAACGGCGCGAGGACCGTGTTGAGCAGCCCGGTGTCGGCCTTGTCGTAGAACTGCCGCCACAGGAACGCCACCACGATGGGACTGGTCATGGCCGGCAAGTAGAACACCGTGCGGAAAAACACCTTGCCGCGCGGGATCTCGTTGAGCGCCAGCGCCAGGAAGATGGGGAGCAGGAACCCGAACAAGATGCTGAGCCCCACATACAGGAAGCTGTTCACCAGCGCCTTGTAGAAAATGGGCTGGGTGAACACCGAGATAAAGTTATCGAGGCCTACCCACTGCGCGCCTTTGGCAATGCGGTAGTCCTGGAACGCGATGACGAGGCCCTTAGCCAGGGGATAGTAGCTCCACACCAGTAGACTCAGCGCCGCCGGGGCTAAGCACAAGCTCATAAACCGGTAGACCCGCGAGCGCACCGTGCCCGCGGCCAGCCGGTCGGCCACGGGGCCTTCGGCCTCGGCCCGCGCCGCCGCCCGTCGGAACGCTACCACGACAATCGTGGTCACCACCGCCAGGAACGTCACCAAAAAGCCAAGCGCCCACGCCCGTTGGCGGGCCAGTTCGGCGGGCGGCGTGTAGCCCAGCAGCTTGCGGTCCATCTCGCGCGAGACGTCCTGCAGCACCGTCATTGCGGGCACGTCCGGCTCCAGGATGGCCCGGTCCAACGCGCCGTCCAGGATCACGTAAACCTGTTGGCAGTTGCGGCCGTAGGGCTCCGGATACCCATTGGCAAACAGCTCTTCGTTGGCCTTCACGTAGCCGGGATCCACCTGCGCCACCAAGTCCGCGTAGCCAAACTTCTTGAGCCACGTGGGGTTGACTAGCGAACCGAGGCCGAGCTCAACGAACCGCTGGGTGTTAATTCGCGCGGCCTCATCGCCCGCGAAGTACTGAATGAACTTCCAGCATGCCGCGATCTTGGCGGGGTCTTTTACCGCCGAGTTAATCGCCCACATCCCGGCGTTGATCTCGTTACCGCTTCCGTGCGGGCCGGCGGGCATGGCGGACACGCCAATGAGCTCAGGGCTGACGTCCAGCGTATTCAGTACTACGTCGTTGGTGTAGCCAAACCACATACTGGATTTGCCGGTGCGGATGTCGTCGGCGAAGTCGGTGGGGACAATCGCCGCCGGACCCACGGTCTTCCCGGTGCCGTCTTTCCACTTATCCAGCATCAGGTGGCGATAGAAGTCTAGGGCTTTCACCCCGGCGGGGCTGGCCACGGTGGCCTTCCAATAGCCGCCCTCGGCGGGGGCCACCACGTCGCCCCCGGCCTGCCACACAAAGTTGGTCCAGTGGTAGCCAGGGCCGCGCGAGAACGCAAACCCCGTTCGGCCGCTGGCACTCTGCGAGAGTTTGCGTGCGTAGGCTTGTAGATCGTCCCAGGTGCGGGGGGGGCGGTTGGGATCGAGCCCGGCCTCGATAAAGTGGTCCTTGCGGTAGTACAGGCCCAACGCCACCTGGAACCACGGGATGGCGTACACCTGCCCGTCGTAACTCTTGAGCACCCGCATGATGCTGGGGTGGGTGCGGGCCATTGAGGCCGGATCGGCGGCGATGAGGTCGTTGAGCGGGCGGCAAAAGCCCTGGTCGATGTAGTTGTAGTACTGCCGGAAGTTTACGTAGAAGACGTCTGGCGCGGTGTCGCCCGCCATCGACATGAGGAACATGGACTCCGCGCGGGCCCCGGTCATTTCCAGGCCGCCCGCGTTGACGATGCGAATGCCGGAATTCTGGCGGTGGAATTCCTCGAACACGGCGCGGCGGCTGAGCGAGCGGGGGTCGGTGGCCTCCTTGGGCGGAATCCCCATCCCGGCGCCGGCCATCATGCGCACGCGGATGGGCTCCTGGGCCAGACCCGCGTGGACAAGGCCCAAGGCCAAGACCACCGCGCCTCCCCACCGCACCCACGCACGAAAGTTCATCCCCTACGATGTACCCCAATCCACCCGTGGGAGTGAACGTTTAGAACTCCCGCCCCCTTGGATCGGGCCGGGCCTT
>Ga0105047_10019721_pt1 | contig 10390 bp, 5 predicted proteins | sample MAT04_FD_78384 | JGI IMG/M metagenome (GOLD analysis project Ga0105047, IMG submission 78384) | Freshwater microbial communities from Lake Fryxell liftoff mats and glacier meltwater in Antarctica - MAT-04 (megahit assembly) | ecosystem: Environmental > Aquatic > Freshwater > Ice > Liftoff... | reverse complement strand
TGACCTCGATCTGCTCCTGGACCGCTTCGAAGCTCAGACTCTCGAGGCGATCGCTCTTCAGGATGCCGGCGTTGTTGATGAGGAGGTCGATCTTCCGACCCTCGAGCGCGCGGGCCAGCTTCTGCCCGGCGTCCTTCGTGCCGACGTCGATGCCCTGGATGACCTCGACCTTCAGCGCGTCGAGCGCAGCGGAGGTCTTGCGGCAGACCGCGATGACGCGATCGCCGCGCGCCTGACACTGGCGGGTGAGCTCGAGCCCGATTCCGCGGTTGGCGCCCGTGACGAGAGTGGTGGTGCTCATGCGGCGTTCTCGAAAATGCGAGCCGCCGAGTCAAGCGGTGTCGGCCGATGTACATTTCATGTACCATCGAATGCACATGCTCGATCCCGACGACGCGGAGCTCCTGCGGGTCGCCTCGCTCCTCAGCGCCGCCAACCCGTTCTCGCCGGAGCGGAAGAAGCTGGAGAAGGCCGCGCTCGGGCGGGACTACGCGCCGGATGCGGACGTGTGGAGCCTGCGCGGAGCGCCGCGCGCGCGGGACGAGAACCTGCGGCGGATCGAGGCCAAGCTCGAGCAGCGGCTGGCCGGCGTGCATCGCGCGCTGAAGCGGGCCAAGGCGCCGACGGCCGAGGTGCTGTCGCTGTACGAGGATGCGGTGCTGTTCCTGCTCTATCACCGCTTCGACGAGGAGATGCTCGCGCTCGCGGTGGCCGATGAGAAGGACGAGGGCGCGGGACTGCCGGCGCCGTTCTTCGAGCGCTTCGAAGCGGAGCTCTCGCACTGGCTCACGCCGCTCTTCGTGCATCGGCCGGCGAGCTTCGGCGCGGCGCAGCTGTTCGCGTTCTTCTTCCAGCTCAGGCGCGCGTTCGTGCACGTGTTCGAGCACCTGGTGGGGGCGTCGGCCCCGGCCGCGCGGCTGCGCGCGTCCGTCTGGGAGTCGCTCTTCACGAAGACGCCGCGGCGCTACCTGCAGGTGCTCACCGGAAGGATGCGCGACTTCAGCACGCTGATCCTCGGACCGACCGGCTCAGGCAAAGAGCTGGTGGCGCGCGCGATCGGGCGATCGCAGTTTCGCCCGTTCGATCCGGGGACGCGGCGCTTCTTCCCGAGCCCGTTTCGCGCGCTGAGCTTGTCGGCGCTCTCGCCGACGCTGATCGAGTCGGAGCTCTTCGGGCACGCCCGAGGCAGCTTCACCGGCGCCGATCGCGAGCGCAGCGGCTGGCTCGAGACCGTGGGCCCGCACGGCGTGGTGTTCCTCGACGAGATCGGCGAGCTCGACGGGGCGCTCCAGGTGAAGCTTCTGCGCGTGCTCCAGACGCGCGGCTTCCAGCGCATCGGCGAGACCGAGACGCGGCGCTTCGAGGGGAAGATCGTGGCAGCGACCCATCGCGATCTGTCCGGGCCGTGGTTCCGTCCCGACCTGTACTACCGGCTGTGCTCGGACCTGCTCATGACGCCGTCGCTCGCCGAGCAGCTCCGCGACGCGCCTGCCGAGCTCGAGCCGATGCTGCGCTTCGTGATCGCCGGGATCCTCGGCGACTCGCACCCCGAGGCGGTGGAGACCTGCGCGCACGAGGTGGCCCGCTTCGCGATCAAGGTGCTCGGCCGCGATTACCCGTGGCCCGGCAACTTCCGCGAGCTCGAGCAGTGCGCGCGAAACGTCCTCCTGCGCGGCACGTACACGCCGAGCGCGGGCCTGCCGTCGGGCGCGCGCGGCGAGCCGTGGGCGGAGGGCGCGCGCCCGCTCGACGAGATGATGAGCCGCTACGTCAGCTACGTTTTCGCCGAGACGGGCAGCTACCTCGAGACCGCGCGCCGGCTCGGCGTGGACCGGCGAACCGTGAAGGCGCGGATCGACAAGAAGCTCGTCGCAGCCTGGCGACATTCTTAGTACACACGAACTGTACACATCGCGCACAGGCGCAGAAATTCACAGCGGAAGCGCGTCCTTCCCGCCTCTGGCACGCGCCCTGCTCTCCACCTTCGCGTGGAGCTGACACGCATCGAGCCCTCCGACGTCGCGATGACCGCCGTGCTGGCGGTCGTCTGCACCGTCATCGCCTGCACGCTGGGCCTGTCACCCGCGCTCGGCCTGCACGCGGCGCTGCTCGCGGGTTTCGTGCTGCTCCTGGCGGGCGTCGCGCTGGGCAAGGTCCCGCGCTGGGTGACGGTGCTGGCGTCGGTGTTCCTGGTGGTCACGCTCTACACGTCGGTCGGGCAGCTCAGCTTCGTGGTGCAAGGGCGCGACTGGGACGCGCTCCTTTCGTCGCTCGATCACCGCCTCTTCGGCATCGATCAGGCGCACCTGTTCGACGGCTGGATCAGCCGCGCGGGCGTCGAGCTGATGAGCTTCTTCTATCTGCTGCACCTCGCCTCCATCTACATCGCGCTCGGGGTGCACGCGCTGCGCACCCGTGACGCGCACCGCGAGCGCTTCCTCTTCGGGCTCGTGATGACCTACGGCGTCAGCTACCTCCTCTATCTGCTGGTGCCGGCGCACGGCCCGGTCGCGCATCACGCCGCCGAGTACGCCGCGCCGCTCCAGGGCTACAGGATCCATCGCGTGATGCAGCAGGTGGTCGACGCCGGCGGCGGCGCGATCGGCGCGTTCCCGAGCCTGCACGTGGGCGGCACGCTGTTCTTGTTCCTGTTCGACCTGCGCCACGATCGCTTCCGCGCGGCGACGTACTGGCCGGTGGTGATCGGTGTGGCACTCTCCACCAGCTACCTGCGCTTCCATTACGTCGTCGACTGGATCGGCGGCGCGGCGGTCGCGGGCCTCGCCATCCTCGTCACGCCGGGTGTGAGCGCCGCCTGGGAACGCCTCCGTGCACCGAAAGTGAGCCGATAGATGATCCTCTTCCGCTGGTACGTCCGCCTGCTGCTTCGCGCGATCTTCCGCCGCTTCACGGTGACCGGGCTCGAGCACTTGCCCGAGAGCGGAGCGGTGCTGCTGGTGGGCAACCACCTCAACGGCCCGCTCGACGGGATGATGCTGTTCGCCGCGCTCGATCGCCGCGTCACGCTCACCGCGCACCCCAAGCTGATGAAGAACCCGCTCCTCGCGCTGATCATCCGCGGGCTCGACGTCGCGCTCCTCGGCGAGGGTCGCGACGGGCTGCGCGCCTGCAAGCGGGCGCTCGCGCGCGGCGAGGCGGTGGTCATCTTCCCGGAAGGCAAGAGCCATGACCTCCCGCGCATGCTCCCGTTCAAGAAGGGCGCAGCGCTGCTGGCGCGCACGGCGGAGTGCCCGGTGGTGCCTTTCGGGCTGTCTTTCTCGAACAAATCGCGCTTTCGCGGCGACGCGCAGCTGAGCTTCGGGCCGGCGGTTCGCGAACACGAGACCGCGGCGCTCGAACGCGCGGTCGATCCGCTGCGGCGCTTCATCCCGCCGGTGACGCCGCGGCTCGGCGTGCTGCGCGCGCTCGACACCGTGCTCCTCGGGCTCCCGCTCTTCGCGTTCGGCGTGGTGGCGAACGCCCTCCCCCACCTCGCGAGCCAGGTGCTCTCGACGGAGCTGTCGAGCGACCTCGACCACATCGACTCGAACCGCTTCTTCGCCGCGATGGTGCTCTACCCGCTGTTCTACCTGCTCGGGGCGATCGCGCTCCACCCGCTCTTCTTCGCGCTCGCGCCCATCACGGGCCTGTACGCGCTCGCGTACGCCGATCGCCTGCGGGCGATGCGGCCTCTCTCCCGAAAGGAACGACCGATGATCGATCTCCGTGACCCTGCTGCCCTGAACACCCAGAAGACCGGCGGAAAAGGGGCCCAGCTCGCCCGCCTGCTCGCCCATGGCTTCTCGGTGCCGGAAGGGTTCGTGATCTCCGCCGAGGTCTACGCCGAGCTCACCGCGCCGATCTTCGCGGAGCTCGGCCCCTGCCCTGCGGATGACGAGGCCGCGCTGGCCTACGCGCGGGTGGTGCGCCGGAAGCTGGCGACGAGCGACCTGCCCTCGGCGTTCATCCGCGACGTCACCGCGCGAGTGCAAGCGCTCGGCGGCGCGCGCTTCGCGGTGCGATCATCCTCCACGCTCGAGGACCTCGAGCACGCGGCGTTCGCCGGCCAGCACGACACGTTCTTGCAGGTGAGCGACGTCGAGGTCGCGGCGCGCGTGCGCGACTGTTTCCTGTCCCTTTGGAGCGACCACGCCGTGCGCTACCGCCACCGCCAGAACACGTGGTCCGCGAGGTCGCGTCGCCTCGGCGAGGCGCAGATGGCAGTGGTGGTGCAGACGATGGTCGACAGCCAGGTCGCGGGCGTCTGCTTCGGCCTCGACCCGGTGAGCGGCGATCTCGATCGCATGATCGTCGCGGCCAACCACGGGCTCGGCGAGTCGGTCGTCAGCGGCGCGGCGCGCGTCGATCACTACGCGCTGGATCGGCGCACGATGCAGGTCGTAGCGCAGAACCTGGCGACGGGCTCGCTGGATGCGGCACAGCTCGCGGAGCTTGGACGCACGGTGCTGCGCATCGAGGCAGCGTTCGGCTTCCGCCAGGACGTCGAGTGGGCCTTCGATCCCGAGGGCGCGCTGCGCATCTTGCAGTCGCGGCCGGTGACCACGATCCCGGCGCGCTGGACCCGCGACGAGTCCGCCGAGCGCTTCCCTGGCGCGATGACCCCGCTCTGCTGGGAGCTCGCCGAGGCTGGATTTCACGAGTCGCTCGCGTCGTCACTCGCGCTGATGGGCCGGCCCGCGTTCCATGGGAAGTGGTTCACGCAGCTCGACGGCCATATCTACGGCAACGCCAACGCGGTGCGGCTCTTCCTCGGCGACTGGCGGCCACCGTTCGCGACGATCGAGCAGGCGAGCCAGATCGATGCCGCGGCGCACCGCTGGGTGCTCGATCTCCCGGAGCGCTGGACCAACGATCTCGGCACATTCCTCACCGGCATCGGCCGGCTCTCGGTTCCGATCGCCGGTGACTCGGCGGTGCAGTGGGCGCGCGTGCTGGAGATCGACGCGCTGGGCCGTGCGTACTTCGCGCCCAACATCGCGATCTCGATCGGCCACGCGCTGCTGCACAGGACGCTGCACGGGCTGGTCGCGCTGGTTTTCGCGCCCGCCGAGGCCGCGTCGCTCTACCGCGATCTCACCGGCGCGGTCGAGACCAAGACCGGCGCGGTCAATCGCGAGCTGTGCGCGATCGTGGCGATGATCGAGGCTGACCCAGGCGCACGCGCCGCGCTGGAGGGCGGTCGCGCGCTCGAGTCGCCGGCGATCGAGGCGGCGATCGCCCGCGTGATCGCGACGCACGCGCACCGCGAGATCGATCCGGATCCGTACCATCCGACCTGGGGCGACGCGCCACACGTGGTCATGGACACGCTGCGCGCGATGCTCGCCGGCGGCGCGAAGACCGTCGATCCGCTCGCCGCCCGCGCCGTCGCCCGCCGCGCCGAGCGAAGGGCCGAAGCCGCGCTGCCCGAGGCGGTCCACGATCTGTTCTCCGAGCTCGTGCGCCTCGCCCGCACCTACTCGATGCTCGACGACTGGGAGCACTACGAGACGACGCGCCTGCACCACCTCATGCGCCGCCAGCTCCTCGGGCTGGGCGCAGCGCTCGCTCTCCCGCGCGCCGACGACGTGTTCTTCTTGCGCCGAACGAGCCTCGAGGCCCACCTCGCCGGTACCCGCGTCGACCTCGCTGCCGAAGCCACCACCGCACGCCTCGCGTACCAGCGCCAGCGCGCCGCGCCCCCCGCGTGGGAGTGGGACCAGGTCAAAACCGCAACCATCGAAGCACAAAAGAGCGATCTCACCGGCATCCCGGGCTCCCCCGGCGTCGCGAGCGGCGCGGTGTTCATCGTCGAATCGACCGCCGACTTCTCATCGTTCCCCCGCGGCGCGGTGCTGGTCGCCCGCAGCACCAACCCCGCCTGGACCTCGCTCTTCTACGGCGCCGCCGCGGTGATCACCGAAGCCGGCGGCCCCCTCTCGCACGGCGCCGTCACCGCGCGCGAGCTCGGCCTCCCGGCGGTGATGGCGGTCCGCGACTGCCTCACCCGCCTCACCAACGGCCAGCGCGTCCGCGTCGACGGGTCCACGGGTGCGGTCAAGCTCCTGTCCTGATCCGGAAAAGGCGCTCGACGCGAACACGGACGCGGATCACGCCAAGCTACCAAACCTTGTGAGTGTGCTCCACGCTGAGCGCGTCGTTCGGGCCGTGGCAGATCGCGCAAGCCTCGGTGCCGTTGGCGGTCTCGCGCTCCATATGCGCTCCAGCCGCGTCCGAGTCGTGGCAGCCGTTACAGGCGTTGGTCCAGGTGCGAACGGGCGTCCGCTGGCTCGGATGCCTGCGCTCGCTCGGTGTCTTCCAGCTGTCGCCGACGTGGCAGCTGGCGCAGTCCTTCACGCCGCCCGGCATCGCGCTGTAGCCCTTGTCCTCGAGCGTGACCACGTAAGGCTTCCCGAGAAATACTCCGATCATCGCGAACTCATCCTTCTTGGCGAGCTCGCGACCCGAGTGGACTTTGTGGATCAAGGAGCGAAAGTCCATCGTCACGCCCGGCGTCGGCGGCACGTACCAGCTCGCAAAGGTGAACTTGGGACCGTCCTCCATGCCTGACGTCGCATGGCACACCAGGCACGTCTCGAGGCCTTTGCGGCCGTTTCCATGGGCCTGAATCGAGTCGTGGCAAGTATCGCACGCCTCGGACGAGACGATGTTTCGGCGCGTGAGCGTGGACGCACCGCCATAGAGGAAGCTCAGCGTTGCGGGCGAGCTGATGCCGCGATACGTGGTGTCGTCCGTCGTGATGTCATCCCAAGCCCGGGTGACGCCGGCGAGCATATGCGCGGGCGTGACCGAGAAGTCGACGTGGCCCCAAGCGCCCAGCTGATACGTCCCCGGGACGATCGGCATGCCGACCCAGTCCCCGGCGTTCTCACCGATCTCAGCGGAGTCCGCTGCGGCAGGTTGGAACACCCGCTGCACGGCGTCTGACGGCGAACGCTTCCACCCAAAGCGCGCGTCCGTGCGATACGAGACGATCACCGGTGCTCCGTTCGCGAACGCGCCTGGAGCCAGCGAGATCGTGCCTGCGGTCGGATCCGACACGGTGTAGTGAACGCCCTCGCGACGCGCAGTGAGCGTCGCTTTCTGGATCGTCGCGCCCGCCGCGTGCGCGAAGCGCAGCGCGGTGGTGAAGTAGACGCGATCGTCGCTCGCCAGGTCGAAGATGGGCATCCAGTCGTCGGTGACCTGAAGGCGACCGACCTGGAGGTACTCTTCAGTCGGGAGGCCGTCATCGAGGACCACTCGATCGCCGACCGCGAGCCCTGCGCTGGCGCTGTCGGTCACGACGAGCCTGTCCATGGCGCGCGCCGCCGCGTTGAGCCGGTTGCTGCCGACCGCAGCGGTGCGCTCGAAGACGGTCTGACGGCCCCACAGGAGCGGCGCGTTGCCCACGCCGAGGGTGTCGGCGCCACCTGTGGCGCGGCCCACGGCCTCCAAGCTGACATCGAACGGGAGGTTCATGGTGTAGCTCGCGGCGACCGGGATCGCCTCGAAATAGAACCGGTCCCCGCTGGCAAAAGGCGTCGACCCCTGGGTGATGGTGAACGTGAGACCCGCGTACGTCACGTTGACGGTGGAGCCAGCGGCCGCCGCGAGGGTGAAGCTCTGAGCTGCAGTCGTGGAGCCGAGGACCACCAGATCCGTCGCGCTGTTGAACGCCACCGAGAGGGTCTGGGCCACTGCCCCCGCGCCGAACCGAGGCTTGGACGCGGTCCCGTTGCCGGAGAAGGCGGCGCTCTTTCGAAACGCGGTGTCGAACGGGATGACGGTCGGCGTGACGACCTGCGGGTTCTCGGAAGGGCCCACGACCATGAACTGGAAGCGCGTGACATCATGCAGAGAGATCGCGACGGTCGCGTCGTTGGTCACCGAGAAGCTGACCGCGATCGGAGCGCCGGACTCCAGGCTCCCGCTCGCACCGGCAGTGACTCCCGTCAGCGTGATGTCGAGGCCGCGATTGAGCGCGAATTCTTTGGTGGGGTGAAGATGCGACCGGGTCATGGGGAACAAGCTGGTGTTGACCGCGTGACACACGGTGCACAGCGTGTCGTCGGTCTGCGGCGGCATGGTCTGCCCGTTGGCGGTGTAAGGACGGGTCCAGTCGATGTCGTCGTGGCACGAGCCGCAGGCCTTGCGGGTCGGCACGCTCAGGCTGCGGTCGCCCTGGAGCGGCGCTGCGAGGGGCCCCGGCCCGTCGGGGTCACCGTGACACTTGGCGCACTCGACGACGCCACTTCGTACGACGTCTTCCTTTCGCTTGTTGTCGGGAGAGAGCGCCGAGTAGCCCTCGTCGCGCGGCATCGGTCCGTTGCCACCGGTACCGGTATAGGTCGTGCCGTCCTGGGACAGCAGCGACGAGACGTACGCGCTCGGCATGACCGGGAAGCCGACCTTGCTGAAGTCGAACACTCGATCTTGGTATCCCGCGTACAGGAGCGGCGAGGGGCCTCGACCGTAGTCCCGGGCTCCGATCGCGTCGGTGCCCACGCCGACCACCGAGGGGAGATGCACGCCGCTGTGCAGCTTGTGCATCAAGACGCCAAAGTCGATCGTCACGCCAGGGGTGCCGCCCGCCGCGGCCGGCACGTTCTTGTCCTCGGCGCCTGCGGTGTGGCAGAGGACGCACTGACGAAGATCGTTCCGCGTGCCGCCGTGCGCCTCGAGCTGTCGGTGGCACTGGTTGCAGTTGGCGGCGGTGACGACCTGGCGAGGCGCGAGAGTAGACGCGTTGCCGAGCAAGACATCGAACACAGCGCTGGACGCCTCACGGACGACCCGACCCTCGACGTCGTAGTTGCGGTAGACGGCCAAGCCGACCGTATAAGTACCGTCGCGCAGCGCTGTCCCCTGGAGCTCGCCATCATCCGCGTCGAACGCGCCGCTGTCGTTGAGGGGAGGCGGATAGAGCGCAGGGACCATGGGCAGCTCATATGAGTACGAGCCATCCTGATTGCGAACCGACGCCGTCAAGATATCGGTCGGAGACGCGATCACCAGCTGATAGTTGGAGGTCGGCCCGGACAGGATGATGGAGGCGGAGCTCATCTCCGAGAGCTCCCACGCGGTGTGGTCACTCTTGGTGATCGAGAAGGTGACGACCGGTCGCGCGCCGACCCCCAGATTCCCGGCGGTGGTGGTGCTGGCGCGAACACCGAGGATGCTCAGCTCGATGCCGGGGAGTGTGTCGAACGGGCTCAAGCGCGTCGGCGTCGAGGGAGCGATGTGCTCGCCCGGCTGACCGGGGGCGCCCGGATCGCCTGGAGCCCCAGGGTCGCCTGGGGTCCCTGGGGTCCCTGGGGTCCCGTTCATACCGGCGGGACCGCTTGGCCCATTTTGACCGTTGGCGCCCGGGGCGCCGGGGCTGCCATCTGCGCCGCCGCACGCAGCGAGCGCGAAGGATGCAGAGAGGAGCCCAAATCCCAACCCGTGAGAACTAGAGATCGTCCGAGAGCGTAGAGCGGTCAACATCCCGAGCCACGCGAGCAAGGTACACGCCGGGATCAGATGCTGACTATATCATCGGAATTGTTACCTCACGGTAACCAGTTGTTTCGCACCGCGGACGGCTTGAACAGCTCCGGCGGAAAACCGACGATCGGAGACCGCGACAGATCGCGTTCGGGATCGACCAGGCCGAACACGGGTCCAAAATAGGGAGAGCGGCGGACCACCGATACGGTCCATTCGAAGGGCCAGTCGGCCATCGCGCCGAAATCGAACCTGAGCACGACGGTCACGCCTCTCACTCGAAAGGCGACCGCCGGCATCCGCAGCTCTTCCTCCGGAGGCGGTGTGTGAACGATGTACGTGCCGACCACCCGTGCGTCGTCGGCATCGAATTTGTCGATCATCCGTCGCACGATCTCGACGTAGTCCAAAAATCCTTTGCCATACTGGAGCCCGTCATCCGGGTTGTTGTCGGAGACCCAGATGTCGAAGGCGCTGGTGACCGGCTCGGGACGCTCGCTCGGCTCCCACCCCGGTCGAGTGGACCTCATGAGCTCCTCGAGCGTCACGCATTCTCCCCGGTCGATCTCTCCGGCTCCCTGGACGAGCGCGGCCTCGAGGGCTTCGGGCAGCTCATCCTCGGCATCGTGCGTGTAGCGTGACACGAGATCGACGAAGGCGCCGTCTGGCAAGCTCGTCGGTACGTCGAGGATCAGCCGACCGTGGGCTACGCGCGCTCGAAGCGACATTCGGTGAGCCTACAGGCACGCGAACGGACGCCGCAACGGAGCTCGCAAGATCCTAGTAGCTCTGCACAGTGAAGTTGAAGGGTTGAGGCCGCCGATCCATCTCGCCTGGCTGCGTTGCGCCGCCTCGACAGACGCAGAGTATGCCGTCGGACGGCGCGCCTTGCCAGACGAGC
>Ga0105047_10019720_pt1 | contig 10390 bp, 7 predicted proteins | sample MAT04_FD_78384 | JGI IMG/M metagenome (GOLD analysis project Ga0105047, IMG submission 78384) | Freshwater microbial communities from Lake Fryxell liftoff mats and glacier meltwater in Antarctica - MAT-04 (megahit assembly) | ecosystem: Environmental > Aquatic > Freshwater > Ice > Liftoff... | reverse complement strand
ATTGTAAATAATGCACACCAATTTGGGTTGAGCGATTTGCACCAATTGAGAGGACGAGTAGGTCGCAGCAATAAAAAAGCTTTTTGTTATTTGCTTGCGCCGCCCATGAGTACATTGCCAACTGACAGTCGAAAAAGATTAAGCACATTGGAGCAGTACAGCGACCTTGGAAGTGGTTTCCAAATAGCCATGCGTGACCTTGATATACGTGGCGCAGGCAATATGCTTGGTGGCGAGCAAAGTGGTTTTATTGCAGAAATAGGTTTTGAAATGTACCAGAAAATACTGGATGAAGCCGTGAAGGAATTAAAGCGAAATGAGTTTAGAGATCTGTTTAAAGAAGAGATACAACAGCAGGATGATTTTGTAAAAGATTGTTCAATAGATACCGATCTGGAAATTCTTATCCCTGATAGTTATGTAGAAAGTATTACGGAAAGATTATCGCTTTACAGCAGATTAGATAATTGCGATACCGAAGAAGATCTGGTTGCTTTTCATGCAGAAATGCAGGATCGTTTTGGTCCCATACCTGCACAGGTAGAAGATTTATTTATAACTGTTCGTTGCCGCAGACTGGCTGTACAGCTTGGTTTTGAAAGAATGTTTTTAAAGAACGATGTTTTGAAATGTTTTTTTGTGAGCAACCCGGAGTCGCCGTATTTTCAGAGTGAAACATTTAATAAAGTATTACTCTTTTTACAAAACGGCACTAACAAAGCCAAACTAAAACAGGTAGGTAAAAATGGAATATTGGTGGTGGAAGATGTGAAAACGATGGGTAATATTTTTAATTTTTTAAGTAAAGCAGTTGCTTTTCAAACCCAACCAAGTTAATTCCAAAATAAAAATGCCTTGGATTTTTCTAACCAAGGCATTCCTAAAAATATTTGTTTTCTTTTATACCAGCATTGTAACCGGGTTTTCAATAAATTTTTTCAAAGTCTGCAAAAATGCCGCACCTACAGCTCCATCTACGCTTCTGTGGTCGCAGCTTAATGTTACTTTCATAACATTTGCGGTTTCAAATTTACCTGCACGACTTACTACCGTTTCTTTAATTTTTCCAACAGCCAATATGCAACTGTCAGGCGGATTAATAATGGCAGTAAACTCTTCAATATCCATCATGCCAAGGTTGGAGATGGTAAATGTATTGCCGCTAAATTCATTAGGCTGCAATTTTTTATCTTTTGCTTTTGCATATAATTCTTTTGCATCTGCCGCTATTTGCGACAATGATTTTTGATCTGCAAATTTTATAACGGGTACAATCAATCCCTCAGGCAATGCCAATGCAGAACCAATATGTATGTGGTTATTTTTTCTGATAAAATCGCCCATCCAACTGCTGTTTACATCTGGGTGTAATCGAAGCGCAGCGGCACAAGCTTTAATGATCATGTCATTAAATGAAACTTTTACAGGGCTAATTTCATTAATAGATGTTCTTGCAGCCATGGCATTATCCATATTTAACTCCATGGTTAAATAAAAGTGTGGCGCAGTAAACATGCTCTCACCCAATCTGCGTGCTATCACTTTACGCATTTGCGTAAGCGGCACATCGGTGTAAGATTCAGTTTGTGAGTTACTAGTTGCGGGTTGCGGGTTTGCCTGTTGTTTGTTGTCTGTCGTCTGGTGTTTGTTGTCTGTCGTCTTTGCCTCTTCCTTATATCCTTCAATATCACTTTTTACAATTCTTCCACCATCACCGGTTCCATTTACTTTACTTATATCCAAACCTTTTTCTGCGGCTATTTTTTTTGCAAGCGGAGAAGCTTTAATTCTGCCATCGGATGAAGATATCGTTTCTTTATTCTTGTTAGAAGAAGAAGGCGTTTCTACTTTCTCAATAGATGAAGAAGGCGTTTCTCGTTTCTCGTTTGGTTCTGTTATACTTTCCGGTGTATCTCTTTTATCTGTTGTCTGTTGTCCGTCGTCAGTCGTCTGCCCCGCCACATAAGCGCTCACATCTGTTCCCGCTTTACCAACTATCGCAATGATCTGGTTTATTTTTGCAGCCTGTCCTGCCTCTACACCAATGTATAAAAGTGTACCTTCTTCGTAACCCACTACTTCCATTGTTGCTTTATCTGTTTCCACATCTGCCAATACATCATCTGCTTTTACAGTATCACCCACTTTTTTATTCCAGGCCACTATTTTCCCTTCGGTCATGGTATCGCTTAGCAAAGGCATTCTTATTTCTTTTGCGCCTTCGGGAAGAGAGACGGACTTTTGCTCTTGGGAAGAGGAAGGCGTTTCCTGTTTCTCGTTTGGTTCTTTTATATTTTCGGCTTCCTTACTTTTTTGGGTGGCTGCTTCTGTTGTTTGTGGTCTGTCATCTGTGGTCGGCACTTTGTCTGTGGTCGGCTTCGCATCACTTTCTCCATCCAACAATGCTTTATAATCCTCTCCCTCCTTACCTACAATAGCAATTATCTGATTTATTTTTGCAGCTTCGCCTTCAGGTACACCAATATAAAGCAAGGTTCCATCTACATATCCATTCACTTCCATCGTTGCCTTATCTGTTTCCACATCGGCCAATACATCATCGGCTTTTACTTTATCGCCTACTTTTTTATTCCATGCCACTATCTTTCCTTCCGTCATGGTATCGCTCAGCAGCGGCATCCTTATTACTTCTGCCATAATTGTATTTTAAAAATATTTAAGTTCGAAATTAATGCAAAAAAAACAAAGTTCTTTGCGTTATAAATTGTTCGTTGGTTAATAATCAATTTCCATTTTCAATCTGTCTTTTAGTTCTTTCACCAATGGGTACTTTTCAATCAACAATTGATATTGCTGTTTACTTGTAAGCTTCTTCGTTTCATCTTCTACTGCAACTTCGGATTCATTTATTTCCATCACATATTTCAACAGTTTATTGCCAAAAAACTTATGGAGAAATTCTATCAATCCTGCTCTTTCTGTTTCTATAAAACGCTGTTGCAAGGAGCCTTCGGTAATAACCGTAAAGTTGTTTTCATTATCTATTCTTAATGTAGCAGCTTTAAATTGCGTAACAGATGGATGCTTTTTTTCTCCCTCGAGTTTTGCGGTATATTTTATCCAGGCATTTTGTAAATTCTCCTCGTTAAGTTCTACTAAAGTTTTATCCTGCTTTGTTTCGCTTAATAATCTTTCTCTTATTTTTTGTAAAGAAACAAAGCCTCCTTTCTTTACTGGCTCCGTATTTTTAATTTCGGTTATCTGTGCAGGCGGTTGTTTATGATCTTCTTTTATGGTAAGTGTTGCAGTTGAAATAACTTCTTTTTTTACGATCACTTTTTCCTCAACTTCTTTCATTTTTATAAATGAAATGCCTTTAAATGCTACAGATTTTGCTGTATCAACTAATTTTTTTTTTATTAAAGTATCATTGTTTCCTTCTGTTAATTCTACTGCCTGGTTTAGATAGCACAATTTTATCAGCGCCATTTCTACACATAATCTTTTATTGCGGGCAAGTTTATAACTCAGTGCTGCTTCCTGTACGGTATTCAATGCAGCTATCATCCACCCCGCAGAAATTTCTTTTGCTGCCTGCAAATATTTATCCCTAAAATCTTCCGCCACTTCCAATAAAATAGCCGCTCTTACATCTTTACTTACCAGCAGGTTTCTAATAAATTCAGTAAATCCTTCCAGCAAAGTATCGCCTTCAAAGCCTTTTTGGTTTATATCATCAAACAACAATAATGCATCGGTTAACTTTTGCTCTGTTGCATATTGTAATAGTTTGAAAAAATAATCTTCATCTAAAATATTTAAATGTTCTAAAGTATTAGCATAGGTAAGTTGCCCACCGGTAAAACTTACAATTTTATCTAAAATGCTCAAAGCATCTCTCATGCAACCCTCACTCTTTTGTGCTATCACATGAAGCGCTGCATTTTCTGCAGTAATATTTTCTTTATTTGTTATTTCCCTGAGATGCTCAACTGTATCGTTTGTTGTTATTCTTTTAAAGTCAAATATCTGGCAACGGCTAAGAATCGTTGGCAGAATTTTATGTTTTTCTGTAGTGGCTAAAATAAAAATAGCATAGGGGGGAGGTTCTTCCAGCGTTTTTAAAAAAGCGTTAAAGGCAGATGCACTGAGCATGTGAACCTCATCTACAATATATACTTTGTACTCGCCTGCCTGTGGGGCAAAGCGAACCTGGTCTACCAAACTACGAATATCATCTACAGAGTTATTGCTTGCCGCATCTAACTCATGTATATTTAAAGAGGAACCATTATCGAACGATACACAACTGTTGCAGGTGTTACATGCTTCTCTATCTGCTGTTTTATTTTCGCAGTTAATGGTTTTGGCTAAAATTCTTGCACAGGTTGTTTTACCTACACCACGAGGCCCACAAAATAAAAATGCATGAGCAAGTTGGTTGTTATTAATGGCATTTTTTAAAGTAGTGGTAATATGCGCCTGCCCTACCACAGTACTAAAATTTTGTGGTCTGTATTTTCTGGCAGAAACGATAAATTTTTCCATAATGATTGCTGGTCTCTCCTTATGAGTTTTCTATTTGTGCGAATTTAATTATTACAATTTGTAATTGCTAATTTGTTCCTCTAACTTTTCGTTTACATATAACTCGGTATAGCATATTGCACATGTATGGATTTACTCATTTTACTTGTTGCTGCGCAGGTCCATGGCTGCTGGGCAGGTCCATGGCTGCCGGAAAGGTCTATGGCTGGTGGGCAGGTCTCTGGCTGCTCCGCAGGTCTATCGCTGCCGGGTAGGTCTATGGCTGCCGGGCAGGTACATCGCTGCTCCGCAGGTCTCTGGCTGCTGCGCAGCTCCATGGACTGCATCCATGGTTACTAAAGGAAAACCCCTTCGGGGTTTGCAGAAGATGACTGACTTGATGTAAGGTTTTTCTTCTATCCTGACAATTCTGATGTTTCTTACAAAATCGGATGTCTTTTAAATTCTTTGTCTCTATCAAATAAATAACGGTAAGTACACAAATTTCTGCTGCGGTGCACATCGCCTAGGCCGGTGGCAATATTGAGCATTTTTGGATTAAAATCTCCTATCCATTGCATCTCATATTCTGTATATGGGCATGCGGCAGACTGTACATATTTAGCTTGTTCACCAATAATATAAGCATCTACTCCTTTGCCTTGCCACTCGGGCACTACACCAAATACTAACCCTGTAAATTTTTTATTTTTAGTAAACTGTTTAACCCAAAGGAATTTTAATTTCTGCACTAATCCAAATTTTCCATGCAGGTATTTAAACCACTGGTTTAAGTCTGGTATGTTTATAAAAATAGCAATGGGTTCATCTTTGTAATATGCATACTGCAAAATCTTTTCATCCATAACAGGTTTCATTTTTTTAAACATAATAACTACCTGCTCTACCGCCATTTGCTTTAACCCTCCATGGCCTGCCCATGCTTTGTTATAAACAGTTGCAAAATCTTTTGCATATTTTTCAAGATTATTTTTATGTAAATGGTCAGACGAAAAATCTTTGTTTGATCCAATTGCATTATGCCGCTCCCATATTTTTTTATCGAGCGGGGTTTTTGGATGCATGCTTAAACAAACCTGCTCAAAAAATATTTTAAAGCCATAGTTTTCAAAAAGGTTTACATAATAAGGAGGATTGTAATTCATACAGTAAAGCGGTTCCATAAAACCTTTTGTAACCATTCCCCACCAACGGTCTCTTTCACCAAAATTAATTGGGCCATCCATAGCCTCCATACCTTCCTGCTGCAACCAATTTTTTGCAGTATTTAATAAAATATCAGCGGCAGTCTGTTTATTAATACACTCAAAAAAGCCTACGCCACCAACAGGCACATCGTCACCTTTGTTTCTGTATTTTTTATTGGTGAAAGCTGCAATTCTACCAATTGTTTGGGAGTCATCATTTTTTAAAATCCATCGCTGTAATTTTCCGTGCCGGTATGCTTTATTTTTTTTGGGATCAAAAATTTCCTGTACATCTTTATTAAAAGGCTGTATCCAGTTAGCATCATTTTTATAAATAAGAAGTGGTAGTTTACTAAAAGCTGCCTCATCTATTGGTGAGGAAACGGGAAAGATTTGCATAGGGTAAATTTAAAACAAAAAGCCCTGTGTGGGCTTAAACCTGTTTAAGTTCTTTTCTTAATTGCACAGCAGTTTTTGATGAGCCATCATGGCTCCATCCGGGAGGCTTAAGCAGGTATTTAATTTTTGTGGTAATCGGTACTTTTTTCTTTAAATCTGCCAACATTCCTTTCCATTCGTGTATTACATGGTTAAAAGGATTGTTAGGATTTTGAAGGGGTTTTGTAAGGCCATATTTTACAGGATCTTCGGGTAATTCATCCTGAAAAGTTCCGAACATTCTATCCCATATAATTAAACACATGCCCATATTTTTATCTAAATACCTAATGTTGCTTGCATGGTGTACTCTATGATGCGCAGGAGTTACGAAAACGGCTTCAAACCACGCAGGCATTTTTTTAATGTATTGTGTATGAACCAAAATGCCATACGTCTGGGTAATGGAGTACATGAAAACAATATCCAGTGGGTGAAAACCCATTAAAGCAATTGGTATAAAATAAACAAAACGATAAACCGGTTGTAAAACAGAGGAGCGAAAACCGGTAGTTAGATTAAATTCCTCGGAGGAATGGTGGGTAAGATGTACCGCCCAAAAAAGTCTGCAATAATGATCTACCCTATGTTCAATATAAAAAGCAACATCTTCAAAAATGAATAATAAAAACCAGTAAAAAAATGGATTTTGTATTTTGAATAACTGTTGGTGGTAGCACCACATTAATATGCTTACGTAAAATGCCCAGCGTAATAAAAGGTCTATTGAAGCATTCATTAATGTTAAATAAATATTTTGCAAAACACCCTTAACGCTGTAAAATTTTTTCTCTCCCCAATTGCTCAATATTATTTCTGCAGCTATAAATATTATATAGATGGGAACTGAAAGCAATATAAACCATGTTTCACGGGATGAATTCATAGTAAGTTGCGGGTTGTTTGTTACGAATTACGGGTTGTAGGTTGAAGATATTTTACCTTAATCATTTAATACATATTCATACCTACAAATCTAAAATCTCACATGTAATATTCTCACATATAATTATACTGCCATTATTTCAACCTCTTTAGCCGCAAGATGTTTCTCTACTAAAGCAATGTATTTATCTGTACTTACCTGCGCCGCTGCTTCAGCATCTTTACACTCATCTTCACTAGCTCCATCCTTTTGCAATTTCTTTACCTGCTCAATAGCGTCTCTCCTAATATTTCTGATGGAAACTTTTGCATTTTCACCTTCGCCATTACATTTTTTTACCAGTTCTTTACGTCTTTCTTCTGTAAGTGGAGGTAAAAACAGTCGTATAATAACACCATCATTTTGCGGGTTGATGCCAATATTAGCAGCTATAATGGCTCTTTCAATTACCTGTAACATGTTTTTTTCCCATGGGGTTACAGATATGGTCCGAGCATCCAAAGTAGTAATATTAGCAATCTGGCTTATAGGCGTTGGGCTTCCATAGTAATCTGCAACAATACCATCTAACATTACAGGATTTGCCTTTCCTGCTCTTATTTTTACAAGTTCTGATTCCAGATGGTGTATGGCTTTACCCATTGATGCGGAAGCGTCGTCTATTATTATCGATAAATCGTCTGACATAAATATGAATTGGTTGCAAAGCTAAAAAAATCTGATGTGTTATCATCAGATTTTTACTATTTAATATTATTATGTGTTTAATTTTTAATCTGCTTCTACTGGCTCTTTTGAAAAATTATAAATTTTGTGAGATGTAATAACTTTATTCTCTTCGGGTTCAACCATATAAGAATTTTTTACTTTTTGTCTGGCGTAATAAATAATACCAATCATTAAAAAAGCCATACCTAATAAAGTGGCAATTATTATTGTGCAATCAAATTCTCTCAATAAAAATGCAGTGGCAATAAATAAACACGTAGCACCGACTAAAGAAAAAGTAATTTTTTTATGAGAAAAGCCTAAATCAAGTAAAAAATGGTGCACATGTGTCCTATCCGGACTAAAAGGAGAGCGCCTGTCTAAAATTCTTAAACCAAATACTCTTAAAGTATCAAAAAGCGGTACCATTAAAATTGCAAAACCTAATGCTGGAGAAGCATGGAAACTAAAATTTTCTCCTGACGTGCCTGCTACATTAATAAATTTTATGACTAGTATTGAATTAATAAGACCAATTAACAATGATCCGGTATCACCCATAAATATTTTTGCAGGAGAAAAATTGTAAATTAAAAAGCCGATAATAGCTCCAGATAAAGAAAAAGCGATAACTGCATAGGTTAGTTCGTTTGCAAAGTAAAAATAAGCGCCAAATACTAAGGTAGTTATCAAACCTAAACTGCCCGCCAAGCCATCAATACCATCTATTAAATTGAAAGCATTGGTAATTACAATAATAGTAAATATGGTAAGAAAGACACTTGCATAATAGGGAATTGTATTAATTCCTAAAAACCCGTGCATATCATTTAAATAGATATTGCCAAAATTCATCACTATAAATGCTGCTATTAACTGGCCAATGAATTTTTTATTAGCGGAAAGCACTAAAATATCATCTTTTAATCCAAGAAAAAATATTACAATGCATGCTGCAGCAAAATATTGAAGTTCATGAGAGTCCGGCGCTCCCATTAGAGTAGCTACAATAAAACCTGCAAATATTCCTAACCCCCCTAAAGTAGGAATTACTTCTTTGTGAACTTTTCTTTCATCTGGCTCGTCAAATAGCTTTTTGCTTTTTGCAATTTGAATAATTACGGGTATGGCAAAGAAAGTAATGATAAAAGCTAAAACTGAACTAAGTATGATGTGTTGCATAAGTATTAAGGACCGGTACGGTACAAAAGTATTAAATATGTTGTTATTAAGAGGTTTTTAACATTCTAAAAGTTGCCTGTTTACAAAAATATAATAATTATTTACAAATTTACCCTTAAATACACATTAATGTTTGTTGTAATGGGAAATAATTATTTATTTAAAAAGCAATTTAAAATGCACTGTTTAAAGTACGTTTGCACTACAAATATTCTACCATACTTAAATAAAGTAAAAATGAGCAGATTAAAGGAGACCGCTATACAAATTAGAAGAGATATTGTAAGGATGGTACATGGTGTACAAAGTGGGCATCCAGGTGGTTCTTTAGGATGTACTGAGTACTTTACCGCATTGTATTTTAATGTTTTAAAGCACAATCCAGATTTTAAAATGGATGGTAAGGAAGAAGACCTGTTTTTTTTAAGTAATGGACATATTTCCCCAGTTTGGTATAGTACATTGGCAAGAAGTGGATATTTTCCCATAGCAGAGCTGGGTACTTTTCGAAAATTAAATAGCCGATTACAAGGACACCCCACTACGCACGAACATTTGCCAGGTATTAGAATAGCAAGTGGATCATTGGGGCAAGGTATGAGTGTAGCCATAGGAGCGGCACTTGCAAAAAAGTTAAATGGGGACCAACACTTAATTTTTTCATTGCATGGCGATGGCGAATTGGCAGAAGGACAAAACTGGGAAGCTTTAATGTTTGCGGGCAGCAAAAAGGTAGATAATTTAATTGCAACGATTGATTTAAATGGTCAACAAATTGACGGTTCTACAGATAAAGTGATGGATCTCGGAAACCTCAACGCAAAGTTTGAAGCATTTGGTTGGGATGTAATGGAAATGGATGGCAATGATATCGATGCTGTAGTTGCCGGTTTAAATGAGGCAAAAACAAGAACGGGAAAAGGAAAGCCGGTAATTATTTTAATGAAAACAATTATGGGCAAAGGGGTTTCTTTTATGGAAGGAACGCATGAATGGCATGGCATAGCGCCAAATGATGAACAACTTGCAAAGGCTTTGGCAGAACTGCCTAGTACTATGGCAGATTATTAAAAAGTATAATGAAAACCGTTTCTAAAAATGAAACGGTTTTTTACTTCAATTCAATACGTTGGTTGGCTGCTTTATTGGAAGGAAACCATGAAGCTAAGAATGCTATAGAGACAGCAGTACCGGCTACCATTAAAAAATCGGTACCTATTAATTTCACAGGAAAATAATCTATTAAAAAAGAGCCTCCGCTTATTTTAATAATGTGAAATTGCATTTGCAGCAGGCAAATAATTAGTGCGAGTGCAATTCCAGATGCTGCACCTATAATGCCTAATAATAATCCCTCTGTTAAAAATATTTTTCTAATGCCGGCTTTGCTTGTACCCATGCTTTGCAGAATACTAATGTCCTTTCTTTTCTCAAGTACAAGCATGGTAAGCGCACTCACCATATTAAATGCTGCAATAAT
>Ga0105047_10019718_pt1 | contig 10391 bp, 8 predicted proteins | sample MAT04_FD_78384 | JGI IMG/M metagenome (GOLD analysis project Ga0105047, IMG submission 78384) | Freshwater microbial communities from Lake Fryxell liftoff mats and glacier meltwater in Antarctica - MAT-04 (megahit assembly) | ecosystem: Environmental > Aquatic > Freshwater > Ice > Liftoff... | reverse complement strand
GCGACAGCTTGAACAAATCGGCTGCGCCCAACGGCCCCATTCGCGTCGTATGCAGCCCCTCGGCGTTGTCATACTGCGTCGCCGCCTTGCGTTCGATGATCTCGAAGCCGTCCTGCTGGTCCGTGGGAGGAGTCAGCGAGTGTCCAGAGGGGACTGCCGAGATTTGTTCAGGATGATTGGATGTCATCTGAATCGAGAAATCACCCACTGAGATCGTTTGCCCTGTTTGGACAACCGTATCCCCTTCGATCTTGGCTCCTTCGACAAAGACTCCGTTCCGGCTCTGGTTGTCGCGGACATACCACGTTCCATTCCCGCAGAACACCTCGCAGTGGACACGGCTGCATTTCCGGTCCGGGACCACCAGGCTGTTGCCGAGAGTTCGGCCGATGGTGATCCGTTGGCCGGGACGAATCTCCAGCACTTGGAGTCGGGCCGAGCCGCGTTGGAGGATCAGGTATCTGACATCCGAAGCCAGGTTCATGCATATCTCGCCGAGAAAGGAACTCGATACAACAGCTTAGAGAGTTATTAGACCGCAGGAAATCGAGACGCCACACACATTCGCGAGGATGTATACATGCGCAGCGTCTGCGAAACTCAATGGGAAGTATTCCACCACGGAGACACGGAGGCACGGAGAAGAGCTGGTGAGGAGATCGGGATTGTGCAGGCTGTTAAGGTGCTGCGAGAGGGATTTCTCAGCTCATTTTACCCGCCAATGGTAGCCGTTATTGTCATACCAATTTTTATCAGGCACTCAGTGTTTTACTGTGTCTGCGTGGTGAATCTCCCCTCTTCACTGAGGTGCGAGATGCACACACTTCGCACGAGGAAAGGGGCGGGGATCTCGGGGGAGAGTGGTTAGCAGTGGACTTACAGCCGAATTCCTTCGGAGGCATTGATCGGCATCGACCGGAATTTTCGCAGATGCATCGCGCTCCAGGCATTCCATTTTTCAAAGGCTGCATCTCGTCGCGCCTCGTCTTCGAAACCCACTGGAAACCCGGAAAGGCGATTCTTTTCGTCTCTCGAGAACGGCCCCATTCCATACGTCAGCGGGTCCTGCTTGGTCATCTCGATCAGTGTGGCCAACGCCAGATCGCGAATCTGAGTGGAGGATGTCTTCTTGTCCCCGATTCCGCGACTGGAATTCAATTCAAAGTGATCGGCCAGCAGAGTTTCCACAACGGCCATTTCCTCGGCTCCGCCATAACTCGCCACGGCAACGAATGCATGGCCGAGGAGGGTAGGGGAGTTCTTCTGCTGAATCATTTCCAGTGCGGGGACCACTGACTCGGGGAGTTCGAGGCGGGTGGCTGCGACCAGTCGATCGTGGGACGTGCCCGATTGCGAAAGTGTGATCCAGCGGGTCGTCAGGGCACGCAGCAATTGGGCGATCACGACATCGCCACCCCCGAGAGTCGCTCCTGGGGGACTGTGATGCGGCTCAGCTGCGAATTCCGCCTGGCTCACTCCGGCTAAAACCTGACGTGACGCGGTTTCGCTCACATCCGATGAGTAGTCCGCTTCGGGGTGTATGAGGAGCAACAGCAAGGCAGCTGTTTCATAGGGTGAGACTCCCTGGGGAATAGATCCCAACATGTTTCGATTCTGCAGTTCTCGCTGAATTTCTGCCGAGATCCGTTGGGGATGCGCCAGCGCTCGGACCAATTGAGTGTTGCCCTGGAGGACATGGGCATAAGCCATGCGGAACGCGGGGGTATCGTCCACCAACTCGTCGACGATCGACCAGCCGGGAAGCTCGGTCTTGGACCCGGGGGCTAAAAACGAATCGACAGACTCGGACAGCTCATCGTCCTCGATCCGCTCAATCAGCAATTGAGCCCGCCGACGGAGCTCCGGGTCTGGACTCTTCAGGGCTTCAACGAGTGCGGGAAGCATCTCGACCCCAGCCTCTCGACAATCGGCTTCGGCCTGCAGTCGAGCTCGAAAAGAGGGGGATCGTAATTGCTTGACCAGAGTCTCAATCTTGGCGGGATCCGAGGGCTTGCTACGTTGCGTGCCCGCATCCACATCACTCCACTGAAACAGCAGGAGCAAGACAAGCAGGTCGATGATGGGCTTTGGAGATCTCAAAGGTCGGGAGCCACAATGAATCGACAGAGGGAGAGTGGGCAGACCGGACGATCACCGCATCGCGGGCGATACGCACCAGCGACTCGAACGCCCAGCTGTTCCGGGGCCGATTCCAGCTCTCATACATACCATCCCACGCCCCACTTCGACCAGTCGAATCCGGAAGGAATCCGGAGGTGGAACTCATGGATGATTCCGTCGATCGCCAGATGTCAGCCCTGACTTGTTCGCTCCGACGCTCGAATCCAGTTCCCTGGAGTCGATGGGGAGAGACGGTTTTCCCGTGAGTCGGACAGCGAAATGGGAGTGGATATGGGTGGTAACGAGGCGGGCCGGAAAGCGTCTCACTACTTTGCGGGAACGCTTGGCTCGAATTCCAGAGTCTTGACGAGGAAGGCCCACTGGTCGGCGGTTTCTTCGATGATTTTGGCGGTCGGTTTTCCTGCTCCGTGGCCGGCACGGGTCTCGATGCGGATCAGGATGGGCTTGTCGCCCGCTTGGGCCGCTTGCAGGGCTGCAGCGAATTTGAAGCTATGGCCGGGGACGACTCGGTCATCGGTATCCGCAGTGGTGACCATGGTTGAGGGGTACTTCACACCGGGCTTACAGTTATGGTACGGGCTGTACTTGAGCAGTGCGGCGAACTCGTCGGCATTGTCGGACGAGCCGTAATCGTCGACCCAATAACGCCCGGCTGTGAACTTCTGGAACCGCAGCATGTCCATCACGCCCACAGCGGGAAGGCAGGCTCCGAAGAGATCGGGACGCTGCGTCAGGCAAGCCCCGACGAGCAGACCGCCATTGCTGCCGCCTTGAATCGCCAGCTTGTCGCTGCGAGTGTATTTCTCCGCAATCAGGTACTCCGCTGCAGCGATGAAATCGTCGAAGACGTTCTGCTTGTTGAGCTTGGTTCCCGCCTTGTGCCAATCTTCGCCGTACTCACCTCCGCCGCGCAGGCTGGGCATCGCGAAGAGACCTCCCATCTCCATCCATTGCAGTCGAGAGACGGAGAACGTGGGAGTTAACGAGATGTTAAAGCCACCATACCCATAGAGCAGGGTCGGGTTCGAGCCATCACGTTTGAGTCCCTTTTTGTAGGCGAGAAACATCGGCACTCGAGTGCCGTCTTTGCTGGTGTAGAAGACTTGCTCGACCTGGTAATCGTCCGGTTTCACCAGAGTGGTGGGTGCCTTCCAAAGCTGGCTTTCGCCGGTCAGCAGGTCATAGCGAAAGACGCTGGCCGGGGTGTTGAAGCTGGAAAAGGAGTAGAACGTTTCGGTGTCGGACCGCTTCCCTGCGAATCCGCTGGCCGTGCCAATTCCGGGAAGGTCGAGATGGCGAATCTTGCGGCCATCCAGACCATACAGGTTCACCTCGGTCTTGGCGTCCTTCAGGGTTTCGACCAGGAACTGATTGGCAATGACTGACACATTGTCCATCACTTCGGGCTGCTCCGCGAGAATCTCGCGGTAGCTCTCTGGCTGGGGGGTCCGGATATCGATGGCGATAATCCGCTTTTTAGGAGCGTTGAGCGATGTGCGAAAATAGAACTGTGGGCCGTCATTGCCGAGGAAGGAGTACTCGTGATCGAAGTTGTCGACCAGAGCCATCGGCAACCCGAGGGGTTCTGACAGATCCTTATAGTAGACGCGGTACCGGTCATCCGTGCCGACCATGATGGTCAGGACCAGGTACCGACCGTCTTCCGAGACCGAGCTGTGAATCCCCCAGTCGGGGTGATCGGGCCGATGATAGACGAGAACATCGTCGGCTTGTGCGGTGCCGACACGGTGGTAGTAAACTTGCTGGTTGAGGTTCAGATTCTGGAATGCCTGCCCTTCAGCCGGTGCGGGGAAGCGGGAATAGAAGAAGCCCTTCTCATCGGGAGTCCACTCGGGGCTGCTGAACTTGATCCATTTCAGCTCGTCGGTCAGTTCGATGCCGCTTGCAACTTCCAGGATGCGGAACGTACTCCAGTCGGACCCGGCCTCCTGGCGGCCAAAGGCTGCGAACCGCCCCTCGGGGCTGACCTTCACCGTACCGAGGGCGACGGTCCCGTCTTTGGACCAGCTGTTCGGATCGATCAGCACGCGTGGCTCAGCCTGGGGGCCGTCTTGCACATACAGGACAGCTTGATTCTGTAACCCGTTGTTCTTGGAAAAAAAGTACCGTCCCCCCGACTTCGAAGGTGGCGAGACGCGTTCGAAGTTCCACAGATCGGTCAGTCGCTTCTGAATCGCGGCTCGCTGGGGGATCTGTTCGAGAAACCCGAACGTGACTTTGTTTTGCTCGATCACCCAGTCGGCTACCTCCGTGGAAGTCCGCACATCGTCTTCGAGCCAGCGGTAGGGGTCGTCGACCTTCACACCGTGGTAATCCTCAACAAGGCGAATTGTCTTGGTGACCGGGGGAGCAGAGAGTATTTGCGAAGAGGCTGCGATCGTTGCCATGAGTACACCAATTATCAGAAGTGAACGCATCGCCTGCTCCGTGGAGGGGGCCAAGCTGGAAGGGACCGCTGTCAATGCGGTCCATTGGTCTTTGAAGGATTGAGATTGTAGTACGTTGAGGGAATGGACGCCTATGTTCACACCCCTCCGAACCGAGTTCGACCTGCGATAGCAGCAGGACGGAAAGGGGTATGGTATGATGCTGTCAGTAAGATCCCTGTGAAGGAGTCAGATTGTGCCTGCTGGTAAGAACGTACTGGGAACGACGCTCGAAGTGTGCAGCGTTTCACCGATGACGGGATTCTTTCGCAACGGATGTTGCGAGACCGGGGCATCCGACATGGGATTGCATGTCGTCTGCGCCGAGATGACGGAAGAGTTCCTCGAATTCTCAAAGGCGCAAGGAAACGATCTATCAACACCAGTCGATGAGTTCGAGTTTCCGGGCTTGATGCCTGGTGACCGCTGGTGTGTCTGTGTGGCACGCTGGAAAGAAGCCCTCGAGGCAGGAGTGGCACCCCCTGTTGTTCTGGAAGCCACCCACATGTCGACGGTCGAATTCGTGTCGATCGAGGAACTGAGGGAACACGCAGCTGAGCGTCCTGAGTAATCCCCGCATTGCTGGAATGGGTTTGCAGGGCACTCTGGGGCGTTGAAGGCAACCCATTCAACCTAGTGTTACTATTGTTTTACTGTTATTTCCGGCATAACCGATAATCTTTGCCTAGCCCGACTTTTTGTTCCAAGTGGATCGTTTCGCCTAACCGATACAAGGATGACGGCGCTTCCCCGCGCATTGGCAAGGGGATCCTGTTGTCTGGCCACCCAGACATGGGAGCAAACCGCAGCCCCTTTTGGAAGGAACGGCAACGATGCCTCGGCGAATCGCACTTTGCCTTTTGATCGCCTGGCTGGCCTGGATACCTACGGTTTCGGCTCAAGGGCCAGGACCGCAGGGAGCACCAGGGCCGGGTTACTACGGCATGACACCCGGTGGTCCATATCCCGGTCCATCGACATCAATGGGATATGATGAGCTGCAACCGTCGCTGCAGGAGCAACTCCTCCCCTCGTCGCGTGGCCCATACGATATGGATCCATTCATGGATTTGGGGATCGCCGAGACTTTCTCTCGGTCCTGGGTTCGGACCGACTATTTATTGATGAATCTCCAAGACCCATCGATCCCATTTCTGGGTGCGACTCCGGCAGTCACACCTCCCGCCACATTTGATCCCACAAGCTTCTTCCCGGCGGTTGATCGTGTCACAGGGGCGAGGTTGTTCCAAGAGGGTCGTTTGGTCAATCTGAACGATGTGAACAATCAAAGTATCAGTGGTCTCCGTGTGACCGTTGGAATTCCCACGCGGGCCTTCACCTTTGAAGCGAGCGGATTCACGCTCGCAGAATCAAGTTCAAGCCTCCAGTTTCCGACGTTTGTCGATGTCAACGGCATCTCGACTTCGGGATTCACAGTGATTCCCGCGATTCCACTCCAGCAGAACGGTCTCCCTTCGAACCAGAACTACATCCTGTTCGACCAGGGGATGAACGTGACGTACGACTCGAATCTCCAGGGAACAGATGCCAAATTGGTGATGGGGGCCTTGACCCCCAACGCGGGGACGGAAGTCTCGCCGATCATTGGCTTCAACTACATGCATTACGGGAATCGGTTGCGAATTACTGGAATTGATGGGGGAACGGGGACATCACACTTGATCGAATCCAACGCGAACAACCAGGTCTTTGGTCCAGAAGTTGGCATGCGGATGGAGACGCGCGGCAAGTGGATGACGCTGGGTTTTGAACCGAAGTTCACGTTCGGGATCAATCGCATGTCGAATCGCGTGAATACCTCTCAGATCTTTTCGCCCACAGAAGTCGATCGCTCGATTCAGGACGGATTGACTCGATTTGCACCGATGATCGATCTCTCGTCTTATGCGCGCATTCGACTGGCAGAGAATGTGAATCTGTCCCTCGGTTACCAGTTTATGGCCATGGGCGGGGTGTCACTCTCTGAACGGAATATTGTGTGGAACTCGTCCTCGGTCGTGACGGCTCCGCCGCTCATCGGTCTCCGCCAGCATACGAATCAGTTCTGGATGCAGGGCATTAATCTGGGCTTGCAGTACCAATTCTAGCGTAGTTCCGAGCGGGCATTGATCTGGAGTAAAGCCTCTCGAATCCAGAGAAGCACTCTCTGGGTCGATTCCGTCTGTCTGGCCACACGTCGTTGGACGTCATGGCGGTCTCGAGGGGCCGGCTCTTGCAGCTCCAATCGCTGACAGCGGACGGTGATTTCCGTGGGGGAGGTCAGTGAGCGTTCAGCCCATCCTGCATAGACCACTCCATCGAGACCGGGAGGAGAGCCCGGACCCAGATGCCCGGTCACTGAGGCCGACACCGAGGCAGAAGGCGTCAACGCCAACACTCCCTGGGCCATCTGCAGGGCTGTCTCTTCGCATACATCTCCCAGCTGGGGGTCGGACAACACGGCCTGCGAAACGCCGAGCCAGTGGACTTTCGTCTCATTCCGGTACACCACAGCTGAGCCGCAAAAGTGATTTGAGGCTCCTGGAATTCCCCCGATGGAGGCTGCGACAAGTCCTGCAGTGCAGCTTTCCGCACAGACCAATTGTCTGCCCGTCTGCTGCAACAGGGAGACGATTTCTTGAGCCAGATCGTGGAGGGTGTCGGTGTTCATCTCAGCCTCTCTGTCTCACCGTCTCACCGCGACTCGTGATCGAGCGTGAGCAGCGCGACCACTCCGAGTCATTAGATCCGACAGCGAATGCAGTCTTCCCCATCCAAGGAGCAGGTATTCGCCAGCTCATCATTGATGAGGTCGACCATTTGTCGGAGCCGAGCCATGGCCCGACGATTGAAGTTAAACGCAATGCGAGGCAAATTCGCCAAGTGGGGTTCATCCGCTTCAAACGGGTGAGCAGGAACCGATTCGATCTGCCCCATGACCAGGATGTCGTGAAACTCGGTATTGAGCCGTTTCAGAAACTCGGGAGACGGTGCTTCGTGCAGTCGCAGGTACAGCTGCTCTTTCACGTAACGCATGCTGTTGTAGACCGTATAGAAACCGATCACTTCATCGAACGCTTCGGCCACACTATGGGTGACTTTGATCAGAGATAAATCGTCAGGAGAAATCAGCTTGGCCGAGAGCAGGTGCTTCTGCATGTACTCGATCAGATCGGTAAAGTAGTTCTCACCCTCGGCGTCGATGACGACGATCGGCATCAAGTCACGCTTGCCCGTCTGAATCAACGTCACCGTTTCGAACAGCTCATCCAGCGTCCCGAATCCCCCGGGGAACACGACCACGGCGTGGACTTCCTTCACAAACAATAGCTTGCGAGTGAAAAAGTATTTGAGATGCACCAGCTTCTTGTCATCGTTAATGATGCGATTGGACTCTTGCTCGAAGGGGAGCATGATGTTGAGCCCCATCGACATCTCACGGCCTGCCCCGACGTGAGCGGCCTCCATGATGCCACCGCCAGCCCCCGTGACGACATACCAACCCGCTTCCGCCATCCGGCGACCATAATCGACCGCTTGCTGGTAAGAGGCATTCTCCGGGAGCGTCCGCGCTGAGCCGAACACGGTCACTTTACGTGCTCGTCGGTAAGGCGTGAACATCTTGAAGGCATACCGCAGCTCTTTCATCGCCCGAGACATGATCCGCACATCGCCAGGGTCTGCGTGATCGCGTTCCAGTTTGTCGACCGTCTCCCGCATCTCGTCCAGCAGCTGAGTGGTCCGAGCTACCACAGGGGAAGAGGATTCCGTGGGAAGTGGGCTGCCTTCGGACGACTGTGGTCGGCTAATGCGTTGCTTGGACATCAGGAGAGGCTTCCCAAGTCGGTGTCGAAGAGATCACTGGACGTTGCGACGAAGTCTATGATGAGTCTCGCGGAACTCCAAGAACAGTCTTAACACCACCCCAGGAGAGAGCGTTTCCAGCACATATGACTCTTTTCGAATCCGCTCGTTGGGGAGTTTCACTCACGCGGTTGCCGGCGTGCAGTGCGTGCCAGGTCGATGAAATCAGACCGACCTGAGTGTGAGCCAGACGAGCATGACCAAGACGCTCAATCCCAGAATCGCGAGTAATGCCCAGACCCAGTTGGGCCAGCGGAGGGGAGGGCGGAGTATCGTAAATTGAGTTTTGGCAGATAGTTCAATGCGGTCGCCAATCTTGGGGAGCGTTGTGCGGCGGTTTTCCCCGTTGCTGACGAGCTGGACGCCTCCCACGGAAGTCATCACCCACTTCTGTCCGTCGAAGACGAGCTTGCAATGATGCAAGGCCAGGTCGGGATCATCGAACCGTGCCGTGCAATCATTCGCCCGACCGAACAGAGTCTCCGGATGACTGATCAACAGCTTCTCGCCCTGATCGAAAACCAGCAGTAGACGTTGTTCCGCAGGTACGCTCGAGTCTCGCTGCGACCGAAGCCGTGACAGTTCGAATGACGCAGCGCTGTCCGGGGGCAGTCCCGCATGGGCTGGCTTGCGTCGACCGGGATCCACAATCGTCTGGCCACCGCTGACTGCGGTCGACTGGCGAGCTGTCGAGGAGCGGTGCGTGGGCAGCGAACCCGTCAGCGTGGTTTGAACTCCGCGCTGCTTGGCCCTCTCGCGACGTCCGTGGACGACCTCGGCAAAGTGGAATGGAATCGGCTTGCGTTTCGCAAACGCCGAGAGTGCTTTGACGACCTCCAGCATCGTGGCTGGGCGGTCTGCGGGAGACTTCGCCATCATCCGGGCGACGAGGTCGCTCAGCTCTTGCGGAATCCCGGGCACTATCTTGGCCAGCACAGGAACTGGGTGCTTTTTGTGTGCTTCGATGACGCTTTTCGCAGAAGGTTGATTGTAGGGACGCCTGGAGGCCAGAATCGCGAACAGCGTACAGCCGAGGCTATAGACATCAGCCCGTGAGTCGACGTGCAAGCTGTCGACGGCCTGCTCCGGAGGCATGTAATCGAACGTGCCCAGACAGTCCTGGCCAAAAATCATCGCCAGCGAAAACTCCTCGTCCGAGGAGAGCTGATCAGCGAGTGTCAGTCCGAAATCGACGACTTTCACCTGTCCATCGCGGTCGACCAGGATGTTGTCGGGTTTGATGTCTCGGTGAACCATCCCCAATTGATGGATCTCGTGAATCCCCAGAGCGGCCTGAGAAATCATGTCGCATGCAGCCCCGTACGGGAGGCGACCTGCGAGAGCCACAAGTTCCTGGAGTGTGATGCCTTCGAACAGCTCCAGTGCGACGTAGTCTGCCTGTCCAAAGACCTCTTCAGTCGTGCCCGACTCGTAGGTCTCGATCAAATTCGGGTGCTTAAACTTTTTTCCGGCTTTGGCTTCGAGACGAAATCGAGCCCGCATTCCTGCTTCGTGGCGGTAGCGATCCGAAAGCACTTTCAATGCGACGACCTGTCCGGTCTCTGGCCGGACGGCTCGAAATACGATTCCCATCCCTCCCCAGCCCAGTGCGTCTTGAATCACAAAGCCTGCGATTTTCAGTCGGCGGTAATTCCCCCGCAGCAACTCTTCCGCCTGGAACGGCGTCAGGTGATTTCTCTCGACCAGAGCCTGCGCAAATGCCTCGGGAGCGACGCTGGGGTTGGCTCGATGCAGGATCTCCGCCATCCGCACTTCGGGCAGCAACTGGCTGCGCCGTAGTGACTCGACAAACAGCGAATCTTCCAACGTGGGCATGTCTATTCCATCGAACCTCAGATCCCTGTCGGAAGAGGGATGCTCCATCCTCAGTGGGACATTTGTAATATAAGCCGCGATTTTCCATTTTGAATGGGAAAT
>Ga0105047_10019717_pt1 | contig 10391 bp, 8 predicted proteins | sample MAT04_FD_78384 | JGI IMG/M metagenome (GOLD analysis project Ga0105047, IMG submission 78384) | Freshwater microbial communities from Lake Fryxell liftoff mats and glacier meltwater in Antarctica - MAT-04 (megahit assembly) | ecosystem: Environmental > Aquatic > Freshwater > Ice > Liftoff... | reverse complement strand
TCGCTTTCCGTACATGGACCCACTCAATCACCTGCAGATCGAGCTGTTACGTCGCTATCGCGAGGCGCAAGCATCGGGCGCCGATACCGACGACGAGCGTCGGCGGATCGGGATTCACATCACGATCAACGGGATCGCCGCGGGGCTCCGCAACAGCGGATGACGACGAAGCACGGCACGCTCCGGCGTCAGTTACGTCGTTCCATGGCGGCACGCCAGGCCTCGAGGGATGTCACGCGTGCTTCGAGGCCGGCGCCTACCGCCGACGGCGTGACGAGTGATGAGGAGCGGGACGCCAGAAGAGACGCGGGACCGGTGGAAACCGGCGCGGAACCGGTGGTGCGAAACCCGCTGCTACGGCGGCCGCCTCGGAGACCTCGTCCAGCCACACGAAGCAGCGTCCGTCCACCGGTGCCCATCCAGAACAGGCGGAACAACACCTCGCCGATGCTGCGTCGCAACGGCGACTTGAGCAATCCGACAATGGCGAGGCCGCGAGTGACATACACCGAGTACAGCAAGAGCGCGCCAGGCCTGGAGACACTGAACATGCCCGGGCTGTACTCGGTGCGCTGATACTGCAGCACGTACGAACGGATGAAGAAGCCGCCGATGAAGAGCGCCCCAAGCAGCAGGTCCTGTCTCCGACGGGTGCGAACCGCCGCCGGATCCGCGCGGAGCTGCGCGCGCTCGGCGTCGCCTTCGGCGAGCACCGCCGCAAAGCCGGCCTGAATCTCGGCGATCGAGAAGTTGCGCTTGGCGAGTCGTCGCGCCTGTTGGACCACCTGCGCGAACAGACCCCACACCGCCGCGGCAAACAGCACCATCGGCAGAACGCGATCAAACGTACTTTCATACGCCTGCTCGAGCACGACGAGCAGCAGGAAGCCGATCACGAGCGCACACACCATCAGCAAGCCTGCCCGTCCGGCCTCCTGGGCGAACAAGCGGATCGGCAACGGTACGTCGGTACCGCGCAGGGCCGATGTGTCGAGTCGCTCCACGAGATCGTCCGCCGTGGCGTAGCGCGCCTCGGGTGCCTTGTTGGTGCATTGCGCGATCACGTCGGCTAGCAGCGCCGGCACGTCGGCGCGCACTTGGCCGATGGGCGGCACGCTCTCCGTGAGCTGCTTCACCAACACCTTCGAAATCGAGTCGCCGGTGATGGCCGGATAGCCGGCCAGAGCGAACCACGCCACCAACCCCAGCGAGTACAGATCACTGCGCCCGTCGACCGTATCACCCGCCGCCTGCTCAGGGCTCATAAACTCGGGCGTGCCGACCACTTCGCCCACGCGGGTGAGCGACGGCGTGGCCACGGTGGCCGTGATCGACCGCGAGATACCGAAATCCATGACCAGTGCGCGTCCGGTCGCGCGCTCGATCATGATATTGTCCGGCTTGATGTCGCGATGCACGACCCCGCGACCGTGCGCGTAGGCGAGGGCGTAACTCACATCTTGCAGGATGCGCACGGTCTCGCGCACCGAGAGTGGGCCGGTGCGCTTGACCAGTTCGGCCACACTTTCACCTTCCACGTATCCCATCGCGAAGGCGAGCAGGCCGTCGCGATCTTCGACACTGAACACCGGGACGATATTCGGATGCGAGAACGAGGCCGCGATGCGCGTTTCGCGCAGGAATCGTTCGCGCAGATCGCTCTGCTGCGCGAACTCCGGGGGCAGCACCTTGATGGCCACCGGACGATCGAGCTGTCGATCGCGGGCGAGGTAGACCGCCCCCATTCCACCCTGACCCAACAGGCGTTCGATGGAGAAGCGATCACCGATCGCTGCATGCAAGTCGGTGATCGCGTCTGTCATCGGTTGACTACTCCATTGCGAATTCGCGGGCGAACGCCACGTTGAACGAGAACGTCTTCGCGCGGCTGCGCGTCTCCATCATGTTGGCCACGCGTTCGAGACGCTCGGTGACGGCCATGATCTTCTCTTGCGCCTTGCGGCCCGCCTCGTTGAGCCCTTCGAGCGTGTCGATCGACCAGAACTTGATGAGGTCTTCGACGATCTTGATGTAATCACGCGGTCCGTAGATGCCGGCGCGACGAATCACGTCGGCCATCTCGCGGAAATGCGGCATGCTGATGCCGGGCATGTCGATGCTCGGCATGATCAGCGCGGCCGATTCCAGCGCGCGGTTCGGATCGCGCGCCAGCACGCGCAAAAAGACCTCACGGTAGAACACGTAGTGCCGCGCCTCTTCCTTGGCCACGTTCTGCAATACGGTGCCGATCAGCGGCTCGTACTCGCCGGCCAGTTTGCCCGTGTTGGCGTGACTCACCTGCGTGGCCCGCTCCTGCAGCGACGTGTATACGAACACACGGTACGGATCCTTATCCCAGGTGGGCTCGAAGCCCGCCTTGAGATACTCGAACTGCATGCGCTCGAGCACCGGGTTGTCGAGGATCTTGCTGTCGTGCGCGTAGTCGTGCAGCACGGCCCCGTGCCGGTCTTCCTCGGCTGTCCACAGGTTGGTCCACTTGGCCCAGAACGTGTCGCCGCCGAGGTAGGTGGCCAGCAGGCGGTGGAAATGGGGGAGCCCCTCTTCGGTGAGCGTGTTCAGCGCGAGGGCGACGCGGGCCGGCATGCTGATGCCCTTGGCGCGCTCCCGGAGTTGCTTCACAAACGTATCAGGGTCGGTATCCGGCTCGGGAGCCAGCAGTTCCGACGGGAACCACAAAATACGCTTGGCTTCATGCGCGACCGTGAGGTCTGCGACGTCCTGCTCGAGGTCCGCGAGGACCTCGACTTTGGCGATGGTTTCGTTGTCGGGGATGTACATGATGTTAAAACTATCCAGCTGCAGGGCCGCGGAACAGAACGCAGGCCACGGAAGCGACCGTGGGACGCCTGAGGGGAAGCAATTTGGGCAGGAACGCGTGAAGGTAGGCGGAAGTGCCACTCCGATGCCGGAAGCGGTGGTTGCCGGTAGGGCTGGACCATTCGGAGCGGTGCTTCCGGTAACCCGACCACGTTCACCACCAAAGTGCTTCCCCGTCGGAATCCTGAGTTAGTTTCAGCGGATGAATCCACCGCGCCAAGGCAAGCCCAAGTACGACACCAAGCGCGCTTGGGCTGAGGCCCGCGCCCTGATCTGGGAACACCGCACCTCGGTCACCGTCGGGCTGGTGCTGATGCTGATCAGCCGCGCGGCCGGGTTCGTACTGCCGTACTCGACCAAGAAGGTGCTCGACGAGGTCCTTCCTAATCGCGACATCCGGATGCTGGGCTACATCGCGCTTGCCGGCCTGGCCGCGACGATCGTGCAGTCGATCACCGGCTACGCGCTCTCGCAGGTCGTGAGCGTGGCGGCGCAGCAGGCCATCGCGCGGCTTCGTGAAGAGGTGCAGGGCCACCTGATTCGACTCCCGGTCAAGTTCTTCGACAGTACCAAGAGCGGCGTGCTGGTGTCGCGCGTGATGAACGATCCGGAAGGGATCCGCAATCTGATCGGCACGGGATTGATTCAGCTCACTGGTGGGATCGTGAGTGCGATCGCCGCGCTCGGCGTGCTCTTCTACCTGAACTGGAAGCTCACCGCCGCCACGATCGTGTTTCTCGCGGTGTTCGGCGTGGTCATGTCGATCGCCTTCAAGCGTCTGCGGCCGATTTTCCGTGAGCGCAGTGTGATCACGGCCGAAGTGACGGGACGTCTCACCGAGACGTTGGGCGGCATCCGACTGATCAAGATTTACACGGCCGAAGAGCGAGAGAAGGAAGTGTTCGGGAAGGGTGTGCAGAAGTTGTTCGAGAATATCGCCAAGACGATCACCGGTACGTCGCTCACCGGCACGCTCGGCCTCGCAGTGGTCGGCGTGATCGGTTTGATCGCGATGTACGTGGGTGGACGCGATGTGATCAATGGCACGATGACCGTCGGCAGTCTCATCACCTTCGTGTTCTTCATCGTCCTGGTGACGGCGCCGCTGATTCAGATCGCGAGCATCGGCACGCAGATCACCGAGGCCTTCGCCGGACTGGATCGGATTCGTGAACTGCGCGACATGCCCACGGAAGACCAGGAAGACGCCACCAAGACCGCGGTGCCGTCCGTCGTGGGACGCGTGGAGTTCGACCATGTGTCGTTCGAATACGAACCCGGCACGCCCGTACTCAAGGACGTGTCGTTCACGGCGCCGGCAGGGACCACCACGGCACTCGTGGGCTCGAGCGGCAGTGGCAAAAGCACGATGATTTCTCTGATCATGGCGTTCGCGCAGCCGCAGCATGGGCAGATCAAGGTGGATGGCACACCGGTGTCCGAGCTCAAGCTGCGCGATTATCGTCGTCATCTGGGCGTGGTCATGCAGGACAACTTTCTGTTCGATGGTACGGTGATGGAGAACATCGCCTTCACCAAGCCTGGTGCCACGAAGGACGAAGTGATGGCCGTGGCGAAGATCGCCAACGCGCACGAGTTCATCTCAGGCTTCCCGCAGCAGTACGACACGATCGTCGGTGAACGCGGCGTGAAGCTCTCCGGCGGCCAGCGTCAGCGTGTGGCGATCGCCCGCGCGATCCTGGCCGATCCGCGCGTGCTCATCCTCGACGAAGCGACCTCGTCGCTCGACTCGGAGAGCGAGCACCTGATCCAGGAAGGACTGCGCCGCCTGCGCGCCGGTCGGACCACGTTCGTGATCGCGCACCGACTGAGTACGATTACGAGCGCCAATCAGATTCTCGTACTCGAGCACGGTCAGATCATCGAGCGAGGCACGCATCAGGAGCTGCTCGCCCTTGGCGGACGCTACCGTGACCTGTACAACCGGCAGTATCAGCTGGAGCAGGACCAGTTCATCAATCCGGGTGAGGAAATCGCGGCCACTGGTTGAACGGTGGATTCCGCGGGGGAAGTTGGTTGGTGAGCAAATCGTGAAGGCTGCCGGAAGTGCCGATTCCGATCTCGCAGCGTGGGTGGCATACGCCGCTTCCGGCATCGCCGCGGTGCTTCCGCCTGCTTTCACGCGTTCCTCACCGATCAACTTCCGGCCGGAAATCACGTGTTCTCCACCGTGGCCAGTTATATTTCGACAGTGCTGTCTGTGTTCCCCGCGTCCAAGCCCCTGTGACCCCTACGCCGTCGTTTTCCTCGCTGCAACTGCATCCGAGCCTCCAGAAGGGCCTTAAGGAGCTCGGGTTTGCCCGTCCCACCCCGATTCAGGCCGAAGCGATTCCGCCGGCTCTGGAGGGACGTGACGTTCTCGCCTGCGCGATGACGGGCAGCGGTAAAACGTATGCGTTCTTGCTCCCCATTCTCCATCACATCATGGAGAAGCCGCGCGGGATCACGCGGGCGCTGGTCATCACGCCCACGCGCGAATTGGCGGCACAGATCGTCGAAAGTCTGAACGACGTCACGGTGCATACGCCGCTCACGGGCGCAGCGGTGTTCGGCGGGGTGGGGATGGGGCCGCAGGAACATGCCTTCCGCAGCGGAGCCGATGTCATCGTGGCCACGCCGGGCCGCTTGCTCGATCACTTCCGTATGCCGTACGCGAAGCTCGATCAGCTGGAGTATCTCGTGCTCGACGAAGCCGATCGCATGCTCGACATGGGCTTTCTGCCCGAGATCAAGAAGGTGCTGCGTCATCTGCCGCAGAAGAAGCGGCAGACGCTGTTCTTCAGCGCCACGATGCCCGCGCCCATTGCCGCACTCACGAAGGATCTGCTCACCAATCCGTTCACGCTCAATCTGCAACGTCAGGCCGCGCCGGCCGTCGGCATCACGCAGGCCGTGTACCCGGTCGCGCAGGATCTCAAGAGCGGTCTCCTGGTCGCCCTCCTGAAGCGTGGCGACATGCCGCAGGCGCTCGTGTTCACGCGCACGAAGCACCGCGCAAATCGGCTGGCGTCGCAGCTCGTGTCCGCCGGCATCAAGGCCGAGCGTATTCACGGTAACCGTTCGCAGTCACAGCGCACGCAGGCGCTGGCCGGTTTCAAGGACGGGAGCTATCAGGTGCTGGTCGCCACCGACATCGCGGCGCGTGGTATCGACGTAGAGGCTCTCGGCCACGTCGTGAACTTCGATGTGCCGCTGGCCTCTGAGGATTACATCCACCGCGTCGGTCGTACGGCGCGCGCGGAAGCGACCGGTGAAGCGTTCACCTTCGTGTCGCCCGAGGAAGAAGGGGATCTCAAGCAAATCGAGCGGGCCATCAAGAAGACGTTGCCGCGCGTGACGGTGCCCGATTTCGATTACAGCGCGAAGCCGCAAACCAAGCTCGAAGTCCCCTTGGCCGAGCGTATCGCGGAGATCCGCAAGAAGAAGGCGGAAGACCGCGCACGTGCCGCGGCCAAGGTGGAGCGTCGCAGTGCGGCCCAGTCGGGTGGCGCGCGTCCGGCCGCACCGGCAAAGAAAGCCGGCGAATCACGTGGACCGGCTGCCCGTGGACCGGCTGCCCGTGGACCGGCTGCCGCTGGCGGATCCGCCGGTGCCCCGAAAAGTGGAGCGGCCGGCCGTGTCCGTCGTGGCCCGCATCGCGGCCAAGGTGGCAACAGTGGTGACAGCGGCGGTAGTTCCCCCCGCGGAGGCGGAGACAGTCCTTACGCGTGAGCGATCGAGTCGTGACCGATCACGGCATTGATCCAGCGCGTTACCCTGTTCCCGCGCAGCAGCATCGCAGTGACCTCGTCATCGACCGCAGTCGCTTCATCTGCACGGTGGCGCGAGTCCAGTCGAGCGAGGAGGCGCAAGCGTTCATCAAGGCGATGAACGCCGAGTTCCCCGATGCCACCCACAACTGCTGGGCGTATGTAGTTGGGGCGCCCGGCAGCACCGATCGCGTGGGCATGAGTGATGACGGTGAGCCCCACGGCACCGCCGGCCGCCCCATGCTCACGGTGCTGTTGCACAGTGGAGTCGGCGAGATCGGCGCGGTCGTCACGCGCTACTACGGCGGCACCAAGCTGGGTACCGGCGGCCTGGTGAAGGCCTATGGCGGTGCCGTGCAAGAGGCCTTGGTGGCGATGCCGCGGGCCGAGCGCGTGGACAGCGTGGACGTTGTCGTACGGGTGGGCTACGGTGCCATCGGGGCGCTCCAACAGCTGTTCCCGGAGTTCGATGCCGACGTCCTCGAGCAGCGCTTCGACGTGGACGCCCAGTTTTCAGTTCGGGTGCCACGCGTACGAGTGGCACTCATGGAGCGCGCCATTCAGAACGCCACCCGCGGAACCGCAGTCGTTCACGTGCACGAGAACGACTGATCGGCTCGGCGCTTTCCGCGCTGACGTCATCGCCGTTTACGACAGCCCCTCGATCGTCCCATCAGCACGTAGTCGCATGCGCTCGGCGGCCGGCGACTTGGACAGGCCAGGCATAGTCATGATGTCGCCACACTTCGCCACCACGAATCCGGCGCCGGCGGAACCACTTACCTCCTGCACCGTAATCCGAAACTCCGTGGGCACGCCAAGCTTGGTCGCGTCGTCCGTGAGCGAATACTGCGTTTTCGCCATGCACACGGGGGTCGCCCCCATGCCGTGTTGCTCCAGCCAGCTGATCGATTTCTCGGCGGCGGGCGAGAAGTCGACACCGTCGGCCCCATACACCTTCGCGGCTATCGTTTCGATCTTCTCGCGGATGGGCCGGGCGGCATCGTACAGTGGACGGAACTCGGCCGATCGTGACTCGAGCAGGGCCAGAACTTCGTGCGCCAGTGCTTCACCACCGGCGCCGCCCTCTGCCCATACGTTGCAGAGCGCGACCCGCACGCCGTAGGCGGCGGCGTAGTCGGCCACCATCGCCAGTTCGGCCTCAGTGTCGGAGAGTCGGCGATTGATCGCGACCACGACTGGCACACCGAATTGCCGCACGTTGGCAATGTGATGAGCGAGGTGTGGCAGCCCGCGCGCGAGGGCGCCGAGATCTTCCTGATCGAGCGCATTCTTGGGGAGTCCGCCCTGCATCTTGAGTGACCGCACGGTGGCCACCAGCACCGCTGCTTCGGGATTGAGTCCGCCGACGCGACACTTGATGTTGAAGAACTTTTCAGCGCCGAGGTCGGAGCCGAAGCCGGCTTCGGTGACTACGATGTCGGCCAGCGCGAGACCGGCGCGGGTGGCCACGAGGCTGTTGCAGCCGTGCGCGATGTTGCCGAACGGTCCGGCGTGCAGGATGGCCGGTCCACCCTCGAGTGTCTGTACAAGATTCGGACGCAGCGCATCTTTGAGCAGCAGCGACATCGCCCCGGTAGCCTGAAAGTCACGCGCGCGAATGGGCGTGCGATCCTTTCCGCTCGCGGTGCCGACAATGATGTTGCCGAGTCGTTGTTCGAGGTCTTCGGCGTCGGAGGCGAGTGCGACGATCGCCATGACCTCGCTGGCGGGAATGATCACCCAGCGTTCTTCGCGCATCACGCCGTTGCCGGCGCCGATCCCGATGATCGCGCTACGCAGCGCGCGGTCGTTCATGTCGATGGTGCGCGGCCACGTGATGCGCTTGGTGTCGAGGCCGAGCGCATTGCCGTGATACAGGTGATTGTCGACCATCGCCGACAGCAGACTGTGTGCGCTGGCGATCGCGTGAAAGTCACCGGTGAAGTGCAGGTTGATGTCGTCCATTGGGAGCACCTGCGCGTAGCCGCCGCCGGCCGCGCCGCCTTTGACGCCGAACACCGGACCGAGACTGGGCTCGCGCATGCAGAGCACGGCATTGTGTCCGAGGCGACGAAACGCCTGTGACAGGCCCACGCTGACCGTGCTCTTTCCTTCACCGGCCGGCGTCGGGCTGATGGCCGTGACCAGCACCAGTCGGCCCTTGGCGGGCTGCGAGGCCAGCGCCAGCGGTAGCTTGGCCTTGTAGCGTCCGTACTGGTCGATATCGTCGGGATCGAGGCCGAGGTCGGCCGCCACGGCCGTGATCGGGCGCAGGCGCGCCTGCTGGGCAATCTCGATATCGGACGGGACGGACGGCGGGGTGACGGTCATGCGACTCGGTTCATGAAGTGAAGGACGCAGGCACTCCCGAAGATACCGCGAAACACGGCCGTCGGCTGTGTCTCCGGATGGTGATGGTGCATACTTCCCATCGGTGCCGCGGGGGGCATCGCCGCCATCCGACAGAGGACTTCATGATCGTTTCCGTTTTCGGCGCCTCCGGGCGGACGGGTCACGCCTTCATCGCCAGCGCGACCGACGCCGGGATTTCATTGCGACTGCATTACCGGGCGAAGCCCTCGGAGCAGGTGCCCACGTCATCCACGGTGGTCGTGGGATCACTCAATGATCCGACGGCCGTGCGCGAAGTCTTGCGAGGGGCGGATGCCACGGTCGTGTTGTTCGGCCCGCACCACGATGCCCGCATTCCCTTCTGTGCCGCCGCCACCAAGAACATCATCGCCTCCATGCACACGCAATCGCAGCAGCGGCTGCTGGTGGTGACGGGCGCGATGACGGGTGGCATGCCGTCGAACGTGTCGTTCGCCATGCGCTTCATGCGGAAGATCGTACAACGGTCGGCGCACGACGGCATGGTGGAGGACCGCAATGAGCAGGAGCGTTTCGTGCGGAACAGCAAGTTGGCCGGCTGGACGCTGATCAAGCCGCCGCGTCTCACCGAGGGTCCGGCGACTGACGCCGTGGACATGGGACCCGAACTCTCGGTCGGTATGCGGAGCAGCATTTCCCGTGCGTCGCTGGCCGGTGCGCTGGTGCGTGAGCTGCAGGAGCCGCGATGCGCGCAGCAGGCCGTGTACGCGGCCCATCGCTGATTCGCGACGTCGCCGCCTCGCGATAGCCGCGTGACCGTGGAGCACGTCTTCGCCGCGAAGTTCCCGTACGACACGATGGCCACGTTCGTGTTCGGGGTCGCGTTTTGTCTGTACGCACTGTGGGACCTCCGGAAAGAGAATAAACTCGCGGCCTTGGCGGCCCAGCGGGCGGCGCTCCTGAAGCCCCCGCCGTCACCTCCGCCGTATTCCCCTTCATCCAACCCCGTCATGTCCAACGATCCCGAAATGTCCGGCGTCCGCAAGCAGACCTGGGACGAACTTCCGATCGAAGAGCTCACGCCGCTGATCGGCCGCCGCCTGGTTTACAGCGAGTCGACAATGCTGGCGCACGTGTATCTGAAGAAAGGCGCCATCGTGCCGGCGCACGATCACATCAACGAGCAGTTCACGTACGTGCTGTCCGGGACGCTCCGCTTCTGGATCGGCGAACATGCCGATGCACCGGGTGACACGTACACCGACGTGGGTGCTGGTGACGTGCTGGTGATCCCGAGCCACGTGCGGCATCGCGCCGAAGCGCTCGAAGACACGCTCGACGTGGACATCTTCAATCCTCCGCGGCAAGACTGGATCGACAAGACCGACGACTACCTGCGCGGCACCCGCTGATGGATCTCGGCATTCAGGGAAAAGTCGCGCTCGTGTG
>Ga0105047_10019715_pt1 | contig 10392 bp, 7 predicted proteins | sample MAT04_FD_78384 | JGI IMG/M metagenome (GOLD analysis project Ga0105047, IMG submission 78384) | Freshwater microbial communities from Lake Fryxell liftoff mats and glacier meltwater in Antarctica - MAT-04 (megahit assembly) | ecosystem: Environmental > Aquatic > Freshwater > Ice > Liftoff... | reverse complement strand
TTGTTCCTCGGCGCGATCATCGCCATCGTGGTCTGGATCAGCCTCACCCGGCGCGGCGAAGATCAGGTTGCGGTGAATTGATCGACGAAAATGCCGCTGGCTGTTTCGGCCGGCGGCATACAGCGAGCTACAAGACATTCGCGCGAACGGAATATTTGGAGAGAATTGCGAAAAGCCGATATCTTCTTCCGGCAATTGCCGGTGTGATCAAACTCAAGTCGGCGGTTGAGGCCGATACGCTTTGTGCATCGCCTGTTGCGAAGAAGTCTAATGTTAAGAATCGTCGAGGAGGATCAGCGCCACCCAACCGAAGGCGTGCAGCATGGTCAGACCTCTTTTTCCGGATTGTAGGCCAAGAGGCGCAGTGCGTTCATCGTGACCAGAACCGTTGCCCCCGTGTCGGCCAGAATGGCGATCCACAGCCCGGTGATCCCGAATACGGTCGTCACCAGAAACACCGCCTTCAACCCGAGCGCGATGGCCACGTTCTGCCGGATGTTGCCCATCGTGGTGCGGGCCAAACGGATGATCGCGGGTACATCCGTCACCCGATCGCGCAGAATGGCCGCATCGGCGGTTTCCAGCGCCACATCGGTGCCGGACCCCATGGCGAAGCCGACACTGGCCTGTTTCAGCGCGGGCGCGTCGTTGATCCCATCGCCTACCATCATCACGCCGCCCGCAGCCGCCATGTCGCGGATCACGGCCAGCTTGTCCTCAGGCAACATCTCGGCCCGGAACTCGGTGCCAAGACTTTCGGCGATGGCCGCAGCGGTGCGGGGGTTATCGCCGGTCAGGATCGTGGGCGTGATGCCCATGGCGCGAAGCTGGCGCACAGCGTTGATCGCATCGGTGCGGGGTTCATCCCGCAGGGCGATCAGGCCAAGTGCTGCGGTGCCTTCAAACAGCACGGCAACCGTCTTTCCCTCCTCCTCCAGCCCGGTGGCACGGCGAATCCAGTCGCCTTGCAGAGCCCCCTGTTCGGTGGCGAAGCGCGGACTGGCTACGGTCAGTTTCCGGCCTTCGACCGATGCCGATACCCCCTTGCCTAGTATCGCGCGTGCGTCGGTGGCCGTGGGCAGACCAACGCCCTCAGCGCGCCGCAAGATCGCTTGGGCGAGCGGGTGGCTCGATCCCGCCTCGACAGCGGCGGCCAGACGGATCACCTCGGCCTCGCTCGCGCCCCCGGTGGGGACGATATCGGTGACCTGCGGCTTGCCATGGGTCAGGGTGCCGGTTTTGTCGAACGCCACTGCGCGGACTTTGGACGCCGCTTCGATGATCGCGCCACACTTCATCAACAGCCCACGCTTGGCCCCGGCTGACAGCGCCGAGGCGATGGAGGCCGGAACCGAGATCACCAGCGCGTAAGGGCAGCCGATCAGCAGCAACGTCAGGCCGCGATAAATCCATGTCTCCCACGGCGCCCCCATCGTCAGCGGCGGGATCAGGATCACCAGTGCCGACAGCGCCACGATTAGCGGCATGTACCAGCGGCTGAAGCGGTCGATGAAGCGTTCGGTCGGCGCGCGGGCTTCCTCGGCCTCCTCGACTAGCCGGATGATCCGGGAAATGGTGTTGTCCTCGGCCGCTTTGGTCACCCGTATGCGCAGCGCGGCTTCGGTGTTGATCGACCCTGCAAACACCGGATCGCCAGGCCCTTTGGTGACGGAAATGCTTTCGCCGGTCACCGGGCTGTCATCAACGCCGCTGGTGCCGTCCACGATCTCGCCATCTGCCGCAATGCGGTCGCCGGGCCGGGCCAGAACCACCTGTCCGACGGTAAGCGTTTCGGCGGCAACCTCTCGGGTCTTGTCGCCTTCAACCAGCAGCGCGGTTTTCGGCACCAGATTGGCAAGCGCCCGAATGCCGTCACGCGCCTTGTTGGCGGCGACGCCTTCCAGCACCTCACCCACGGCGAACAGGAATACTACCAGCCCCGCCTCTTCGGCAGCCCCGATGAACAGCGCACCGATGGCCGCGATCGTCATTAGGCTTTCGATGGAGAAGTACTGCCCCATGCGGGCGGCGGCAAACGCTCGCCGTGCAACCGGGGCAACGCCGATCACACATGCGACGAAGAAGGCCCAGTATCCAAGCTCGTGCCCAGTCGTCAGATCGACCGCCCAAGCGACACCCAGCAACAGGCCGGTGAAAATCACCAGCTTGCCCTTGCCGGTCTGATACCAGCGCTTGCCGCGATCCGCCGGGTCGTCGTGCACATGGCCCGGGCTGCCGTGGCCTCTGTCATCGGCCTTGGCTGCCTTGGGCGCATGGTCGTGGCCATCATTATCGGAATGGTGGTTGTCCTGCATGTCCGCGCCGGGCAGGACGAACTTCTTGTTCACCGGGGCCGCCATCCCACGCGGCGCAATGCCAAATCCCAGCGATTTCACCGCTGCCTCTACCTTTGCGCGCGGGGTCTGGCCCGCATCGAGCGTCAGCCGAAGCCTTTCGTTCATCAGCGTCACGCTCACATCCGACACGCCCGGCAGCCGCCCGACGCCGTCCCTGATCTTGGTTGCACAGGACGCGCAATCCATGCCGGTCACGGTCCATTCGCAGACCTCGGGGGTTTTCAGGGTGTCGGTCGTCATTTCTGCCTCGTTTCTTCCCGGCAGTCGACCGGATTGATTCGACCTTGTAATGTCTCTAGGTGTTTGATCCCACGGTTTGATGGTGCGATCCTTTCTCAGGAATGGAAGGAAGCAACATGGGACAAGTTCGTCATGGGAGCGCCACGACAACGCACGCTGTCAGAGCTGCAATACAGCGATCGCAAGCTTCGCTCTCGCATCTGAGCCGGGAGCTGGGCATCAACCCGAAGATCGCTTACGAAGTGGCGGGAGCGGGCAACGATCGAAGACTTGAAGACAGGACCGAGGGAGCCGCGCTCAACGGTTCTGACCGAGGCGGAGGAAGCGGCAATCGTAGCGTTCCGACGCCATACACTGCTGCCTCTGGACGACTGCCTCTATGCGTTGCAACCGTCGATCCCACATCTGACGCGGTCGTCGCTGCACCGGTGCCTCCAGCGGCACGGCATATTGCGCTTGCCCGATATCGAAGGGGACAAACCAAAGCGTCAGAAGTTCAAGCGCTACCCGATCGGGTTCTTTCATATCGACATCGCCGAAGTGCAGACCGTTGAAGGCAAGCTCTATCTCTTTGTCGGCATTGATCGCACCAGCAAGTTCGCCGTGACGCAACTCGTCGATAAGGCTGACAGGCGCACCGCTTGGGAGTTTCTTCAGAATATGCTCGAAGCCGTGCCCTGTCAGGTCCGTACCATTCTCACCGATAAGGGCATTCAGTTCGCCGAGCAGCCCCGCAACCGGAACACCATTCATTCTCGGCCAATGCGCTTCGACATGATCTGCAAGGCCAACGGGATCGAGCATCGTCTGACGAAACCCAACCATCCATGGACCAACGGCCAGGTTGAGCGGATGAACCGCACGATCAAAGAGGCCACCGTAAAGCGCTACCATTATGACAGCCATGATCAGCTGCGCGCGCATCTCGCCGACTTCTTGGCGGCCTAAGATTTCGCCCGAAGGCTCAAGACGCTCAACGGCCTCACACCCTATGAATACATCTGCAAAATCTGGACATCAGAGCCAGACAGATTCATCCTCGACCCGATCCACCAGATGCCGGGACTAAACACCTAACGCCTCAGCTCGAGCCGGAAGCGAACCGCCCTCGATCTCGGCGAGGGCAGCCAAGATGCGGGCGCGGTGATCGGGTTTGGCGGCTATCTTGGCGTTGGTTCGTGTCCGCCAACCCTCGAAATGGTCATAAGCGTTGAAGCCAGCCAGATGCAGGTCTTCATATGAGGCGCGAATCACATCGCACCTAGGGTGGTCGTAATGGCGCGATAAAAATTGATGCCCGCGCCAGCCGTCATGGGCGGAAAAATCGACGATGGCGACCATTGCCCCTGCGGCTTCAGCCCGTGAAAGAAGAAGTACGAAGTCTGCACCTATTTCCGCGCTACCGCGATTGGGTGCAAGTTCTATACGCGCGAACTCTCCCCCAAGGAGCATCTCGCCGCCCGTCTGGGCCACATGCGCCCGCACCTGCGCGCGGGAATAGCGGATGGTGCGGCTGATGGCGGCAGCCTCGTCCACATTGTCCGGCAGGCTGGTGAAGCCTACCCATGGCACCGGGAAGGTCCAGTAAAACGCGAAGTACCCCTGCTTCATGCGGAAAATCCCGAGCAACCCGGCAGGGACAATGGCCGTGCGCTATGGCTTAGGCAAGGTATCATCGCGAAAGGAAACACATGCGCACCTCTTACAGCCACCCCTTGGAAATCGACAGCTTTGATCTGGCGCGCGGCAAGGTCGGGCTGACCCTGTGCCCCGGCAGGCAGGGGCCATCGACGCTTGGCGGGCCCTGGCACCGCGATCTGGCCGTCGACGTGCAGCGCCTCAAGCAGTGGAAAGCCGATATCGTGATCTCGTTGACCGAGGCTGATGAGATGGCCCGCCTGAATGTGGCGGATATGGGCCGGGCGGTGGAGGCGGCGGGGATCGTTTGGCTGCATCTGCCGATCCCAGATACTCAGGCCCCTGCCGTAAGTTGGCACGCCGATTGGCGGCGGATGTCTGGCGTGGTGCATCAAAAGCTGGAGGCGGGAGGGCGCGTTGGGGTGCATTGCAAGGCCGGGCTGGAACGGACAGCAATCGTCGCAGCCCTGCTGCAATGTGAGCGTGGTGAAAACTTGGACGCCGCTCTGGGCATCATCGCCAGCGCCCGCAAGGGTGCATGTCCCCTGCCCGAACAACGCCGCTGGCTGGAAACGATCCTTGCCGAGGGCGACCGCGCGCGTGCTTTGATCCGCGCCAGCCTATTTGGCGGTGCCATCGGCGATGCATTGGGGGCCGAGGTGGAGTTCTGGTCGCTGAGCCGCATCCTCGCCCGTTTTCCAAACGGCGTGGACCGGATATTGCCGCATGACGGCATCCGGGCGAATTTACCGACGACACGCAGATGACCCTGTTCACCGCCGAGGGGCTGATCCGGGCCGTGGTCCGCGGGCAATCAAAGGGCATCTGCCACGCGCCATCGGTTGTGCATCACGCGCTGATGCGCTGGTTTGCAACCCAAGGCGAAACTGGCCGGATCGCCGGGATCGACCAAACCGGGCTGATCAACGATCCCCGCCTGAGCCGCCGCCGGGCACCGGGCAACACTTGCCTGTCCGCCCTTGGCCAAAGCCGCAACTTCGGGGATATGGCGACAAACGACAGCAAGGGCTGCGGCACGATCATGCGCGTGGCTCCGATCGGACTGTTCCGACCAGATCAGATCGACAGCCTTGCGGATGAATGCTCCCACCTGACCCACGGCCACCAGACCGGCCGCGATGCCGCGCGCGCCTTTGCGCATGTGCTGTCGCTGGTGCTCGGCGGGATGCCTTTGACCGAGGCTCTGCGGCAAGTGCAGGGCCTGCGCTTTGACGACGCAACCCTGCGCGCTATCCGCGCCGCCTGCGCGGCCCCTGCGGATGGAAAACCGCAAACCGTTGAAACCCTCGGCGGCGGTTGGGTTGCGGAACAGGCCCTGTCCATCGCGCTTTACGCCGCACGCGCGGCAACCGGGTTTGAACACGGGCTGCGCATTGCCGTCATCCATTCCGGCGACAGCGACAGCACGGGCGCCATTGCAGGCAACCTTCTGGGCCTGATGTTCCCGGATCAGGTCATGGCACATCCATGGCGCGGGCAGATCGAATGCGCCGACCTGATCGACCGTCTGGCAGGTGATCTGCATGGCGCGAAACACCCGGACCCGAGGTTTGCCGAACTTATGTGGGACCTCTACCCCGGCTTTTGATCGGTGGGACCCGTTTCAGCGCGGGCGCACTCTCACGTTATACTGAAACCTACATTCCTCCCGCTGATCCGGGCAGTCTTGACCGTGGCGGGCGTAGCGCAGGTTGCATGGAATTGTTTCACCGACCCGATGCGCAGCCGCATATCGGCGTTCTGATGACAATCGGGGCGGTGATCTGGTCCGTGAGTGAAGAGCGCGGGAGGTGAGCTTGCCCAAATCGAAACGGGAAGAGTTTCTGGCGCAAAGCAGGCATCTAACTGAAAATACTGTCAATCTGGCTGGAAATCCGGCAAGTAAATAATGTCTGCTGTGTCCACTTAAGAGCGAGATCTTTGCCTGATGTCCGACTTCCAGCAACAGTACACCCTTTGGGACGAGTTCCTGACGGCTTGGACGGTTTCGCGCCTGGCTTCGATGACGTTGGACGAATACACAAAAGCAGGTTCGAAAGACAGCTTCACATACTGGATCGAGGCACGCCTTGCCGAGATGGGAAGCATATGGGGCGGGTCTGCATTCAAATTTGGAGTATTCTCCCGCAAGAATACTGAGTCCAAGCCATCTGACGCCAAACTAAGCTATTCTGACGAGTACGGCTGGTATTCAATTCTCGGTAATACGGCCGATCAAGCCTTCGAGAAGGTGCGCGGACAAGTAGCGCAGGTTGCACAACTGGCCATAGAGGGCGACCTAGACGCTATTGAAGCATTCGAGCATCTGGGCGAATCCTTCAAGTGGAAGATCGCCTTTCACTATCAAGCTCGGTTGAACCCTGTGATTGTAAACATTTTCAAACGTGACTGGCTCGCCGCATTCACCGGCGATACTACGAAATCGAATATGGCCACCCTGCAGAAGGCGGTTGTTGCCAAATGTCCTGCCGATCTTGGCATTCTAGAATTTGGCCATGATGTTTTGGAAGTGGGTAGCAAAAAGCTTCTCAATATTTGGAAACTATCGCATGGCGGGAAAGATTTTTTACAACAGGAACGGGAAGGCTTCCTCAAAAAAGAGCTTTGCGCCATGCACGGTGAAACTGGAATAGGTCAGGGGGAGGAGTTTCGAAAGTCTGAGGTGGGCACATTATTCTACCTATGCCACGGAAATGAAAAAGTCGTGCTGATCGGCCAGTTTACATCCGAAGCGGAGCCTTGTGAAAAAGGCGATGGTTGGCTGCAGCGCAAGTATCGCGTCTTGAAAGAAGGGGTCAAAGAAGGTGGATACCAAGGTAGTAAAAAGGGTTGGACGCCGAACTACAACTCGACATTCAAACCTATAGGCACGCAAGATCTGCCAGAGTTTGAGGCAAATTTGCTGAAACCCTTCTTCGGTACGGACTTGGCCGAACTGGCGGCGTTGTCAGGCGAGCCCGGCAAAGAACAGGCATTTCCCGACATGGAGACAAAAGTTCTGCCCGACAAACCAGTCGCCACTTGCATTAACCGTATCTACTACGGACCGCCCGGCACGGGGAAAACCTATACGCTAACCCAATTGATGAAGAGTAAGTATGAGCAAAGGGTAGAATCGACCTCCGACGAGGCTTGGCGCAATCAGATCATCTCAGAAAAAATCGCGTTGCTCACGTGGTGGGAAGGTTTGGCAGCCGCGCTGTATGATAAGGTTGGCAATGCTACAGTCCCGGAACTGGCTAAACATGAATTTATTCAGGCTATCGCAAACGCCAAGGGTCGTGTCGCAGGCGTAAAGCAGATCGTGTGGGGCACGCTACAACAACACACGATCCTGGAATCGACTACTGTCAAAATGAAGCAGCGGCTCGGTCCAGCAATCTTTGACAAATCGGCCGACTCCAGTTGGATGTTTGCCGGTGATTGGCAGGACGTTGGGGCTGACGTGCGCGAACTGGTCGATGGGCTGAAAGCCGGGCAGAACGTCAATGACACAGTCAAACGCCACAGCGTCGTCACCTTTCATCAATCCTATGGATACGAGGAATTCGTTGAAGGGCTGCGGCCAGTATTGGTTGGTGACGCCGAAGCAGGCGAGGTTGCCTATGAGATTCGCCCAGGGGCTTTCAAGGAGTTGTGCCGCAAAGCCCGGGCGGCGCCCGATCAGCGCTGGGCAATGGTCATCGACGAGATCAACCGCGGCAATATCACCAAGATTTTTGGGGAAATGATTACACTGATCGAGGCGGACAAACGGGACCCCCTTGATGGAAATCCCCCGATGGAAATTGCTCTCGCCTATTCGGGCGAAAAGTTTTCGGTGCCCGCCAACGTCGATATCATCGGCACAATGAACACGGCGGACCGCTCGTTGGCCTTGTTGGATACTGCTTTGCGCCGCCGTTTCGATTTCGTCCCGCTGATGCCTGACACGCGCGCTGCGAAGGTGCCGAACGAGCCGGACAGCGCACCACTCGCCGGGCTGTCGGTCAAGACCGAGGCTGGAGATATCGATGTGCGCCTGATGCTCGAGCGGATAAACGATCGCATTGAGGCGTTATACGATCGTGATCACTGTATCGGTCATGCCTATTTTACCGGCCTTTGGAAGGAGCAAGACGACGCCGATCGCTTCAATGCGCTGGCCACGATATTTCGCAATCGCGTTTTGCCGTTGCTGGAGGAGTATTTCTTCGAGGACTGGCAAAAGATTCGACTGGTGCTGGCCGACAATCAGAAAGATATACCAATGCAATTTGTTTGTGAAACGGCCGATCCCAAGCAGGATCTGCCCGCGTTGTTCGGCAGCGATCATGGGCTTGAGAACTACGCGATACGGCGCCGTTACAGCTTGCAGCCATCGGCTTTCACGCAGCCCTTAGCGTATATCGGCATTTGCAAACCGCTTTCTTGATGGTCAAGATTGGCGCGCGCATATGACCGGCATCACTATCTACGAATTCGGCGCCTTGATCGCACAAGGCAGTGGTGTTGAAGAAGCGGTGGATCTGCACGCGGTGCCGCCCAACGTTTTCGCTTGGCTCGACACTCAGGCTCGGAGGATTTCCGATACAAGTGCGCCTGCTTGGCTGCGCCTAACCCAAAGGCGCGGCCGCCATGCTATAGAGGTTCGCAACCTTGTTGGGGTCATTCGGGCCCCGGACGGCTTTCAGATCGAGGTCTTACCAAAAGTTGGTAAGGCGATCGAAGGCGGGGAAGTTCAAGCTAGGCAGTTGTTGATCGAGATGCTGCGTTGCCTCGGAGGATTTCGACATCTTCAAACCGACGCCGCCAAGCTGGCGGCCAGACGAATGCCCTTACTTGAAGTCTTCATCCACGCGTTCCTCAGCACGGTTGAGCAGATCGTTAAGCGCGGCTTGCGCAGCGACTACAGCACACGGCAAGAGAATGTGTTTGCGTTGCGTGGGAAATTGCAAATTGGCACTCACTTACGGCAGAATCTATTTCGACGCGATCGCTTCTTTGCCGAGTTCGATGACTTTTCTTCCAACCGCCCGGAGAACCGGTTGCTGCATTCTGCGCTCAGACAGGTCCTTTTATGGACCGGATCGCAGGCCAACCAACGGCTCGCGCGCGAGCTAGGCTTTGTGTTCGGCGATGTGCCGCTCTCTGAGCGGCCTTCAGATGATTTTCAAAGTGTGCGGCTGGATCGCGGTATGGCACATTATTCAGACGCCTTAGCTTGGGCGAGATTGATCTTGGAACATGAGGCGCCTCTGACTGGCACAGGCGGGAACCGAGCGCCGTCCCTCCTCTTTCCGATGGAGGCGGTGTTCGAGGCCTACGTGGGCAAGCACCTTGGGCGACAACTTGCGCCTCTTTATTCGATGAAAACACAGGCGCAAACCTTTTCGCTCGTCGAACATCTTGGACAGGACTGGTTCCGCTTGAAGCCCGATTTTCTTGTCAAGAAATCTGACCGCAACTGTCTGGTGCTGGATACAAAATGGAAGTTGCTGGACATCGAACAAAAGAGCGGCGGAACAGACAAGTATGGGCTAAGCCAAGCAGATTTCTATCAGCTTTACGCTTATGGACAGACTTACATGGATGGCCAGGGCGATGTCGTTCTGATCTACCCAAAGACCGAGACCTTTAGCCATGCGCTGCCGGTTTTCGATTTCCCAAAGCCTAGGGAATTGCGCCTTTGGGTCCTGCCGTTCTGTTTGCACGATCGCGTTTTGATTCTTCCTCCGTCTGGGACTTGCGGAACTCTCGACACGCTTTTCGCCGTAAAGACGTGAATTTCCGCATCCGCCCTGTTGAGCGCGTGCTTAGTCCGTTTTGACGCGGTTGCGTGCGGGTTTGCCTACTAAGTCGCTGGATTCGCACGCAGTTTGGGTTGTTTTGTTGACCTATTGTTGACTTGGATTTCGGACAGCAAAAAACCCCGCGATTAGCGGGGCGTGAAGCATTGTAATTATTGTATTTTTTGGTTGCGGGGACAGGATTTGAACCTGTGACCTTCAGGTTATGAGCCCCATCTCCCCGAAGAATGGCTGTCCTTTGATTTCAACGGGTTACGCGATAACCCCTTGAACTGTCGCCGCTTTCTAGCCGCATCTCGCCGCAACCAACCGCAGCGGACGGGTCCAAACGGGGAACGAAGTGGTTA
>Ga0105047_10019714_pt1 | contig 10392 bp, 8 predicted proteins | sample MAT04_FD_78384 | JGI IMG/M metagenome (GOLD analysis project Ga0105047, IMG submission 78384) | Freshwater microbial communities from Lake Fryxell liftoff mats and glacier meltwater in Antarctica - MAT-04 (megahit assembly) | ecosystem: Environmental > Aquatic > Freshwater > Ice > Liftoff... | reverse complement strand
TCCACCCAGTAGTAGGGCGACCGACGCACGTACTCGGCGCGCTTTTCAAATGGCAGACCGCGCATGGTCGTCATGGTCGAGAAACTGCGCTGGTACGACGGTCCCTTGAACGATAGGCGGAACAGGAGGTTGGTGACCGGCACGATCGCGGCGCCGGCTTTGAATGGGGTGCCCTTGCCCTCGCGCATGAGTAGCAGCGCGGTGATGAACCCGCCGTGGCTCCAGCCCATCACCCCGATGCGGGTGGTGTCCACCGAGGGCAGCGCCGCCAGCACCTGGACAGCCGCCTGCACGTCATTCACTTCCAACCCGCCGTAATCGATGGCGTTGTGGAGCGCCGCGCCGTATCCCGTGCTCCCGCGGTAATCGGGGGCGACGATGACGTAGCCCTTTTGCACGGCTTCGATAATGAACGGGAGATAGTTCTGATCCCAGTTCCCGTGCACGCCACCATGGACCCAGACCATCGCGGCATGCGCCTTCGGGCCCTTCGACTGCAACGGCTCGAACAGCGACGCGGGAACTTCCATGCCGTCGGTGCTCTCGTACTTCACCTTGCTGAACTTCATGACGCCCACACTGCGCGCGGCGAAGATGCTGTCGGTGCGCGCCTTGCCGGTGATGGCGCGGGCGAAATCGGCCAGCGGATGATCTTCCGGACGGTTGCTCACATACAACGCCGCGATGCGGGCGGAATCCATCACCACGCGCTGACGCGCGGGGGGCGCATCGTCCTGGGCCGTGGCGCGCTGGCTGAGTGCGACCGAAAGGAGCGCCGCGCCGAGCGCGAAATGTCGAGAGGTGACCATGATGACGCGGGGTTGGAGAGGACGAGGCGCGGTCGCAATTCAGGAACGCCGTGCACTATCGTGAGATGAGAGCGCAGACAGTACTTTTCAGTTTACGAATATATACGCCGCCGGAGTAGGGCTGCGTTGAGAGTCCACCCACGTTTCGGAGGCGCCTCATGCGCATTCCCGTCGTCGCCGTTGCCGGTTCGTCCGCTCGCCGCATCGTGTTGTTCTCGCTCGCGGCGGCCACGCTGTCCGCCACGACTCTAACGGCCCAGGAGCACTCGCACACCCCGGGCATGACGCATCCGGCCGCGGCGCCGCTTCCCACGCAGGGCGGTCAGGCGGCGTTCGCGGCGATCAGCGAGATCATCGCCATGCTGCAGGCCGACGCCAACACGGATTGGTCGAAAGTGAACATCGAGCGGCTACGGCTGCACCTCGTGGACATGGATCTGGTCACGATGCGCAGTCGCGTGGTGACAACCCCCGTCGTCGGCGGCGCGCAGTTCATCGTGCGTGGCACTGGTGAAACGATTGCCGCGATCAAACGCATGACGGGCGCGCACGTCACCATGGTCATGAGCAGCGGTGGCCCGCGTGTGGTGCGCACGGAACTTCCCGATGGCGTGCGCCTGCTCGTGACGGCGGCTGACCCGGCCGACCCGGCGACCGTGGCGAAGCTTCGCGGTCTCGGATTCATCGGCCTCATGGCCGATGGCGATCATCACGCGGCGCACCACATGGCGCTGGCGCGTGGCGACAAGATGGCGGACCACGGGCACTGAACCACTCAAAGCTCAGAACTCAGAGCTTTGGATCCCACCAGCCACCACGTCGTCATCGGCCGCACAACGAGAGCAGACTCCGCAGCGTATTTTTCCGTCACGACGGCCGTTCGGCCTGTCCGGTTCCCCCGCCTCACCCCGCCATGCCTCACCTGTCCTTACGCTGCACCGCTCGCACTGTCGCCTCGATCGCAGTCGCTGTGGCACCGGCATTCCCTGCCGTGCTTTCCGCCCAAGCGCCAGCCGCGACGGCCGACTCGCTACTCGTACGCCCCCTCGCGTTCCGCGCCATCGGTCCTGCGTCCATGAGCGGCCGCATTGCCGATATCTCCGTCGTCGAGGGCCCGCGCCCGCTGCGCGGCGGACGCCTCGGCACTGCGATGTATGTGGCCGTTGCCACCGGCGGTGTCTGGAAGACCACCAACGGCGGACTCGCATGGACTCCGGTATCCGATTCGATCGGCGTGGGATCCATCGGTGCGGTGGCGGCGGCTCCGTCGAACGGGGATGTGGTCTGGCTCGGCAGCGGCGAGGCCAACAACATGCGAAGCTCGTCGTGGGGCGTGGGTGTGTTCAAGTCCACCGATGGCGGCAAAACATGGTCCAAGCCCATGCTGCCGAAGTCACAGCACATCGGTCGCATCGTGATCGACCCACGCGATCCTGACGTCGTGTACGTGGCTGCCATGGGACCGCTCTGGGGGCCGGGTGGTGAACGCGGTCTGTACAAAACGATCGATGGCGGCAAGACGTGGACGAACACCAAGTCGATCTCGGCACAGACGGGTTTCACGGAAGTCGTGATGGATCCGTCCAACCCCGATGTGCTCTATGCCGCCTCGTTGCAGCGTGAACGTCGTGAGTACGGTTTCCTTCCTGGTGGCACGGAAAGCGCGATCTGGAAAACCACCGACGGCGCGAAGACATGGACCAAACTCACGAATGGTCTGCCCACCGGTGAGATCGGCCGCATTGGGCTCACGGTGTGCCGCTCGCGTCCCAGCACGGTGTACGCCTCGGTGCATGCGAAGGCGGCGGCCAACGGGTTCTATCGTAGCGATGACGCCGGCAGCACGTGGAAGCTGGTGAACAACAGCAACGGTACGGCGTGGTACTACAGCCAGGTGCGCTGCGATCCCACCGACGCCGAACATGTGTATCGGCTGAATGCGAGCTCGCAGGAGTCGTACGACGGCGGCAAGACGTGGATCGGATTCGCCGGTGGCGGCGGCGTGCACGGCGATGCGCACGCGCTCTGGATCAATCCTGAAGATCGCGAGCATATCGTGCTCGGCAACGACGGCGGCGTCGATATTTCCTACGATCGCGGTCGTAGCTGGTACAACGTGGAGAACATCGTCGGCGCGCAGTTCTATGCGATCGCGGTGGACAACGCGAAGCCGTTCTACAACGTGTACGGCGGACTGCAGGACAATCAGACGTGGGGCGGTCCGAGCCGCACACGCAACGCGTTCGGTCCGTCGAATGCGGAGTGGTTCCGCATGGCGGGCGGCGACGGATTCTACAACGTACCCGATCCGCTCGACCACAACATCGCGTATGCCGAATCGCAGAACGGTGGTGTGGTGCGCTATGATGCGCGCACCGGCCAGACCAAGAGCATCAAGCCGTATCCGAAGAATGGAGAACGGCATCGTTGGAATTGGAGCGCACCGATCGTGCCGTCGCAACACACGGGACGCACGCTGTACATCGCCGCGAACTATCTGTTCAAGAGTGCCGACCGTGGCGACTCGTGGACCACGATCAGCCCCGACCTCACCCGCGGTCTCGATCGCGACAGCTTGCCCATGCGGGGCGCCGTCCCGTCGCGTGATGTGCTGGGACTGCACGAGGGCACGGCGGAGTTCAGCAACATCTCCTCGGTGTCCGAGTCGCCTCGCACCGCAGGACTGCTGGCCGTCGGTACCGACGATGGGCTGATTCACGTGACGAGGAACGACGGCAAGTCGTGGGCGAAGACCGCCACGTTCCCCGGTGTGCCCGACACCACGTTCGTGAGCCGCGTGCAATTTTCCCGGCACAGCGAAGGCACGCTGTACGCCACCTTCGACGGCCATCGCAGCAACGACTTCACGCCGTACGTGAGGCGCAGCACCGACTTCGGCCGCACGTGGACGTCGATCACCGGTGATCTCCCCGACGGTGGCTCGGTGCAGGTGATTCGCGAACATTTCCGTGAGCCGAATCTGTTGTTCGTGGGCACCGAGTTCGGCGCGTTCTTTACTGTCGACAACGGCGTACACTGGACGCAGCTCAAAGCCGGCATTCCAGGCGTACCCGTGTGGGATCTGCAAATTCAGGAGGACTGGAACGATCTCGTGCTCGGCACGCACGGTCGTGGTGTGTTCATCCTTGATGATCTTGGGGCCTTGGAGAAGCTGGCCGAAGCGAAGCGGGCCGAGGTGGCGTATCTGTTCCCGGCGCGCAACGAGATCGCGATGACGCTCAACAACAGTCGGAACTCGGGCATGGGCTCCACCGGCTATACCGGACAGAATCCGGAGAATGGCGTACGGCTCGCGTATCTGATCAACAAGATCGCGATCGACGACAAAGCCAAGTTCGAGATCATCGATGGCGGTGGACGGATCGTGCGTGAACTGGCCGTGCCGCGTCGTACCGGCATGTTCCGTCCGGTGTGGGACATGCGCGTCGGTGCACCGCTCACGGGCGCCGTCGACACCAACGTCACGGCGGGACGTGCGTCGGCCGGCGGCGGTGGTGGCTTCGGTGGTGGCGGCTTCGGTGGTTTCGGACGCGCGGGCGTGCCCAGTTACACGGCAGCGCCGGGCGGTTACACGGCGCGGCTCACGATCACGCCCAAGACCGGTGCGACCACGGTACTGACGCAGCGGTTCGCGTTGCTGCGCGACACCGAGCAGGCCATGTCTGATGGCGAGCTCAAGGCGCTCGATGCCTTCCGTTTCAAGGTTGTGCAGTTCCAGAAGGCCGTCACGGCGCAGCAGACCCGCGGCGACAGTGTGGTCGCGCGCTTTGCCGACGTGAAGAAAGCGGCCGACGCGGACACTGCGAAACTCACGCCTCGGCTCAAGCAGAACCTGGCCGAAATCGACAAGGAGCTTGCGAGCTACGTGAAGGAAGTTGGACAGGCGCCCGGCGCGCGCGTGCGCGGAGCGGGTGGGCCTCCTGCCGGCGGTGACGACGGCGACGTGGGCGCGTCGGGGCAGGCCGACGGATCGTTCCGAGGGCGTGCAGCACTGCTGAACAGCGCGCTGAACAGCAGCTTCCCGCTGTCGTCGGCGCAACAGTCGTCGTTGCAGAGCCTTACGCGCGAACTCGAGCTGCACGGGACACGGGTGGCGGCGGTGAAGGTTGCCAAGTTGCCTGCACTGCTCAAGTCGCTGCAGGTGGCGGGTATCACGGTGCCTGAGGTGCCGGCTCGCGGGCAGTAGGTCGATAAGCGGGCGCTGCGCGGCGGCGCCCCATCGGCGATATTTAGAGGAGTTGCGCGACATGGTCCCCCCGCCGGCCGTCGGCGGTCCGACCACACGGTAGGCGTCGCGGAGTCCTCTTCTGCCGAGATTCTCATGAATCGGGTCCGTCGCGTCTTCGGCATCGCGCTCACTGTGGGCACGTCCTTTCTGGGCGGCTGTCAATCCGAGGTCGGCAAGACGTTACCGGAGCCATCACAGCAGGGATCCCTGCCTGAGCCGGTACAAGCGCCGCAACCGCTACCGCCGGGCGTCGTGATGCTGCAGCGCACCGCGATCACCGATCCCGGCGTCATTGCGCCTGCCACCGCTATGACCGCGCTCATTCCGGCCCAATGGCGCACGAGCGGTGGCGTGGTGCGCACCGGCGGGCCGTGCGACGAGCCGTACGCGGTGGAGTGGACGGCAACGTCGGACGACGGCCTGTCGACGATGTCCGTTTTCCCGACGGAGGCGTGGCAAGCGTCGAACATCGGCGCGTCGGGTGGCTGTCCGTCGGGGACATTCTCGAGCGCCCAGGAGTATCTCACGGCACGCGCGCAGCGCCTGTATCCTGATGCGCGCGTCCTCGACTACCGCGACCGACAGGACTTCGCGGCGTCGGCGATTGAGATGGTACAGCGGAACGTACAGAGGGCGCAGCAGGCTGGCATCTCCATGCAAGGGAAGGCGGAGGGGGGAGAACTGCTCTTTGCTTTCACGCAGAACGGCGTCGAGATGCGCGGGATGATGGCGGTAACGGCAACGTTCTATCTGACTTCGCTGTCCAATCCGATGGGCGGCCCGCCTCTAACGACACTTACCGGCAGCACCGTCGGATCGTTTGCGGCAACGGCGCCCAACGGCGCGCTGGACCTGGAGCTCGTGGAAGCCTCGCGCCGTTCGATCGTTCCCAATGCCGAGTGGCTCGACAAGCTCTTCGCGCTCAAGACGCAGCTCGGCGCGATGGCCGTGGAGGGAACGCGTCAGCGCGCGGCCATCATCGTCGCTGGCGGCGCCGCCGCGACCAAGGCGAATATCGAGAGCTTTCAACGCGCGAGCGGCGCCATTCCCGGTGGTAGCACCTCGAGCGGCGAACTATATCCCGGCGAAGCTGCGGGCGACCGCAATCAGCGACGCAGCATCGAGGCGATTCGCGGCGTCGACACGTACCTCGATCCCGTCAGCAACAGCCCCGTGCAACTCGATCACACCTTCGGCAATGCGTGGCGCGTGACCAATCAGGACGCGTATATCCTCACCAAGGACCCCAACTTCAATCCCGGCCTGTACGGCATCGTGGCGACGCAGATGAAGGTGATCAAGTGATGCGCCGTTTCTCTACGTGGCTCCTGCTCGCCGCCGCACTTACGCTCGGCGTGTCGGGTATCGTTCACGCGCAGGACAGCTTCGGCGGCCCGCGCAAGATGCCCGCCAAGGAGGCGCCCAAGCCGACGCTCAAGCCGACGCTCAAGCCGACGCCGACAGCCGATGGCGCGAGAGCCGGCGGGGCGCCAGGTCTGGACCAGCTCACGCAGATGGAGCGCGCGGATTACGGCATTCCAGCGTCACGCACGTTGCACAACGGCGAAATGCACGGGCCGACCCCGTCAAGCATTCCCGGTGGACAAGTGGTCACCACGCAGGGGATGCTGGACCTGCAGCGCCGCAAGGTGCCGCATGTCATCATCGATGTACTTGGCGCGCCCGAGCAGTTGCCCAACGCGGTTCCCGGTGTGTGGCTCGCGCAGCCGGGCTCGTTCACCGATCCCGTGCAGACGCGCGCCGTGCAGCTGCTGCAGCAAGTCACGCAAGGACAACGTGACGTTCCACTCATCTTCTACTGCCGTTCGCCCTACTGTTGGATGTCGTACAACGCGGCGCTGCGCGCGATCAACGCGGGATACAGCAACGTGCTCTGGTACCGCGGCGGCGTGGAGTCGTGGAAGATGGCCGGACAGCGCTGACCGCTTCCGTCTGCCGCGCCGCAGTCGGCGCGCGTCGGCTCGATAACCCCTGCGTTCAATTTTTCTCCCGACACTGAAGAGCTATTCTATGATCGACGCCAAGAATCTTCTTGCACAGTTCCTCGGCCCCAATGCCGCCGACTCCATGCGTCAGGCTGGCGGCTCGGCCAAGCAGCAACTCAACACCATGGGCATGGGTGGCTTCGGCGGCGGCGCCGTCGTGGGTGGCCTGTTGGGCCTGATGCTGGGCGGCAAAAAAATGAAGAAGATGGCAAAGGGAGCAGTGGGCTATGGCGGCGCGGCGGCGGCGGGCGCCTTGGCGTACAAGGCGTATCAGAACTGGCAACAGGGCAAGGCGCCAGCGACGGCTCCGGTGGCGAGTCCGGCGGAGTTCAGCCAGGTGGACCGCAATTTTCTGCCCGAGACCAACAGCGCTGCTGATGGCCAGCCGTTTCAGCTGGCGCTGATCAAGGCCATGATCGGGGCCGCCAAAGCGGACGGGCACATCGATGCCGTTGAGCAGAAAGCGCTCTTCGAGCAGGTTGAGAAGTTGGGACTGGATGCCGAAAGCAAGGCGTTCGTGTTCGACGCGCTGAGCCAGCCGGTGGATTTGGTGGCGATCGCGGCATCGGCGCGCGGGATCGAGCAGGCCACCGAACTGTATCTGGTGTCACGTGTGGCCATCGACGTGGATCACCCCGGTGAACGTGCCTATCTGCAGGCGCTGGGCCATCGGTTGAATTTGCCGGCGGAACTGATGGCTCACCTGGACCGTCAGGTCGAGGCTGCGGGCTGAATTGACTCGTGCAGTAGTGGGGCGGATGCGTGCCGTAAGACCGGTCGGCGCGGGTCGCGCTCCGGCTGCTTGCGCGGCGAAATTTCAACGTCTAGACTTTGTCTAAACATCTGCGGAGGGCACGATGGCCGAAGTTGAGCTGGACATCAAGCAGTGGGGAAACAACCTCGGCGTTCGATTGCCCGCCGTCATCGCCAAGGCCGCGAATCTACAGGTCGACCAGCGCGTGCGGGTGTCGGTCGAGGGACGGCAGGTCGTGATCACTCCAATTGCCGCCGACCCGTTGACTCTGGAACAACGACTCGCGCTGTACGATCCTGCGTGTCACGGCGGCGAGGTGATGGCCACACCGCGAGAGGGCGCCGAGCGGTGGTAGTTCGGCAGCAGCGCGCCGCTCCCTTGTCTCGGGCCAAGTGGGTTCCCGCACGCCAGGAGATTATCTGGATCGACTGCAACCCCCAGACCGACCGGGAGATGCGCGATGTCCACCCGTTTCTTGTGCTCTCGCCGCAGAACTTCAACGAGACGACCTCGTTGGTGATCGGCTTGCCGATGACCACGGCCGACTACAACGCGAGTAATCCCTTCGCGGTCGCGATAGGCCCGGCCTCCGGAACCAAGTCGGGAATCAGCTATGTGCTCTGCCATCAGCCGAAATCGTTCGACTGGCGTCTCCGAAAAGCGAGGCCGCACCCACGAAAGCGAGCGCCAAATGGACCGTTTGCCGTGGTGTGCGCGCGTCTGAATCAGATCATCCAGCTCGCGTAACGAATCGCACCGCCGGCGCCGCGCGTTGTAAACGCCAGATGAATTTGCGCACTCTCGCCAACTGCGCACGGCTTGCTGATCTGATCGCGCGGCGTGCTCCAACTACTGGATCACCCGAACACGATCACCCAAGCACGAGCGTAGTCACCACCGCCTCGTCCAAGCACGCGAAGCGTCCGTGCAGCATGAGCCCGGCCGGCAACCCGGGGCCAAGCGATGCAGTCAGCCGCGCCACGAACCGCCCTTCGTCGCCGTCGGAGGTCTCCAGCCGCTCCAGCCACGCTGCGTCGAAACCGAAGTACGCGCGCACGTCAGGGAATAGGCACTTGTAGATAGCTTCCTTGGCCGAGAAAAGTACTGTAAGCAGGCGCGCCGCCGGCCATCCGGTTCGTGCCACCAAGGCCTCGAGTTCACCGACGTTCGCGAGATCGGCCCCCAAGCGCGTCGGCGCATCGTCGTCGAGCCACCGCTCCACATCCACCCCGATCGCCCGCACGGGCCCTGCGGGTGCGGCGGCGGCCAGCGCGAAGCCGGCGGTGTGGGCAATGCTACCAAGCGAACCGGCGGGCCAGAGCGGCTCGCGGAATTCACCAATCCCGATGACCGCCTGGGCGGCGTGGGGCACGCTCGCCCGTAATGCCTGGTGGGCGCACCAACGGCCCGCCAGAAAGCTCGCCCTGCGCGCCGCCACGGCCCCTGCCAGGCGATCGGGGAGCTCGGTGAGGGCCAAGCCCTGGCCCAGTGCCTCGAGTGCCTCCAACGCGGCCTCCGCGTTGACGGGTAACTGCAGCCCATACAGCGCCACCCCCGCCGGCACGAGCCCCCCACTGAGCGTGAGACGCGATACGGTCATGCCGTCAGCTCGCGTCTCACGCGCGAACGGTCAGGCCGACGCGCCGGACACGATCCGCACACCGAGTCCCACCGCTTCGTAGATGCGCTTGCCGTCCACCCAGAGTGACCCTGAGGCGACGACCAGCACACCGTGCGCCTCACGACGTATTTCGGTGATCTCCACGTCGGCCACGACCACGTGGTTGTCGGGGATGACCTGGCCGCGGTATTTCCAGCTCATCGGCACGTCCACGGCCTGCGTTTCAAACCGCGGCGCCGTGAGCCCCGCGCCAAGATCGAGGTCGATGGCCAAGGCCTGCGCGGCCTGCAGCAATGCTTCGATGCCCAGCGACCCCGGCTGCACGGGGTCCTGATAAAAGTGCGCCTTGAAGAACCACTGCTTGGCCTCGACGTCCTTTTCCGCGCGCAACCGGCCCAGTCCAGCCTTGCCCGCCAACTCACCCTCGGTCCAACGACCGGTGATGCGATCGATCATCACCAGCCGCTCGGTGGGTAGCCGCAGGCTCGCGTTGAAGTAGTGCGCCGGTGCAGCGCCCAGCTCCACCCGCACATCGCTCGCATCGACCAGGCGCGCGCGGTGCGCAGGTGTCATCGGCAAGCCGGCCTGGTCCTTCATGGTGTCGCCGGGGAAGAACCCGAACACCGTTTTGAGCGTGTACACGTCGCGGTCGCCGGCGCGCATGACCACATCGAAACTCATGATCACGATGGAGTCGGCTTTCGACACCGACGTGAGTGTGGTGGACACACTCACGGTGCCGATGTCGGGCCCGATCTCCATGTGCTGCGTGCCGGTGCCGTCGAGATTGCGGAAGTAGAGGTTCTCCTCCGACGCGAGCGCGCCACCGACATACGACGCCAGCCATCCGCACGGCTGCAACGCGGTCTCCAGCAACACCGGGAACGGCATGGCCGGTGCGTTGTTGTTCGCGAAGTACCACTCGGTGGGTGGCACATCGTATTCGATTTCGG
>Ga0105047_10019712_pt1 | contig 10393 bp, 5 predicted proteins | sample MAT04_FD_78384 | JGI IMG/M metagenome (GOLD analysis project Ga0105047, IMG submission 78384) | Freshwater microbial communities from Lake Fryxell liftoff mats and glacier meltwater in Antarctica - MAT-04 (megahit assembly) | ecosystem: Environmental > Aquatic > Freshwater > Ice > Liftoff... | reverse complement strand
GCAGTCCAGGTGCTGGAGTTCTTGGATGCGTTCACCGAAAACTTGATGGCGCAATATGGCCGCAAGATACACCGCCATTACGCAAAACGCGCCAAACGCAATATCAACTCTCACGAGCCGTGGGAGGGTGACTGCACGGGCGAGCTGTTCTGAGTTTTAGCCACACAACACCAAAACGCCACCCGTAGCTGTAGCGGTGCCGTTTTGCTGTAAATCTTTGCCGTATCGCCCATCACGCAACGTGACCAGCAGGCCATCAAATTGGGTGATCACACTCAGTATCTGGCGACCTTGCAGGCCTCAGGTTACGGCACTCGCCACATCAACGATGGCATGATCAACTCTGGCCACCAGATCACCCGTATCCTGATGTGTGGTGGCGGCACCAAGAACCCCTACTGGCTACGCGGACGCCACCGGCTGCGAGATTCTATGGTTCGCAGCGGTGCCAGTCTGGCCGCACGCCCACAGACCAAAACATTCGATGACGCCAAGTACGCTGTCTACCTGCAGCTTTACCACGACATGTTGCGTATCAGCGCTTCCATGCATGCTTGGCCAAAGCCATCCCCCTCTAAGCCTGACAACCCTATTGTTCCGCGCAAATAAAGTCTTAAACACATTCAGTCTTGGCTTGTTGGCGAAGGCCAAGCTTTCGTCCTGAAAAATAGGGGCCGTAAATAATGAGCGGCGATGCTAAGAACGCATGCAAGTGCAGCTCAAACAAGCAATTTTTTTAGTTCGCCGCTGTCAATCAGTTTGGCAAGATCCTCGGCGCCACCAATGAGGGTACCTTTCACGAAGATCATAGGCAGGGTCGGCCATCCGGTCCAAAGCTTGAGCGCGCTGCGTTTGCGCCAAGTGTTGAAATAGTTTCCGTATTCCAGATACAGATAAGCGACGCCGGTAGCATCAAGTGCTCGGCAGGCTTTCTTGGGGAACGGATTCATGCCCATGCCCACAACCACAACTGGATTTTTGGTGATGGCTGCCTGCACCTCAGACACAATGGCGCGCCCGTGATTGGCAACCTTTTCCCGGATGGCAGGGTGAATATCCGATTCGGCAAGAATTGAGCGTGGCATAGTTGTACTGGTGATGATTGACCGGGCATTATGCTTTTGGCGTAAATTTCCAGGCAGGTGGTGCTTGAACACCAGCCCGCCAGCACCCAGTAGCCTTCAGTCTTGCGCCGCCACTACCGAGGCGTCAAAGATGCACGAGCACTTTATCTGGCACTTCGGCGCGACGTGGTGGCGGCAAATTCATGCACCAAATTGGGAATGAACTAAAGTCACCGCTTATCTGATTGCGCAGCGCAATCAATATCCCTTCAGTTTTAGTTTCAACTTTGGTTCTTCTCATGCCCCAACTCTCACTCGCCGGCGTCAAATGCGTCCAGGATATCGCTCAACGGCACGGTTTCAGCTTTGATGCCGTGCAATCCATGCTGGACTCGGTCATCAACGGCAATGGAAGCATGGCCCAATTCAGCCACCCCGAATTCGGTGGCTCCGGCCAGTGGATGCAAGGCGGCATGACCATGATTGGCGATATGTTCAACAACAACCTCAAAGGCCGGGTTGACAACCTTTGTTCTGAACTGGCCCGCCTGATCTTGAACCAGCCTGACCTGATTCGCACCGGTAGCTTCCAGAGTCAGAGCCAAGGCGGCAACACCGCGTACAACGGGTTTGGCGGCGGCGGCTCCGACGGCAGCAACCCCAACAGCTTGTTTGCGCCCGCGCCACCCGACTGGTGGGGTCCTGAGTTGAAGTGGCCCAACAGTTCGGGTGGGCAAAATGGCATGCGCTACGCTTGGTTTTCCCAGGCGCACCGCCTGGCCATCGAGTCGAATGGGCAAGTCATCATCTATGACACGCTGGACCACCAGATTGGCGGCGTGTCGCAGCAACAAAGCGGTGGCTACTCGGTGACTTTCTCCAGCCAATACGGCTATGTGGATTTGTCACGCCTGCCGGTGATCAGCATCAATGGCCAGCCGCCACTGGCCCCGCCAGCACCGGCATTCACGCCAAGCTACAGCAACAACAACAGTACCAACTTCACGCCAGCGAACAATGCGCCGGTGTCAAATAACTCGCCCGCCTACTCTGCAGGCGACAACGACATCTTTGCCAACATCGAGAAACTCGCTGCCCTGCAAAGCCGCGGCATTCTGAGCGAGCAAGAGTACGCCGCCAAGAAAGCAGAGCTACTTAGCCGCCTGTGATTGGAGATCAGTACCGTGCATCAACCGGCTTTTTGTCTTTGGGCCAGTCCTTGACCTTGTCTGCAGAATCCGGGCGCGGTTGATGAGAGCAGTATTCAGCGACATCCACCGCATCCTGATCCGTTAGCCCGCCTTGTCCCGGCGGGAACTTGCTGTGAAAGCCTATCGGCATGTTGCGTTGGTCGAAGGCTGCTGCTGTGTAGGTGCGAGCCATCCCAGCGCCAATGTTGAACGATTCGTCGCCCCATAGTGGCGGATAAATGGTCTGACCGTCAGCACGTTGTATGCCTTCGCCATTGGTGCCATGGCAGACAGTGCATTGGGTGAAGCCCAGGCGGAAAATGTCTTCTCCCAGCGAGCATCGAGCGCCTACGGGTGCAGTTCGGATTTACAAAAGGATTGGCATAAGGCCGCGGACGAGACCAAGGCGATGTCGCAACCAGCGTCAGGTGTTCAGCGTACGGTGCTCGTCTTCACGGTCACATCGAACCGAAGATTGCTGCTTGACGCGCCGCGTCCGGCGAGTTTGCTGCGGCCGATCCATAGCCAGCTTTTACCGTCGCTGCTGCGCGCGTACTGGAATTTGCGTTTGAGGCTGGCGCCGATGCGCGGGATTTCTTCTTCCTCAATGACCAGTTTATCGGTCTCGGGCATCGGCAGGGTTGGGTCGCTGCGCAGCAGCCAGCCGCGCGGGTAGAACACGTAGGCTCGCAGTTGCGCGTCAATGTCCAGTCGGTTGATGAACGTTTTCTGCGAGTCGAGCCCGTCGAGGAACTGCACATACTCTGGGTCGACAGCGCCGAGTACTTCGACCGTCGCTTCCGGATAGAAGCGCTTCATGCCGGCACGTTCCAGTTGAATCTCCAGTGGATTGTTGAAGTCGATCGTGGGCTTTCTGACCGGCAAGAGTGGCGTCCAGTTGGCGGGCACCGGGGTTGCCAGGCGATACACCAGTTGCGGGCTGTCCGGCAGCGTGTCAAAGTGAATCTGTTGCTGGAACGCCAACGATGTGGCCTCCATGTCCCGATCCAGCGGCTCGCCAGATACCCCTTGGACTTTTTTCTCGATGGCCCAGGCGAGATTGGCCATTTCATCGCGTGCCAGTAGCGTGTGTTCCAGCACTGCACCTTCTTGCACGCCGTCGAGGCTGTCGGGCAGGTACATCGTGCCATGCAATTGTGCGCCAAGGGTCGCGTCGGCGCTCATCTGGTACATGCTCCACGGCGTCTGGCCAACGGGTTTGATCGCTTCCGACGTGCTGGTAACGCCGAAACTGTCGGTGATCTTGAAGTCATCAATCTTGTAGCGCCAGCCCACGGGCAGGCGTACCGGGGTGACAAACCAGTCGTTGCCGAAACTCAGCGCGAACTCGGTAACGCTGATGCGCAGCAAGTCGGTTACACCGGCTTCGGCACCGGCGAAATTGACTTGGCCGTCTTCGAACTCCCAATAGCGTTCGGCCGGCATGCCGGGGTAGCGCACTGGCGCAGGGTGGCGTTGGGCGACAGCGAATTTCTGGGTAACGGGCGCTGGCGCTTCGGCATTGGGCGGTGCCGCTTCAGCATGGAAATCTTCCCAATCGACGTGGCCGTCGGTGTATTCGTCGGCCTTGAGTACCACGTTGCCGCTGCGCAGGGCAAAGGCATATTCCAGGCGATTACGCTGCCACGCCGGGTTGACCGGCGCACCTTCAAACACCAGAGCGTTAAGCCAGGTAAACCAGCTTTGCAGCGCGCTTTGCGTGGTGGCGACGTCGTCGGCATCTACCGCCAGCGCGGCTGGCAGGCCGGTGAGCTGACCGGCGCCGTCGAGCAGGGGTAGCAAGTCGGCGGCCACATTTCTGGCGTCCAGCGTGCGTTGGTTGAACAGCGTGGACCATAGCAGCCCAGCCTGATCGGCCTCCGGGTCGGTTGGCGCGTTCAGAGTCAGTGGGTAGGTGGCAAGCAAGGCGGCGCGCACGGAGACGCTCGGCGCCATTCGTAAGAGTTGCAGGCCAGCTTCACCACGCAATCGCGGGTGCGTCGCCCATACCGGTTCGGCTTCGATGCGGGTTTCCAGCGGCGCATCACCGACGCTCAGTGTTTGCCACGGCTGCTGCGGGTCGTGCCCGCAACGGAATGCGTCCACGGCGGTGCCTTGTACGACAAAGCTCAGTTTGAGCGGCGTGCCCGCGTCTTCGCCCTGAAACTCGTTGAATTGCCACTGCCGCGCCAGCATCCATAGCGGATCGGCGAGCGGCGCTTGCAGGCCGGTTTTCAGACTAATTGTGGCGGGTTGGGTTTCGAGCCGTGTGTAGCCGGTGATGCTTGGCGGCTTTGTGGCAAATACCTGCGCATCGGCCAGGTAAGCCCGTGATTTGTTGAACTCTATGGTCATGGCGGCTCCTAAACCTTGCCCAGTGCCACAGTCGAAGACTGAAATTTGGCCATCGCGGTGAGCGCCATCTTTTGCATGGTGACGCTCGGTAGATTGCCAGCGTAGTCCTGTGGCAGGTAGTTTCCCGGCAGCACGGCGCCGATTCCGCCATCCAGATCTTTCGGGCGAACGGCGCGCAGCCGGGCCAGATCCCAGGCTTCATGCAGCACGTCGAGCACCTGGTCGAACTGCCAGTTTTCCTGATGCAGGCTGGGCGGCAGTGCGAGCAGGATGCTTTGCGGCGGGCGCGCGCCGGGCGCGTCGTAATGAAATCCGATGCCCGCGGTCTGGAAGCGATCAGGAATGAACTCAGTCCACTCATCGCACACCAGTCCGGCCAGCAGGGCGTCGCCGGCCACGCTTTCCAGGCCGCCGGGGGTATGCAGCGCTAGCGCCAGCTTGGGCGCAATGCGGTTGATGTCCTTGTACGGCGCGCCGGCTTGCTGGGCAAGATAGGCGTGCAGTTCTTCCGGCACGTGGCTGGTGTCAAGCGGCGTGCCTTCGTTTTCACGCCAGGCTTCGGGCAGCGCCGCCCAAGCCCGTTGGGCTTTATGCGGATATTGCACCACCTTGAAATCGCCCTCGGCACTAAAGCTAACCAGCGCTTCGTGTGCACTCAGGGTTCCGGCAAAGCGATCCAGTCCGTCGTGAACTCGCGCCAGCTTGGTCAGCCAGGCGCTGACTTGCCACGGGTTATTCAGCGTCAGATCTGCCTGCGCCGCCAGTGAAGCATTGAATTCGTTCGCGTAGGCGCCAAGGCTGAAGCGCGGCAGCACCGGGAAGTCCTTACCTAGCAGCAGCTTGATCTGATCGATCGCCTGCTGCACCCGCTGGCCGTGGGTTGGCACCACGCCGGGGGCGCTTTCAGTAAGTGCATTTAGCGCATTGAGTTGGGCTTGAAGGACATCTTCGAGTGTGGCCAGCGCCGCAGTGAAATCGTCAGCGCTGTGTGTCGACGCCTGGAGTACGCGCACCTGCTGCGGCCAGGCAGCGGGGGCGACAAAATCTTCTATCGCCATCAAGTTGTCGAGCAAGGCGGCAGCGTCGGCACTGCCAGCGAGTATGGTCTTCAACTCGGTAAAGTCGGCTATCAGCGCATCGGCGCGAGCACGCAACTCGTCAGCGTCCACACCCGGATAGTCACCTTCGTCGGGAAGGTCTTTTTCAATGGTGTCATCTGGCACGACGACGTCCTTGCGGGTGATGGAACGGGCTTTGTCCAGCAGCGCACGCAAGGTCGTCGCCAATGCCTCGAAGTCACTCAGTCCCAGCTCGCCGTTGGCGTCTGTTGGCTCGATGTCAAGGCCGGTGACTTCGGCTGGATTGACGATCTGCCGGGTCAAGGCCTCGACCAATCGCCCGCGGAATCCGGTGTCCGCACCGCCCGATAGTTGCTGCCGAAAAACGGTGGTCGCAGTAAGAACGGCGGATAGTGGAGACAGACCCGTGTCCTGTAGGCTGACCACTACCAGGTCATGGTCGATGATCGGGTGATGGCCCGCGTCTTCGCCACGAAACACCCGAGCTCCGAACTGGTACCGCGCCGGATCGCCCAGCATCTGCGCCAGCCAAGCATTGAGGCCGGGTTCGGCGCGGGAGCGTCGGTCCTGCGGCCAGTTATCCTGCACGGCGGGTGGGCACAACAGCGCCATGCGCTGGGTATAGCTGGCGCTGCCGCGCGGGGTCCTGGCCACTTGCGGCTCGATCGGCAGCGATTGCTTGTCGACGACCGCCATCGCCGCGCCGGCACGCTCAAAATTGCCCTGCACAATCTGGTACACGCCTTCGGCCATCAGCAGATCGCTCACGCTGTCGGCCAGGTCCAACGCATTGCGCACGATCCGGTCGACATCGATCCACTCGGGATCGCTTGGTGTTGTGTTGGGCAGGGCGCGGTTCGCAATGACCTGATTCAAGCGCGTGCGCACCGTCGCTCCGGCGTCGGTTTGCCAAGCCTCCAGTAGCGCCACGCCATCCACCACATCGCGTGCGCCGACCGATTCTTTCGGTTCAAAACTGGCGTCTTCACCGGCTGCGCGCCATGGGTAGGCCAGCCGCAGCGGCCAGATCAGTTTGCCCAGCATGGCATCGCGCAGGCCGCGTTCGATGCGGTAGCCGTACAACGCCGCCAGCGGCTGGTCGCGGGTCAACCCTTGCAGAATGTCCAGTGCCCGGCGCGTGCGTTGTGAATCGAGCTCGATGTTGAACGCGCCTTGCTCATGGTTGGCCATGAAACCACTGCGCAACAGTGCGGCACTGGCCGCTTGGGCAAGTGACGGCGCCAGCAGGCAACCGTCGCTGTCCGGGCGCCGGTCGGCCTTGAGGTTCTCGACCCAGGCGAAGCCACCGACATAAACCCCGGTCGGCTTTTGCTCGCGCAGCTGTTCCAGCCGACGGTTGGCGCGTGCGCTGTACCAGGCATCGAGGCGGTAGGAAAAAGCATCGAGCGTGGACTTCAATGCCCAGTTCAGTTCGCCGACGCTACGGTCTGCCAGATAGCCGATGCTGAGCTTGACCGCGCTCACGTCGCGTAGCGCCGGGAAAATGTGCTTGACCGCTTCGAACAGGGCGTCCGACGCTTTGTTCGCCGTGCTTGCTTGCAGTGTGGCTGGCTGCATTTCGAGACTCTGCGCGACATACCGCCAGAGCGTGGCGTTCCCGGTTAGAGCGGGGATCACCACATTGGCGAGTTCTTTCGGGCTGTTGACGGTGAAACGCACGACGTCTTCCTGGCGGGCCTCGACATAGAGCATTCCCGCTGCGGCAACGGAAGCGACTTTGCTCGCCGCGACGCTGAGATACTCATTGGACGCGACGGCGTCGTGCCGTTCCATCTGCACCGAGTACGACAGCAAGGCCTGCAGCAGCGCCGGGCCGGACTGGTAGCTGTTGAGCACGGCGTCGTTGGTGATGTTGTTGGCCATGTAGCGCAGATAGTTCGCTTGTACCGGCGTGGCGGCGAAAGTGGTCGCGTCGCCAGCCTCTTTGGCCGGATCGTGGGCATCGGCCAACACCCAGGGCACGCCGACAAGCTGGATCGGCGGGTAGGGTGGAAAGCTGGTGCAACTTACGATCGGCAGCGACGCATAATTCGACACGACGCCCAGGGTGGCGAGCAGGTTCTGGATCAAGCCTTCCTTGCCGGGTTTCTGCGGGTTCAGACCGTCCGGGAAAAAATCGTGCTGGATGAGGCACAGGTTGGCCGCATCGCGGTAATACGCCGTTTGTGACCATGCGGTGCTTTGCAGGATTTCCTTGGCCTTATCCACATCGCCGTCTTTGAGCAAAGGCACTTTTTGCCGCACAGCGATTTCCCATATCGGGCGCAGCACGCCGAGGACTTTTCCGATGCCGCTCTCTAGCGCGCCATCGCCGACCGCGGAATAGGCCTTGCCGACCACCGGCAAGATACCGTAGGGCTGTTTGGCAACACGCAACAGGGGCAGGGCACCGGCCGGCCGCAAATAAGCCACGGCGTACCGGCGTAGGGCATACAGCGTGGGCGTCTTGAGCAGACGTGCGCTGTCCTCCACCCCGCTGGGGTTCCACAATTCCATCAGATAGTGACCGAAGGTGCCGCGCCACAGGGCGTTCAGCATATGCAGTTGGGTGCGCTGTTCGGCCAGATGGGCGTTGTGAATGCCCTCGGCTGCCAGTTTGTCGGCAGGCAGGCCGAGCGCGCCAGTCAGCAGTTGCAGGGCGTCTTTTTCTTTTGGCAATTGCGCGCTTTCACTGGAAGTGGGTGGCGCATCGTGCTCTTCGGCCAGGCTGTAACCCGACGGAGCAAGTTCGGTGTTGTTGGTCGGCGTGCCCATCGGAACAAAGCCTAGACCTTCCGAATCGCGCTGCGCAGCCAGCAGTTCGGCCAGTTCCTCGGCGCTTTGTGCGGCGTCCTTGGTCCATTCCAGACCGACGACGATGAGCCGCTCAAGCGTGTCGGTGGCGAGGTTGAAGCTGCGGGCGTCGTGGCGGCGTCGCAGGAACTCGTTGACGGTTGACTGGTCGACTTGCAGCGCCATGCCTTTTTCCAGCGCCGAGTCAAAATCTACCAGCCAGGCGCGTTCGCCGTCGAACAAGGCTTCGCGCTGCTTGTCGTCGAGGTTCAGCCAATCTGGCGATAGTGTCAACTCATCGGGGATGCGTTTGCCCCACACACGGAACACTTCGCGCCGTCCGTTGGCGTAGCCGATGGCACACCAGCGGTCGGGCAGCAGCAAAGCACGCGTCTGCTTGGCTTTGGCGTCGATAATGGGTGTGTCGGGAAACTGCGGGACGACCAGCCCGCCGTTTTGCGGATCGTCCTGCCCGAGCTGAGCGGCGTTGTCCGGCGTGAGCACGCGCACGATCCACGCACATCGGCTGCGCCCATGCGTCAGCGCCAGATCGCGCGTGATGCGTTCGGCTTCATCGTTATTCTGGAGAAATTGCGATCGCCAGTAATCCATCCCGGCCTGGCGTTCGCTGTCGGTCAGCGCCGCGGAGTGCTGGACGATGTTGATGTCGTCCGGATAAACACGGATGCGCAGAGAGTTGGGCGTTTCGGGGAACGTGGGGAAATAGCGCGTTTCCAGGCGCATTGGCAACAGTGCGATCGGCTGGCCGCCGTCGAGCGCCTCGGTTAGCTGCGCCGGGTCGCGCTCGCCCAGCAGGCCATCGGCCACCCGGTCAACGCCGATTTGCATGTCACGCCGCCGTGCATCGAGGGCGCTGCGTTTCTCCTGTGCAGCTTCGAGCTGCACCCGCATCACACCGGTAACATTGGGCGATTGACCCGCGCGCAAGGCCGCATCAAGCGTTGCCCGCTGCTTGGCCAGATCGCTATCGAGCTGTCGCTGTTTTGCTTGTAACTCCAGCAGACTTGTGCGTTGCTGGTTAAGTTTGGATAAATTCAATTCAAGGCGTGGCATGGCGCGATTCCTTGGTTAATTCTTCGGCATCTTCAATTGAGCACCCGTGTAGAAGCCACGGAACGGGCGTTGCAGCAGCGCGTCGGCGACGGTCGCGGCGTGCGGGTTGAGCCACTTCGCAGCACCGGCGCCCTGAGCGGGTGGCGCCTGCTGCAACTGATTGCCGCCAAAGTACGCTCCACCATTGACACCCTGCGCGCCCACTTCACTCCAGTCGACGTCTTGCCAACCGGTGCCGAATTGCCCTTTGCCGTCGGGCTCGTCAAAGCCGAAGCGTGGTTCGGTCATCTGCTCTTCCAGAATGAAAAAGAAATTCTCCAGGTATTTGAGGTCGAGCTTGGGGTCGGGAATGCTTGGATCGCGATTGGGGTTGATATCGAAGCCCAGGTAGGTGATGTCTTTGCCCAGATGGCCTTTCATGACGGGCAGCTTCACGCTACCGGGTTCCATTTCTTTCGTACCACTACTGCCGCCAGGGCGTGTTTCCAGCGCCATTTTGGGGTAGGCATACACCGACAAGGTCGGAAAGCGCTCCAGCAACTGCCCCCGGATCAGCAACACCAGCATTTCGCCGCTTCCCGGTTGTTTGCCGAGCGGCTCCGCATGCCAGCGATGGATTTCCTCGATATCGTTGGCCTTGTCCAGTCGTTGCCAGAAGTGTTGAAACGGCGTGCCGCGCTGGTCGGTGGGGAATCCCTGCCATAGCAACTCGCGGCCCATCTCGTGGTTGGCACCGAGCATCAGCGCCTCGACAAAGCGCGGATTGGTCTTGACCGCCATGATGAAGTCGTCGGGCAACTTGCCCACGCCCGGCAGGAAGACTTCGGGCGCGAGGGTT
>Ga0105047_10019710_pt1 | contig 10394 bp, 9 predicted proteins | sample MAT04_FD_78384 | JGI IMG/M metagenome (GOLD analysis project Ga0105047, IMG submission 78384) | Freshwater microbial communities from Lake Fryxell liftoff mats and glacier meltwater in Antarctica - MAT-04 (megahit assembly) | ecosystem: Environmental > Aquatic > Freshwater > Ice > Liftoff... | reverse complement strand
ATGGCGAAGCACCCTATAATTTTCCGAACTGCGGCGGCAAGCAAGCCTCATCCCTCACCCGCTTTTCTCACAAGGGATCTCTTGCAACATTTTTAAATCCCGAGTAGCAAGGCAATCAATCATTAGATATTTCGATGAGGCCCACTCCGTCATGTGATAAAAAAGTGCGATCTCAAAGGACACCAAGCAAAAACCCATGAACGTCAGGCCAGAAAAAACCGCCACAGTTGACAAAGTCCCATTACGCGAAAAACTTTTTTATGGGGCAGGTTCAGGGAGTTTTCAGCTTTCTTCTGATGGTGTGAAAGGCCTGGCCAATCCGATCTACAACATCACCTTGGGCCTGAATCCAGCCTTGGTGGGGTTGGTGTTGATGATTGCCCGGCTGTTTGATGCTTTCACCGACCCGTTGATTGGGAAGCTCTCCGACGATGCCCGCACCCGCTGGGGGAGACGGCGGCCGTTCATTTTTGTTGGGTCATTTTTGACGGCGGGGTCCTTTATTTTGATCTGGTTTGTGCCTGAGTCATGGGCAGGAAATACTTGGCCACTCTTTACCTATTACCTGATTGCGATGCTGATTTTCTATTTCTGCGCAACGATTCAGGTGGTGCCATATCACACCCTTGGGTTGGAGATGACGCCGGACTACAACGAGCGAACGGTGGTCTCGAGTTACAAGATGATGTTCAGCTTTGTCTTCACGCTGTTCCTGCCATGGATCTTCCGCTTGGCGCAATCGGACGTATTTGAGGGGAACACCATGGCTGGCATGCGCTATTGGAGCTTCATTCTGGCAGGGCTGATCATTGTTGGAGGGATCTTGCCCGCGATCTTTGTCAAAGAACGTTATTACAAACTGGCGAGCGGGCAGTCAAAAATACCTTTTTGGCGGGGGTTTCGCCTCACCCTTCAGAACAAACCGTTTATGGTGCTCACGGGCATCATTTTGACGATGGGGCTTGGCAATGGGATGGTGCATGCCCTTGGTCCCTACATTGTTTATTATCACATTTTTGATGGTGACACCAAGGCTGGAGCCGGGCTGATTGCCGTTGCCTCCAATTGTTTTTCGGTTCTAGCCATTATTTCTATCCCTCTCCTGACGGCTCTTTCCAAGCGCATTGGAAAAGTTCGGATGCTTCAACTTCTCATTATCCTTGGAATGGTGTCCTCCCTTTCCTCTTTTTTCCTCTACAGCAAATCCATGCCCTATCTTGTGATCATTGTGTATCTGCTGGCTGCTCCGGCAGCCGCAGGGTTTTGGACTCTCACGGGATCGATGAAGGCGGATATTTGTGATGATGATGAATTGAACAATGGCTTGCGTCGTGAAGGAATGTTCGGGGCTGTGGGCGGGTGGATTATGAAAACCATGCTTTCCTGCACCTTCCTGCTCTCCGGGTTGATTCTTGAAGGCACCGGTTTTCGCGTGGAGCTCAAGGGGGATCAACTGCCAGAAACCATCATGGGCATGCGCATTTGGTTTGCACTGGTTCCAGCGGTCAGCTCCGGCCTCGGCTTGTTTCTTCTAGCCCATTATAGCCTGAGTTCTGGCCGGATGGCAGAAATCCGAAAAGAGCTCGAGAGTCGGCGGCAGACAGTTTGAGAACTGTTTTTCGTGAATTTCCATATAGTTGGCTTGATATTCTGCGGAGTCTATCCCTTTATGTTTGAGATTCACACGGCATGATCAGACGATTCCCTTTCCCATTCGCCCTATGAGGTATCTCAAGGCCACGCTTCTTATTGGCACTATCAGCGCTTTGCTGGTATTGCTTCTCACAGCCACAGGCTGGATTTCGACGACTCCAGACATTGTTCTTCGCAAGATTTATGGGCTGACCAATCCCACCGTCGTCCCCTTGGGAACGCAGATCGTGGTTTTCGCGTTGTTGGCTTTCGGCATTGCATGGACGACCGTGGACATCACCCGTCCGGCGCTGAAGTCGGTGGTCGCAATTGCCACGGTGTTTCTCTTCATTACATGCTCCCAGGTGCTCTCGCTTTACAATATCTACTTTTCGCCGTTTCCCGCGATTGTGGGGATTTTGATCAGCTTTGCGATTGGCATGGGCTATGGAAGGAGCCGGAGTGGAGCACGAAAAAAAATCATTGAGCGCTTGTTTGCCCAGCGTGTTTCCAAGGGGGACTTTTCCGCGCTTCTTAATTCGAATGTGCCTGCAGAATTTCCAGGTGCGCTGTTAGAAGGCACCGTGGTGGTCTGCGAAGTGCAAAATCACCAGGAACTCATGGAATTGCTCACGCCTCAGGATTACGCATCCATGACCAATCTGTATCTGCAAACGGCATCGGATTATCTCGTGGAGGTTGGCGGATATTTGGACGAATGCACGGGCGAAAGCATGCGGGTTGTCTTTGGGGCTCCGGTTCCTGATGAAAAACACGCTGCCAAAGCCTGCCGCTCGGCGATTGATCTGCTTTCGCGACTTGATATTCTTAACAAAGAATGTGACGCCACTTGGCAGCGGCGTTTTGATTTTCGGGTCGGGATCAATTCTGGAGAAATGATTGGAGCCGCCTATGGCGGGAACCGTTTGGCCAGCTTTAGTGTGGCGGGTCCAGCCGTGGAATTTGCCCGCCGTCTTTGCAGCGCCTGTGGGACCTACGGATCCAGGATTCTGGTTGGGCCGGAAACTTTTGACCTTGCTTCAGAAACGTTCGAGGCGCGGCCCATGGAAGTTCTGAAGGGAGTTGGCGACCGACGCCGGATTGAATTGTATGAAATCCTCTCACCCAAGAACGGGCTTTCCGCTGAGCGCGAGCGCAGCCGCGACCATTTCTGGCGGGGGGTTCTTTATTACCGCGAGAAAAAATGGGAGAAGGCCCTCGAAGAACTCCAACAGGCCCGCATCACGGGAATCCCGGACGCCGCCTTGGATTTTTATATCCGTCGCGTGGAAAGCGCCCGGCGCGGCACCCACGAACTCGACCGGGAACAATCGCTGCTTTTTGAGACCGCTTGAACCCCATGGGGAAAGGCGGGAGCTTGACCGTTTGAAATGAAGACGGCGGATTACCCGGAACCATTTCGGCTCCTCGCAAAAGAATTGCGGCGGCTGCCGGGCATTGGCCCACGGAGCGCCGAGCGCATTGCTCTCTGGCTGTCATCAGCCAAAGATGCCCGCCCCCAGGATCTGGCAAGTGCCCTCCTCGCTGCTGCTCATCAAATTCAGCCGTGTCAGCGCTGCGGATTTTTTGCCACCTCGGAATTCTGCGAGATTTGTGAGGTTCCCGAGCGAAGCGGCCGCGAGATTTGTGTGGTTGAACATGCCACCGATGTCCTTCCCATCGAGCGCACGTCATCGTTCCCGGGCCTTTACCATGTCTTGGGGGGGCGGTTGTCTCCGCTGGATCACATCGGCCCGGAAGATCTCACGATCTCCAAACTACTTGCGAGAGTGGAGTCCGAACATCCCACCGAATTGATTCTCGCCCTGAGCGCCGATGTCGAAGGCGAGGCCACCACAAACTATCTGGCCGAGTGCCTGGCACCCTTGGGCATATCGGTCACCCGGATTGCGCACGGCCTGCCAGCAGGCGGCGGGCTGGATCATGCCGATCCCCTCACCCTTCAGCGAGCCCTCGCCGGGCGCCGGGCCTTGGACTAAGGAACTGCTAACCCTGACACAGCGCCCGGATCCAACAATTCACCTTGGCGTGACGCTCGCATTCGCCCGTGAGGTCATAGATATACATCAAGTTGGCAAGGACCCTTGTGAGAATCTGACGCGGCGTTGCGGGCAGGAGATGACAGGGCTTCATCCGAATATTCTGACGAAGAAGGATCACCTCACAATCCTGTGGGGTGATGATCCGGCCACGATGAAAGGGATCAAAGAGCACGTCTTCGTGCCTTGCAAGGAAGTGACCGGGAAGGTTGATCCCATCCACAATCATCCCGGCCCGAAGCGCCACCATGCGATACACCATGGTGAGAGTGATCGGAATTCCCATGCGCGTCTCCACCACAAAGGGCAGAATGGAATTTCGCGCCGAGTAGTAATTTTCCGCATTTCCACGGAAGCACAAGGTCTCCGCCATGAAGTGCCCGAGCGCAAGAACCCGCTCCCGGCTACTCACAGCATGCGAGAGTTTTAAGGAGAACTGACGGCCCCAATGCTGGATTTTGGTGAGACAAGGCTCAATTTCCAAATCGGGATGCAGGGCATGGGTGGCATGCCAAATGGCGGGCTCGATATCCGAGGTGTCGCTGAAAAAACGGCAGAACAGTTCAAAATCAAACTCCACATCGCGGTGGCGCAGGGTGGTGAGAATTTCTTTGGCATGACGGGACACGTCATCATCGTGATCTTGAGCAAGTTCCTCAAGATCTCTTAAATTTTCTTCTCCGCTAAGCAACAACTGCTCTCGAACAAGGCGGACCGTGTCGGGATCCCCGTCTTTGAGCAGTCTGGTTACCGCGTCCATTTGCGCCAACATGGATCACCCATAAGCTGCTTTTGACGTGGGCGCAAGAGGCTGATTGTGTTTAACTTCGGGGAGGCGCAGTTTTTTTATTCAGAGGGTGGAAAAAAAGTCTCCTTGCCGGGGGGGGTGGGATTTGGAGGCCTCCGCCTCGACCTCTTTAAGAAGGGATTTGAACTCGCAGTCCCGCAAGGCCGGGATCAACTCCTCGTATCGGGGCGCGATTGGCAATTGCTTCAGAGGCATGGGCAGCGGAAGATCCTCATCGAGAGCAACCATTTCCCTGTTGGCAAGAATCTTGTCCTTCGCCGCACACAGCTTGATCCTCAGCTTCTCGGGCTGCACGGAATCAAGGCCCGCCAACAGCCTGGGAATGTTTCCAAAAGCCCGGATGAGTTTGGCCGCAGTTTTTTCACCAACCCCTTCCACCCCGGCGATGTTGTCTGAGGAATCCCCGGTGAGGGCCAGGATATCTCCGATTTGCGCGGGCTCAACGCCCCATTTTTCTGTGACTTCCTGCGGTCCCAGCAATGCAAAGCTTCCTGTGCCAATATCCGCTTTGGCCGTCGAATAGATCGAGATGCTCTGATTTGCGAGTTGGAGGATATCCTTGTCGTTTGTTGCGATAATGGCTTCGATGCCCAGTCGCTCCGCCTCCCTGGCATAAGAGGCAATCAGATCATCGGCTTCCGTGTTTTCGAGGAAGAGGCTTGCGGGGCCAAAAAGGGGGACATGGGTCTGGAGCCAGTCCTCCTGCGGGCGCATCTCATCCGGCATGGCTGTTCGGTTCTGTTTATATTCGGGCTGGAGGGTTGTTCTGCGCTCTGGCAGTCCGCAATCCCAGATCACCGCCGCAAAATCCGGTTGAAGATCAGTCAACATTTTGCGGAGGGCTTTAGAGAATCCGAAGATCGCATTGGTTGGCTCTCCCCGCGAGTTAGTCAGCTCCCGAATGGCAAAAAACGAGCGATACAAATAATAATGACCATCCACGAGCAACACACGCATCCGATCCAGAATAGAGAGGATGCTGACGGTTTCCATGTTTTCCTTTGCAAAAATCGGGTTGGAAGCGGGATTTATGACGAAAAATGGGAAACTTTTGGCTGGTTTGTGCAACACCAAGTTGACAGAGGCCGGATGACGGACAAGATGGAATGACATCATGAAAGCTGCAACCTCGATACGCACAGGACCATTCTCCGAAGAACAAACGGCGTCGGCAGCAAAAGAGCTTCGGGAATCGCTCGGAGAAACGGCCCATGTGGCCTTGGCTTTTTGCAGCCCGGACTACATTCCTCATCTCCAGGATTTTTGTGAAATCCTGCGCGTGGATGGGCATGCCATCAACGTTTTAGGCTGCACCGCATCGGGGCTCATCGGGGGCGAGATTGAGAGTGAAGCGGTTCCAGGTTTTTCGGTTCTTGCGATTTCAGCGGCGGATGCGTTTTTTCCTGTCTTGGAAATCTCCGAGGAAAATGCCGGATCTTTAACAGCCGAGAAGGCAGCGCCCAAGGAATCATCGATCAATGGCTGGGTCGCACTGACCAATCCCTTCAGTTTTGACACAGATTCCTGGTTATCAAACTGGACGCCTGCGGCTGGGGGAGTTCCCGTCGTGGGCGGGCTCGCAAGCGGGGGCTCGAGCGGAGAGGATATCTGCGTTTTTCTCAATGGCAAAACCACGGATTGCGTGGCCTTGGGGATCGGGGGAGCCGCCCGATTTGTTCCGATTTTGAGTCAGGGATGCCGCCCCATTGGAGAACCACTCACCGTCACCCGGGCGGAAAACAATATTGTGTATTCGCTCGGCTCACGACCAGCTTATGAGGCCTTGGAGTCTGCCTTTGAGACGCTTTCGGAAAAAGAGAAAGCCACGGCCCGCGGCAACCTTTTTGCCGGACTGGCTGGCACGGAATACGTGGAAGATTTCCGCCCCGGGGATTTCCTTGTCCGAAGCATCCTTGGTGCTGACCCCTCTTCAGGTGCGGTTGTGATTGGCGGCATACCCCGCGTTGGGCAGACCCTGCAATACCAACTCCGCGATGCCACCTCGGCCGACTCCGACCTCACTGGGGTTCTCAAACACACTTCTGCCGAATGGGGAACGCCTATTGCCTCCCTCGTGTTCGCTTGCACAGGACGCGGAAAATCTCTGTTTGGAGGTGCAAGCCATGACACCAAGGCGATTCAAAACATCCTCGGGGCGCACCCAAGCTCCGGGTTTTTCTGCAATGGCGAAATCGGTCCCCTCGGCGGCAAGAACTGCATCCACTCGTATTCTCTCACCAGCGCTTTAATCACATCTTCCCACCCCCGGCTTTGAAGCTGCTTCGTCCATTACTCATTCTGCTTGTCCTTGCGGCCATTGGCTTTGCAGGGTATAAGTTCATCTTTCCCATTGATGGCGCGTCTTCCTCTGATGAAGATTCGGGACTCGTGGCCGCAGCGGAACGTCGGGACATCGAACACACACTTCTCCTCACGGGAGAGGTTGTTCCCGCTTTCAAGTTTGAAGTGAAATCCGAGGTTGGAGGGAAAATCAAAAAGCTGCACACCCTGACTGGAGAGTATCTCACCACCGGATCGCCAATTGCCACCATTGATGACACCGATCTCCTCACGGAAAAAGCGTCTGCTGAAACCGATATCCGAGGAGCCCAGCTCTCTGTTGATAAAAACCGTGGCAATTTTGAACGGGCAAAGGCTCTCTTCGATGAAAAGCTGATCAGCAGAGAAATCTTTGATAATTTGCAAGCTGACCTCGCCATTTCGGAAAACACCCTGGAAAAATCCCGCTCGCGCCTGCAATCTGTCGAAGATCGGATCCGCAAGACCCGCATTGATGCACCCGCCGATGGCACCGTGCTGGATGTTCTTGTCAACGAAGGTCAAGTCGTTGTCGCCGCCGCCAGCGTGAACGCCGGAACCGTTCTGGTTAATTTTGCCGATCTCTCCCGCCTGCTGATCGATTCACATGTCAACCAAGTGGATGCTCCCATGCTGAAAAAAGGCCAGGAAATCCTGGTGAATGCCGTCGGAGCCCAAGACGGATCGATCCGCGCCAAGGTGGAATTCATTGCGCCTGTCGCCACGGTGAAAAATAACATTAAGGGATTTCAGGTGCAGGCCGTGATTGAAGACAATGACGGACGATTGAAGCCAGGAATGTCTGTGAGTATGACAGCGATGGTCCAAAAGGCACCAGGCGCAGTTTCTGTCCCTGTCTCGGCAATTTTTAAGCAGCAAAAACAATCCGTTGTTTACGTGCGAAAAGGCGGCCACACCGAAAGACGCTTAGTGGAAGTCGGCATCACGGATTTGGGATTTGCCGAGATCCGTGCAGGGTTGGAAGTAGGCGAAGAAATCCTCTTGGCGGAACCCGTGCAGGCAGAGGGGAAATCCTGAGCCTTGGGCTCTAAGTGTATGAACGTCGCGGTCCTGGAGGAAGTCACGAAGGTTTACCGGGTGGGCGACCAGGAAATCCATGCCCTCGCCGGAGTGAGCCTCACCATCAAGGAAGGCGAATTTGTTGCCATCATCGGACCCAGCGGAAGCGGCAAATCCACCCTCATGCACCTTCTCGGTTGTCTTGACACCCCCACCTCAGGACGGATGGAAATCTGTGGAAAAGATCTCAGCCGTGCCGGAGCCGACACCCTTGCCTTAACCCGGAACCGCGAGATTGGCTTTGTTTTTCAATCCTTCAATCTTCTCCCCAGGTTGGACGTCATAGGAAACGTGGAACTCCCGCTCGTCTATTCCGGCATGTCTGGCCGCGAACGCCGGGAACGCGCCACCAAAGTCGCCCAATCGGTTGGCCTCGGAGATCGCCTGCGCAACCGCCCGCCCCAGCTCAGTGGCGGCCAGTGTCAGAGGGTCGCCATCGCCAGAGCACTTGTCAACAACCCCAGGATTCTCTTCGGAGACGAACCCACGGGCAACCTCGACTCGACGACGGGGGAAATTGTGTTGGGGATGTTTCGTGAATTGCACAAGGAGGGGCGCACGGTGGTGCTGGTGACCCACGATCCCGATGTGGCAGCCGTGGCCCGCCGCGTCATAGAAATCAAGGACGGCAAGATCAGCCGCGAGTACGCGCCATGAGGCCTTTCTTGCTGCTCGAAACCGCCTTGCGCGAGATTGCCTCACACAAATTCCGGAGTTTTCTCTCCATGCTCGGGATCGTGCTTGGAGTGAGCAGCCTGATTGCGACAATGGCCCTGACAGCCGGAATTGAGATTGGAACGCGAACGTTCATGCAGCAAATGGGCGGTCTGGAATATGTGAGCGTGGTAAACAAAGAAATCTCGGGAGACAACATTGAATTCTGGAACCTTTCCCCCGGAAGAACTCTCATGGACGCCAAAATCCTTGAGGAAGCCGTCCCCCTCATCTCTCACATCTCGCCGGAAATGAACCATGGAGCCGCTATAAGCGTTGGTGCTATTTCTGACCGTAAGCAGGTGATTGGTGTCTGGCCGGATCATGCCATTATCGGAAAACACGAATTGGAAGCGGGTCGCTTCATTTCAGATCTCGATGTGGAGCGGACCACCAAGGCCGCCGTGATCGGCCACCAAATTCTTGCCACGTTTTTTCCCGGAAAAAAGCCGACGGAGGTTCTGGGACAAACCCTCCTGATGAATGGTTCGCCTTTTGTTGTGGTGGGTGTGCTCGCCCGCTATGAAAGGGATGAGGACAAACGCAAACGGGAACTCAACGAGGCAAAAAAACCTTCTGAGCGTGTTGAAATTCCCAGGCGGGGCCGCAGTTCCAGACGCTGGGATCCCTTCCGGGGAAAGAACGAATCGATTCTCATTCCCCTGAGCACCATGTTTCACGAATTCAAAGCGGGGCTGTTCCCCATGGATGCCATGGAGTCTGTCCGTTTGGACACTTTGACAATGCGCGTGGGTGATCTGAATCATTTTCGTGAGGCTTTGGATCAGGTGCGAAGTGCTCTGACGGTTACACACCGGGGCGTGGATGATTTTGATTTGGAGACGCGGGAAGAGTGGTTTGACCGCATGGAATCAACCATTGCGGCCACACGCCTCAGTGGCGGACTGATTGCGGCCATCAGCCTGATTGTGGGCGGCATCGGCATCACAAACATCATGTTGGCAAGTATCACGGAGCGGGTGCGGGAAATCGGAATCCGAATGGCTGTTGGGGCGCGGGGATCTGATATCTTTTATCAAATCCTGATAGAAAGTATTTCCATTGCTATGATCGGGGGCTTGATCGGGCTCGTTGCTGGCGTTGGCCTCATCGAAGTCCTTGTGCGGGTAGCCCCCTCGGATAATCTTCCCGTCATCGAAGCATCTTCCATCATTTTGAGTGTGGCCTTTGCTGTGCTGGCCGGGGTCGTCTCCGGTTTATATCCGGCCTTCAGGGCTTCCAAGCTGGAACCGATCTCAGCTTTGCGCTACGAATAAATCGATGTTCCGACTTGCCGAACCGCAGTGGTTGCTGCTCTTTCTGGTTTTGGCGCTGCTGGCATGGCGGATTCCCCGGTTGGCCCTCCTCTCCCCGCCGCGTGCGATCTGTGCCGGGCTGCTGGTTTTATGGTTAACTAACCCCCAACTTCAGTTTTCCTCCTCAGGCACGGACCTTTGGGTTCTGATGGACCGGTCGGATTCTGCCGCCGAAGCGGTTGCGGCCTCCGGCCCGGAATCGGAAGCCATCCTTCAAGGAGCCCGAAAATCCGCTGACCGTCTCTTTTTTGTGGATTTTGCGGAGGCCCCGGTTCTGCGCGAGCCCGGGACTGCCTTTGAACCTTCCACGGGAAGCTCCGCGTTGCGTCTGGCTGTCGGGTTTGCGCTATCCAAGCGGGACAAATCAAGGCAAACCAAACTCCTGGCTCTCACCGATGGTTTCAGCACCGAGGATCTGAGCGGACTTGATAGCACGCTTCGTAGCAATGACACGCCTTTGGATAT
>Ga0105047_10019708_pt1 | contig 10395 bp, 9 predicted proteins | sample MAT04_FD_78384 | JGI IMG/M metagenome (GOLD analysis project Ga0105047, IMG submission 78384) | Freshwater microbial communities from Lake Fryxell liftoff mats and glacier meltwater in Antarctica - MAT-04 (megahit assembly) | ecosystem: Environmental > Aquatic > Freshwater > Ice > Liftoff... | reverse complement strand
TACCTCGCGATTATTTTGGGGGCGATTACGCGATACCTTCCAACGGGTCCGCAGCAGTCGGATACGACGGCTTTCCTTTGGGGCTCGATACTGTGGCCTCTCGCCATCGGTATTCCGCTCGCGGTCGTTGTACATGAAGTCATGCACCGGCCTTTTTCTCTCTGGGTACCGAATGCACGTCGAAGGCTGATTTGCTCGCACGCGGTGGTCACGAGTGGCTTCGCCTTAACCTGTGCGTTGGTCACCTCACGACTCAATCACGAGGTGCCGTTCCTGGTCATCGCAAGTGTCGCGCTCGCGATGCTTGCCTGCCATTGCCATTGGAACCCGGTTTGCGTTGGGGAGGTTCCGGCAAGCTATCCCTGATCGTCGTTGCCGCGCTGGGCGCTGTCGTGATGCGGGTCGGTGATATCCAGGCGTTCGCGATCGCGCATCCTTTGGTGATTAGCGCCCTCGCGCTTGGAGTAACGGTGCTCAATTTCGGCGTGGCGTTTTCCCTGACCCGGCGAAGAGCGCGAGCGCTCGTGCCTTACACCAGCTACTTTAGCGCGGCGCTGACGCCTGAACTGATGGCGCGAATGAGAAGTGAAGCCCTCGCTCGAAAACCGAGTTCACGCTCTCAGTGGCGGGTGGAAAAGGTTGATGACTCGCTGACCGCCTGGGTGCGGGTGGCCTTTTATGAACGTTTTGGTCAAATGCGCGGCGGGTGGACGGGACACCTGCTGTTGTTAGGCGCAGTGTTCGTCGGGCTTGGATTAATCTTCACGGAAAGAGACGCGAGCCGCTTGGCGATTGGGCAGACATTTACGGTTTTGAGTTTCCTCTTTGTGGCGATATTCACGGCACCGGCCGACGGTTTACGGGCCACGGGGATTTATCCGATTTCGCGGCAACGGCGCGCTGCGGTGGCGTTTGTCGCGTCAGCCTGGCAGCTTGGAATGACCTTTGGGGTTGTTCTCATGGCGAAGATAATCGTGGCCGGAATAAATGTTTGGCGATTAGGCGTGGCGTTTTCGCCCTCCGCTGTCGGTGGTCTACTCCTGCCCCTCCTGTGCGCGTTGCCATTCATACCCGCATTCCAATGGGCGAAACTATATGTTGAAGTACGAAACGATCGTCACCTCGTGGTGCTCGGTATCATGGTGGCGTTATTGGTGCCGCGCGTAGGAACGCCGCTATTCGAGGCGGTGGGAGCGAAGATCGATCTGGCGACCGCGCTGGCGCTCATTGGCGTAGGCATCATCGGCAGCCAGATGGCGTACTATGCAGCCTTGCGGCGTTTTTACCGCCAAGGGGATCTTGTACAGCGTGGCGCGGTTCCTGCGAAATTATCGCTCGGGTAGTTTCGCCGACCGGCGCCTATTTCGGCGTTTAAGCGAGGCCGACCTTGCGATGCTTACCCATCACTCGTCAGCCGTTAGCTTTAGTCGGCGGAGCGCTCCGCTAAGCCGTAACGATTCAATCGAGGAGAACCTTGCTCAAAAAACACGTTTCCCAGACATAGTAATACGAAAGACACGAAATAAACACCTTAGCAAAGGCAGATGGCACAATGTACCCATCACCGAAAGGTGACTTCATTTGTCCAACCGATCAGCGAGCGGTGTTGCTCTGGTTTTCGTGTCGTTCGGGTATTTCGTGGTAAGTCCTTCTGAAAGGCTACCGCTCCGGCCCTTAAGGCGTGACGATGCCGACGACCTCGAAGTTGTAATCGGAGGGCATTCGCATGGCGCCTCGGAGCCAGATGACGGCGGTTGCCCCTTTTAATCCGAGCGGGACAACCGGCCGGATGTTGTCCGCCGTTGAATTCCGCGTCAGGGCGGTCCACGTCCACTTCAGGCCTGCCTGGTCGGTGGTGCCGCGAAAGATTTCCCAGTGGCGTTGCTGGTCGGCGGTGCTGATGAGCGGTTGACCGGTCACCGGGTCGGCGTTGGTCGAAATGTACACCGTGTTCGCGTTTTGCGGATCGAGCGCGATCAAGCCGGTGCAATCATCGTCTTTGGCGGCATGCACTTCACCTCCGGCATAAGCGATTTCCCGGTCGACCCATTTTCCGCCGGTCCAGCGGGCGAGCCGATAGCGGTGGTCCGCACCGATGGGACGCGGCCGCAAGGGCGCGGTATCGATCTGCACCGAGTAGGCGATCATCGGGTTTTGATCCGCGTCGAGGCCGAGGTCGCTGATCATCGCGACGCTGGCGGGGTTGGTTTGGAAAACCCGCGTGGCTTCTTCGGCGGCCGCGAGACCTTCCGCCATGCTGCGAATTATACGGCCGTCGCTGCGATGCAGGTTGCCGCCGCGATAGTAGACATGAAACAGACTGTTGTGGAAATTCGTGCGATGGCCGTCGGTATAAGCGATATGCACGGTGTCGCGGCCGTTGCCGGCGTACTTCACGAAATAGGGTGAGCCTTTTTTCCCGCCCGTGATGAAGCGCGGCGGTGTTTTTGGCGCCCACGTGGTGCCGGCATCATCCGAAAAAGACCAGGAAGGCAGGCGATCATGGCCCCAATAAAAGTTCAGCACGCGCCCGCGACCGCCATTTTCATCGCGCAGGAAACATAGATTGGGAAAGGCGACCCGCGAGCCGGCGATCGGCGCGAAGGTGGTGGCGTCTCCCCACGCCGTGCTCCCAGCCGGCCCGCCCGGTTGGGAAATCCGCTGATAAAATTTTTCGTCGCGCGAAAGTTGGGCGTAGAGGGCTAGAACCCGGCCGTCGGGGCGGACGAAAAACGCGGGGCAGTTATGGTCGTCGAGCCACTGCTTCTGTACCGCGGGTGTTTCCAAATGGTGCAGCACAGTCCGCTGCAGAGCGCGGGTTTTGAGGTCGAACGACACCACGTCGATATCGCCCATGCGTCGTGCATCCCGGGTTCCCGCCGCTACCGAGCCAATGAACAACTGGCCTCCGGCGACCACGACGCGTTCGTCCTGGAGCCAGTTCCAGCAGCCGTCATCATTGAAGACGATGATTTCGCTGGTGGGCCGAGCGGCCTGGGCGGTGAGCGCCAGGACGAAAGCGGCGGCAAGCTGCGAAAGGCGAAAAATGAAGGAGGGCATGGGGTAATTAAGCCGCGACGGAAACACGCTGAGTGGCCTGGTGACACCAAGGCTTCCCCAAAGGGCGCCGACGCCAGCTACAAGGCAGACTTCAACACGGACCATACATTCTCTGCGAGAAGCTTCTGTCCGGCGGCGGTCGGATGAATGAGGTCCGCCTGGTTCAATTCCGTGACGCCACCCACGCCGTCGAGGAGGAACGGCACCAGGATCGCGTTATTTTTTTCGGCGACTTCGGGGAAAATCGCCCGAAAAGTGATGCCGTAATTCGCGCCCATGCTGACCGGCATCTGCATGCCCGCGACGACGAGTTTGACCGCAGGATATCTGGTCTGCACGCGATCGATGATCGCCTGGAGATTGGCCCGGGTCAGGGCGGGAGACACCCCGCGCAAACCGTCGTTGCCTCCCAGTGCGAGGACAAACACGTCGATGGGCTGGCGCAGGATCCAATCGATGCGTCGCAAGCCACCAGCGGTCGTTTCGCCACTGAGCCCGGCGTTGACCACGCGATAGCGCTCACCGGCGTCCTCGATCTTTTTTTGAATAAGCGCCGGGTAGGCTTCGCTGGCGGGGTCATCGAGGCCGTAGCCGGCGGTGAGACTATCGCCGAAAAAGACAATCGTCTTTGATTCCGCCGGGGCGGAGCGGGCGAGAGCCAGACCACCCATGAAAATTAAGCAGAGGGACAGACCATGAAGCTTCATTGGTAAAAAGGGCCGCTTAAACTAGCTTTCTGACGGTTTCATGTCTTTGTGCGCCATTCCACATGAGTGAACAGCCGATGCTAAAAGTCCAGCGACTGACCAAAACTTACGACACCGCCAGCGGACCCCTGACGGTCCTCCGGGAAGTGAATTTCACTCTGACGGCCGGCGACAGCCTCGCGATTGTCGGGCCCAGTGGGAGCGGGAAGACCACCTTGCTCGGTTTGTGCGCGGGTTTGGACGACGCGACGACCGGGACGGTGGCCCTGGCGGGCGAATCGCTGGCGGGCTTGGACGAGGACGCGCGAGCGCTGGTGCGCAATGCCCACGTGGGGTTTGTTTTTCAAAACTTTCAACTCATCCCGACGTTGACCGCGCTGGAGAACGTCCTCGTGCCCGTGGAACTGCGCGGCGAAGGCGGATCAGCGGCGGAAGCGGGCGCCAGTGAATTGCTGGCCCGGGTCGGTTTGGGGGCGCGCGGGGATCATTATCCCGTGCAGCTCTCCGGCGGTGAACAGCAGCGGGTGGCGCTGGCGCGCGCGTTCATGAATCGGCCGAAGATCCTCTTTTGTGACGAACCGACCGGTAACCTCGATGCGGATACCGCCCACGCGATGGTTGAACTGATCTTCGGTTTGAACCGCGAAAAAGGCACGACGCTCGTGCTGGTGACGCACGACTTGGAACTCGCCAAAAAATGCCACCGCATCATCCGCCTCAAAGGCGGCTCGGTGATCAGCGATGAAGCTGTTTAGAAACCACGAAACACACGAAACACACGAAAAACTTACCTATGCCGGACATCATCTTTCGTGAGGAAGCATATCGCATCATGGGTGCGTGTTTTGAGGTGTATAGAGAGAAGGGGTGCGGATTTCTCGAAGCCGTATTTCAAGAGTGCCTGGAATTAGAACTCACCGACCAAGGGATTCCTTTTCGAGTTCATCCCGTTTTGACGCTGAACTACAAAGGCCGGGCTTTGCGTCAAACCTACACTCCTGATTTTGTTTGTTGCGAAACAATCATCCTGGAAATCAAAGCCGTTTCCGCTCTCACAGATGAACACCGCGCCCAAGTTCACAACTATCTCAGTGCAACAGGTCATCGACTCGGTTTGTTAGTCAACTTTGGACACTATCCAAAGGTGGAATGGGAACGTATCGTTTTATGAGTTCGTCCGATTCTTTCGTGTGTTTCGTGTGTTTCGTGGTTTCACCATGACTTTTATTTTCAAGATGGCTTGGCGGGATTCGCGGGCTTCGCGCAAGCGGCTGCTTTTGTTCTCGTTTTCGATCGTCCTTGGGATCACGGCGCTCGTCGCGATTGGCTCGTTCAGCGATAATTTGAAACAAGCCGTGCAGGAACAGGCCAAGGGGCTGCTCGGCGCGGACCTTTCTGTGACCTCGCGCCAGCCGTTCTCTCCGGAAATCGAAGCCGCTTTCACCGCTTTGGGCGGGGAGCGCGCCGGCGAGGTCATGCTGAATTCGATGGTGGTCTTTCCTTCCGCCCAAGACGCGACCCGGCTGGTGCAGGTCCGGGCGCTGGGCGGGCAGTTTCCGTTCTACGGCGAGTTCGAAACGGATCCCGTCCAGGCTTTTCAGGCGGGTAATGGTGCCCCGGAAAATATCGCCGTCTTGGAAGAAACGCTGCTGGTGCAGTTCGGCCTGAAGGTCGGTGATCCCATCAAGATCGGGCAGGGCGAATTCAAGGTTGCCGGCGTCATAAAAAAAATTCCCGGCGAATCCATGGCCGTCGCAACATTGTCGCCGCGGATTTTTATTCCTCAAGGCGCGCTCGCGGGAACCGGGTTGCTGGGCCCGAGCAGTCTCGTGCGTTATCGGGCCTATTTTAAACTTCCCGCGGACGCCGATGTGCAGGCGATTGAGCGAGATTTGCGCCAGCGTTTTCGCGAGAGCCGGCTGGGCTTTGACACGGTGGAAGAACGCAAACGGGATCTCGGGCGCGCGATTGAGAATGTCGATTCGTTCCTCAGCCTCGTGGGTTTCATCGCCCTTTTTCTCGGCGCCATCGGCGTGGCGAGTGCGATCCATGTTTACGTACAACAGAAAATTTCCACCGTCGCCGTCCTGCGCTGTCTGGGCGCGAGTGCCCGTCAAAGTTTCGCGGTGTATCTGGTGCAGGGTTTCGGCCTGGGCCTCTTCGGAGCGGGCCTTGGGGCCATCCTGGGGGTAACGGTGCAGTTCTTCCTGCCGCTTTTGTTTCGTGAATACCTGCCGTTCGACGTCACGATTTTTATCGCTTGGGCAGCCGTGGGCCGCGGCGCTTTTGCCGGGCTCGCGATCTGCCTGCTCTTCACGCTGCTGCCCTTGCTGGCGGTGCGCCGGGTCTCGCCGTTGGTGGCGCTGCGATCTGCTTTTTCCGAAAAACGTTCGGCGCGTCCCGATCCCTGGCGGATCCTGATTGGGCTGTTGATTGTCGCGGCCGTGCTCGGTTTTGCCGTGTGGCAGACGCGCAGTTTGAAACTCGGCGCAGGGTTTGCCGGAATGCTGGCGGTCGGCTTTGGTCTGCTGGCCGGCGTGGCTCGGACGGTTTCCTGGGCGGCGCGGAAATTTTTTCCGAAAAATGTGCCGTATGTGTGGCGGCAGGGTCTCGCGAACCTTTACCGGCCCAACAATCGGACGGTGCTGTTGTTGCTTTCGCTCGGTCTCGGCACGTTTCTGATCGTCACGTTGTTTCTCACGCGCACGACGCTCTTGCAGCAAATTCAGGGCACCACCTCGGGAGAGCGGCCCAACCTGATGTTGTTCGATATTCAGGACGATCAGATCACCGGGCTGACAAAGCTGCTCGAGGCTCAGGGCCTGCCGGCGCGGCAGGTTGCGCCGATTGTGACGATGCGGGTCGCGTCGATCAAAGGGCAGACGGTCGAAGCGCTGCGCCGTTCTGGGTCCACGCGGGGACGCCGTGAGAGCGACGATGGTGTGCCTCGGATTCCGGATTGGACGCTGACCCGGGAATATCGCTCGACCTACCGCGAGGCGCCCAGTGCGACCGAAAAAATCGTGGCCGGTACTTTCGTGGGCCGCGCCGACCCCGGCGATCCCGTGATTCCCATTTCGCTCGAGCAAGGACTGGCCAAGGACATGCTCGTCACCGTGGGCGACGAGATCACGTTTGATGTGCAGGGCGTGCCGATGAAGACCCGCGTCAGCAGTTTGCGCGAAGTGGAATGGCGTCGGATGGAGCCGAATTTCTTTGTGGTTTTTCCGTTGGGAGTGCTCGAACCGGCGCCCAAGTTTTTTGTAGTGGCGGTGCGGGCGGAAACGGCAGTCGATTCCGCGCGGGTGCAACGCGCGGTGGTCACGGAATTCCCCAATGTGTCAGCGATCGATCTCGCGCTGATTCTACAAACGCTCGACGGCATTTTCTCCAAGGTGGCTTTCGTGATTCAGTTCATGGCGCTTTTCACGGTGGCGACGGGGATCATCGTGTTGGCGGGCGCCGTGCTGACGGGTCGATATCAGCGGATTCGGGAGACCGTGCTTTTGAGAACCCTTGGGGCTACCGGACGCCAATTGTTGCAGATCCAAATGGTGGAGTATGCGATCCTCGGGGTGCTCGCCGCGTTCGTGGGGTGCGCCCTGGCGGTGGTCGGCAATCTCCTGCTCGCTCAATACGTCTTTCGCACCGTGCCCTTCACGCCGGTGGGGATCTTGTTGAGCGCCTTTGCGTCCGCTGTGGCCGTGACTCTGCTGACGGGTCTGCTCTCAAACCGCGGGATTACGAATCACCCGCCGCTGGAAGTCTTGCGGCAGGAAACGTAGAGCGCGCCCTCTTTTGTGAGCGGACGATCTTGGCGGTTCACCCATGAAGGGCTACGGATTTCAGTCCGCGTTAACTCATCCTCCTAAAAACCGAAAATAATCCTGCATGTCCTCTCGCGTTGTCACTTTCCACTACACCCTGCGCGATCCTGCCGGAAAAGTGATCGATACTTCGGCGGGAGGCGAGCCGGTGACGTATCTCGAGGGTGGGGGGCAGATCATCGACGGCCTCGATGAAAAGCTCCGGGACTTGGGCGCGGGGACGAAAGTGCGAGTGTCAGTCGCCGCGTCGCGAGCCTATGGTGAACGTGACCAATCCCAGGTTCAGCGGGTGAAGCGCGCCGTGCTGCCCATCGACGGCGACCTGAAGATCGGCGACACCTTTCAAGCCGGCGAAGATCGCTTCGCGCCGGTCGTGAAGGTCGTGGGGTTGGAGGGAGATGACGTCGTGCTCGATGCCAATCATCCGCTGGCCGGCGTGGATCTGATCTTTGATGTGGAGATCGTCTCAGCCCGGGCGGCAACCCCCGAAGAAGTCAGCCATGGCCACGCTCACGGTCCGGACGGTGGACCCTGTCATTGATGACGACCGCCCCAGCGATACCGACGGAATTGACCGCAGATAGCGCAGATGATCACAGATCAAGGCGTTAAATCGATCCTTACGGTCTCGGAGGGTTTCACTCTCCGAGCGTTAAATTTTTAGGCTTAGCTCCTCTTCGAATCAGATCTGGTGCCATCCCGGGGTTAAGCCCGAGCCTGCATCACAGCAACGGATTTACCCCAACAGTGGGGTGGACAATGCCTTGTCCGAATGAACATCTGTGCCTTCTGTGCCATCTGTGGTCCGGCTTGGAGAAAGGAGTGGAAAACGGGCCGTTCATCGCCCACTGATTTTCACCTGCATGAAAGCACTTGGCATCGATATCGGAGGCTCCGCCGTCAAAGGCGCTCCCGTGGATACCCGCACGGGTGAACTGCTCGCTGAACGTTTCCGGCTGCCCACGCCGACCGCGCTTACACCCCGCAAAATGGCGGAGGCGATCGACGAAATCCGCGCGCATTTTCGCTGGCGGGGCCCGATTGGCGTCGGCTTTCCCGGGGTCATTCATGGGCCGCGGATCATGACGTCGGCGAATTTGCACCCTGATTTTGTCGAGTGCGACGCCGCGAAGTTGTTTGGCCAGGAGACCGGCTGTCGCGTGGAATTGGTCAACGATGCCGATGCGGCGGGCATCGCGGAAATGATGTTCGGGGCGGGCCAGAACATGAAGGGTACCGTGTTGGTGCTCACGCTGGGCACGGGCGTGGGCTCGGCACTCTTTTACCGCGGGCAACTATATCCCAACACGGAAATGGGACATTTGCCGATGAAGGGAAAGTCCGCTGAAAAATTTGTCGCGGCCGCCGCTCGCGAGGAGAAGGACCTGGGGTGGGAGGAATGGGCCACCCAGTTGAATGCTTATATCGGCACCCTCGAAACACTCTTGTGGCCGGAACTCATCATCATCGGCGGCGGCGTCAGTGCGAAACATCGCAAGTTCTTCCAATATCTCAAACCCCGCGCGCGCTTGGTGCCGGCGGAATTTTTCAACGAGGCCGGCATTGTCGGCGCCGCACTCTGGGCGGTGGGGAAGAAATTATAGCCCCCGGACGCGGCTTTTCTGGCGCGAGTGGTCGGACTCCGGATCGAGGGTCGCCGCAAAGGCCCACGGCGGCACTTTCCCTCGACAGCGCTGTAACGAGATGAACGTCGACTTCCTGATTGTGGGCCAGGGACTCGCCGGAACGTTGCTGGCTTGGGAGTTCGAACGCGCCGGATTCTCCTTTGCCGTGGCGGATGCTGGTCGGACGGATGCCACCACCCCGCGGGCGGCGGGTATCATCAATCCGATTACCGGGCGTCGCATGGTGAAAAGCTGGCGCGTGGACGCCCTGCTCCCGCTGGCGCGATCCACCTATCGCGAGATCGCCGCTGCCTTGGGCGAGCCATTATGGCGGGACCTCCGCGTGCGGCGCGAATTCGCGAAGCCGAACGATCGCCTGGTCGTGCGGCAGAAAAAAGCAACCGGGGTGCTCGCACCGTTTCTTGGGCCAGTCGATGACGACGGTTTTTGGATCGACGGAGCGGGCCGGATCGACTTGGACGCGCTCGTGCGATCCACGAGGGCGCGCTGGCAGTCCCAAGGACGTTTTCGAGCCGAAACCCTTGCCCTAAAACAGGAGGCGCAACGGCATCAACTGGTGATTGATTGCACCGGGTTGCAGGGGACAACAAACGGCGCCTTCGATTTCGTGCCTTGGGAATTTTCCAAAGGCGAAATCCTCGAAATCGAAGTTCCCGGATTATCTCCGGACGTGGTGTTGAATCGCGGACATTGGGTTTTGCCGGTGGGTCCCGGACGCGCCTGGGTGGGCGCCACCCATGAACCGGGCAAAACGGATACCACGATAACCGACCTGGCCCGTGACGCGTTAACAGCCAGTGCGAAGGATATGTTGGCGCGCGCCTTCACGGTTGTCGGACAGAAAGCGGGGGTGCGGGTAAATTTGCCGGACAAACGCCCCGTAGTCGGGCGGCATCCGCGGGAAACATCGCTCGGGATTGTCAACGGGCTCGGCGCCAAGGGAGCGCTCATCGCCCCTGCGTTGGCGCGGCAGTGGGTCAATCATTTGACGGAAGGCGTGCCGTTTGACGCCGAGGTGGATGTCGCCCGTTTTTTCCCGGATCGGCCGTAGCGCGGAGCTTCAGGTGCGCCGTGGAAAGCCATGGGACTTCAGTGGGGGGAGTTGGAACAGCCCCACCCGGGAAAGGGTCGCTCCGCCCGGAACCGCCTGGAGGG
>Ga0105047_10019707_pt1 | contig 10395 bp, 6 predicted proteins | sample MAT04_FD_78384 | JGI IMG/M metagenome (GOLD analysis project Ga0105047, IMG submission 78384) | Freshwater microbial communities from Lake Fryxell liftoff mats and glacier meltwater in Antarctica - MAT-04 (megahit assembly) | ecosystem: Environmental > Aquatic > Freshwater > Ice > Liftoff... | reverse complement strand
GCAGCTGTTGGGCTGCCCGTGTGGACTCGCGGGAGACCGCGTGCTGGTCCTGAATCTTGCATCAAATTCTCTCCGCCTTCTCAGTTGCCTCCGCCGTTTGCGCAGTATGCTGTATGAGGGAACCTGAGAAGGCGCAGCGATGATTGAACGCAAAGCCGAACCCGAATTGATGTACCTGCCGCACGAAGTAGAGGCCTATGCACATGCTGATTTCAGCGCGGTGAATCAGGCTTTCGTCCAGCGCCTGATGGATTTGTTTCCAACCGAAACGGCGCTCGACGCAGTCGATCTGGGAACCGGACCGGGCGATATCCCCATCCGGCTCGCGCATCTGCGCTCAAATTGGCGCATCCTCGCGGTGGACGCTTCCGCGCCCATGCTGGAGGTTGCCCGGAAGGCCGCATCGATCTCGGGGCTGCGCAGCCGCATTGTCTTCCTGCTTTCAGACGCCAAGACGCTGGCGCTGGAGGACGCGAGTTACGATCTTATTTTTTCAAACAGTCTGCTCCATCACGTGGCGTCGCCGCCGCAGCTCTGGTCAGAAGTGCGGCGCATCGGGCGGCCCGGCGCGACGGTCTTTTTCCGTGATCTCTACCGTCCGGAGAGCGACGCCAGGGCTCGGCAGATCGTGGAGACGCACGCCGGCTCGGAATCATCGATGCTTAAAGAGGAGTTTTATCGGTCGTTGCTCTCGGCGTTCTCGGTTGACGAAGTACGCGCTCAATTATGTCTTGCCGGATTGGAAAACTTCAGCGTCGAAGCCAGCTCGGATCGGCATCTGGATATCCTCGGACGATTGGATTGAAGTAGCGCGTTACTATTCTTGCTTGAACAAACCTATCAGCCGTAAATCACCGAACTCAAGTGTTCTCCCAATTTCTTCACGCACACAAAAACATCTTCGCGATGCGTGTCCAAAGTCAGCTCCGGATTGAGCGGCTCTTCGTAGGGCGCTGAGATTCCGGTGAACTCCTTAATCTGTCCGGCCAGCGCCTTTTTATAAAGCCCTTTGGGATCGCGCTGCTGGCACTGCTCAATCGGGCACTTCACGTGCACCTCGATGAAGTTGGGAATCTTGTTGCGAAGCAGATCGCGGTCCGCGCGATACGGCGAAATGAACGTCGCTAGAACCACCAATCCCGCCCCGGACATCAGCAGCGCAACATCTCCAGCACGCCGGATATTCTCACGCCGGTCCTCCGGCGAGAACCCCAGATCGCTGCACAGGCCGTGACGCAGATTGTCGCCATCCAGGATGCAACTGGCCACGCCCTGTTTGGTCAATGCGTATTCCAGTTCGGTGGCCAGGGTGGATTTGCCCGAAGCCGAAAGACCGGTCAGCCACACCACTGCGGATTTGTGGCCGAAGCAACTCTGCCGCTCCTGCGGATTCACCCGCGTGGCGTGCCACGTGATGTTCGCAGGTTTGGGTGGAACTGTAGGATACTGCCGTTGAGTCGTGACTGACATAGCGTGTTCCTCTTCCTTTCTTTAATTGCGACCTTCACCCCGACAACTGTTCCTGTTGCAGATTCGTCTCGAACGATTCGTCTTGAAAACCAAAGTCGGAGCGCATCCGGAAAACGCGCAGGCGCCCAAGCTTGCCCTTCACGGCAAGCGCGGCCGCAAATCCATTCGGCGCCTCAAGGGCTTGCAGCGACCAGCGCGCGGCCTCAGCTCTTTCCCAGCGCGTCTGTAGCAGCGCGGCAGGCTGATCCGGCAACATCGAGACATCGAACGCGCTCAACGGAATCGAGAGACCCGCGCCATTGGCTTTGACGAAAGCTTCCTTTCGCGTCCAGCCGTTGAAGAAGACTTTCGCGCGCTGCGCCGAAGGGATCGCTCGCAATGTGGCGAGCTCCAGCTTCGAGAAGACCGTCTCCGCAAGAGCCAGCACATTCAGGCCGCAGTCAATCCGTTCGATATCGACGCCCAACTCGCGATCTTTGGAAATGGCGAGCAGCATTGCATCGCCGCAGTGTGAGAGATTGAAGCGAAGCGGAGTTGCTCCGCACAGCGCCGGCTTGCCAAACCTGGCATAGCGGAAAACAAGCTCTTCTGGCGGCGTGCTCATGTAGCGGCCAAGCAGCGACCGCAGCAGTCCTCGGCTCGCAATGAATCGGCGGCGATGGCAGTCGAAGTGAAAGCGCGCAGCCCGCGAAAGTTCGTCGTCAGAAAGCAACTCTTGAAAACGCTGCAACTCTGCCGGTGCGCAGTGCAGCGACGCATGCCAGACATGAACCTCGTCGTGAGCGATGCGCAAGTCGGCGTTCATGCGTGCTCCTGTTCCACCGCCGCAGTGCGTAAACGGCTCTTGGCCAGATTCTGATTTAGACCCGCCGCCAGCACGTCCAGGCTGCGGGTAATGCAATCCAGATGGCTGCCGGGGATGGACAGAATTTCGATTTCCGTCACGCCTTTCCAAGTCGGGGCGATATCGTCGTGCTCCCCGGAAAGCGCCAGCGTCACGAGCGTGGGCGATGGCTGCGGCATGTATCCGGCAATGGTCCATTGGTATGCGCGGATTGAATCACTCAAGGCCGGATCTATACTGAGAGTCTCTTTCGGCGCCGCACGCATGACTTTCAGCGCTGTGCAGTTGCGTATGCGGCGCACAATATTTTTCATTCCAGAGGCGATCTTTTCACGCACCGGCAATCTGCAGAAACTCCTGAATCGCCGCAATCTGTCCAGCCAGATGTTCGACAGATTAATCATTCCTGCTGTGTCCAGACCCATGCGCGATCCCATCGTTTCCGATAGGCTGCGGATCGCCCGGACCGCCGGATCGCACGGCGCGTAATCCACGACGAAGAGCAGCGTGATCTCGTAACCGATTTCGCGCAATTGCCGCGCGACTTCGTACGCCAGGCATCCGCCGAGACAGAAGCCGCCCAGCATGTACGGCCCCTCTGGGCAAATGCTGCGGATTAATCGCACATAATCGCGAGCCAGCGTTTCGATATCCGGCACCGCCGAGCGGGTATTCAGCGCGTGCGGATGCAGCGCATAGAGGGGCTGGTCCGGACCCAACTTGCGAGCCAGGTTGGCGCAATAAAGTCCGCCGCCGAGCAGATCGCCGTGGAGAAAGAAAAAGGGCGCGCGGCTCCCGCGCTCATTAAAGGCGACGTAAGGTTGTGAATCCCTTTCGACCTTTTGCAGAGCGCGTTCCAGATCTTCGATCGTCGCGCCATCGAAAAGTACCGAGAGCGGCACTTTGCGCCCGGTCAGTTTCTCAACCCGCGCCATCATTTGCACAGCCAGAAGCGAATGACCTCCCAGCTCGAAGAAATTGTCACGCGTTCCCACCCGCTTGACGCTCAGCAACTCCTGCCAGATCTCCGCCAGGCGAGCCTGCAATCCGGTGCTCGGGGCAATGACCGGCCGCGACTCCGGCTGCTGAGATGCAGGCGAGGGCAGCGCGGCACGATCCACTTTTCCATTCGGAGTCAGCGGCAGCGCGCCGAGCATTACGAATGCCGACGGCAGCATGTAATCGGGAAGCGTCTCCTTTAAAGAGGCGCGCAAGCCATCGACTGCCGGAAGCCCCTCGCGGCCGGCCACATACGCGACAAGCCGTTTATCCGCGCCTGTGCCGCTGACCACGACCACTGCTTCGCGCACTCCCTTTATGCGGCAGATCGCCGATTCAATCTCGCCCAGTTCGATGCGGAAGCCGCGCAGTTTCACCTGATGGTCGATGCGCCCGATGAATTCGATATCTCCGTTTTCAGCAAAACGCGCCAGGTCGCCGGTGCGGTACAGGCGCGCGCCGGGAGTCGAACTGAACGGATGGGGCACGAACTTCTGAGCCGTCAATTCCGGCCGGTTGAAGTAGCCGCGCGCCAAGCCGTCTCCGCCGAGATAAATTTCACCCGGGATTCCAATCGGCACCGGATTGAGCTGGCGGTCGAGAATATACGCTTCGGTGTTCGAAATCGGCCGCCCGATGCTGACTGTTTTCGCGCCGGCCTCCACTTGGTTGATGTGATGCCACGTCGCAAAAGTGGTCACCTCCGTCGGGCCATAGACGTTCAACAGCCGGCCGGGTGCGCCCGATTTCAAGGCGATTCGCGTAGACTCCGCGTCGACGGCCTCCCCGCCAATCAGCAAGTGTTTAACTGTCGCGAACGCGTTCGGAATTTCGCGCACCACCAGGTTGAAGAGCGCTGTGGTCAGGAACATTGCGCTGATCTTCTGCTTGCGTAATTCCGCCGCAAAAGCGTGCGGCGAGAGCGCGATGTCCTTGGTAATTCCCACCAGTCGTCCGCCGTGCAGCAGCGCGCCCCAGAACTCAAACGTTGCCGCGTCGAACGAGGCGTTTGAAACTTGCGCGATGCGGTCGCCAGGCGTGAACTGCACGTAATTGGTGTTGAAAACAAGCCGGCTCACGGCCTTCTGCGGAATGCAGATGCCCTTTGGAACGCCTGTCGAGCCCGACGTGTAGATCACATAGGCCAGATTTTCGCCGCAGGTATTGCGTGCTGGATTAGCGTCGCTTTCGGCCGCAATGGCGGCGTTATCGGCATCGAGATTTACAATCCGGCCGCTGTATTCCGGCAGCGCGGCCAGCATGCTGCTCCGGGTGATCAGCACGGGCGCTTGTGTGTCGGAGATCATGAACGCCAGGCGTTCGCGTGGATACGACGTATCGAGCGGCACGTAAGCGCCGCCGGCCTTGAGAATTCCCAAGATGCCGATCACCATTTCGATGGAGCGTACGACGCAGACCCCGACCAGGCAGTCCGGCCCCACGCCGCAGCGGCGGAGATAATGCGCGAGCTGATTGGCGCGCGCGTTCAGCTCGGCGTAGCTGAGTTGCAGCGGATCATAAGAGACCGCGATTGATTGGGGGCTTCGGTCGACCTGCTCCTCGAACAACTCGGCAATGCTTTTTTCCTGCGGATAAGGCTGGCGCGTCTGGTTGAAGCCTCTGACGATGCGCTCGTGCTCGGCGCCCGTCAGGAGCGGCAACTGCGAGAGTGGCAGATCCGATTGCTCGACCAGGGCTTCGAGAAGTGTCTGGAAATGTCCGGCCATGCGCTCGATGCTGCGCGCGTCGAAAAGTTCGGTATCGTATTCAAACCAGAATCGGAACGCCCCTCCGTTCTCGACGGCCAGCAGCGTCAGGTCGAATTTTGCCGAACCATCATGCATTCGCAGCGGTTCGATCTTCAGATTCGGCAGGCTCAGCGCAACAGCCGGAGCATTCTGGAGCACAAACATAATCTGAAAGAACGGATTGCGGCCCAGGCGCCGTTCCGGATGCAGTTCCTCGACCAGTTTCTCAAACGGAATATCCTGGTTGGCGTAGGCGGAGAGCGCCGTTTCGCGCACGCGGTTGAGCAGCTCGTTGAATGACGGATCGCCCGAGAGATTTGTACGCATCACCAGCGTGTTGATGAAAAATCCAATAAGGCCCTCCACTTCAACCCGATTTCGTCCGGCAATCGGACTGCCGATAATCAGATCCTCCTGCCCGGTGTAACGCAGCAGGAGCGTTTTCAGAGCAGCCAGCAGCAGCATGTATTCCGTGACCCGTTTGCGCTGGCAGAGCGATTTCAAGGAGCGCGTCAGCTCCGTCGAAAGCTGCATGCCATGTCGCGCGCCGCGATAACTGCGCACTGCCGGAGCGGGCTGAGCGATCGGCAGTTCGAGCCGGGGAATGGGGCCGGCGAGCTGGTGTTTCCAGTACGAAAACTGGCGCCGCAGAGTCGCGTCGTCCATCCCCCGATGCTGCCATTCGGCGTAGTCGGCATATTGGATCGGCAGCGGCCGCAATTGCGGCACTGTCCCGTTCGTGAAAGCAGCGTAGTACTCGCGCAATTCATCGAAGAGCAGCCCCATCGACCACGCATCCGAAGCAATGTGGTGCATGGTCAGAAGCAGGATCTGTTCCTGCGGATCAGTCCGGAGCAGCGTCGCGCGCAGCATGCAGTCGACGGACAAATTGAAGGGCTTCTGCGCGCTCTCGAAGAGCCGCTGCTGCAGTTCCGTTTCGCGTGCCTGAGCCGGAACGCTGGACAGATCGTATGTTGTGATCGGAGCATTCGCCTGCTCCGCAAGGCGCTGCCGGGGCACGCCTTCAACATCCGCGAAAGTAGTGCGCAGCACTTCATGGCGGAGCACCAGCGCATCCAGCGCTTTCTGCAAGGCCTGCTCATTCAGCGAGCCCGACAAGCGCAACGCATGTGAAATATTGTAGCGCGCACAACCCGGTTCAAGCTGCTCAAGGAACCACAACCGCTGCTGCGGAAAGGAGAGCACGCAGCTATGCCGGCGCACGCGCTTTGGGATCTCCGGCAATCCCTGCGGCACATGGACGGCCTGCTTATTTTTCAGCCACACTTCCAGAAGCGTCCGCTGATGAGGCGAGAGCGCTGTCAGTCTGGCGTTTAGATCCTTCATCAGTCGCTCCTTTACTTCTCCGTGTTGCCCGCCAACCGGGCGGCAATTTCGTCGTCAGACAACGCGGTGAGTTCATTCAGCATGTCGGATAGATCCTGTGCATGGGCCGATTGCGCTTGCAACCGCGTGAGCTCTAAGGCAAGTTCCGCGACAGTCGGATACTCAAACAGAGCGCGTACCGGCAGGTCCACGTTGAAATAATTCCGGACGCGCGAGACCACCTGCGTTGCAAGCAGGGAGTGCCCGCCCAGGTCGAAGAAGTTGTCCGCCGTCCCGGCCTTCTCAAGGCCCAGCACTTCGGCCCAGATGCGGCTCATCTCTCGTTCGGCAGGCGTGGCGGGCTCGATAAAAATTCTCTCTGGCGAGTTCCTCTCTGGAATCGGCAGCGCGTGGTGGTCGACTTTTCCATTTGGCGTATGTGGAATTTCACCCAGCAGCACCCACATCGCAGGCACCATGTATTCGGGCAGGCGCGTGCGCAGGTAGTCACGCAGTTCCTGCGCTTGCGGCAAACGCGATTTATCGGCTGGAACGATATAACCGGCCAGCCGTTTCTCGCCGTCCTCGTCGCAAGCGACAACCGTCGCCTCGCTCACCAGGGGACACTCGAGCAACGCGCTTTCGATCTCGGACAGTTCAATGCGAATGCCCCGAATCTTGACCTGCTGGTCGCGCCGCCCGAGAAGCTGAAAGTCTCCATCTGAAAGCACACGCCCCAGGTCGCCGGTGCGATAGACGATATCCGCCGGGTCGCTGGAAAACGGATTGGGAATAAAAGCCGCCCGAGTTGCCTCGGGATTATTGAAATATCCCAGCGTGCGGTACGGAGTACGGATGATGATCTCGCCGGCGATCCCGCGCGGGCAGACGTTCATGCCTTCATCAATGATCAGCGCCTTCGCTCCGGGCATCGGCTGACCGATCGGAATGAAGCCGCGATCAAGATCCGCTTCAGTGACCACATGAAAAAACTTCACCATCGTCGTTTCGGTCGCGCCATACAGATTGACCAGCGTGATCCGATCGCCGAACGTTTTCATCCAGCGCCGGGCAACCGTGATTGGAAGTGTCTCACCTGCCAGCAGCACATGCTTCAGCGCGCTGAAGCGGCTGGCGTTCGGATTCTCTCGAACCAGCGACGCAAACAAGGATGGCACACAATGGATCAGGCTGACTTTTTGGGAGTCAATCCATTCCAGCAACGCCGCGCTGTCCATCAACGCGGGAATCTGTGGGGGAATGCAGAGCGTTCCGCCCACGCATAGCGGCACAAAGACATCGCGGAAAAACGGGTCAAACGTTGGCGAAGCAAACTGCGTCACGCGGCAATCGGAAGTGATCTGAAAATTCTCGATCTCCCAACGAATGAAATGCGTGATTCCTTTCAGTCGTCCGGCGATGCCCTTGGGCGTTCCGGTGGAACCAGACGTGTACACAACATAGCGCAAGCTTTCGGGGTCAACATGAATCGCGGGGCGCGCTGCGCAATCTAAATGGGCTGACTGCGCTGACAAATCTGAAAACCACGTGATGAGCTCGCGATCAATCCCCGCCTGGAGGCACAACGGCGTCGTTCTGGGAGTAGCCAGAATGCAGCGCGGCTTCAGGTCCGCGACAATGCGCCGCAAGCGCTCAGGCGGAAAAGTATTATCCAGCGGCACGAAGACCGCGCCGGCGCGAAAAATCGAGAGCATTGCGACAATGGTGTCGATGCGGTCTTCCAGCATCACGCCAATGATCGAACCCTCGCCCAGATCGTTTTCGATCAGAGCATGAGCGAGCCGGTTGGCGCGTGTGTTGAGCTGGGCATACGTGATTTTCTGGCTTTGCCATTCGAGCGCGGTCTTCTGCGAAAACTCCGAGCACGCCCGGTCCAGAAGCTCAAGTACACACGCACTGTTACCGGGCAGCGCCAATTTCTGCGGCAGCGGATGGACGGGTTCGCCGGGAATAGTCTGTGGATTCAACACTGAGCCTCCTTAGGTTTTTTGCCAGAATCAGCAGCGGGTCGAGAATTTCAAACCGGCCGCTGGCGCCGCTTTTAAAAATGTGCCTGGTGATGAGATGCAGTTCCGTGCAGCCCGCAATGATGCCGGCCACCCCGTACCTGTGGCAAAGCAAATCAATCGAGGCAATCGTGTCCTCGTTGCAGCAATTGGTTTTGATCTGCGAATAGATCAGGCGATGAATCAGTTCCTGATCGCACGGGTTCGGCTCAACCACATACGGCCGCGCCAAATGCCAGCGCGGATGCTGCTCGAGAACGCCTGCCTTCCGCGAGCCGCTGCTGCAAAGCAGCAGATGCGGGCGCTTTGTCTTGATCAGCTCGTCGACGATCAGATCGACCAGTGAAATGATGTTTTTATGAAAGCCCGACTTCACCCAGGGCAGGAAAAAATGCGCGGTCACGCACGCCACCACATACTTGCGAGCGCCCATCGCCTGCAAGGCGTGCAGCGCCGCCGATAGCCGCTCGACTACGGGGCCGTGCTCGCCGGTGAGAATGGCCTGGGTCCGGTCTGGAAATGTCGGATCGGAATAAACAAAGCAGACCGGACAATCCTGTTCCTGCGCGGCTGCATTCTGCTCATAGATCGTGCTGAGAAACGCGCTGGAAGCCAGCGGCCCCATTCCTCCAACTATTCCGAGCATTGCGCCTCCCATGCTTCGAATCTCATTTCAAGATGTCCAATCGCAATGGTGAAAACGCCCGACGAGCGCATCGGTTTCGCCGTCGCGCAGAAGAAGTTTGGCAATCGGCCGTCCCGGCTTTGAGACCGCTTCAATGAGTAGCGCCTCGAAATGTTCGAGCATGCGCTTTATCGATGCGTGTTCAAAGAGGCTTGTGTTGTACGCGGCGGAGCAGTGAATACTGCCGCCGGCCTCCTGCACGTACAGGGTCAGATCAAACTTCGAGGCGGAACTATCCAGCAGGGAGAGTGTGCGCAATTCAAGTCCGCCGCCGCTGAGCGCGAGCGGCTCGGGCTCTGCCATTGAGAAGAAGACTTGGAAGAGTGGATGCCGGCTGGGGTCGCGGACCGGTTGAAGCTCCCGGACGAGTTGATCGAAAGGAACATCCGAATTGGCAAAAGCGTCCAGCGCCGCGTTTCGCACGCGCTGCAGCAGCGTCCGAAAGTTCAGCCCGACATGAAACTCGGTGCGCAGAACCAGTGTGTTCGCGAACAAGCCGATCAAAGATTCCAGCTCCGGCATATTACGTCCGCCAAAAGGAAAGCCGATCAGAATTTCGTCTTGTGCGGTATAGCGATGAAGCAGCGCGTTGAAGCCTGCGAGCAGCGTCATGAACAGAGTGGCGTCTTCCGCATGAGCCAGCGTGTGCAGGTCCTGTGTCAACCCGGCGCTCAGGACGTGCGAACACTGTGCGCCGCCATGCGTCTGCATTCGCGGACGAGGCTTGTCGAGCGGCAATTCCAATCGATGGACTGTGCCGGCGAGTGTTGATTTCCAATATGCAAGCTGGCGGCGGAATTCGTCCTCTCGCTGCTGTCGCTGCCACTCGGCATAGTCAGCGTATTGAACCTTCAGTTCCGGCAACGGTATCGCCGCGCCGATGCAAAGCGCGTTATAGATACCCAGGAGTTCGCGGACGAAGATTTCTTTTGATCCGCCATCGCAGATAATGTGGTGCATGGCCACGATCAGGTAGTGCTCGTTGTCTTCCACCTGCATTAGACGGAGTCGGATCAAGCTATCGTGCGAGAGGTCGAACGGGCCTTTCACGCATTCGGTTGCGAGCCGGCGTGCTTCGATCAGGCGTTGCGCATAAAGCAGATTACGCAGTTCGAAGTACTCCAGCGGCACAGCGTGGGGCGGCCTGATCAATTGAGTGGGTATGCCATTTCGGGAGACAAACTGGGTGCGCAATATTTCATGCCGCCGCACGATTTCAGCGATGCTTTCTCGCAGCAGCGCGAGGCGCAACGGTCCACTGATCTGTAAAAAAATCTGGTCATTGTAAGCAGCATC
>Ga0105047_10019706_pt1 | contig 10395 bp, 10 predicted proteins | sample MAT04_FD_78384 | JGI IMG/M metagenome (GOLD analysis project Ga0105047, IMG submission 78384) | Freshwater microbial communities from Lake Fryxell liftoff mats and glacier meltwater in Antarctica - MAT-04 (megahit assembly) | ecosystem: Environmental > Aquatic > Freshwater > Ice > Liftoff... | reverse complement strand
GCGACATCGACGAGCCCGGCCGCGGCCAGATCTGCCAGCAACTCGCGGGTCGCCTTGATGCCGTTGCTCATCAGGCAGGGCCGCAGCCCGTGGCTGGCCAGCCGCGCCACGATGGCCAGCAGTTCGTCGCGCCGGCGCAGTGTGGGCTCACCGCCCGACACCTGTACATCGGTGCCCGGGCCGTAGTGCGCGACGATGGTGTCGATGCGGCGGTAGATCTCTTCGAGTGGAAAGTCGCGCACCGCCTCGGACGACTCGCTCAGGTAGCACAGCGTGCAGTCGAGGTTGCAGCGCTGCGTCACCTCCAGCGACACGCAGGCCACCGGCCAGCGCCGGCCGGCCATCTGGTGGGCCGTCCACTGCCCCGCCCGCTGCTGCTTGGACCGCGCGTCGGCGATCGCGTCGTGCGCCGGCCGCGTCTGGGGTTTGAATGCGGTGGCGTCGTACATCGGCGGTCGGTGCTGGGGATCGTTCATCTCGGCTGCATTCTGACAAGGGTCAGCGGCGGCAAACCTCACGGCAAGGTGAACCTCTTGAAGGTCGGGACAGTGAATGCGCGGGGCCGCGCGGGGCGGCTCGCCACCGGGGTGCCGGGTCCGATCGCCCGCGCGGCTCACCGGGCGCCGATGACGGTGGCGCTGCTGTTTCAAAACTGACGGTCGGCCCAAGACCGGGCGAGCTCAGGCATCCGGCGCCAGGCGCCAGGCGATGGCTCTCAGGCCTCAGCCGCCAGCGCGCTTGACGGCGAAACCGTCCTGGGCCAAGTAGATGGCCAGCCGGTCAGCGTGATCGCCCTGGATCTCGATCACGCCGTCCTTGACCGTGCCACCGGACCCGCTGGCTGCCTTCAGGCGTTTGCCCAACGCGGCCAGGCCGGCGGCGTCCAGCAGTGCACCGCGCACCACGGTCACGGTCTTGCCACCACGCCCCGCTTTTTCGCGGCTGATGCGCAGCACGCCGTCCCCGGTGGCCGGTACCGCCGTCTGGCCACAGCGGCAGGCCGCCACAGGCTGGCGGCAGCCGGGGCACATGCGGCCGCTGTCGGTGGAATACACCAGGCTGCCGGTGCTGCGCTTTTGCATTGGGTCTGTCCTTGCTGCCGCCCACCATCGGGCGCACCATTTTTGCGTGTCAGCCGGGCGTCACCCGCTGCTCCAGCTCATGGCGCTTGACTTTGCCGGTGGTGCTGCGCGGAAACGACGCCAGCGGGATGAAGATCACCGCCTTGGGCTGCTTGTAGCCTGCGATCCTGCCGCGGCACAAGGCCTTGAGCTCGTCACCGCCCAGGCTGTCGTTGGCGCGGGCCACAAAGGCCACCGGCACCTCACCCCAGCGCGCGTCCGGTCGGCGCACCACCACCGCCTCCAGCACGTCCGGGTGGGTCAGAAGCACCCGCTCGATCTCGGCCGGGTAGATGTTTTCGCCTCCCGACTTGATCAGGTACTTGCGCCGGTCTACAAAATCCAGCGTGCCGTCCGGGTTGCGCACAAACACGTCGCCCATGTGGAACCAGCCACCGCGAAAGTCCTCTGCATTGGCCTTGGGGTTGGCCCAGTAGCCGCTGAACAGGCTGGGGCCGCGAAAACACAGCTCGCCGGGCTGGCCATCGGCCACCTCGACACCGTCCTCGTCCACCAGCTTGATCTGGCAAAACGAGTTCTGTTGCTTGGACAGGCGCCGCGGCAGCTCGCCGATGGCGATGCTGCCGCGGCTGGCAGGTGGGCTGCCGGTTTCGGTCGAGCCGAAGGAGTTGCGGAAAGGCGCCCGGTACAGCGCGGTGATGCGCGCGATCTGTGCTGCCGGCACCAGGTCGGCCATGCAGCCGATCGATCGGCAGCCCTTGGGTTGCGTGCCGGTGCGGTCCAGCTCGTCGATCACCCGGTCGATCATGCCGGGCATCAGCGTCAGGTGGCCGATGAACTCGCGGGCGGTGATGGCCACCAGTTGCGCTACATCCAGCCCGTCCATCACGATGACGGTGCCACCGTGCATCAGCGTGGCGTAAACCGTGTCGGTGGACACCATGTGGAACAACGGCGCCCAGGCGATGAAGGCATCCCCCGGCTGCGCGCCCAGATCGATGCGGGCGATCATCGCGCGTGCGACCATCGCGCGCTGGCTGATCAAGGCGCCTTTGGGCAGGCCGGTGGTGCCGCTGGTGTAGAGGATGACCAGGCCGCACTCGGGGTCGATGTCGTCGGGTGCCGGGCGGTCGCCCGTTGCCGGGGCGGGGTCGGCCGCCAGCATCGGGCCGTACTCGGTGTCGAGGTTGATCACCTGCGGCACGCCGTGCGCGATGCGCTGCACCACCTCGGCCTGGCGTTTTGAGTACACCAGCAGCCGGGGCGAGACCAGCTGCACGCAGTATTCAAGCTCGTTGTCGGACTGGCGCCAGTTCTGACAGGCCAGCACCACGCCGAGCCGGGCGGCAGCCATCTCCAGCTCGACATATTCGGGCCGGTTTTCCGACAGGATGGCGATGCGGTCGCCGCGCTGCAGGCCCAGGCCGGCCAGCCGGGCCGCCAGCCGTCCGACCCGGTCAGCGAGCTCGCGGTAGGTCCAGCGGCGCTCGCCAAACACCAGCGCCAGCCGGTCGGGATGGCGGGCGACCTGCTGCAAGAACAAGCCGTCAACCGTGAGCTGGCCGGCGCGGTCGGGCGGCGATGGCGGGGGGGTGGTGGTCATCGGTGGGGCATGGTCGGCACCGCTGGGCAGCGCTGGGCAGCGGGGGCTGGCGCTGGTGGAGGTCGAATCACTGTAGCCAGGGCCCTGGGGCAGCGCGCTCGTCGCATCGGACGATATTGGCCGCAGCAGTGCGTGGACAGGCCTGGTGCGTCGATGGCCTCCTGCGGCGTTGCGGTTTTACTGCCCCTTGGGCACGCTTCGGCTTCGACGCACGAGCAGCCGGCGCGGGTGCGCTCCAGCCCGTGGTGCCGTTGCCTGGACACCGCCACGCTGGCTTTTGGCACGGCACAGGCCTGGCCAGCGCCCGGTATCGCCGTTGGGTGCCAGCAAAAGCACCCACGCCGGCCCGCTGGGCGAGTTGCGCCAAACGCGGGTGGCCGCGGCGGCGCAGCGCGGACGCTTCGAGGTCTGGGTGACGCCCGGGTTTGTGTTGTCCGACCTGGCGGGCACCCACACCGGCTCGGGCGAGGGTTTGGTGTTGCGCGCCGACCGCGCCGGTACGGTCGAGGTGATGGCGCGGCTGGAGACCTTCTGGCGCGTCGGGCCCACCCGGCGCTCTCAGGCGCTCAGTCCAGCACGATCACGTCGGGCGCCGGCGGGCTGGCGTACAGCCGCTCGACCAGCGTGGCGCGCCGGTCCAGCCCGGCACGCTGGTTGATGTAGCCCTTGTCGGTGAGCTCGTTGCCGTCGATCGACGGCGGCTCGGCCATCAGCAGGGCGCGTGCCACCCGCAGGCTGCTGCTGCCGCCGCTGTCACGGTTGTGCGCCGCCAGGCCGCGCTTCAGGCAGGCCAGCACCTCGGGGTGGGCCACCACCTGGTCGTAGCCGGCGTCCGGGTCGTTGATGAGCTGCCGGCAGGCGTGCAGGTTGGGCCAGGCCAGCAGACCGACAAAAGGTCGGTCTTGCCCGGTGACCAGCGCATCCAGCAGCACCGGCGTGGTGGCGGCGATGGCGTTGGTGCGCAGGTCGCCGACATGCACGAAGGTGCCGGTCATCAGCTTGAACTCCTCCGCCACCCGCCCCGCAAAGATCAGACCCTGCGCCGGATCGGCCGGATCGACCCAGCTGCCGGCGTCGCCAATGCAATAAAAGCCCTCGTCGTCAAACGCGGCGCGGGTCAGCTCGGGCTGGCCGTAGTAGCCCGGCATGACATTGATGCCGCGCAGCCGCAGCTCGTACTGGGTGGCCGTTGGTGTGGGCACCAGTTTGAGCTCCACCCCCGGGAACGGCAGGCCGATCAGGCCGACCCGCTCGGTGTCCCAGTAGGTGCCGGTCGAGGTGGGTGCGGTCTCGGTCGAGCCCCAGCCGGTGTAGAACACGATGCGCTGGCCGGTGGCTTGCACGGCCAGCGCCTGCATGCGCCCGTACAGGTCATCGGGCAGGCGTGCGCCACCGTAGGCCAGCAGGTTCAGGTGCTTGAAAAAGCTGCTGCACAGCGCCGCGTCTTTTTCCATCGCGGCGGCCAGCGCGGCATAGCCCGAGGGCACGTTGGCGTAGTAGGTGGGCGAGATCTCGCGCAGGTTGCGCAGCGTCTCGTCGAACAAGCCCGGCGTGGGCCGGCCGTCGTCGATGTAGAGCGTGCCGCCGTCGTTCAGCAGGCTGTTGAACAGCGCGTTGCCGCCCATCGTGTGGTTCCACGGCATCCAGTCCAGGTAGACGGCTTGCTGGCCATCCGGATAACGCCGCACCTGGCTGGCCATCGCCACGTTGGCGCACATCATCTGCTGGGTGTTGATGACAGCCTTGGGCATGCCGGTCGAGCCCGAGGTGAACAGCAGCTTCCCGGTGGTCTGCGGCGTGATCCCGGCGATCGATGCGGCCACCTCGGCGGTGACCGGGGTGGCGGCCAGGTCGGCAAACGGGATGCTGGGGATGCCCTCGGCCGGCCGGTCAACGTGCACCACCGTGGCGCCGGTCAAGTCCAGTGCGGCCAAAGCCCGTGCAAAGGCCTGCCCGTCCTGCACCAGCACCAGCGCCGGCTTGACCAGGCCAAACAGGTACTTGAGCTTGGCGTGGTCCTGGCTCATCAGCGAGTAGGCCGGCGAGATCGGCGCAACCGGCAGGCGCGCCTGCATCGCGGCCTGGGTCATCAGGGCATGGGCTATCGAGTTGCCCGACAGGATGGCCACCGTTTGGCCCGGTGCCAGGCCCAGGTTCAGCAGGCCTTGGGTCAGCGCGTCCACGGTGTGCTTGGCCTCTGCGTAGGTCAGCTTGCGCCATTGGCGGTCCGGGCCGCTGCGCTGTGCCAGCCAGGTGCGGTCCGGGCGCTGCTCCGCCCACTTGGCCAGCAAGGCGGGCAGGTGCGGCGCGTAGGCCTGCAAGGCAAAGCGCGACTTCAGCACGATCACGCCGTCGGGGCGGCGCTCGACAGCGATGTCGCGCGCCAGCCAGTCGATCTTGCGGAAGGGCGGCTTTTGCGGTGCGGCAACGCCGGGGGTCGCGGGTGAGCGGGGCATCAAAATCCTCGGGCGGAACACGGCAGGGCAGGCGAGGCTTTAGGCGCAGGCGGCCCGCTGCCTGGCCTCGATGAGCCAGCTTATGGCGGCGCCAGTGTGCGCTGCATCGTCCGATCCGACGATGTTGCAGGCTGCGCTGAGTGTCCCGATTGACGCTGCCATCGGCCTCACCTACCGTCGTTGATCAGCTGCAGGAGCCGCCCCGCATGGACTTCAACCTTCCGCCCGACCTGGTCCACTACCTGGCCCGGCTCGACAACTTCATCGAAGCCAAGATCTTGCCGCTGCAGGCCCAGGACGACAACGGGCGCTTTTTTGATCACCGCCGCGAATGGGCGCGCACCGACTTCGACAACGGCGGCCTGCCGCGCCCCGAGTGGGAGGCGCTGCTGGAACAGGCCAAGCTGCTGGCCGACGAGGCGGGCTTCTACCGCTTCTCGCTGCCCACCGAGTTTGGTGGCGACGGCGGTGGCAACCTGTGGATGGCGGTCATCCGCGAACACCTGGCGGCCAAGGGCCTGGGCTTGTTCAACGACCTGCAGAACGAGCATTCGGTGGTCGGCAACTTTCCGCTGATCGTGATGCTGCGCGACTTTGGCACACCGGCACAAAAAGAGACCTTCATCCGTGGCTCGCTGGCCCGCAAGATCCGCATCACCTTCGGCCTGACCGAGCCCGAGCACGGCTCGGACGCCACCCACATGGACACCCGCGCGGTGCCCGAGCAACGCAACGGCCAGCCCGGCTGGCGGCTGGACGGCGAGAAGATGTGGACCACCGGCATGCACACCGCCAGCCACTGCTGCCTGTTTGCCCGCACCAGCGGCGAGGCGGGTGCGGCCAAGGGCATCAGCGCTTTTCTGGTGCCGGCCGATGCCCCGGGCGTGAAGATCGAGGAGTACCTCTGGACCTTCAACATGCCGACCGACCACCCGCGGGTCAGCTTTTCCAACGTCTGGGTGCCGGATGACGCACTGTTCGGCGCGCTCGACCACGGCCTGGCGCTGGCCCAGGCCTTTGTGCACGAGAACCGCATCCGCCAGGCCGCCAGCTCGTTGGGCGCGGCGGCGTTTTGCGTGGCCGAAAGTGTCAGGTACGCGCGCCAGCGCAAGCCCTTTGGCGAGGACCTGGCGCGCAACCAGGGCATCCAGTTCCCGTTGGTCGAGTTGGCCACGCAGGTCGAGATGCTGCGCCTGCTGATCCGCAAAACCGCCTGGGAGATGGACCAGATGCCGCACCCCGAGGTCGAAAAGCGCCTGTCGGACAAGGTCTCGATGTGCAACTACTGGGCCAATCGCCTGGTCTGCGAGGCCGCCGACCGGGCGATGCAGGTGCACGGCGGCATCGGCTACAGCCGGCACAAGCCGTTTGAGCACATCTACCGCCACCACCGCCGCTACCGCATCACCGAGGGCTCGGAGGAGATCCAGATGCGCAAGGTGGCCGGCCACCTGTTCGGCTACATGGGCCCCAACAAGTTTGTCTGAGCACTGTTCAAGGAGCCCTGTCTATGTACCAACCCTTTGATCTGACCGGCCGCGGCGTCATCGTCACCGGCGGCAACGGTGGTATCGGCTACGGCATGGCGCGTGCGCTGCTGGCGGCCGGTGCGTCGGTGGCGGTCTGGGGCTCGAACCCGGACAAGACGGCGCGCGCCAAGGCCACGCTGACCGAGGACTGCGGCGACGCCGCACGGGTGCACGCTTTTGTCTGCGACGTCGGTGACGAGGCGCAGATCGACAGCTCCTTTGCCGCCTCGGTGGCCGCCCTGGGCCGGGTGCACGCCTGTTTTGCCAATGCCGGGGTTGGCGGCAAGGGCACGCTGATGCAAGACATGAGCCTGGACGAGTTCCGCCGGGTGCAGCGCATCAATGTCGAGGGTGTGTTCCTGACCTTTCGCGCCGCGGCGCGCCACATGACCGGGCACGGCCAAGGCGGCTCGCTGGTGGCCACCGCCAGCACCGCGGCGCTGGAGGGTGCTGCGCGTGCCAGCCACTACGGTGCGTCCAAGGGCGCGGTGACGTCGTATGTGCGGGCGCTGGCGGTGGAGCTGGCGCGCCACCAGATCCGGGTCAACTCGATCCTGCCGGGCTGGATCGTCACCGACATGACCGAGCGCTCGGTCAACAACCCCAAGTTTGCCGACGCGGTGCTGCCGCGCATCCCGGCGCGGCGCTGGGGCCAGATCGACGACTTTGGCGGCATCGCGGTCTACCTGGCCAGTGATGCGTCCCGCTACACCACCGGCGAGCAGTTCACCATCGACGGCGGCTACACCAAGTTCTGAGCCGGGCTGTGCCGCTGAACCGGCCCGCCCAGCCCAGCGCGGCAGCGCGCTGCGCTTGCTGGACCGCGACGGCCAACCCGGCTCGCTGCAGGACTTCGAGGCCATCATCCGGGCCGCGGCGCCCCGCTCGGCCGCCGGCTCGGCGCCGCTGGAGGTGGGCGGTTCGGCCATCACGACGGTCATGCCCCGGGCCGGCAGGCGCCTGACTGTGGTCAGTCCCAGGCCCGACGCGCCGCCGCTGACACCGCACACACCAGCGACCCGCCTTGGCGCCAGCAGCTGGCGCTGGTTGCTCGCCCGCGCTGATGCCGGGCCTTGCCGGGCCTTGCCGGCGCATGCGTCACCTAAAATCCAGGGCTGTCCCGAACCTGCGTTGCCGAGGCCCGGTCAGCCAGCACCCGCCCGCCGCACAGGCCGGGCATTACCGCAACACGAGGGAGCATCCGCGATGGGCGCGCAGTGGAAAGCAAAGCACAAGGACCTGGCGGCCAACGCCAAGGGCAGGCTGTTTGGCAAGCTGGCCAAGGACATCATGATCGCCGCCCGCCACGGCGCCGACCCGACCGCCAACTCGCGGCTGCGGCTGGTGGTCGAGCAGGCGCGCAAGGTGTCGATGCCCAAGGAGACGCTGGAGCGCGCCATCAAGAAAGGCGCGGGCCTGACCGGCGAGGCGGTGCACTTCGAGCACGCGCTGTACGAGGGCTTTGCCCCGCACCGGGTGCCGGTGATGGTCGAGTGCCTGACCGACAACGTCAACCGCGCCGCGTCCGAGATGCGGGTGCTGTTCCGCAAGGGCCAGCTGGGCACGTCCGGGTCGGTGGCCTGGGATTTCGACCATGTCGGCATGATCGAAGCCGAGCCCGCGACGGCGGGTGCCGACCCAGAACTGGCGGCCATCGAGGCCGGCGCCCAGGATTTCGAGCCCGGCGAGGACGGCGTCACGGTGTTCCTGACCGACCCCGCCGATCTGGATCTGGTCAGCCGCGCGCTGCCGGCGCAAGGCTTCCACGTGCTGGCGGCCAAGCTGGGCTACAAGCCCAAGAACCCGGTAGACCCGGCCAGCCTGGATGCCGAGCAACTCGAGGAGGTGGAAACCTTTTTGGCCGCGCTGGACGCCAGTGAAGACGTGCAGCATGTTTTTGCCGGCCTGCAGGGCTGAGAGCCTGAGAGCATCCCAGGCTCTGAGTCCGCCTACCCCCGATGCCTGATTGAGCGACCCTGAAACGAGACTGCCATGACCGAAGCCGCCCCGCTGCCCACCCAGCCCCTCTTGCCTGATCGCCTGTCGGTCGATCCGCGCAGCCCACACCATGTTGCCGGGGTGTTCGAGCACGACATCGGCATCCGGTTCAACGGCCGTGACCGCGTCGATGTCGAGGAATACTGCATCAGCGAGGGCTGGATCAAGGTGCCCGCCGGCAAGGCCGTGAACCGCAAGGGCCAGCCCATGACCCTGCAGCTCAAGGGCAAGGTCGAGGCTTTTTACCGCTGACCCGACTGGCGCTGAGCCACCGGCGGGGCACCGCGCTGCAGCGCCCCCGGGCCAGGCTCAGTTGAGGTCCTTGTCTTTCCAGAACTTCGAGCCGCCCACGGCCAGGCCTGCGGCCACACCATTTTTGGTCAGGGTGAAGGTTTCTGCATCTTCCAGCGCCGTGGCACCCGCGCCGCCGCCGACCGATTTGTTGCCGGCGCCGGCGCTGACCGTCGCCTCGTTGGTCACCGTCCAGCCCTTGTCGATGAACTTGGTCATCGCCGCCGCCGTCTTGAAGACGATCAGCAGGTCGCTCTCGGTCGCGCTGATCTGCAGGCCGGCGCTGGCGGCCGCCACATCCATGAAGGTGTTTTTCTTGGTCTTGTTGTCATGCACCAGGCCCTTGCCGCCGGCGCCACCGATCAGGAAGCTCAGCCCGTAGGTGGTGAACACACCGTAGCCCGGCGCCTTGGCTACCGCGGCCTTCAGCTCCGGCCTGGCGGTGTAGAACTTGGTCAGCGCCGCTTCGGTAGATTTGATCACCTCGGCCTGCTTGCCGGCCTTGTCGGCGGCAAACGCACCGCTCGCCAACACCGACAGCGACAGCGACAGCGCAGCGATACCCAGCATCCGTCGAATCTTCATGAGACAGCTCCTCGCTTTTGGCTTGCCTGGCAAGCCGGGTGGTCCCGGCGAACCGGGTGTCGGATGGCGTGGGTGGGCGGCCTTGGCGGCTGCTCGTCAACGCGCGCGCCGGCTATAAACATATTGTGTGCAGGGTCTTTGACGCCGGCCAGGCTAGCGCAGCAATGCGGCCCGGATGCGCAGCACGGTGTCGTCGACCCTGGCGTGGGCGGACACCTCCAGCCCCAGCCCACGGGCAATGTGGTTGACCCGGGCCGGGTGCAAAGGCAGCCCGCCGGCATCGATCGCGGTGATCAGGTCCAGCGCACGCTGGCGCTCGGGGATGGGGGTCGGCCGCGGTTTTAGCCAGGACTTCAGCCAAGCCAGCAGCCGGGATCTGGAGGGTGGGGTCAAGGCGAGGTCGAGGCGGGTTGAAGGTGGCGCTGGGGCAGTGGGCAAAGGCTAACACCTGCCGCCGGACAAGACCGAAGCAGGACCCTTTCGTGACGACGGCGCGGGCGCCGGTTCCTAGAGTTCAGGGTGTTGACGGCGGGATCCCCAGCCGCCTGCCACCGGCCAAGCGCCCACCCCTGAAGGACCTGTACCCATGACCCGATCCCTGTTGTCCATTGCCCTGCTGATGCAGATCTCCGCCTGCGGCCTGCCGCCGGCCCAACCCACCGGGCCGGACGCGCCGTCCGCGACGGCATCGGCCTGGCCGGCGCCGCAAGCGCCTTTTGATGCCACGCCGATCACGCCGGTCGAGACCGTGGGCGCTGCATCCAACGACTGATCCGCGGTCGCCTTGCTGACCACCCCCGGCATGAGTCAACGCTGGGCCGCTCCCGAGTTGACTCGTCCCCCTCGGGGGG
>Ga0105047_10019705_pt1 | contig 10395 bp, 8 predicted proteins | sample MAT04_FD_78384 | JGI IMG/M metagenome (GOLD analysis project Ga0105047, IMG submission 78384) | Freshwater microbial communities from Lake Fryxell liftoff mats and glacier meltwater in Antarctica - MAT-04 (megahit assembly) | ecosystem: Environmental > Aquatic > Freshwater > Ice > Liftoff... | reverse complement strand
CAACTGCTGCGCTGCGCGCGAGGCCAGCAACTCAGCCGAGTCCAGGTGGCTGCCGCGTCCCGCCGGCAGCAGCACGAAACGGTCGACGCCGGGGTTGATCAAGAGCTCGGGCAGCGGCAGCGCCTGTCCCAGCTGTTCGCCCAGGCCGTTCAGCCCGGACAGCCCGAACAGGCTTTGCAAGCCCGTGCCGCTCAAGTCGGCATCGACGAGCAGCACGGTGCAGTCCTGCTCAGCTGCGATCGTCAGGGCCAGATTGAGGGCGGTCAGCGACTTGCCTTGTGCGGGACGTGCGCTGGTCACGGCCAGCACAGTGTGCTTGTCCTGACGCAGGCGCTGCAGCACCTGGGTGCGCAGCATCCTGAAAGACTCGGCCAGCTCGGACCGGTCGCGGCGCACCACACCTGCGCACAGCATCAAGCGCGACCCGAGGTCGTTGCGCACCGCTGTCTGGGTGTAGGTCACGTGCAAGGGGCTTGACGCCGAAGACTCGGCGGGTTCGGTCGCGGTGCGCGGCAGGACCCGGACGATCGGCTGCGCAGGACTCTGCGGCTCGCTCATGACACCGTCATCCCGCTCGGGCTTTGCAGGGACGGGTACCGCACTCATCCCCCCAGCCGCCGCAACAAGCTGAACCAGGCCACATCCAGCGGCATGAAGTACAGATGCACGGCAGCCAGCCCGCCGACTGTAAATGGCAGCAGCAGCAGCAAGGCGAAGACGCCCAGGCTGCGCTGCAGCGGTGCCACGCTGCGCGCGAACAGCGGTGGCGGTGGCTCGGGCAGCACCGCCAGCACAGGCACACGCAGGATGCGGGTGACGGCTTGGGCGCCGTAGACGCCGCTGTCCAGCGCTTCGCGCAGCACCACGGCCAGCGCGCTGCCCAGCAGCGACAGCACCAGGCCGATCCACAGGATGGCCGCGCGGTTCGGGCGTTGCGGCCTTTCGGGATAAATCGGCGGCTCGATGAGCGTGAAGCGCTCGGCCTTTCGTTCGCGCTCCAGCTGCTCGGCCACCTGGGCTTGTGCCTGCTTGTCGCGCATTTCGCGAAAGCGCCCGCGCGAGCTTTCCAGATCGCGGGCCAGTTCAAGGTACTCGCGCTCGACTTCGGGGGCCTGAGACAGCCGCGTGTCGATCTGTTCGAGCCTGGCCTTGGCCATGTCGCGCTCGGCGCGCAGCAACTGGGCCTGCGCAGCGCTGGCCTGGAGTTGCGCGTTCAGGTTGAGGTAGGCGGGGTTGTCGGGCCGGCGCGGTGTGCTGACCCCGGGCCGTGCCAGCGCCGGGTTGTCGGCGCCGCTGCGCACCGCGCTTTCGATGCCTGCATAGGCACGTCTGAGCTTGACCACGTCGGGGTGATCGTCAGAGTAACGCTGGCGCAGCACCGCCAGTGTGTTGCGCAGTTCAGCCAGCCGCGTTTCGCGGTCGGCGGCTTCCCACTGCAGCCCGGTTTCGAGTTTGAACGCGGCGATTTCGCGGCGCAGGCGGCGCACGTCGGGGTGGTCGTCGCTGTACAAGCCGGTCAGGCTGATGAGCTGCACCTGCAGGGCGCGCAGCCGCTCTTCGGGCTCCAGCACGTTGCCGGCATTGCCCAGGACCGGTGCGCTGGGCCGGGTCTCGGCCAATTGGGCCTGCAGCATCAGGCGGCGCTCTTCCAGGTAGACCAGTTCGCGGTCGAGGCGCTGCACCTCGGCCAGCTGGCGTTCGCTGCCGACCTGGTTGGCCAGGCTCATGTCCGGCAAGCGGCCCTGGTTGCGGCGCTTGAAGTCCGACAGCCTGGCTTCCAGGCCAGAGATGTACTGACTGATGCGCGCCAGTTCTTCGTCGAGGAAGTTGGTCGTCTCGGCCGCCTTCTGCTGGCGGTTCTTGACGTTTTCGTTGAGGAACAGCGTGACCAGTTCGTTGGCAATTTTCTGCGCGTTGGCCGCCACCTCGCTGTCGTAGGACAGGCTGAAGGCGATGGTGCTCTTGATCGGCGAGCCAGTGCGCCGGTCGGTGACTTCGGCGCTGATGGGCGTGATCTTGATATCGCGGCGCATGCGGTCCAGCAGTTCTTCGCTGCTGGCGGCTTGCCGGTCGCGGCCATAGAGCTGATGGCGCTCGACCAGTTCAAGCAGGGTCGAACGCGTCATGACCTGTTGCGTGATGACCTGGATGCGTTCGTCGGCATAGCTGGTGACGGTGGAGCGCACCAGTTCCTGCGGGATCTCCTGCTCCTTGATCAGGATCGTGGCGCTGGAACGGTAGATCGACGGCAACAGCCAGGCCACCAGCACGGTCAGCGTCAACAGCGCCGCCAAGACGGCCAGCCAGACGCCGCGGCGGCGTTTGAACACCTGCAGCAAGTCGGCCAGACTGCGCTCGGCCGGCTCAATGGGCTCGGCGCCGGCATAGGCCTCGGGTTGCAGGGTGTGCATGGCGGCGGCTTGCCTTCAGCTCTGGGCGAAGTGCCTAGGCGGCTCGAAGCTCAGGCTCAACCACAGGCTGTGGGATACCCCCTTCTGTGAACTCTGTGAGCTGCTGAAGCGCCGCGTTTGCGCGCCCACCTGCAGGCTCAGGGCCTGCCCCAGGCGCGCCGACAGCGTCAATGCCAGCATGCCCAGCTGGGTCTGGGTGGCATTGGCGCCGGGCTGCGGCGCGGGGAAGGTCGAGCGGTTAAGGTCGGCGCTGGCTTGCAGCTTGATCTTTTCGCTGATGGCGCGGCTGAGCTGCAGGTTGAGCGCATCGCTGCGAACCACGGTGCCCGAACCGGCCGGCAACTGGCGGCGCGAGGCGACCACTTGCAGATCGGTGCGTTCGTCGGCACGCCAGGTCTGGCTGGCGTTGAATTGCCAGCCCTGCTGCTGGCTGCGGCCGAAACCGCGCAGCAGTACCGGCTGCACCAGACCGGCCTGGCAAAACGACACCGGCGCCGGACAGACTTGCAGCAAGACGCCGCTGTCGCGCTGCAGCCGATAGCGCCCCAGGCTGAAGCTGCCCACGCTGGCGTCTGCGCCCTCACGCCGCAAGCCCAGCAGCAGGCTGTCGGTGCGTGATCGGTTGCTGGCTTCAGGCAGCGTGCGAAAGGCCTCGCTGCTGCCTTGCAGGCTGATCGTGATGCGCTCGTGCAGGCGTCGCGCCAGGCTGCCTGCGAAGGCGGTGTTGCGGTAGTCGACGGCATTGCGCAGTTCGCTGCTGTGCTCGACGCGGGCGTCACTGGCGGTCCACTGGGTCGACGTGGTTTCGCTCAGCGCGTGCGTCCACCCGGCGCTCAGGCCCAGCGTGCGACGCCAGCCGCGACCCAGGCCGAGGTCGACGCTGCCGCGGCTGGGGTCGTCAGTCTGGTCCTGCTGCCACTGCAGCGACAGGCTGTGCTGCTCGCGCGGCTGGCTCCAGGTCTGGCCCAGGGCCAGGCTGGCGCCCAGCCTCTGCTTTGGACTGTCGTTTTGAGCTTGGCTCAGGCTGGCAGCGAGGTCCAGGCGGGTGCGGGCACTTTCGGTCTGCCTGGAAGCCGCGAGCTGGCCGGACAACTGAAGACTGAAGACGGCCTCGCCAGCACTGGCCGCCAGCGCCGGGTTGTCGTTGGCATCCAGCCGCGAAGCCAGGCTGTGGTCGATGCTCCAAAGCGCGGCTTGCGCAGGCGCGGCCAGACCGAACTGCAGGCCCAGACCCAGCAGGGCGCCGCCCAGGTTGGCCAAGCCCAGCTTGGTCGTCTGACCTGTACCGGCCGCAGCCGCTTCGGGCTGCAAAAGGTGTGACGCTGTCACGGCACAAACACCACGTCACCGCTTTGCAGGGTGATGTTCTGGCTCAAATCTGCGCCTTTGCGGATGCGCGAATACTGAAAGGGCAGGGCGACGTTCCTGCCATTGGCACGGCGGATGATGCGAATCTCGTCTTCGACGGCGAATGGTGTCAAACCTCCAGCCAGGCTCAGCGCCTGCAGGACATCGACGCGCCGGCCCAGCGCATAGTCGCCAGGCCTGTTGACTCGCCCCAGTACATAGACGCGATAGCTGGCCACGCGCAGAACCGTGACTGTGAGCACCGGGTCTGGCAGAAACCGCTCCAGCCGCTTGGTCAACGCTGTCTGCACTTCGGCGGCCGTCATGCCCGCGACCACCATATCGCCAGCCAGCGGAAACGTAATGCCGCCGTCGGGACGAACCAGCACCGTGGACTTGAGCGTGTCATCGCGCCAAACGGCAATTTCCAGCCCGTCCTCGGGCCCGATGCGGTAAGCCGCGTCGGGGGCCGGCGCGGCCAGGTCTGCGCCAGGAGCTTCGCCCCACTTCAGCGCTCGCGTGCTTGCGGTCGGGGCAGGTGGGGCGTCGCGGCCAAATGGCGACCAGCCCAGGCTGGCGCAGCCACTGAGCATCAAGCTGAGGATCAAGCCGAGCAGTTGCAGGATGGGTCTGGGTCCGCAGTACACGAGGGTCGCAGGGGTGTCGGCGCTGTGGGGCATCGGCAGCTGGGGCTTACGGAGGTGGCGGCCGGAAACGCTCGGTATCGGTTCTGTCGCGGTAGGCCTGAACGAGATTGAACATCTCCACGTCACCCAGGCCCAACAGCCGCTCGTTCTGAGCCACGACCTCGCGCATGCCCTTGTCGCTGTAACGCTGCAGCAGTTCCGCACCCAACACCACCAAGCGATCGTTCTTGGCCGTGCATTCGCCGACCAGACTCAGTTGCTGGCCAAAGCGAGCTTGCCATTGCTTGTCTGCGGCTTCGCTGGCGCGTTGCGAGTCCACAAGTTCTTTGGACTTGGCGGCCAGGGCCTGCTCGCTGGCGCTTCGCTGGTCAAGAAGCTGTTTGTCGAGCGCCGCGACTTTTTCGGTCAGCGCGTTGCGTTCGGTCACCAGGGCCAGCCGGGCGGCTTCGGTTTGCGCCAGTTGCTGGCGCAGCCGCGCGCTGGCTCGGGCCTCGCCTTGCAGCTTTTTGGCCAGGGCATCGCGTTCGGTTTCACTTTGCGCTTTAGCCGACTGCGCGGCCTGGACTTCCTGCTGCAGGGCCTGCACTTGCAATTGCAGCCGCCGCGCGGCGCGCTGCTCGACATTCTTGTCTTGCTGGGCCTGCGCCTGTGCCGGTGTCGCCAGGGCACAGGCCAACAGCAACCCGGCCAGCGCGAGCGTCAATCCATACCGACGCTGGCGAACGCGGCTGGTCGTCAAACACTGCGCTTGCGTCAGCATGCGTGGCATCAGTAATGGCATCAGTAACGCACGTTGAGATCGAGCTGGATCACGTCAACCGCCAGTGGCGGGCCGCTGATCGAGTCGCCGCTGAGCAGCCGCAGATTGATTGCGGTGTTCTTGGCCAGTCCCAGGCTGGCCCCGATCAGGTAGCCCTTGGCGTTGGTGCCCCCGAGTCTGAAGTCGCTGTCGGTAAAGGCATCGGGCGCGGCGTCGCGCTCCAACCGCTTGTAGCCGGCGAAGACCTGCCAGTCGCCGCTGCGCGCGACTTCAGGCATGCCCATGGCCAGGCGCAGTTGCCAGCCCAGGGTCTGCGGCGCGACATCGACGCCGGTGCGCGCTGCAACCTGCTTGCGGTCAAAACCGATATTCCTGACCACGTCCACAGCGGCCATCAAACGCTTGTCGGTGAATATCGGTACTGAAAAACTTCCGGTGAAGTTGACCAGGCGGTAATCGGCCGCCAGGCCCAGCAGCGGGCGGTTAAGGTCAGACGAGATGTTGTAGTAGCTGTTGCCTTTTTGAGCAAAGGCCGGCGCGGTGAACTCGTAACGCGTGCTGCCCGGCGGGCTGACCCGACCGACGGTACTGGTGTAGTGGTAATAGCCCAGGCCAAGTTTGGCCGAGCTGTTGCCCAGCAGACGTTGCAGGTCAGCACCGACCTGCAAGCCGAACAGCCATTTGTCGGCGGCTGCCAATTCGACTTCCTGCACCGGCAGAGCGGCGGCGGTGACGAACGCACGGGTGCCGCTGCCTACCGCCGGCGTCCACTGCAGCGCCAGGCCGTCAAAGCCCAGGTCGTTGGCCCAGACCAGGTCGGTGCCGAACCAGGGGTTGCCAAAGCGCCCGGCCACGGCGTTGAAGTCGCCGCCGCTCCAGCGCACATAGGCGCGGTCGAAAACCACGTTGAAGCGGTTGCCATAGTTGCCCAGCGTCTGGTTGGACGAGAGCGGGTCGCTAGTGGAGCCGGTGCTCAAGCGCACGCCGGCCGACCATCGCTCGTCGATGGTGGCGGTGACGCCGACGCGGGCCCGCACGCGCAGCCGTTGGCGGTCTTCGCTGGTATTGGCCAGGGTGGGCGCACGGTTGCGGTTGGTGTCTGTGATGCTGGTCGAAGGTGCATTGCCGTCACCGAACTGGTCGGCTTGCAGGCGGGCGCGCAAGTCACCATCGACGCTGATGCCGCGCACCCAGGTCGGCACCGTGCCCGGGCCGGCCCAGCCTTCGCGTGTGGCTTGCTGGGCCAGTTCGGCGCGCAGTTCGCGCTTGAGGTCGTCACGCACAAATTCCGGGATGTAGCCGACCCGTACCGCGCCGCCTCTGGGCGCCGCACTGCCTGGCGCATTGGCTGCTGCCTGGCCCGCTGCGGTCGGGGCGGCGACGTCCTTGAGCAGGTCGTCGGCGCGGTTCTTCGACAACACGCCCTGCTCGGCCAAAGCGCCGATCAGGCGCGACATGGCCGCGCGCGTCTGTTCTATGTCGGCCTGCGCCAAAGCCGCTTGAGGGCTGGCGAGCCATAGCGCGGCAGGCAGCACCGCCAGCCTGGCACGCCATTGAAGATCGGAGTGGGTCAACGTCATGGCAGACGGGGTGGGGTGGTTGCTGCGCCGGGCCGGATCAGCTGCGTGCCAGCCGCAACTGCATCGGGCGCATCGAAGGCGGCGGCACTTCTTTCATGGCCGGCAACTCGCGCAAGGTGGCAAGAATGGTCTCGTCGACCTGGGGGTTGCCCGAGCCGTTGACGATCTCGCTGCGCTGCACCAGGCCGTCGTCGCCCAGCCAGACGCGCACCACGACGCGAAACTCGCGCGGCAGCGTTCGCTGCTGGCGCGACAGGGCCTCGAAGAACTGCCGCTGAAACAAGCCGGTGTAGTACGCGCCGCTGCCGCCGCCGGTGCTCAACAGATCGCGCCCACCGCGGCTGCCGGCCAGGCCGAAGCCGTCGTTGCCGGCACCGCCCGCTGCGTCCAGGCCGAGTGGTTTGTCCGAAGCCGGCTTGTCGTCTGACGGTTTGGCATCGGCCGGCTTGACCGACTCCTTGGGCACGTCGACTTTCACTTCGTCCTTGAGCTTTTGCGGCTCGGGCGGTTTCTCCGGCGGCTTGGGTGGCGGCGGGGGCGGCTGCCTCAGGATGGCCACCTGCTGCACCGAAGGTTTCTTGGCGCCCGACCCCTGACCGAGAAAGCCGACCAGCCACCACACTGCCAGGCCCAGCAGAGCCAGGCCAAACAGCGGCAGGCCGACACGCAGCCAGGCCGGTTGGCGCGGGGAGGATTGGAGTTCCGACATGCTCGCGCGGGTTGGAGTGGTGGGCGCTTGACGATGCCGTGGGCTGGGGCGGCATGTTCACTTCACCAGCCGCTGCGTCACCAGGCCAAGCTGGGTGATGTCGAGCCGACCCATCAGGTCCAGCACATCGATGACCTTCTCGTAATGCACTTTGGCGTCGCCCTTGATGACCACCGGAAAACTCGGGTTCACCGCCTTGAGCTGGCGCAGGCGGTCCTCGAGCTCCTGCAGCGTGACGGGGTAGGTGTCGAGGAAGATTTGACCGTCGTCGCGGATGGTGATGGCCTTGGTCTGCGGCTTGGCCAGGCTGGGTGCGGCGCTGGCCTGGGGCAGGTTGACCTTGATGCCCTGCACCGAGGCGGTGGTCATGATGATGAAGATCACCAGCAGCACATAGCTCAGGTCGAGCATGGGCACGACGTTGATCTCGTCGTAGGGCTTTTGTTCGGTCTGGACCTTCATCTGGGCTGGCTCTGTAGCGCGTTCACACCGAGTGGTTCTCGGCCACGCGGGTGATGAACTCGTCGATGAAGACCTGCATGTCCGAGTTCAGCTCGGAGATCTTGCTGGCCAGGTAGTTGTATCCAAACAGCGCTGGAATGGCCACGGCCAGGCCGGCCACGGTGGCCACCAGCGCTGCGGCAATGCCGGGAGCGATGGCGTTGACGTTGACGTCACCGGCCGCAGCGATGGCGGCAAAGGTGATCATCACGCCCACCACGGTGCCCAGCAGGCCCAGGAACGGCCCGCCGGCAATCGAAATGGTGAGCAGAACCATGCTTGAATTGAGCAGCTGCGTTTCACGCACGAAACGCGCGTCGATCGTGGCGCGGATGGCTTCGATCGACTGTTCGCTCAGCACCAGCGCGCGGCCCTGTTCGGTGTAGGCCTTGAAGCGTGCCCTCAGCTCATGCTCGCCGGCTTCAAACAGCCTGCGCAGGGAAGAGTTGCGCAGTGGCGCCGCGGCTTCAACCCGGACCGGGGTCGCGGCCAGCGCGGGCGATGCGCCATGCTGGCGCAACTCCTCCATCAGGCCTTCGAACTTGGCCTTGAACTGGCTGTTCTCACGCAGGGCCACGGTGACAAAAATCGTCTTGGTGATCATGACGAAGATGCTGAGCACGAACATCACCGCCAGGATGGCGATGACGACCCAGCCGTCGATGGTCACCGCGTCCAGGAGGATCTTGATGTAGGAGGCATCGCCGCCGCCGCCAGCCTCGTCAGCCGGTGCGTACGTCACCAGCTTCGCGTCCTGGCCCTGTGACTGCGCGGCCACTCGGATCCAGTCGGCCGCGCGCGCCGCAGTGGCGATCTGCAGTTCTTCCAGCTCGCCCTTGTAGCCACGGCCGAGCAGCACGTTGCCTGTCGGCGCAACCGCAGCACCGCTGGCGCGAGCCGCTTCCTGGCCGGCGAGGTAGAGCACCACCCCGTCCTTGACCACCACCGCCAGATGCTGCCAACTGCCGGCAGCGGGCGCTGCTGCAGCAGTCGCCGTGACGGCGCCCGCCTGGGCAAACAGCTTGCCGCCGCGCAGACCGATCCGCAGCGACCTGGCACCTTCTCCTTGAACGAACAGCAAGCTGTCGGCCAGACCATCGGGCTTGAACCAGAACGACACCGTGCTGCCGTTGACTGCTGCGTTGAGCGAGGGCCGCTCGGCAATCTGCACTTCCTCCGTGCCGTCAAACAGCAGAGCACCACCGATCAGACCTGCCACGCTGCGCTTGGCGCTGGTTCGGGTGGCGTGGTTGGCGTTGGCCGTGCTGTCCTGCGGCAGGCCGGCGCTGTCACTGAAGTGCATGACCAGCGCCTGGGCGCTGTCATAGCTGCCTTTGGCATCGTCACCTGGGGCAGCCTTGTCGTTGCCGTAGTACAGCCAGACGACCTCGGCCTTCGCACCTGGGCTGAGCCTGGGCAACTGAACCCAGACCAGCGCCAGTTCGTTGATGCCGTCGAACTTCTCGATGTGGTACTTGAGCGGCGTCCTGTCGTCGGAGGCGACGAAACGCAGGTCGCTGCCGTCGGGCTTGGCGTCCATGAAAGGGAAGTTGCCGGTGTGCAAGCGCACCAGAACCGGGACGTTATCAACGTTGCCCGCGATGGCCACGCCCGTCAGGCTGGTGTCCATGACGAGTTTCATGCGTTTGGGCCAATCGGCGTTCCAACTGGCATGACCGACCGATGAGGCCAACAAGCACAGCAGCGCAAAAAGGAATAGGCAAGACTTTTTCATGACCAGCGCGCAGGCCAAACTACAAGTTGAAGAGAGTGTCACGCCGACATGTGGCAGGTCTGTGACTAAAGGGATGGCCCTTGACCTGCTCTGGAGCGTCGCCGGGCCTGCCGTCCGGGCACACGAGGTGTTGAATGCTCACGCGGCTGGCCTGTACTTCGGCCAGAACTTGGACTGCGTGACGAAGCGTAGTCGTTGTGGGCGAGAGGTCTGTGCTTGGCGAGGCACTGCTCGCGCCGCGTTAGAAGGTGATTGCACCCCGTCAACCCGAATTCCAGAATCCTCCTCGGAACCCCTTTCAGATCAGAGGCGCGTCTTTAGCCCTATGACGAGATTCGTTCGAATCGACGAGGGGTCGAATCTCGGCAGCGGATCTATCGCGATTGCAGTCCTCACGCCGTCACGAAGCACCAGCGTTCGTGGCGGCGAAGTTCCGCGCCTCTTACGCTTGCGGCCGTAATGACGAGCCGTCGCTGCCGAGCGTTCCCCCAGTACAGCGGCAACCTCGTGTTCCGCCCAACCGCTATCTCGGAGATCTTCTGCCACGGAGTGGCGAAAGTGATAGGGAACGATGTGCGGCCGCATCGGCCAGAGATCGCGGCTCATCTCCTTCAGTGCCTCCCTCAGCGCGGCTGTGCTGCGAATGGAGACGTAGGTTTCATCTCTACCGTCCAGAAGCGGATCGAGCAGACTGTCTGGAACGTT
>Ga0105047_10019704_pt1 | contig 10395 bp, 10 predicted proteins | sample MAT04_FD_78384 | JGI IMG/M metagenome (GOLD analysis project Ga0105047, IMG submission 78384) | Freshwater microbial communities from Lake Fryxell liftoff mats and glacier meltwater in Antarctica - MAT-04 (megahit assembly) | ecosystem: Environmental > Aquatic > Freshwater > Ice > Liftoff... | reverse complement strand
GGCTGCGATCAGTGTTCAACGGGCTGGTGCCGCGCCCAACAACCACGCGGGTGCGTGTCCGAGAGCTCGGCGGGGGGTGTTCCGGGGGGTGTTCTGGGAGAAAAAAAGGGCGTTTGAAAAGCCTATCCCCCGGTACGCGGCACGCCGACTGGAGAGCAGCCTGGGCAAGCCCGTGGTGGTGGAAAAACAAGGTCGGCGGCAACGCCATCATTGCTGCGCAGGCAGTGATCGCAGCGCCCGCGGACGGCTATACCTTGCTGTGGGCGGCCAACGGGCCAGTGACCACCAATGTCGCGCTCTACGCCAAGCTGGCCTATGACCCGCTCAAGGACCTGGTACCGGTAGCGCGGGTAGCCTATCCGCCGATGGGCCTGTATGTACCGGCCAACTCTCCGTACACCACCGCAGCGCAACTGTTCGAAGCGGCCCGCAAGCAACCGATGAAGTTGAATTACGGCAGCGGCAGCGCCACCTATAACATCGCCTCCGACTGGCTCATGTCTTTGGTGGGCGCCACCGCCAAAGGAATTTCATACAAAGGCGCTGCCCCGGCGCTCACCGACCTGGCCGGCGGCCAGATCGACTTTGTGATCGCCGAGTTCAGCGCCGGCTTGCCGCTGGTGCAGGGTGGAAAAATCCGCATGCTCGCGTTGACGTCGGACCGGCGCCTGCCGAGCCAGCCGGACCTGCCGACATTGCAAGAGCTGGGACAAAAGGAGTTCTTCCAGGTCGCATGGTGGGGTGTGTTCGCACCGGCCAATACGCCAAAGCCCGTGGTGTCAGTGCTCGAGCGCGCCCTGTTGGCTGCGTTCTCCGATGCGGAGGGCAAGGAGTATTTGCTGAAGAACAACTTCAGCGCATTCCCCGGAACGTCCGAGGAGCTGAGGAACTTCCAGGAGGCTGAGATAAAGCGGGAAACCCGATTGGTCGAGCAGTTCAAGATCCCGAAACTGTAGGACCGGATCCATGTCCACATCTTTGCCCAGCCCGCGGGACTGCGCCTGTGTCCTCAGCGATCACTCGCGCGCAAGCGCGATGCAGCGACGCGCAATTCACCCAGGAATCGCTCTACGGCCTGCTGCTGCGTGAACTCTCCTGCGGGCAGGCTGACGTTTAACGCGGCCACTGTTGCGCCATTTCGATCGCGCACAGGGACGGCCAGGCCACAGATCGACTCGTCAAGTTCACCATCCACCCAGCCCCATCCCTGCTTGCGGGCTGCGAGGATGGCCTCACGCAGGCGCTCGTGATCCGTGACGGTCGCGTTCGTGCGAGGCACCAGTTGCGCCGTCCGGAGGTAGGCATCCAGGTCCTCATCGGAGAGCCCCGCCAGCAGCACGCGACCCATCGACACCGCGTGCGCGGGCAGCCGGCTGCCCAGCGAGGGGCTCATGGGCAGGATGCGTTTGGCATGCTGTCGCTGCACGTACACCAGTTCCTCGCCGTCCAGCACCGACAGTGCGCATGACTGCCCAACGCGCGTGCACAGTTCCTCAAGCGTCGGCTGCGCGTCGCGCCAATAGGGAAGGGTGGACAGGTAGGAAAGGCCCAGCCGCAGCACGCGCGGCGTGAGCCAGTACCGCTTGCCATCCGTTCGCACGAACGACAGATCGATCAGCGTCAGCAGGAAGCGCCGCACGGCCGTCCTTGGCAAGGCAACGGCATCGGCCACCTCGGCCAGCGTCTGGCCGCCGGGCACTTGCCCCAGCACTTCGATGACCTTCAGGCCTCGGGCAAAGGTGCGGACGAACGATTCGCTTTCAGGTGTGGCCATAGGGGGATGAGTTGACAGCCCGCGGCTGAGTGACCAATAATATCCTTCTGGCGGTCATAGGCGACCGCTAGGCGGACATTGTATCTGGTTCCGCCTCCATCTTCAACTCACTTTCACCCATGACCGCACAAAGTTTCGAAACCGATTTCTGGAAGGACAACGAGCTTCGCAAGAGCTGGGAGCAGATCGTTCCCGGCGAGCCGCGCAAGACCATCCCGTACACGCTCACACTGGAGGCCATCCAGAAGTACTGCCGCGTGGTCAACGACATGCACCCCCTTTATTTCGATGAGGCCTACGCCAAGGCTTCGCCTTACAAGGGTCTGATCGCACCGCCGGCCATCCATATCCTGCTGATGTTCTCCTGCACGCCTGCCGACGACTGGATGCGCAGTCCCGGTACTGTGAATGCCGGCCAGTCCTGGAGCTACAACATCCCGGCCCGCCCCGGCGACACCATTCGCCTGGAAGCCCGCGCGCTCGACAAATTCATCAAGAAGGACAGGCTGTTCGTGGTTCACGACAACGTCATTTTTAACCAGCACAACCAGGTGATCTGCTCCGGCCGCGGCTGGACCATCCGCCCCCATTGAGAAGAACCCGAACATGACATCCACCCCCGCTATCTTCGAGCCCGGCTACACCATCACCGGCACTGCCTTCTCGCCAACGCGCGAGTCGATACGCGAATTCTGTGAAGCGTCGCTGGATTTCAACCCGCTGCACCTGGACGACGACTACATGAAGGGCAGCTTTGGCAAGACCAGCTTCGGCGGCATCATCATGCACGGCATGAACAACTTCGGCGTGATCACCCGGATGCTGACCGACTGGGTCTATGAGCATGGCGGCGTGCAGCGCCGGCTGGAGACGCGCTGGAAGATGCCCGTCAAGCCGGGCGACACCATCACGCCCAGCGCGGTGATCACGTCGCACAAGGACGCCGCCAACGGCCGCTGGTTTACGCTTGACGTGCAGGTGCGCAACCAGCGCGCTGAGATCGTGGCCGTTGGCGAAGCCATGGTGGAAATGCCGCTCAGCAGTTGAGCGCCTGCGCCCGGGACAAACCCAGAACAATCAGGACACACGAGACATGAAATTATTCAAACCTTTCAAGGCGCACCTGGCGGCAACGGCCCTTGGCATCGCAGCTGCCGTTGTGGCCCCCATGGCTGCACACGCCCAGGCCTTTCCTGCGCAGCCAGTCAAGATCGTCGTGCCGTTCCCGCCCGGCGGCACCACCGACATCCTTGCGCGCCAGATGGCCAAGGAACTGCAGGAACGCTGGGGCAAGCCGGTGCTGGTGGAAAACCGTGCCGGCGCCAGCGGCACCATCTTCTCGGAGCAGCTTTGCGCGCATGCCGGCTGACGGTTACACGCTGATGCTGACGGCCACGCACCACGTGATCAACCCCGGCCTGTACAAGAGCCTGAAGTACGACACGCGCACTGACTTCACACCACTGGCGATGATTGCGTCCGTGCCCAACGTGCTGGTGGTGCATCCGTCTTTCCCGCCCAGGAGCGTGCAGGAACTGGTGGCTTATGCCAAGGCCAATCCGGGCAAGGTCAGCTTCGGTTCAGCCGGCACGGGCGGCGCAAACCACCTGTCGGGCGAGCTGTTCAAGTCGCTTGCAGGCGTGAACATGGTTCACGTACCGTACAAGGGCGCAGCCCCCGCGCTTAACGACCTGCTGGGTGGACAAATCCCGATGATGTTCGACTCTATACCGGGCGTGCTGCAGCACATCCAGTCCGGCAAGCTGCGGGCGCTGGCCGTCACCACGCTGAAGCGGGCGCCAACGCTGCCAGGCGTGCCGACCATCGACGAAGCGGGCATCAAGGGCTTTGAGGCAACGGCCTGGTTTGGCCTCTATGCGCCTGGCCGGATGCAACCCCAGCTGCGCGAGCAGATTGCGGGCGATGTGCTGCCGGTGCTGAAGGGCCCCGTCATCCGGTCCCAGTTTGCCAGCCTCGGCGCCGAACCCGGCACTTTGACGCAACCCCAGTTCGCCACATTTGTGGATGCGGAGCTGACCAAGTGGGTCAAGGTCATCGACGATGCCCACGTGCGGATCGACTAGCGAGCGCGTCTTGCCAAAAGCAAACTCGAGCCCGCCCTGCGGGCCCGGTGCGCTGTCGCACCTGCGCGTACTGGACCTGTCGCGCGTGCTGGCGGGCCCCTGGTGCAGCCAGAATCTGGCTGACATGGGTGCCGACGTGATCAAGGTGGAGCGCCCCGGCAGCGGCGACGACACGCGCGCCTGGGGACCGCCATGGCTGCGCGCAGCGGACGCAGCCCCAAGTGCCGATTCCACCTACTACGCCGCCGCGAACCGCGGCAAGAAGTCCATCACCGTGGACATCTCGCGCGCCGAGGGCCAGGAGCTGGTGCGCCAATTGGCGGCGATCAGCGACGTGGTCATCGAGAACTACAAGATCGGTGACCTCAAGCGCTACGGCCTGGACTACGCCACACTGTCCCAGGTCAACGCGGGGCTGGTGTACTGCTCGATCACGGGCTATGGGCAGGACGGCCCGAGTGCGCACAAGCCGGGTTACGACTTCGTCTTCCAGGCTATGGGCGGTCTTATGAGCATCACGGGCGAGCGTGATGACCTGCCTGGCGGCGGGCCGCAGAAGGCGGGCATCGCCATCGCCGATGTGATGACCGGCATGTACGCCACCATCGCCATCCTGGGCGCGCTGCAGCACCGGACCGTGTCCGGCCGCGGCCAGTACATTGACATGGCGCTGCTCGATTGCATCGTGGCGCTGGGCGGCAACCAGGTCACGGGGTTTCTGGCCAGCGACAAGGTGCCGGGACGCTTTGGCAACGCCCACGCCAGCCTGGTCCCGTACCAGGTGTTCGCCGTGAGCGACGGCGAGATCGTGGTGGCCGTGGGCAACGACGCCCAGTGGCAGCAATACTGCGCCGCCATCGAGCGCCATGACCTTGCTGCCGATCCGCGCTGGACCAAGGTCACGGGCCGCATCACCGGCCGCAACCAACTCGTGCCCGACATGGCGCGCACCATGCTGACACGCACGCGCGCGCAATGGCTGGAGCGACTGGAAGCGCACGGCGTGCCCTGCGGCCCGATCAACGACTATCGACAGGTGTTCGAAGACGAGCAGGTCAGGCATCGCAAGCTGCGCGTGGACCTGCAGCGCCCGGACGGAACCAGCGTCGCCACGATCGCCAGCCCGCTGCGCCTGCAGGCAACGCCCCCCGTCTACGGGCGCGCACCTCCAGTGCTTGGCGACTGCACCGACGAGATTCTCGGCGCGCTGCTGGGCCTGTCGGCCGCAGACATCGCTACCCATCGCGCCAATCGCATTGTCTGAACCTCATGATTTCTGAATCCATGGCAGCCACGGTTTGCCCGCACATCGCCTACTGCGGTGGCGGCTTTGGCCGCGTGTCACTCATGGCGGCCGATGCCGTGCTGGCCGACCATGCGCGCGACTGTGTGCAGCTGCTTGTCAACGTGCACACCGACCGGCTGGCGGTGCGGGTGGACGGACTCACCAGCGCCCTTCAGCCGTTCGATGCAATGGTCATCAACCCGCGGCAGACCTACGCGATTCCGGGCCAGGCCACTGCGCAGCCGGTGTCCGGCGCCGTCGGGTTCCTGCTGGTCAAGTCGGGCATGGCTTCGCAGGGCCGTTCGGTGCTGCGGCACGGATGCGCAGCCGGCCAGACGCAACTGCGCTCCTTGTCCGGCGCGGCACGCGATGACGCGGCGCAGCTGGTAGCGGATTTGCTGCGCGAGGTGCCCGAAGCCAGCGCCATCGAGCGCGGCGTACAGGCCCTGCAGGTTTCCATGGCGTCGGCGCTGGGCAAAGCGCCGGGCCGGCTCGCGCAGACCCCACTGCAGGCGCAGATCGCGCGTGAGGCAGAGGCGTTGCGCCTGGACGACCTGCAGGAGTTCTGCTCAATCGAGCGGCGCGCTGCCGCTCACGGTATTTCGGGGCGCCATTTCCTGACCCTGTTTCGCCGGGCCACGCAACTGGCGCCGCGCGGCTACTACAACATGCGCCGGCTGGAGGCCGCCTTCGAGTTGCTGGGCGATGCGTCGCGCAGCGTGGCTGACATCAGCTACCACCTGGGTTTCAGTGCACCGGCGCATTTCACCCGTTTCATGCGCGCCAACACGGGCTGGACGCCCTCGGTGTACCGGGAGCGCCTTCGGCACCTGCCGCCGCCGCTTCGGCCGTATTGGGCTGGCGCGCCTAGGTGAAACTACCCATCCGCTGTTCCGTGCAGGGTAAGCGCACGGTGCGGTTCTCGGGAAACAATGGTCCATCCCAAGGAGAATTCCCATGAAGCCGACCCCTTCAAACTTGTTGAGGCTCGCCGCCGCCACCTGCCTCGTGTGCTTTGCCGGCGTCAGCGCAGCTCAGGCATACCCCGACAAGCCGGTGAAAATACTGATGCCCTGGTCGGATGGCTTTCCTGCCAACACCACCCGGCTCTACGGCAAGGAGCTGGCAGAGCGTTACAAGCAGGCCATGGTGGTCGACGTGCGCGCCGGCGCCGGCGGCGAACTGGCAGCCAAGCAGGTCATCCAGGCAGCGCCGGACGGTTACACGCTGTTGTCCACCGGCTCGTCTATCACCATCCGTGCGGTGAGCGATAAAAATAACGCAGATGGCGAACGCGACCTCAAGCCGATCGCCCAGCTCATCACGACACCCTACGTGATCGTCGCAAAAACCGGCAAGTACGGCAGCTTCAAGGGCTTTCTCGATGCCGCACGCGCCAAGCCGGGCTCGATCAACTTCGCCTCGGCCGGCGTGGGCACCGGGATGCATTACCTGGGCGAGCTGCTCAACGTCAACACCGGGATCAATATCGTCCACGTCCCGTACAACACAGGCGGGCGGCAACTGCAGGCGGTACTGGCCGGCGACGTGCAGGTCGCGATCATCTCGCTGGTCACCGCGCTGCCACAGATCAACGCCGGACAGCTTGAGGCGCTGGCCGTGAGCTCGCACAAGCGCAGCCGTGTCGCGCCCAACGTGCCCACGCTCATTGAAGCCGGCGTCAAGGACGTGCCGGACATCGGCGCCTGGATCGCGCTGTTCGGCCCGAAGAACATGGACCCTGCAGTGGCCAGGAGTCTTTCAGAGAAAATCGCCTCCATCGCGGCCGACCCTGCCGTGATCCAGACTGTGACGTCGTGGGGCGCCGACATTCCCGACACCCGGTCCTCCTACCTGGAGGAAATCATCCGCGCCGAGAAGACGACCTGGGCTCGGTTGATGAAGGAAAAGAACCTGGTGGAAACCAAATAGCCTGCGCAGCAATGGCAAGCCACAAACTGTCCTCACTGACGCCTCATGTTGTCGATGCGGCGACGCTGCTCGACCACCCGAACGACAACCGGCTCTTTGTCGACGTGCGGCTGGGCGAACCGGTCGATGAGTTCAAGAGTTACCGCGACTCCCACATCCATGGTGCCGTGTACGGGCAGATTCGCGATGTGTTCGCCGGTCAGCCAACGGCTGACAGTGGCAGCCTTCCGCTTCCGGCCATCGCAGACCTGCAAAAGCAGCTGCGCGCCTGGGGTGTCGATGCGGACACCGAGGTCGTCGTGTACGGCCCTTCGCCGGCACTGGCAGCGCGGGGTTGGTGGGTGCTGCGTTGGGCGGGCCTGCGCGACGTAAAAATCCTGGACGGGGGCATCAAGGCCTGGGTGGCCCAGGGTGGGCCAATGGCACAGGGCGAACGGGTGCCACTGCCGCGCCCGGCCAGTGATCGGCTGCTGCTCACGCCCGGCAACATGCCTTCGATTCCGGTGGCGGCAGTCGAGTGTCTGTCCGCCCATGTGCTGCTGGTGGATGCCCGCGACGAAAGCTCTTTCCTGGCCGGGTCGATCCCGCGCGCGGTCAACCTGCCGGCAGCCGAGCAGTGGACACCGGGTTCGAACCTTCGCACCGTTGACGAGATCCGCACCCTCTATGGCCAGGCGGGCGCGCTGGACGGCGCCGAGGTGGTGGTCTATTGCGGCGGCGGCGTGCTGTCGGCGCTGAGCGTACTCACGCTGTCTGCCCTGGGTGTCACGCCGCAGCTGTTTGTCGGTTCGTGGTCTGAATGGAACAAGAGCGCGGCGCGCATGGCCCGCAGCGTCGACGAACGCGGGTGATCCAGATGAACCCTGGAGCGCAGCGCATCCCCGCCGAAGTCGACGTCGTTGTTTGCGGGGGTGGCCCGGTGGGCCTGGCCCTGACTTTCCTGTTGGGACGTGCAGGCGTGCGCGTTGCCATGTTCGAGCGGCGCGCCAGCACGACCACGCTGCCCAAGGGCCAATACCTACACGCCTCGACGGCGGAGTTCTTCAAGCAGTGGGGTGTGTGGGACCTGCTGCACGACGCCGGTTGGTCGACCGAGTCGTCCAACGGCCAGGGCTTCTACGTCAACGTGGCCAGCGGACCCGTGGCGCAGATCCGTGCGGTGCATGGATCGCACGACGACTATGTACGCAAGTGGGAGTCGCTCAGCCCTGTGTACCCGCGCAAGGTACCTGCATCCGACTATGAGGCGGCCATCTGCCGGCAGGCCGCGCAATGGCCGAATGCAGCTTTGCATTTCAACACCCGCGTCGACGACGTGGAGCAGCTGGCAAACGGCATACGCGTCAGCGTTCACGACGTTGAATCGCAGGTGCGCAGGGATGTGCAGACCAAATATCTCATTGCCTGCGACGGCGCCCACAGCTTTGTGCGCAGCCGCGTGGGCAGCGGCCAGGACCACGGCCCGACCTTTGGCAACCAGATCCTGGTGGAATTTCGCGCGGCCCTGCAAGACACCCTTGGCCGTGACGGCTTCTTCCATTCGTTTGTACTGCACCCACACTACGCTGGCTGGTTCGGCAGCCAGCATCCGGAGACCGGGCTGTGGCGCTACAGCTTTCGCCATGATGAAGAAGAAATGCCACCGGCCGATCTGGTGCTGGAGCGGTTGCGCGGAGCGCTAGGCATGCCGGACCTGCCGGTCGAGATCGTGCGCTTCCATCGCTTTGATTATTCGACCGGGCTGCTGCGGCGCTGGCGCGAAGGCAATGTCTTTTTCATGGGCGACGCGGCCCACTGGCACTCGCCCTGGGGTGGTTACGGCATGAACTCCGGCATCCAGGACGCAAACAACCTGGCCTGGAAGCTGGCCCTCGTGCTGCGCGGCGTGGCTGGCGACGCCCTGCTGGACACCTACGAGGTTGAGCGCAAATCAAAGGCCCTGCTCACCGTCAAATCCGCCACCTACAACTCCCTGCACTACCAGGCGATTGCAGAGGCGGTACGGATTGGTGAGGGTGAATCGTTTCGCCGCGGCAGCATCTCGCCCGAAGGCGTGACTTTCCTGAGCCAACGCGTTGCGCCGCATGGGGACAACAGCGTGCTGCACACCGGCTACCAGCTCGGCACCGTCTACGATTCGCAGGCCATCATTGCCACAGGTGAAGCGCTGCCGACCCCGCACTTGGCCGACTACGTGGAGTCAACCATTCCCGGCGTGCGCGCGCCGCACGCATGGCTGACAGATGCCAATGGCCGGCGGGTCTCGACGATCGAGCTATGGGGCGAGCGATTCACCATCGTCGGCTATCAATTGCCCGCCTACTGGCAGGCCGCTTGCGTGCAGGCTGGCCGCGACATCGGGCTGGAAGTGCGCGTGCTCAATGTCGGCGAGCCGGGCGGCTTGCGCGCCCATGATGGCAAGTTCTCGAAGTTCTATGCGGCGTCTGCGGGCGAGGTGACGCTCGTGCGGCCGGACGGATTTGTTGCGGCCAGGCTTCATTCTGCGACGGCCGGGCAGGCGTTCACCGAACTGCTTCAGGTGTTGCGCACTGTGCTTGGCCTGCCAGCCCGGGTCGAGCAGCCGCTCAGTTGGCCTTGACGTTGAACTCCACCAGCAGCTTGCCCCACTGCTCGACTTCACCCCGGATGGTGTTGCTGAACTCCTGAGGGGTGGAGCCGACTGGCTCAATGCCCTAGTCGCGCATGATCTTGGCGACCTCGGGGTCGTTCAGAATGTCTTTGACATCCCGGGCGATCTTTTCGACGATGGGCTGCGGCGTCCCTGCAGGCGCCAGAAATCCAAACCAGCCTCCGCGCTCCATGCCCTTGATGCCCAGTTCGACGAACGTGGGGACATCGGGCAGAACCTTGGAGCGCGCCGACGTGATGATCCCCAGCGCCCGGACCTTGCCCGCCCGGATGTGAGGCAATGCCGTGCCGACCGAGTTGAAGCTCGACTCGATATGACCGCCCAGCAGGTCGACCATTTGCAGCGCTTCACCCTTGTAGGGGACAGGCAACACCTCGATGCCCCCGATGTTGCCGAACACGCTGCGCCGGCCAGCGCGGTTCTGCGCAATGTCGCGGAAGTGAAAGGTGGCCCAGTTCAGATGGCCCTGCACGCTGCGCTCGCGTGAAGTGTAGTAATGTTGTTTCAAACAAGTAGTAAAACTATGACTGCGGTCCGAATGAGCCCATTGCGGCCTGTCTAAGAGGTGTCGAAGAACGAAATAACTGCGACTTTGAACGAAAACTCTGCGACTTGAACGAATGAATTGCGAACGGGACCTTGTTGAGATCATCGGGTCCGAGTCGGCTTG
>Ga0105047_10019703_pt1 | contig 10396 bp, 11 predicted proteins | sample MAT04_FD_78384 | JGI IMG/M metagenome (GOLD analysis project Ga0105047, IMG submission 78384) | Freshwater microbial communities from Lake Fryxell liftoff mats and glacier meltwater in Antarctica - MAT-04 (megahit assembly) | ecosystem: Environmental > Aquatic > Freshwater > Ice > Liftoff... | reverse complement strand
TCGGCTTCAGGCTCTTGACCGAGCCAAGGATCGGCCGCCCCAGCGGCTGGCCCGCGAAGGCCTTCGTCTGGGCCATTTCGAACACATGGTCGTCGGGGGTGTCGAAAGCCTCGGCGATTTCCTGGGCCACGACATCCTTCTCGCGCTCGATCTCGCCGGCGTCGAGCGTGGGCCGGAACACCAGGTCCGAGATCACCTGCAGGGCCAGCGGCAGGGAGCCGTCCAGGGCCCGGACCTCGAAACTGGTGCGCTCGTAGCCGGTGGCGGCGTTCAGCGACCCGCCCTCGGCCTCGATCCGCTCGACGATCTCGCGCGCGCCCATGTCGCCGGCACCCTTGAACACCAGATGTTCGAGGCAGTGGGACCAGCCCGAGGTGGCCTCCGTCTCCCATTTCGCTCCGCCGCGCACGGCCACGGTCAGGGCCAGGGTCCGCAGGCCCGGCATGGGATCGCAGACCACGCGGACGCCGTTGGACAGGGTGTGGACGGAGGCGGTCAGGAAACTTCTTCTTTCCCTGTCGCCTCGCTCGCGGAGCGAGGCTGCTCGAGGGACAGCCTTCGGCGGAGCAGGACAATGCAAAATGCCACCAGCGCCAGCGCCAGTCCGAACCATGTCAGCGCATAGCCGAGGTGGTCGTTGGAAAAAGCGGCGGGGGGCGCGGAAGGCTGAAGCGCCGGCCATTCCGGATTGGAGGAGGTCAGGGCGAACAGGGTGTTGGGGTTGACGGTCGCAGCGCCGAGGGCCTGGGCGATGGCGGCGTTGTCCCGGGCGAAGAACCGGCCCTTGTCGACCGGAAGAGCCATGGGGCCCGGCGCCGGTGTCTGGCGTAGTTCGGCGATGACCCGCATCGGTACGGCGGTCTCTGAGACCGGTGGTCGGGCCGATATCTCCCCGGCGACGAAGCCGCGGTCGATCAGAAAGACCTCAGGCGAACCCAGGGGACGGCAGACCGACAGCAGCCGCACGCCGGACACCCCGTCATGGATGGTCTGCAGTTCCACATAGGGCGCGGTTGAAAGTCCGGGGCAGTCGATCGCCACCTTGCGGAACGCGGGGTCGGGCGCGGCCAGAACCTCGGCCAGCGGTGCCGGCCCGAAGGCGGCGGCGGCCTCCGACTGCCGGATCAGGCCATCCTTCCACTGCAGGCGTTGCACCTGCCAGACGCCCAGCCCGCACAGCAGCACGAAGGCGAGAACGGCCACAAGGGTGAGGCCGAACGGAAACCGTACACGCGCGGCCTCAGTCGTCATGGCCCGCCTGTCCGGCCTTGTTGCGCATCTGCAGGGCGATCATCGCGCCCTTGCCCGGTCGCATCAGCCCGAGAGACAGGGCCAGCACCAGTGGCAGGGCCACGATCAGCATGGCCCACATCGGCGGATTGTACGCGACCTGTACGAACAGGGCCCCGAACACCACGGTCCCGCCGGCGATCTGCATGATAAAGATGGCCGCTCCGTCGCCGGTGTTCAGCCGGGTGAAGTCGAAGTCGCAGACGGCGCAGCGCTCGACCACCTTCAGAAACCCCGCGAACAGTCGCCCCCTGCCACAGTTCGGACAGCGGCAGAGCAGGCCGGCGCGGACCGCGTCCGTCACCCGTAGGTGACGTAGACGAAGGCGAACAGGAACAGCCAGACCACGTCCACGAAATGCCAGTACCAGGCGGCCGCCTCGAAGCCGAAATGCTTCTGCGGCGACATTTGCCCGGCCATCAGGCGCAGCAGGCAGACCAGCAGGAAGATGGTGCCGAGCAGGACGTGGAAGCCGTGGAAGCCCGTCGCCATGAAGAAGATCGAGCCGTAGAGCCCCGAATTCACCGCCTCTTCGTTGAAGAACAGGTCTTCATGGAGAATATGATAGTATTCATAGACTTGTACGGCGGTGAAAAGCACGCCCAGGACCACGGTGATGGCGAGGCCGAGCTTGGCCGCCTTACGGTCGCCGGTCTGCAGGGCGTGGTGAGCCCAGGTCACGGTCGTGCCTGACAACAGCAGGATCACGGTATTCAGCAGCGGCAGATGCCAGGCGTCGAGGGTCTCGATACCCTTGGGCGGCCAGGTCGACCAGGCGGCGGCGGTGTCGATCCAGGCGCCGACTTCGGGAATGTGGGCGCGCGCCTCGTTGAACACGGCCATCTCGAAGAAAATCCAGAAGAAGGCGGCGAAGAACATCACCTCGGAGGCGATGAACATGATCATGCCGTAGCGCAGACCGATCGAAACCACGGGGGTGTGGTCGCCGGCCTCGCTTTCCTTGATCACGTCGGCCCACCAGCCGACCATCGACAGCAGCAAGCCGGCAAGGCCCGCGAAGAACAGGGCCTTGTCACCCTTGGCCAGCAGGGCGCTGGCGACCGACATGGCGGCGTCAGGATCGACCGTCACGAGGCCCCTCATCCACACCACGGCACCGACCATCATGATCACGACGGCGATCGAGGAAACCAGCGGCCAGGGGCTGGGATTCACCAGGTGATAGTCGTGATGCGGAGTGGCGTGGGCGTCGGCCATCGGGGTCTCTTGAAGGCAGTCTCGAAAGGTGTGGAAGGGCTATAGCGTCGGCTATCCGGCCGCGCCAGTGGTCGCGTCCACGATCGCCGCCTGTTCCCGGTCCCGGGTCGGATAGAAGGTGTAGCTGAGGGTGATCTCGCGCACGCCGCGGCCCTCGCGGTCGGTCGCCATCTCGGGCGCGACGAAATACTGGACCGGGAATTTCATCGTCTCGCCGGGCTGGATCGTCTGCCCCTCGAAACAGAAGCACTGCAGCTTCTGGAAATAGGGCCCGGCCCGTTCCGGCACGACATTGTAGGAGGCCGTGGCGGCGATCGGCCGGTCACTGGTGTTGGTCACATCGAAGAAGGCCATGCCGGTCTCGCCGATGCGAACCCGCTGGGTCACCTGTTCGGCGCGAAAGGTCATCGGCAGGCCGCGCACATTGGTGTCGAACCGGATCTGCACGGTCTGGTCCAGTTGCACATCCGGTGCCTTGTCGGCGCGGCGGACGGTGCCGTCGAAGCCGGTGACCTGGCAGAACAACCGGTACAGGGGCACGGCAGCGAAGGCGGCCCCGGTCATGAACATGACGCCGAAGACGCAGGCGATGGCGGCGACGGCGTTGGCAGTGGGCTTCTTCATTGGGCGTAGCCGACAGGCTGGCCGGCGGCGATGGCATCCTTGCGAGCGTCGATGTTGCGCTTGAGGTTCAACACGGTGACGGCGAACACAAGCACAACGAAGGCCACCAGGACCCCGGCGATGGCGATGCTGCGCTTGTTGCGGGCGTTCAGCTGTTCGGGGGTCAGGCGGCGCATGGGGGTCACGGTCCAGTCAGGGTCGTCAGACGTTCGACCAGCAGTGCGGCGAACAACGCCGTCAGATACAGGATCGAAAAAGCGAACAGGTTACGGGCCGGTTTGGCCTCTGCGCGCACATCATACAATGCGGCCTCTCGTCCCACGGCCTCCGCCTTGTCCGGCTGGTCACCGGCGCGCGACCGCCACAGCCGGATCGCCAGACCGAGGAAGCCGAGTCCGCCGAGGATCGAAACCCCCAGATAGATCGGCCCGCCCAGTCCGGTCAGGCCGGGCGCGATAGCCACGGGCACAAAGACCAGGGTGTAGAGCAGTATCTGCAGGCGGGTGCTCTTGGCCCCGCGCGCCACGGGCATCATCGGGATGCCAGCCTTGGCGTAGTCGCCGGCGGAATACAGCGCCAGGGCCCAGCTGTGCGGCGGAGTCCACAGGAAGATGATCAGAAACAACAGCCAGGCCTGCCATGGGGCCTGGCCGGTCGCCGCGGCCCAGCCGATCACCGGCGGAAAGGCCCCGGCCGCCCCGCCGATGACGATGTTCTGGGGCGTCCGCCGCTTCAGCAGCAGGGTATAGAAGCCGGCATAGTAGACGATGGTCAGCAACAGCAGGCCGCCGGCCAGCCAGTTGGTGGTCATGCCCAGCAGCATGACCGAGAAGATGGACAAGACGACGCCGAAGGTCATGGCGTCGTTCTTGTTGACCCGGCCCGCCGCCACCGGCCGCCCGCGCGTGCGCCGCATCAAGGCGTCTGTCTCGCCCTCCAGCGCCATGTTCAGGGCACCCGCCGCCCCGGCGCCGACGGCGATGCACAGGATGGCGATGGTCGCCGAAATCCAATCGATGTCTCCACCCGCCACGACCAGACCGGTCACTGCGGTAAAGATCACCAGCGACATCACGCGCGGCTTCAGCAGCTGGAAGAAGTCTTCCGGCTGGGCGGTGGAGATCGCGGGTGCGCTTTCGGTCCGAGCCATTAGCCTCATTCTATCACCGTCGCCCTCGGGCTTGACCCGAGGCCCGGGCCTGGGTCGGTAAGGGCGGAACCCCGGACGCATCGGCGCCCGGGGCCTCTTGCCTCGATCTGTTTCGCACCACATCCGGGCCTCGGGTCAAGCCCGAGGATCACGGGTCTGGATGGTCTCTAGTGGTTGTCGTCCTTTACCACCGGCAGCTGGTTGAACTGGTGGTGCGGCGGTGGCGAGGACAGGGTCCACTCCAGCGTCGTGGCACCCTCGCCCCACGGATTGTCGACGCCCTTGCGGCGACGGATCGCCGCCTCTGCCAGCATGATCAGGAAGACCAGCACGCCCACGGCCGTGATCGCGTAGCCCCACGACGAAACCAGGTTCCAGAAGGCAAAGCCGTCAGCGTAGTCGACGTAGCGGCGCGGCATGCCCTGCAGGCCGAGGAAATGCTGCGGGAAGAACACGATGTTCACGCCCACGAACATGATCCAGAAGTGCAGGCAGCCGAGGAATTCGTTGTACTTTACGCCGAACATCTTCTCGAACCAGTAGTAGAAGCCCGCGAAGATGGCGAAGACGGCACCCAAGGACAGCACATAGTGGAAATGCGCCACGACATAGTAGGTGTCGTGCAGGCTGTAATCGATGCCCGCGTTCGCCAGCACCACGCCGGTCACGCCGCCGACGGTGAACAGGAAGATGAAGCCGATCGCCCACAGCATGGGCGTCTTGAAGCTGATGGAGCCGCCCCACATGGTGGCGATCCAGCTGAAGATCTTCACCCCGGTCGGCACCGCGATGATCATGGTCGCGGCGATGAAATAGGCGCGCAGGTTCACGCTCATGCCGACCGTATACATGTGGTGCGCCCACACGATGAAGCCGACGAAGCCGATGGCGACCATGGCATAGGCCATGGCGAGGTAGCCGAAGATCGGCTTCTTCGAGAAGGTCGATACGATGTGGCTGATGATGCCGAAGCCCGGCAGGATCAGGATGTAGACCTCCGGGTGACCGAAGAACCAGAACAGGTGCTGGAACATCACCGGATCGCCGCCGCCGGCTGGATCGAAGAAGCTGGTGCCGAAATTGCGGTCCGCCAGAAGCATGGTGATGGCACCGGCCAGAACCGGCAGGCTCAGCAGCAGCAGGAAGGCGGTGACCAGCACCGACCAGGCGAACAGCGGCATCCGGTGAATGGTCATGCCCGGCGCGCGCATGTTGAAGATGGTGGTGATGAAGTTGATCGCGCCCAGGATCGAGCTGGCGCCGGCCACGTGCAGCGAGAAGATCGCCAGGTCCATGGCCGGGCCGGTGTGACCCGTGGTCGACAGCGGCGGGTAGATGGTCCAGCCGCCGCCGAAGCCCTTGCCTGGACCGCCGTCGACGAACATCGACAGGACCAGCAGGATCCAGGCCGCGACCAGCAGCCAGAACGAGACGTTGTTCATGCGCGGGAAGGCCATGTCCGGCGCGCCGATCATGATCGGCACGAACCAGTTGCCGAAGCCGCCGATCATCGCCGGCATGACCATGAAGAAGATCATGATCAGGGCGTGGGCGGTGACGGTGACGTTATAGCCGTGGTTCGAGGCCTCGACGATACCAAGTTTGTCGATCAGGCCGCCCTGGACGAAATACTGGATGCCGGGTTCAGCCAGTTCGAGGCGGATCAGGCCGGACAGGATGCCGCCCACGAGGCCCGCCATGATGGCGAACAGCAGGTAGAGCGTGCCGATGTCCTTGTGATTGGTCGACAGGAACCAGCGGGTGAAGAAGCCCGGCTTGTGGTCGTGATGCCCGTCGTGGTCGTGGGCGAGGTTTTCGGCTGCGGTGGCCATGTCTGTGGGGCTCTCGCGGATCTTTATTGCGCGGCCGGAGCGACGGCGGGAGCCGTGGCGGGCGCGGAGGGTTGGGTGGTTCCGGCAGCGCCGGCGGTCGGCGGCGTCGATGTCGCGGCGGTCGGAGCGCCGGTGGTGCCGGCGACGACCTGAGCGACGGTGCCGCCTGGAGCCTGTTCCGGCGTGCGCGGCGTCATCGAGCCACCCTTGGAAACGACCCAGGTCTCGAACTCGGCCTGGGTGACGACGTTGATCTGGATCGGCATGAAGGCGTGTTCGGTACCGCACAGCTCCGAGCACTGGCCGTAGAAGGTGCCGACGCGGTCGGCGCGGAACCAGGTCTCGTTGACCCGACCGGGGACGGCGTCCGTCTTCAGGCCGAAGGCCGGCAGGGCAAAGGCGTGGATGACGTCGGTGGCGGTGACCAGCACCCGCACCGTCTTGCCGACAGGCACGACGATCGGCTCGTCGGCAGCCAAACGGTAAAGGCTGTGGGGCATGCCGCGCGCCGCGATCTCGTCTTCGGGCAGCATGTTTGAGACGTATTCGGCGATGGCCTGGTCGGGGTATTCATAGGCCCAGTTCCACTGGTTGCCAGTCGCCTTCACCGTCAGGTCCGGCGTCGGCATGTCGTGATAGGCGAACAGCAGGCGGAACGAGAAAAGCGAGATGAAGACCAGGATCACCACCGGCAGGACGGTCCAGATCACCTCGATCGCGGTGTTGTGGCTCCATTTGGCGGGAACCGGATTGGCCTTCTTGTTGTAGCGAACGCAGATCCAGATGATCAGCCCAAGCACCAGCAGGGTGATGCCGGTGATCACCGGCATCAGAATCACATTGTGGAAGAAATGCACCTGCTCCTTCAGCGGCGAGGCCGCTGGCTGCAGACCGATGTTGCCGTCCGTCGGCTGACCCATCAGTTCCTGCGCCCATGTGGGCGTGGCGGAGAATACGGCCAGGCACAGGGCGGTGAAGCCACCACCGATCGACGCCCGGGCCCGCGTGCCCATCCCCATGCGAGACATCCTCATCAACCGTTTCATCGCAAACGCTTGCGAGTGAATCGCAAGCAGCTGCCGGGACTCGGAGGAGCCGCGGCGGTCTTCGGGCGGTGCATATCGTCCCGCCACCGCCTTGCCAAGCGATTGCCGCCGGTTCGAACGCCGCACCCCGGATCGTCGCCGGGATGAATTCCCCGTCATGTTATGACAGCTACCTTGCGTCACCAGATACCTTGCGATACGTCTTGAGCATCAAAGGAGGGCTCAAGGTGCCTGAAACCATCGAGATACAGCTGAAGAAGGGGGTGCTGACGCTGTGCGTTCTGGCCCTTCTGAACCGGCACGACGGCTATGCCTATGAAATCGCCTCGACGCTTTCCGATGCGATCGACATGGGCGAGGGGACCATCTACCCGCTGATGCGGCGGATGCAGTCCGACGGACAGGTCGAGACCTATCTGGTCGAATCGCCGTCCGGCCCGTCGCGCAAATACTATCGTCTGACCGATGCCGGCCGCCGGGCGCTCAGCGCCCAGACGACCGAGTGGCGCACCTTCGCCCGCGCAGTCGAATCCATCGTGGACGCTCCGGCCCATCCGGCCCCAGCCCACGCCAACCAGATCGCGGACGTGACCGCCGGGACCGCCGAAAGGGGAGCTGAACAATGACGCGCGCCGAATTCATGGGCCGTTTGAGGCGCGGACTGGTCGGCATGCCGACCGCCGCCGCCGCCGAGATCGCCGCCGACTACGAGATCCATTTCGAGGACGGCGTCGCCGCCGGCCGGTCCGAGGCCGAGGTGGCCACGGCGCTCGGAGACCCCGACCGGCTCGCCCGCGAACTGCGCGCCGAGGCCGGGGCCCAGCGCTGGCACCAGGAAAAGAACCCGTCGGCCGCGGCCGGCGCCATCTTCGCGGTGCTGGGCCTGGGCGCCATCGACATCCTGATCCTGCTGCCCATTCTGATGAGCGTCGTCGGCGTCCTGTTCGGCTTCTTCATGGCCGCCATCGGCCTGTTCATCGGCGGCGGAGCGGTGATGATCGCCGGACCGCTGGCCGGCTTGCCCGGCGGCGTGGCGGCGGCCATCCTGGCCGGACTGGGACTGATGGCGGCGGCGACGGCCGTGGCCGCCCTGACCGCCATCCTGACCATCTGGCTGGTCAACGGTGTCGTCTGGTTCGCCCGCCTGCACTACCGCCTGCTGAAGCCAGCGCTCGAGCCCCAACCGCAATATCGTGCCCAGGAGGCCTAGATGATCCGTACCCTCTTCATCATCGCCGGCGCCGGCGTCGTGCTGGCCACCGGCGCGCTCACCGGGGCCGTGGCCCTGACCGGAAATGACCTGAAGCACAACGACTGGACCTGGAGCGTCACCGAAAGCGGCGGCGGCGGCGGCGGCGACTTCCGCATGGAGCGGGGCCCTGAACAGCCAGACGTCACCCGGAGCCTGGCCTGGACCGGCGGCGACCGGCTGCAGATCGAGGTGCCGGTCGACGTGACCTATGTCCAGGGCGCGGCCGCCGGTGTCGTCGTCACCGGGCCAAGGGGCCTGGCCGACCGTATCCGGTTGATCGACGGCCGCCTGACCATGGAGGCCGCCGAGCGCGACACGCCGGGCGAACATGGCTCCATCCGCTGGACCGGAAGCGGCATCCGGGTCTGGAACGATGAGGAGCGGTTGACGGTCACGGTGACGGCACCCTCGGTGGCGCAGTTCGACCTTGTCGGCTCCGGCGACGTGGATATCCGCGACTATGACCAGCCCGGCCTCGCCCTGACCCTCAGCGGTTCGGGCGACGTCACCGCGCAGGGTTCGGCGCGGGCGGTCACCGTCGATATCTCCGGCTCAGGTGACGCCGACCTGTCGGCGCTGCAGACGGTCGACGCCGATATCGACCTGTCCGGCAACGGCGACGTGCGGGTGGGTCCGTCGGGCCGGGCCATCATCGACATCTCGGGCAATGGCGACGTCGTCCTGACGCGGCGCCCGACCACCGTCAGCCAGACCATCTCCGGCAACGGCAACGTCGAAGAGCGCTGAAGCCCGGTGACGCGGAGGCGGTCTGCCCCTATCTAGCGGGCATGACCGTTTCCGTTTCGCCGCCCGCCATCCTCGACAGCGCCGACGTCGGCACCGACGAGGCCCTCTCCATCCTGCAGGTGGCCCTCGACGGCGCCGACGACGGGGAGCTGTTTCTCGAGCGGTCGGAGCTGGAATCGCTGGTCTTCGACGACGGCCGGCTGAAGTCCGCCGCCTATGACGCCAGCGAGGGCTTCGGCCTGCGGGTCGTGGCGGGCGAGACCGCCGGCTATGCCCACGCCAACGAGATCAGCGGCCCCGCCATTCGCCGCGCGGCCGACAGCGCGGCCCTCGCCAAATCCGGGCACGCCGGGGTCAATGCCGAGGCCCCGCGTGCCACCAACCAGCAGCTTTACGACGCGGTCGACCCCCTCGCCTCGCCGGCCTTCTCGGACAAGATCGCCCTGCTGACCGAGATCGACGCCTGGGCCCGGGCCCGCGACCCCCGCGTGGTCCAGGTCTCCGCCAGCCTGGTCGGCGAGCGGCGCCAGATCGAGATCCTGCGCGGCGATGGCCGGCATGTCAGCGACATCCGCCCGCTGGTGCGGCTGAACGTCTCCGTCACCGTCGAGAAGGACGGGCGGCGCGAGAGCGCCTCATCCGGCGCGGGTGGCCGGGCCGGGTTCGAGACCTGGATCGCGCCCGACCGCTGGCAGTGGCAGGTCGACGAGGCCCTGCGTCAGGCGCTGGTCAATCTGGAGGCCGTGGACTGCCCGGCCGGAGAGATGGACGTGGTTCTGGGTGCCGGCTGGCCCGGCGTGCTGCTGCACGAGGCCATCGGCCACGGGTTCGAGGGCGATTTCCACCGCAAGGGGTCGTCGGTCTTCTCCGGCATGATGGGCCAGCGCGTCGCCGCGCCGGGCGTGACCGTGGTCGATGACGGCTCCATCGCCGGTCGCCGCGGCTCGCTGAGCATCGACGACGAGGGCACCCCGACGTCACGCACCGTGCTGATCGAGGACGGGATCATGGTCGGGCTGATGCACGACCGGCTCTCGGCGCGACAACTGGGCGCGCGCGCCACCGGCAACGGGCGGCGCCAGTCGTTCGCCCACATGCCGATGCCGCGCATGACCAACACCTTCATGGAGGGCGGCACGGACAAACAAGCCGACATGATCGCCTCGACCAAGCGCGGTCTCTATGCAGCCAATTTCGGCGGCGGGCAGGTCGACATCACCAACGGCAAATTCGTCTT
>Ga0105047_10019701_pt1 | contig 10396 bp, 10 predicted proteins | sample MAT04_FD_78384 | JGI IMG/M metagenome (GOLD analysis project Ga0105047, IMG submission 78384) | Freshwater microbial communities from Lake Fryxell liftoff mats and glacier meltwater in Antarctica - MAT-04 (megahit assembly) | ecosystem: Environmental > Aquatic > Freshwater > Ice > Liftoff... | reverse complement strand
CAGCTCTTGGTATAGGATTGAAAAATGAGAAAAACGGTCTGATACCTTCTCCGGAATGGAAACAGAAGCGATTTGGCAAACGCTGGTTCCCTGGTGATACGATTACAGCATCCATTGGGCAGGGCTATGTGCTGATGACTCCGATTCAGCTCGCCTCCATGACTGCAACAATTGCCAGTGACGGAAAAATATATCGTCCAACCCTGGTCAAGCGTATTGTTGATCCAGATGGCAAGCCGATCAAGGAGTACACTACTGAATTGTTGGGTACAACTGGCATTTCCGCTGAAAATTTCAAGCTGGTTAAGCAAGGTCTTTTATCCTGCGTCAACGACCCTGGTGGCACCGGTGGCATGGCCCGCCTTGCTGATGTAAAGGTAGCAGGTAAGACAGGCAGTTCCCAGGTTATAAGAATGCGCGACGGGAAGAACAGCTCCCAGTATAAATTTCGTGACCACGCTCTGTTTATCGCCTTTGCGCCTTATGATAAACCGGAAATTGCAGTTGCTGTTGTTGTGGAACATGGAGAGCATGGTGGCTCGGCGGCTGCTCCGATTGCTGGCAGGATGCTGCGAGCTTATTTCGACGGGAAAAAACCGGTTCGCAAGCCTGTTGAGAGAACAAGTGATGAAAATGAAGAAAAAATTGAAAATAATAAAGCTGTTGTGAGAGAGAAAAAAGATCCTCAGCCTGAAAAGCCAAAAGCTAATAATGGTGCCGATAATGATTGATCGCCGTTTGTTTACCAATATCGACTGGACGCTGTTTGGTCTTGTAATTGCCGTCTGTCTGGTCGGCATACTGAATATCTATAGCGCCACCACGCCCTATAAGGTGGTTGGTTTGCCATACTACATTAAACAGCTGTACTGGATGTCATTCGGGATGTGCATTGCATTTGCTGTCGGCAGCATTGATTATCATCTGCTGGAGGATTTCTCCTACTGGTTTTATCTGTTTATTGTGCTACTGCTGGTGGCTGTTTTTGTTGTAGGTAAAAGCTCCATGGGTGCCAAACGATGGCTGTACCTAGGTTTTTTTAATATTCAGCCATCAGAGTTGATGAAAATTGCCATTATCTGCACAATGGCCAGATTTTTTAATAATTTTCATTCGGTTGGCGGTATGTCAGTCAAAGACCTGTTAATCCCGCTTGGGATTCTGGCTGTTCCGGCAGCATTAATCATGAAACAGCCGGATCTGGGTACGGCAATGCTGGTGATTCTGATCGCTTTTTCCATGATCGTTTACGTTGGGTTGCGCTGGACCACAATAGTCTCTTTTGTTCTGGTGACCATACCGGTGCTCTGGGCGTCCTGGGCCTATTTGCTACGACCATATCAAAAAAATCGGGTACTGGATTTTCTGGACCCTGACCGATCCAGGCTTGGAAGCGGTTACCATATTATCCAGAGTAAAATTGCAGTCGGTTCAGGTGGTATTGTGGGGAAAGGTTATATCAGCGGTACTCAGTCCCAATTAAGGTTTCTGCCAGAACAGCATACTGACTTTGCCTTTTCAGTATTTGCCGAAGAGTGGGGTTTTGTTGGCTGCCTTGTTCTGATATTTATTTATCTAGGGCTGGTACTTTGGGGGCTTAACATCGCCAGACGCTGCAACGACCGTTTTGGAGGATTGCTTGCCATGGGAGTAACTGCCATGCTCTTCTGGCACATTGTCATCAACATCGGCATGGTTATTGGCTTGTTTCCAGTAGTTGGAGTGCCGTTGCCGTTTTTCTCCTATGGAGGTACATCTATGATTACTTCCATGGTCGGGATTGGGCTGCTGCAGAGTATCAGTATACGTAAATTTATGTTTTAAATCAGTCAAGAGGCAGACCTGTTTGAAAAATGGGGGACTATCAAAATGACAGATTCAACAGAACGTAACGATCTAGCCGGATACGCCTGTACCAGTGCCCAGTCACTCGGCAGAAAACATGCCGAGGAGTTTCGCGATAATAGACCTGCCTTTGAACGCGACCGTGACCGCATCATACATTGCGCTGCCTTCAGAAGACTTGAGTACAAGACGCAGGTATTTGTCAATCACGAGGGCGACTACTACCGCACACGCCTGACACACTCGCTGGAAGTTGCCCAGATCGGTCGTGCCATTGCCCGCAAACTTCATCTGAATGAGGAGCTGACCGAGGCGATGGCATTAGCCCATGATCTGGGGCATACACCGTTTGGCCATACCGGCGAAGAGGTGCTGGATCGGTTGATGTCTGATTATGGTGGTTTTGAGCATAATCTTCAGTCTTTCCGGGTTGTGGATGAGCTTGAGGAACGCTATCCCGGTTTTAATGGACTCAATCTGACCTGGGAACTGCGCGAAGGTATCATCAAACATGCCAGTCCCTATGATGCCCCACAGTCAACAATGGCAGGCTTTATGCCTGGTGTGGTTCCATCGATTGAAGCGCAGCTGATAAACTATGCCGATGAAATCGCCTATAATAATCATGATATTGATGATGGTCTGAAGTCTGGCTATATCACACTGGAGATGCTGAATAACATCTCTATCTGGCAGCAGGTTAGCTCTGCTGTTAGACAAAAATATCCGTCAATAGATGATAAACGTATGGTTTTTCAGACAATCAGTGCTTTGATCGGATTGCAGATAACAGATGTGTGCAATACAATTGCATGTAACCTTGAAAAATTCGGGATTAAAACAATTGAGGACTTGCGGCTGGTCAACAGGGCAGTGGTTCATTTCAGTGATGAAATTACAATTCAGAATATGGAGCTGAAACGATTTCTGTTTGAAAATCTGTATCGCCATTATCGAGTTGATAAAATGCGGGTCAAGTCTGAAATATTTATCACCAAGCTTTTTGAAACTTATCTGACTTATCCAACACTGCTGCCGCCAAAATACCAGGCACGTTTTGAACATTGCGGCTTGCACAGGGTTATCTGCGACTACATAGCAGGTATGACTGACCGGTTTGCTCTCGATGAATATAAGCGACTGTTTGAACCGTATGAAAGGCTTTAGCAGTCCTTAGTCTATCCACCTTTATATTAACAAAAATCCAAATATAAGTGGTATTTATGAAAATTATTGATTCAATCATTCCAGGCAAACAATTTATTTCCCTGGAATTTTTTCCGCCCAAAGAGCGTCAGGATTGGCCGTCTTTTTTTCAGACAGTTGAGCAGCTGAAACAACTGAATCCGTTATTCGCTTCCGTAACATACGGAGCTGGTGGTAGTACACACAGTTCAACTCTTGAAATAGTTACACGGCTGCAGCGAGATTATGGTTTGGAGGCCATGGCTCACCTGACTTGCATTGGTGCAGATGAGACAGAAGTTCTCAAATTCATGCATGAGCTGGACAAGGTCGGGGTAAGCAATGTTCTTGCTCTGCGTGGTGATCCGCCTCAGGATATTGACGCAGGCAGTGTTACTGGCAGTTCCCTCAAGCATGCCACCGATCTGGTGGCTTTCCTTCGTGGGCATCACCCTGAATTAGGTCTTGCTGTTGCTGGTTATCCTGAAACGCATCCAGAGGCTGTTGATGCCAAAAGTGATCTGGGTTTTTTTAAGGCCAAATTTGAAAATGGCGGGGATTTTGCGATTACTCAGCTGTTTTTTGATAATCAGCATTACTTTGATTTCGTAAGTCGCGCCCGTGAAGTCGGAGTGACAAAACCGATTATACCTGGAATCCTGCCGGTGGTGAATTTGAAGGTGATTAAGCGAATTATGTCTCTTTGTGGTGCATCACTACCTGTAGAATATCAGGCACAACTGGAAGATGCCGATAGACGAGGTGGTGCGGCCGAAGTTCAGAAACTGGGCGTCGAATATGCGCGTAAACAGGCCGAAGGATTGTTGGCTGGCGGTGCACCTGGAGTACATCTTTATACTCTGAACAGAGTTGATGCCGTGTCGCAAATTGCTGAAGGACTTCTTTAGTAAAAAACTAAATGGAATAAAGGCAGTTATGAATAAGCCCAAAAAAACAGAAGAACAGTATGATTTTTTCGCCTTTTTATCCCGTATGCGTTACATCAGCCGTTGGGGATTGATGCGCAATACGGTGCCGGAAAATATTCAGGAGCATAGTCTTGATGTCGCCGTTATAGCGCATGCTCTGGCAATGATCCGCAATACCTATTTTGACGGTAAACTGGATGCTAATCGGGCCGCTCTTTACGGGATTTTTCATGATGCCAGTGAAATTTTTACCGGTGATATGCCTACGCCGGTCAAGCATTTTAATCCCAATTTTAAACGATCATTTCATCAGCTAGAAGACAGGGCCAGACGAAAACTACTGGCAATGCTTCCGCCTGAACTTGCACAAAGCTATGAACCACTTTTTTTCTTTGATGATCAGGAAGAATATGTGCAGCTGGTAAAGGCTGCCGACAGGATTGCCGCGCTGACCAAGTGTATTGAAGAAATCAAGTCCGGTAATCTGGAGTTTCGCCGGGCCGGAACTGAACATGAAGAGCAGCTTGCCAAAAGTACTTTGCCGGAAGTCCGATATTTTATGGAGAAGTTTCTGCCCGGATACAGGCTGTCACTGGATGAACTGAATCTCGGATAATGAACTACAGATTGAGGATGGCGGCAGAATTGATGCCAGGCTCAGTGGTGTACTTGGTGCATTGAATCAGGCCGAGCGTCGGCTTGATAACGATGCCTTTCTGGCTGAATCCATATCCCGGGCCAAGAATGTACTGCTTCCCATGTATTTCATTCCAGGACAACAACCGGATACGCGGACAGATATAGCTGATCTACTGAAAAAAACTCACTAAATGCTCCGGATTTCATTTCATTCCAGTCTGCTTCTGAACAATCATTACCAATCAAGCCTTTTTTACAGGGTGCTTCAGTATTTGGTCATCTCAATCTGTTTGCTGATGAAGATGGAACACTGCGGCGAGACTGAAAAACAGAATGAACTGGTTGAAAGTGACAGTATAGGTTGACAATAACAAAGTAGGAATAGCTCATGTGGGAGACAGTCGGGTTTATCTTTTGCGTGAAGGTAGATTGGGACTGATTACTACTGATCACTCTCTGGTGGCGGAGCAGTTGAGGCAAGGTCTGATTTCCAGCGAAGAAGCAAATACTTCTAAGCAAAAAATATTATAACCAGGGCGTTAGGTCATGAAGCGTCAGTTGAAGTTGATTTGGTTGACCTAGAACTATTAAATGGGGATCGGCTGTTGATCTGCTCAGATGGGCTGACCGGGATGGTCACTGATCAGGAAATAGCTGCTCTGATCCAGTCTCGTCCTGAGCCGCAGCTTGCCTGCCGTGATTTGGTTGAACAGTCAAATGCACGCGGAGGTCTGGATAATATCACGGCTTTACTACTTTATTTTGAAGAAAAAAAAGGGATTTTTGCAAGATTGAAAAAAATGCTCAAATAAAATGTTAGACCGGGATGGAGAGTTTTTCGACAGACATTGTTGTTTCTCCGAGCATAATGACATCGCCCTGAATTATTGCCTGTTGTTTGATCCTGCTGCCATTGACAAAGGTACCGTTTGTACTGTTCATGTCCATTAATAGCAGGCTGCCGTTTACAATTTGAAGTACCGCATGTCTTTTGGAAACCAGTGGATCATTTACTACGATGTCAGTGTCTTTCCTGCCCAATACACATGGAACTGGTCCAGTCAGGATCTCACCTTTCTGTGGTCCGTAAAGGACTTTCAATACCAGGTTCTCACCATGTATTTCCTGCTTGTTTTCTCCGTGCATCAATCTGAACATCTCAAGCTGGCTTAGAACCGCCGCATCACTGTCTTCAGTGGTTGTAGTTACTCTGAAGATGCTTGCGTTAATCTTTTCACCGGATTGCAATGCATAAGCAAGCATTTGAGATTCAGTGGAAGAGTCTGCAGCGATCTGAAAATTTGTGTCAGAGTAATATGCTGCGCCAGATGTGTTGTTTTTGAAAAAGAAAAAATTGAGATGTTGCTGTTTTTGAAGAACAATCAGGGCGTCAGAACCTTCCCGTTGTATCTGGTTGATTGTAGTTTCCAGATTCAGTAGTTTAGCCGGAGCTTTAACTGTTACAGGGTTTTGGAAAAATACCAGAAGCGACTTTAACAGTACTGGATCTGTTGCATGAATTGATAATAGAGCCTTGGAATTTTCCAGTGAGCCTAGTGTGCTGAAATAGTCTCTTAAAGAAAAATTTGCTGGAGTATTATTTGTCGTCTTTGCGGCAGCGTAAGGGCGGCTGTTATAAAATAATAACAGATAAAGATTTCCACCGGAAACAACTTTGATAAATCCGGTGAAATCGTGACCCGGGGCACACAATTCTTCAAGAATGTGCTCAATTGGCTCAAGGGTAAAAGCCTGTGGGGACATTATTATTTTACCGGATGGTATGTTGATAATTGGCATAGGGTAACTATAGAAATTTTTTTGTCTATGTCAAGGGAATTACTGTCTGAAGTGCTTGTTTGGCAAGTCTCAAAACCCCATAATTATAAGATAATTATCAGTGAAGTGAATTAATCAATCCGGAGGTTATGAATAATTTCTTCCGTAATATCATTTGTAACCATTCTGATTGATTCTTCACCGTTATGCAGGACGGATATCCGACAGGAAACACCTGCTTTGGCCTTAGTATAGCGCAACAGAATCCGTAGGGAAATGCTCAGATATTCTTCATCCTGTTTTCCCGTCAGAATGCCGACTGGGCCGTTTCCGTCAAGCCAGTGAAACAAAGTTTCATCATTCTGCACAGCCTTTTCAAGCTTGAGATTGTCATTCTCGTCCCTGCCGATGATAGTTTTTGTACGGTCTCCCAGCCGGAAATGACGACCGATTTTAAGAAGTTTGAAATCACGCAGGTCCAGTTGGTCAGAATGTGTAAAGATGTCTCTGACTTTGGGAACAAATGATAACTCTGTCAAATGGCATCCGCCCGCCGGTGTTGGATAGTCTTTTACTCCGGTCTGTTCTGCCAGACGAAACTGCTCCTGGCGTGAACGTCCCTTGATGGCAAGCAGCCTGCTTCTGTCAACCCAGCCCTCAAGTTCCGGTTTGGTCGGTTCGAAATGCTGGGCTGAGAGAGGCCTCAATATCAGACCGCTAAAGCCGCTTTCCCGTTCTATCAAGATCATTCGATCGAATTTCTGGCTCATGGGACGTTGACCGAGTACCTCGCCGGTTACCAGGAAGTCGGCTCCGATTTCCTGCATAAATTCTCCGGCCTTTTTAATAAAGTAAATATGGCAGTCAACACAGGGGTTGATCGCTTTGCCGTAACCATGCAGAGGGTTTCTTACCATTTCCATGTATTCAAGACCGAGATAAACAATGTGTAATTGAATGCCAAGACGGTCGGCACTTTTACTGGCTTCACTCTGGTTAATCTGGCTGGTATTTTCGTGAAAACCAAAAGGCATTACGAAATTGATTCCGATAACTTCTATACCCATATCAAGCATCATTTTGGTTGACAGAGTGGAATCGAGACCACCTGAAAGAAGGGCTACGGCTTTACGTTTCATGAATTGGTTCCTGACATACTGTGATTTTTATGATTTATTGGCGAATTTTCTGAAAAAAATGATTGTTGATTTGGCTGGTCAATAAAACTTAAATTAAAACTAGCACAATCCTGATGAATATGTAAAGGTAAGCGGGTTAACGTTGCGGTAAATCGCTAAAAAAAGCTTGCTTTTGGCGAATCAGCGTGGTATTTAACATAAAATTTTTTGTTACTTACAAAAAGTGAGCTCGCAAGGCTCACTTTTTTATTTCTAAAGAGGTTTTTTAGGATATGTCGCTTACCAAAGATGAAATTTGTGATCGTATTAACGCAATTCTTCAGCCGATCTTGAAGTCACTTCAGCTTGAGCTGGTTGAGATCGAGTATAAGAGAACCGGCAAAGAGGCTGTTCTGCGTCTCTTTATAGACAAAGACGGTGGTGTGATGCTTGACGATTGCGCTGAAGTCAGTCGGGAGTTGTCTCTTGTGTTGGACGTTGAGGATATAATTCCTTGTGAGTACAACCTTGAGGTCTCGTCACCAGGGTTGGACCGACCGCTGAAGACAATTGCTGATTATAATCGTTTTAAGGGCAGGCTGATCAAGGTGAAAACTTATGAACCTTATTCTGATGATGCTGGCAATAAACGTAAAACATTTTTAGGAACGCTGGAAGGTCTCAGGGATAGTGTTGTTGTTATGGCCCTAAAAGAGGGGCAGACTGCTTCCATACCGCTGGAACGGGTTGCCAAGGCAAACCTGGAATTCGAAATTTGATCTGATTATATATACGTCAGTAAGGAGAACCAACCGTGGAAACGAACATCAGTCTCAAGCATGCTATTGAGCAGATCGTCAAGGAGAAGGGGATTGATCGGCAGGTAGTCCTCGAGGCCATGGAGCAGGCAGTGTTGACAGCTGCCAATAAAAAATATCGCAATTCACGTGATCTGGAGGCTCGTTATAATCCGGAGTCCGGTGAGGTTGAGCTGTTTGAGTTTGTGACTGTAGTGGAAGAGGTGGAAGACTCCTACAAGGAGATCGACCTGGAAGAAGCCCGCGAGATCGATCCGGATGTTGAAGTCGGTGACTCTCTTGGTGAAAAACTTGATGCAAGCGGGTTTACCCGTATTGCCGCTCAGACCGCCAAGCAGGTTATTATCCAGAAAGTGCGTGAAGCCGAGCGTGATACCATCTTTAATGAATACAGTGACCGTCAGTGGGAAATTATCACCGGTATGGTTCGTCGTTTTGAAAAAGGTGATCTGCTCATAGATCTCGGACGTGCCGAAGCGATTCTGCCATCCAAAGAACAGATGCCACGTGAAGTTTACCGTCCGGGTGACCGTATTCGCGCAATCATTACCGATATTCGCATGACAACTAAAGGTCCTCAGATCATATTGTCCCGCATTCATCCAAGTATGCTGGCCAAGCTGTTTGAAGCTGAAGTGCCGGAAGTTGCCGAAGGTATTGTTGAGATTAATGCAATTGTACGTGATCCGGGCAGTCGTGCCAAACTGGCAGTTTCTTCCAACGATCCTGATGTTGATCCGGTTGGTGCCTGTGTCGGTATGCGTGGTTCGCGTGTACAGAATGTCGTTTCTGAGCTGCGTGGCGAGAAAATCGATATTATTCCATGGTCAGAAGATATTGCGCGCTTTGCCTGTAACGCCCTTTCACCTGCTCAGGTTTCAAAGGTTTTTGTGGATGAGGAAAATCGTTCGTTGGAAGTTGTTGTTGCTGACGATCAACTTTCACTGGCGATTGGTAAGCGTGGTCAGAATGTAAGTCTTGCTGCCCGTTTAACCGGTTGTCGCATTGATATCAAGAGCGAAGCCAAGGCTGCTGAAGAAGAACTTCAGGCATTTGCCTCTTTTGATGGTAAAGAGGCTGAGGACAAGTCTGCAGAATCACTGGATTCGGATGAAGTAGTAAATGAGACGGCAGCTCCTTCTGTTGATACGGTTTCAGAAGAGAAAGCGGAGTAGATATCGGGCATGCCCCGCAATAATACTAAAGATAAACCGCAACGCAGTTGTCTCTGTTGCAAAGAGCCGCGCGACAAGGATAAACTTCTTAGGTTTGTGCTTTCACCGCAGGGTGAAGTCCTGCCCGATCTGGATGCACGACTGCCTGGCAGAGGTGCTTATACTTGTGTTAATTCGGAATGTCTGGCAAAAGCTATCAAACAGCGAGGTTTCAATCGAGCTTTCAAAACAGAGGTTTCTGTTCAGCCAGCTGATGATATGGTAGCAATGGTCGCCGGTCTTATGAGAGAGCGCGTTTTAGGCTACATCGGTTTGGCAAATAAGGCCGGAAAAGTTGTTTCCGGTGGAACTATGGTTAGCGAAGCTATCAGAGGCAAGATTAAACCAGGTTTAATACTTGTGTCTACTGATGTTTCAGAAGCAATTGGTCAGAAGATTGTCGTGTTAGCCGAAGTCAACAGGATACGTTGCGTACGTATTATGTCCAAAGATGATTTCGGCGCAATACTTGGTAAGGCACCGCGCAGTGCGGTTGCTGTAAGGCATGGCGGTTTTGTTGAGCGCCTTGTGTGGGAAATCGAACGATACAGAAACTTCCTGGTGGAGGTGAGGGGCCTATGAATAAAATTAGTGTGAGTAGTCTGGCAGAAACGCTGGGGCTGGAAAGCCGGGAAGTTTTACAGCGGCTCAAGGAAATCGGAGTAGATGCCAAAACGCCGACATCCAAGGTTGATGAGAGTGTTGCCAAGAAACTGATGGCAGCTCAACCCAAAGAAGGCGGCACCGAAGAGGTCAGAGTCACAACCAATATTATCCGTAGACGTGCCAAGATCGTTACTGCTGGTGACGAGCCTGAGCCCGCACCGATTGAAGTCAAAGAGCAAAAGGTTGCTCCGATCGTTGCTCCT
>Ga0105047_10019700_pt1 | contig 10397 bp, 7 predicted proteins | sample MAT04_FD_78384 | JGI IMG/M metagenome (GOLD analysis project Ga0105047, IMG submission 78384) | Freshwater microbial communities from Lake Fryxell liftoff mats and glacier meltwater in Antarctica - MAT-04 (megahit assembly) | ecosystem: Environmental > Aquatic > Freshwater > Ice > Liftoff... | reverse complement strand
GAAACGGGCGATTGTTGATTTGGCGAACCGGCACCGGCCGGCGCCGTCGAAAGCGTTACCGCTTGGTCACGCCGCGGCGGATGTACCGGATCGCCTCGGCCATGCTGTAGAAATGCCGGCCGGAGGTCATCGTCGAAACTTCGTGCTCGTTCAGCGAGGCGGCGAAGAGGTAGAGACACGTCGGCACCTCGGGTCGGGCCACATCGCGCTCAATCAATTCGAAGTAAAAGGCCCCGAATTGCACGTCGAAGCAGATCGTCACGTTCGACCCTTGGCGCACGGGGCGGACCAACTCGTCGAGCCGCGGGAGATCGCGGAACAGCGCCTCGGCTTCCTTCCGCCAGATTTCCTTCTGGTCTTCGACCGCCTTACGCGGCTCGTTGTCGATCCGGTCATTGGGGACATCCGGCAAACGGTAAAGGCCTTTGCGGATGTCCCGTTCGGATGCCCCTTCGGCGACGATAGTCGTGACGCCATTGCGCACTTCGGCAAGGAACGCGAAGTCGATCCCGCCCTTCCAGTGCGTGAAGTGTCGCAGGGCCCGCCGGTACTCGGCGACGTGGTTATTCGGGTTCGCGGAAAACGTGCGCGGATCGCGCGGCAAGTTCCACCACGTCCACAAAAAGAGCATCAAGATCGCGAGGGCGAAACACGTGAACGACACGGCCCCGACGACTTCGGACTTAGCTTTTTCCTCGTTGACGAGCTGCATCAACAATTCGGCGTGCGTCGATTGATAGCGCCAGACGGCGCGGAGAAGCAACGAGTAGGCGGCGCCGAGGAGGCCGACTGCCAGTAATGGCAAGAAACGCCGGCCCGGGTTGATCCATTCCACGAGCGGCCGGCCGCTGCCGAAGGAGACGAGATAGCTGAACAGCAGGTAAACCAGAGCCGCATAACCGGAGGCTTGCAGGAGCTCTTGCACGGCCGACACTCCCGATGGGGGATCGTTATCCTACGGGGTGTGATTCGCCGGCGCCGGGGTTCGGTTTGGGGTAGGCTCGGAAATACACTGCAATTCACTTTGCCAAGTCGAAGCAGGCGATTTCCTTGTCGTTGCGGACGTACATCCGCTTGTTGGCGAACGCCGGGGCGCACCAGACGACTTTGCGGCCGAAGGCGGTATTCGTCGCCGCGACGATCCCCTTGGCCCGGTCGATCTCCTCGTACTTCTCTTTGGTCAACTTGCACAACACGAGGTCACCGCGCTCGGTGAAGCTGATGAAACGGTCGCCGTTCTTGACGAGGAAGGCCGTCTCGGATCCCTTGGCCGCGCCGACGAGTTCGGTGCTCTCCCAGAGCCGTTTGCCGCTTGGGAGTTCGACGGCGTACATCGTGCCGTTGCCGTCGAAGCCGTACATCGTGTCGCCTTGCAGGAAGGGTTGCACATTCACCGAGGAGAGGCCGGACTTCGGTTTGTCTTTCCATTCCGTCTTCGCGGTCGGTTTCGCCGGGTCGAGTTTCAGCAAGATGTTCCGTGCCGAATAGCCCCCGAAATACAGATACTCCTTGTACTGGATCGCCGTCATGATCACCGAGCCGCTGGTCGCCTCGTATTTTTCGCTCCAGTAACGCTCCCCGGTTTCGGGGTTGAGGGATCGTATCGCGCTCGGCCCGACCACGATGAGCTGGCGCTTCCCGCCGGCTTCGATGATCGTCGGCGGACTGTAGCCCTGTTCTTGCTGCGTTTCCGCCTTCCAGATTTCTTTGCCGGTGGTTTTATCGAGCGCAATCACGTGGCTCCCCTCGCCGCCGGCCAGCGTGATGAGCTTCTTGCCGTCGATCAGCGGGTGGGCCGCGTAGCCCCAGAGTGCCGACTTGGTTTTGTAAACCTCTTTGAGTTCCTTCTCCCAGATGACTTTGGCTTGGTCGCCTTTGGCATCGAAGGCGATGAGCTTCCCTTCGGCGCCGAGTGTGTAAACGAGGTCGCCGTCGACGGTCGGCGTGGAGCGCGGCCCGGACGGGTAACTGATGGCGTACTTCACCGGGTATTCGTGCTTCCAGATTTCCTTGCCGGTCTTGGCGTCGAGACAGAAGACGCGCTCGGTGCCGGTGGTCTCCTTGCGCTCGAAGTTCCCCTCATCGGTCTCGCCGGTTTTCTTGACGTAGTCCGTCACGAACAATCGATCGCCGACGACGGCGGGGCCGGAATATCCCCCGGCGAGCGGTGCGCTCCAAAGTTTCTTCGGCCCGCCTTCGGGGAACTTCTCGACGATCCCCTCTTCACGCCAAACGTTGTCGCGCTTCGGCCCCATCCACTGCGGCCAGTCATCCGCCCGGGCGCCAGTCGTTAAGGCGAGCGCCGCGAACAAGGCCAGTTGATATTTCATCGTGCCGACTCCGGAGAAGAAGTGGAGAACCCGGATTCATCTTACGGAAGGATCAATCCGCGGAACGAGAGTGAATCAACCCTTGCGGCGCACTTTCTTTTCCGTCGTGCAGACGTCGACGATCTTCCCGCCTTCTTCGAGCGCCATGTGGAAGCGTTTGTCGCCTTCGAGTCGATGCACCGTGATGTGGTAGGACGTACTGGCGTGGGCGATGTACGACCGCTCCTCGGCTTTGCCCGCATTGCGGAGTTTGCCCCATGAGCCGTCGCCGAGGTACACGATTCCGTTCTTGTCTTTCAATCCGCCTTTCAACGCGTGAGTCCGCTTGAAAGTGTGGTCGTGGTGTTCGAGCACCAGATCGACGTTGTGTTTCTCGAACAGCGGCACCCAATATTTACGCTGCTCCTCGCCGGTGCCGCCGGCACCCACCTTGCCGAGGACGCCGAGCGCCACATCCGCTGCCCGGAAACTCGGATAGCAGGGGACGTGGTTGACGACGATCAGGTGATCGCGATCCGTGCGTGCGGCCAAGGTTTTGTCGAGCCAATCGGTTTGGTCGCCGCCGATTTTGGAGACGTGCCCGGTGTCCATGAGCACCAAGCTCAGGTAATCGCCGAAGTCGAGAACGCCGAAGCTGGTGTCTTGGAATAAGCCGTCGAAGTGGGCGAAGAAGAACGGCGCGTCGGCGCGGGGCCGGTTGTAGCCGCCTTTTACCTCGTGGTTGCCGATGCACACGACCATCGGGATCAACCGGCCCTTCGAATCGACCATGTACTTGCTGTAGTCGCGCAACCAAGCGAGATAGGTCTTGGAACTCGTGCCGTTGTCGTAAGCCAAATCGCCACCGACGACGGCGAAGTACGGATCCTGCTTGGCGGCTTGCTTGTTGTTCTCGATCACGTGCGGATTGACCCCGGCGTCGCCGCCCGAGATGAACGTGAAGTCGTTCGTCGCCTTCGCCGGCATCGTCCGGAATTTGTACGTCGGCGAGTTCTTGCCAATTTTGAACCGGTACTCGGTGCCGGGGGTCAACCCGGTGAGTTCGGCGCGGTAATTGGTAAGGTCCGTCAGCGGGAACGCGGTCGTCACGGGCTTCACCGCGACCCACGGCGTCGTGTCGAAGAACGCCGCCGATGCGGGGCGGCAGTATACGGTCGAATCTTGCGTGGCGTACGGCTCCGCGACCCATTGCGCGGTCATCGTCGTCGTCGGGTCGCTCCGCCAAGTCAAAAAGAGCGTGTCTGGCGCGAACGTCTCGGCGGCCGTCGGCAGCTCTTGCCGCAGCAGCACCGCGGGCGAAGCCAACAGGGCCGCGATTCCGCCCGCGCCGGATCCGATGAATTGCCGACGATCGAAAGGGAACATGTGAAGAGTGCCTCGCGGAGTACTGGAATCTTATCGTCCCGCGCAGCTGAACGGAATCGGTATTCCGGCGGAGTTTGCGAACAAGGGGAAAGATTCATGTTCCGCCACTCCGGGGTTCGACAAAGAGTGAGGTCGGCAGAAGTCCCCCCGCTTCGCCAAGGTGCGCGATGGTTCCGATTCGATCTTGGTGGCTCGGTTCGGCCCTCGCCGTAGCTTCGGGCCTTTCCGCGGTGGCCGTCGAACCGAAGCCGCTCCTAGCACCGGCGGTAGCCGTGGCGCCGGCCAAACCAAAGGCCGTGCTCGATTTGGTCGAGGAAAAATACCGCGACGCCGTCGCAGGAATCCTCCAAGCGCCGACCATCACTGTCAAAGCTTCCGACCTCGAATTCGTCGCGCATCCGAACGTCTACGATTGGCTCCTCGCGCACCCCGACCGCACCACGCTGGCGTGGAAACGGTTGAAAGTGCCGTCCGTGGACATCACCGACCTCGGTCGCGGGCAGTTTTTCTGGAGCGACGAAAGCGGTAGCGAGCTGACTTGGCAGACCGTCGGCAAATTCGAGAACGGCGTGATCTGGTACGCCACCGGCAAAGTGAAGCCGAGCGTGTTGCTACCGTCGGTGCCCGTCAAAGCCGTCGCGGTGTTGCATGCGCCGCGCGGCCCGCAAGACAAGGTCACGGGCGATGCGACTTTCAAACCGAAGGTGCAAGTTTACCTGCTCGCCGAGAGCCGCGTCGGCGCCGGATTGGTCAAGATGATGGGCCCCAGCGGCCCGAAGATGGCCGAAGAGGGTGCCGAGCAATTCCTTTTCTTCTTCTCGGGCATCGCCGGGTATATTCAGCGCAAGCCCGAGCAGCTCGAAGTATTGCTTGCCCCGACAAAGAAGTGAGACTGTCTCACGCCAGAATCTCTTTCACCACCCGCCCATGGACATCGGTCAGCCGGAAGTCGCGGCCGCTGTAGCGGTAGGTCAGTTTCTCGTGGTCGATGCCCATGAGATGCAGGATCGTCGCGTGCAGATCGTGCACGTGGACTTTGTTTTCCACGGCCGCGAAACCGAACTCGTCCGTAGCTCCGTAGGTCGTGCCGCCCTTCACGCCGCCACCGGCGAGCCAGACGCTGAAACCGTGATTATTGTGATCGCGGCCATTGGCCCCTTCGCTCGTCGGCGTCCGGCCAAACTCGCCGCCCCAGAGCACGAGCGTGTCTTCGAGCAGGCCCTTCTCTTTCAAATCCTTCAACAGCGCCGCGATGGCCTGATCGCTATCTTTCGCCTTGGCGCGGTGCCCTTTTTCGAGGTCGCCGTGGTCGTCCCACGGTTGGCCACCGCCGTAGTAAACCTGCACCGTGCGGACGCCGCGTTCGACGAGCCGCCGGGCCGTCAGGCAGGCGTCGGCGAAGTAGCCTTTGCCGTAGGCGTCGCGGGTCGTCTGCTTTTCTTTGGTCACGTCGAAGGCGTCCTGCGCTTCGGTCTGCATGCGGTAGGCCATCTCGAGCGATTGGATGCGGGCGTCGAGTTGATCGTCGCCATCGCGGCTGTCGCGGTGCATCTTGTTCAGTTCGTTGAGCAGGTCGAGTTGCGTCCGCTGCGATTCGGCCCCGAGGTTTTTGTTCTGGATGTGGTCGATGATGCGCTTCGGGTCGAGGTTGGCGATGTGGCAACCTTGGTAGACGCCGGGCAGGAAGCTGTTGCCCCAGAGTTGCGGGCCGACGACCGGTTTGCCGGGGCACAGCACCACGAAGCCGGGGAGGTTTTGGTTGACGCTGCCGAGGCCGTAGCCGAGCCACGATCCGAAGCTCGGGCGAATCGGTTGCGTGTTCCCCGAGGTCATCATCAGCAGCGACGGTTCGTGGTTGGGCACGTTCGTGTGCATACCGCGGATGACGCAGATGTCGTCGATGCATTCGCCGACCTTCGGGAAGATCTCGGAGACTTCGATCCCAGATTGGCCGTACTTCTTGAACTTGTACGGCGAGGCGAACAGCGTGCCGGTCTTGCGCTCGGTTTTGAGGTCCGCCCCGGCGGGCTTCTTGCCGTTCTGCTTCGTGAGTTCGGGCTTGGGATCGAAAGTGTCGACTTGGCTCGGCCCGCCATTCATGAAGAGGTGGATGACGCGCTTCGCCTTCGCGGGGAAGTGCGGAGCCTTCACCGCCAGCGGCGATCCGGACACCGCGGCCGGTGTGGCCTGCGCTTCTTGCGCGAGAACCCCGGCGAGGCCGAGGAGTCCGAAGCCTGTGCCGGTGCGAGCCAGCATTTCGCGGCGGGAAACACCCGCAAGCGGATGGGAAGACAAGTATTTTTGGAGCGATTCGTTCACGGTGAACACCTCGGGTTTGAATTCGCAGCGGCCGACAATTTTTCCGTTACTTCTTGATCTCCGCGCCGAGAATCGGCTTGGTTTCCGTCGGCTTCGGTTCGACCGAGGTCGTGGCGGTGGTCGCCGGCGGGGTGGTCTTGGCCTTCTTCCAGGCGGCCACTTCCACCGTTAGAAGTTCGACGCTCTTGGCGATTTGCGTGTCGAGTCCCTTCGACCAATCTTCGGGGCCGATCTCCACGGCCACGTCCGGCGGTACGCCTTCTTTGTCCATGTTCACATTCTTATTAGTGAAAACGCCGATGCGCGGGATGCGGAATTGCGAGCCGTCGATCAAGCGCGTGTTGCCGGTGCCGATGACCAACCCGCCCGTCGCTTGACCGACGACTTTGCCGAGCCCGCTGGCGCGGAAGGCGTGCGGGAAGATTTCGGCATCGGAGTAACTGCGGTTGTTGATGAGCACCGTGAGCGGCTTGCTCCACTTGCGGTCGAAGTTGCGGAGCACTTGCCCTTCGCCGCCGTCGCGCTGGACGAAACGCGTGTGGTCTTTGCCCACGAGGTAGTTCAGCACCATGTCGTGGGTGAAGCCGCCGCCGTTGTTACGAACATCGATCACGATGGCTTCTTTGTCGAAGTTGTCCGAGTACAAGCTGCGCATGAACGCTTCGAGGCCCGTTTCGTCCATGCTCGGGATGTGGATGTAACCGAGTTTCCCAGCCGAGAGTTTATCGACCTGCTCGGCGTTTTTCTGAACCCAGCGGTCGTACATGAGTTCCGAAGTCCGGGTGCGGTTGGCCCCGAGAATCTCTACCGTACGGGCCGATTTCGGATCGCCTGGCGAGGTCGGGGCGAGAGTGATCATCACGCCGTCGTTGACGCGGTTATTCAACAATTTCGAAACGTTCTCCTTCGGCGTCAGCAAAATCCGGTCGATGTGGGTGATGATGTCCCCGGCTTTGAGGTTCAGCCCGCGTTTGTCGGCGGGACCGCGCTTCAGCACTTCGGCGATCTTCAAACCGGGCCCGACGAATGACTCGTCGAACAGCAAACCGAGGTCGGCCGTCGGTTCCTCGGCGACCGGCAACCGGCCGCTGATGCCGAGGTGGCTCGCGTTCAACTCCCCGAGCATCAGGGAAATGACGGCGTACAGATCCTCGCGGTTGGCGCAATGTGGCACCAGCGGGGCGTACTTGGCGCGGACGTCCTTCCAGTTCGCACCGTGGAATTCTTTGTCGTAGAAGTTGTCCGAGAGCGACCGCCACGCTTGGGCGAACATCTCGGCGAACTCTTCGTCGCGGTCGACGGTGAGTTTACAAGCGAACTTCACTTGGCTCGGATCGCCGGCGGGTCCGCCGCTGCCGGTGAAGCCGCCGAAGCTGGCCCGCGTGTAGCGCAGTTCGCCGGCGCCGTTGAGGAAGTAGACCGTGCCAGACGATTTCTTTGCCCATTTGATGCCGCGCGGCGATTGGTTGCCCGAAGTCAAGCGGCCGAGGCTCGTGCCGTTGCTGTTGACGACCCAGAGATCGTCGCCGCCCTGCAACGAGCGGAACGCGACGAGCGTACCATCCGGGGAGATGCTGCCCCCCTCGGCGGGCGTGGCGCTGACACGCTCGACGCGGAGGTGGATGTCGTCCCATTCGATCTCGTCCGTGGTCTTCGCGCCGTCCACCGCCGGCTTTTGCAAACTAGCGACGTGCATGGCGAAGATGTTCCCGCGCCGCTGGCTGACGAAGGCGATCTTGTTCGCGCCCCAGGTCACATCGCTGTTGAATGTCGCATACCGGCTGATGTTCACCGGCTTGGCCGCGCCGTCGGCTTGGACGATGTAGACCTCGCTGGCGAAGCTGCCGTCGAGCCGCGCGTAGGTGAGGTGTTTGCCATCGGGGGACCAATCGTAATCGAGGACTTTCTTGTCGCCGACGAGGACCTTGGCGTCGGTCGCGTCGGGTTTCATCGTCCAAAGTTGACCGCCGCGCAGGAAGGCGATGCGATCCCCTTTCGGCGAGAAACTCGGGGCGCTTTCTTCTTCGGTCGTCTTGGTCAATTGCGTCGTTTTGAATTTGTGCGCTTTGGTCAGCTCCGGGTGCTCGGCGTCGTCCGATTCCAAAATGTAAAGTTCCTCGACGCCGTTGCGATCCGATGAGAACAGCAACTTTTTACCATCGGGAGACCAACTCACGCTGTGGTCGGCGGAGCCGTGTTCCGTGAGCCGCGTCGATTTGCCGCCGGCGGGGACTTTCGTGAGGAATAACTGCCCGTGCACCACGACGACCGCGTGCAGTTCGTCCGGCGACAGCGCGAATTCCGTGGCATCGCGGGTGAACGTCGTCGTCCGCGACGTGTTCGATTTGTCGTCGGCGTGCACTTCGATGGCCAACTTCCGCGGTGCGGCCACCGACTTCGTGCCGGTCACCCAAAGGTCGCCACCGCATTCGTAAACGATCCACTCGCCGTTGCCGCTGAGGCGCGCCCGCCGCACCATGTCGGCGGCGTGCTGTGTCACCGGTTTCGACGCACCCGCTGCGACCAAGCCGTCGATGGGCTGGCAGACGATGTTCGAGCAACCTTTGGCGAACCCGGCATCGGTGACGTAATAGAGCTTCTTGCCATCCGGGCTCCACATCGGGGCGGTGTCTTGCCCATTGTGGGTCGTCAGTCGTTTGGTCGTGGCCCCATCGGTCGAGGCGATGTAAATGTCGTCGTTGCTCGAGCCCTTGTACCCCCGACGATACCACGTCCCGGGGCCGCGCACGAACGCAAGCTTGTCGCCCGACGGCGCGAAGTGGGCTTCCTTCGCCTCGAACAGGTTCCACCGCTTCTCGGCTCCGCCTTCGACGGAAATCGTGTAAACGTCTTGTTGGCCGGGGTAGGCGGTGCTGCGCGTGCTGTTGAAGACCACGTTCTTCCCGTCCGGCGTCCAGCCGGTGACGATGTCGTGACCCGAATCGAAGGTCAATCGCTTGGGTTTGCCCCCCGCGATGGGGACGACGAACACGTCGTAACTGCCGTGGCGGTTGCTGCTGAAGGCGAGCTGTCGGCCGTCCGGGCTGAACACCGGGGCGTAATCGTGGGCTTCGTGCATCGTCACCGGCCGGGCGACGCCCCCGATAGCTTCGACGATCCAGATGTCGCCGAGGTAGCTAAACGCGACCTGCTTGCCGTCCGGAGAGATGTCCGGTGTGCGTGGGAAACGGATCGGCTCCTGCCCGGCCGCCGAAGCGGGAGCGATCAAGGTGAATAGCAACAGGATGGGCAGGGAATATCGCGGCATGGCGGGTATTATCCTGAATGATAGCTTGGAATGCGATGTCGGTAGGTCGGCGGACGCGCCTTCACGCTCCGCACACATATCCCAGCTTAACAATGTGACGGTCGAGAAGCAAAAAACGGACAGAAGACTTTCGCCAACGCGATGTGGAAGCGACCGGCGGAACGGGAATAATCGGCGGATGCGGTCGATTCCGTATTTCAAATCCGCTTGAACTGGTTCGGGCGCCGGGATACCTTTTCCCGCAGCTCATGACTTACCCAAGCATTTGGATTTTATACCGATGGCCCGCTCCCGCCGCGGCGATGATGACGACGATGCCGAGCCCGTCAAGAAAACCCGCCGGCCCGTGGATGACGACGAAGGCGACGAAGACAGTAAACCGAAGTCCAAGAAAAAACCGGCCACGCCCATCGACGACGACGAGGATGACGACGAAGACGACGCCCCGCCGCCGAAGAAAAAGCCCGTCGTGAAGACGACCTCCAAGCGAGTCGTGGACGAGGATGATGAGGATGACGACGACGAGGAAGACGACGCCCCAAAGAAAAAGTCGAAGTACAAATCCAAGGGCAAGAAAGGCGGTCTGCCGAAGCCGCTGCTGATCGGTGGGGCCATCTCCCTGTTGTTCCTCCTCTGCGGCGGCGGGGCGCTCGGGGCCTACTTCCTCTTCAACGACAGCCCCAAAGCAGCCTTCGAAGACTTCGTGAACGCCGGGGAAAAGAAAGACGGCGCGGCCATGTGGGAGCGCATGGACAAGAAATCCCAAGACGAGTTATCGGGCTTCATGGAGTTAGCCAAAATGGGACCGGACGGAGCCAAGTACAAAGACAAGAAAGGCAAGGACCTCTTCGTGGCAGTCGTCGCAGACTCCAAAGATAAACCCGAGAAGGGGATGTTCGGCGGGTTCAATAAAGACAAGCCGAAGGTGGAATCTTCCACGGTGGCATCGGATGGTAAATCGGGGAGCGTCGTCATCAAGACGGCGGATGGAAAAACCGAGACGGTGCCGTGCGTGAAAGAAGACGGCAAGTGGCGCGTCAGCTTGACGAGCATGCGCGGGGCCCGCTGATCACCCGGCCGATTCGGGGAGGCGCCAATCGACTGGCGCGTCCCCG
>Ga0105047_10019699_pt1 | contig 10397 bp, 12 predicted proteins | sample MAT04_FD_78384 | JGI IMG/M metagenome (GOLD analysis project Ga0105047, IMG submission 78384) | Freshwater microbial communities from Lake Fryxell liftoff mats and glacier meltwater in Antarctica - MAT-04 (megahit assembly) | ecosystem: Environmental > Aquatic > Freshwater > Ice > Liftoff... | reverse complement strand
TTTGAATATAGCTTACCTATCCCTTATTTTAGTACATTACCTAAATTTGATTTTAAGACGAGCTATTGGTTGGTATCGGGTATTGCCCAACCACGAACTTTTGAAACAGCGGCTGCGAAATATTTTAACGTCAAAGGCCATACAGTCATGGGAGACCATTATTTTTTTACAGAGGAAGAAGTGAGGAAATGGATCGAGATAGCTACACACACATCGATTCTTACGACTGAGAAAGACTACGTAAAAATCAAACCTATTTTGCAAAAGATGGAGAAAACCAGCAGTTCTTTCTATTATTGGCCTATTGAGGTAAGATTTGATAATGAGGGCTTTGATACGTTTATACTTAGCTCCTTTGTAGTTGGTTAATATCCAAAAAACAAAACCCCGACACAATTGCCAGGGTTCTGTTACAGTGTGCTTCACCTCTCTTTTTATTGACGATAGCCTGTAATTCCGAGTTCAGAGGCTGTACCTGAGCGTTCGCTGACGTATGAGCCAGCCCAATTGGTCTCTCTTACTGTGGTGGTCTTGCCGACTACTTTCTGAACCATTGCAAGATGACCCCATGTAGCACTTGTTTTGATAATCGCTGCAGCACCGACAGAGGCCGTCGTTGTATTGATGATAAATCGTTTGCCGCCTATGAGCTTTCCTTTTTTATCAAGTACCTCGAAGAAAGTGAGATCATTACTTGGTAGTGTCCGACGACAACGGCAATATTTTACACAGTTTGACACATTCGTAGATGTACCACAAGCATCATTATAAATTCTGGTTGAGGCCGGCACTCTTGCATTGGATGCTATACCTTGCGGAGATACTCCAGCACCTTCCTCGTGCTGAGTGGTTAGTAATTCTGACACCTGATTTTCAGATGCGGGCGTAGGTTCGTTCTGGTTGCAAGCTGCAAGGGCAACCATGATTCCTACTAAAAGTGAAGTTGAAGTTGAAATTTGTTTTTTTATAACTTTTGAATTGATTAAAATTTGAAAATATAGGAGGTGAAACATAAAGCTTACTTAGAGGCGGGGATTTAAGGCATCATCTTGCAACATTCCCCATTTTTCTGAAAGGCGATAGATGTAAGGGGGCGGTACTATTACCCCCTTACTTTTTTGCTTTCTTTGGCGTTTTACTTCGGAAATCTTTTTCATCGCTGTTAATAGTTTGATGCTGTAAAGGTACTACTTAAAATTGATTTACCACAAGAGAAATAAATATAATATACTGTAAATGAGATAGTTAATACAAGGTTATATAAACTAAAAAGCACCCTTGTCGTAAAGGTGCTTTCTGATTTTTTCTAAATTATAGTCAAAAAAAGGGTTTTGTACAATTTAAATGGCTATTTCAGGAAAATTGGCAGTAACCCAATTAGGAAGAACATCGTGAATAAACTCATGCTTACCAGTTGGGTAATAGCCTGAACAGACCAATTCAACGCTGTTGTAAGTAACATGGATAAAGGTTACGTGGCTGACAATGGCGATATTTTTTTTAAGGAGGCGGAGGGTATTGTAACGAATATCTTCGATAACGGCTGGTTCTACTTCATGCCCCCCCGAACGCGCCCTTGCTTCGGCTCTACTTATACAAAGGTGGTAAATATCTGTAAAAAGAAGAAGTATATGAATTTCGTAATGCTCACAATAGCCATGAATTTTTTTGAGCAGTCCATACTGATCATCAGTTCCCAAATTAAGTTCAATTCCGAAATCAATACCGAGCGCAATGTTTTCATGGATTGAAGACCACATTTTTTGATTGGCCTTTTCTTCATAATCTGTAACGTTCATCTTTTTGTACTCAGCCTCTATCTCGTCGTGATTAAGTGCGCTTACTGAATAGGGCACAAATTCCTGCGCGTCGGTGCTTTTTCCTACGCCTGGTGGCCTAGCAACAATATAAAGGATTGGCGGTATTTTTGAAGCAGAAATCGTTTCCATAATGGTAGTTGATTAGAGGGTCGTAAAATACTGCGTATCATTTCAATACAAATGTAGATTTGCATAAGTGCCTGTCTGACAAATGTATATATAAGGTTATATAACAAAACAATCCCCAAGAAACTTTGCTTCTTGGGGATTAATATATGACTATTAGCGTATTGCTCAGCAAATGATTTCAATTTTGCCGTTGGCATACTCGGCTATTACCTGCCCATTTTTTTCATGTACCCAAGGTTGGCCGATGGCAAATGGACGCTCTTTTGCTTTGAGGGCGGCATCTTGGTAGTATGCGGCTCGTTCTGAGGAGGTCATGTCTATGATTCGCTTGGTCATTGTGCCTTGGTAGCTGCCGAGGCTGTCGGTTGGTTTTTCGATTGCTACGACTGCCATTTTATATAAGGTTATATGAACTTACTGAGCAAATATAACGCCAAAAAATCAAAAACAATATCTCTTGATTCATTTTTTTGGACGTTATTTTCGCATCATTTTGGCAGTAGCGGTGCTGCGGTAAATTTTACCGTCTTTTCTGCCGTCCCATACGTCTGTTACGGCTTCTATTTTTTTAGGCGGGTCTTGCTCGGTGCGAATGAGTGCTTTTGAAATGCTCCGAAATGTCTTGTTCCAGTAGCGTTTGTCTCGCTTTTCCGAACCAGAGCCGATGCCAAATATGGGTGCTCTTCTAACCGACTGGCTCATGTTTAAAGCGATTTATCCATCTCCTTAACTATTTCATTAACAAGGGTATGGAAGCCATCTGTTCTTACAACTTTTAATGTATGAGGGTATTTTTCAGGATAATTCTTCAATAATCCCATCGTAACTAATGCTTTCAAAGCGAATATACCACCTTTTTTTTATCTTGCATAAGTTGAAAATGATTTGCTAAACCATTCCAAACAGTATTATACGCTGTTTCTGTTTTCTTAGACATCAATTTATATTCTTCATGATTGACTGGATTACGTAAATTAGACATGATACTTGTAGTTAATTCTTCGTCCCTTTCAAGTATTTTTATACCACCCGAAAGATTATAGTTGTTTATATCATGCTAAGTTCCGTCACTTTTGACCATAACTGATAAAACGCGCTCTCGTAAGTCTAATTTTTTCTCGATAGAAATATTGCTTTCATCCTTCAAAAACCTAATAGCATTATTGACTTTCTCTGATAGCTTACATAGATTCTGAAACCAAAGTAATGGCAATTCCCATTTCAGCAGCTAACCCAAAACCCGATAAAAACCGAAACAAAGAATAGCAAAAATAAGTGTTGCCCCACGATGGCGACAAATAACCATTTAAAAGGGTGGCAATAGAATAAAGAGCGATTGAGCCGTAAAGCACTTTGAGCCGTCCTATTTTATCGCCCAGTATTCCAAAGAATATACCACCTAATAATACGCCCTAACTTTGCCAAGTTTCAAAAGCTAATCCAATGGCTTTTATTTGGGCATCATCTGTGGCTAAACCCAATGCCTTGATGCTACTGGCTCTAACCAATGAGGCAATGATTAAATCGGCTGTATCAACGAAAAAGCCTAAGGAAGCTACTACAATGAGCCAAAAGAGCGGTTTATTATTTTGTGCCATACTTGAAAATGAGAAATTGATGGCACAAACTTATCTACAAAATTTCAGTAAAATAACAAAAGACGTAAAGTAGATATAAGGTTATATTGCAGAAGGTTGGGCTATTCATTCTACCGAGTTGTCACTATGATACTCAACGAAGTAGCGAAACAGTCCCTCGTTTGACAAAACCCCTCCCGATTTTGTCTGTCACAAGAATTCGATAAAAATAAGGTCCCGTGGGAGCAGGCTGACCATTGATGTGGCCACTCCAATGCAATACATTGACGCTATTGCGAAAAACCGGACTGCCCCAACGGTCATAAATCAAAATGTCTATTTTACTATCTGCATCGCTCTTTACTTCAAAAACATCGTTGACTCCATCGCCATTGGGTGTGAAAACATCGGGAACGTAGATGTTGGCAATAGAAACGCATAAGGCAGGAGGAGGGTCGGCGCAAACGGTATTTGATAACACAGTACCATAACGTGTTACCAATTGCAAGCGATAACAATTTTGTTTGCCACATTCGGATTGATTGTCCACTCTAAAAAGGTCTGTAAACCTTGGACTCCACCAAACTGTATTGTTCTTGGTAATAGTCATTTGAGTGATGTCCGTTGGGTAGCGATAAGGAGTAGTGATAACGATATTGTGTTCAATTTCAGGAATTACTTTCAAAAAACTAACACATAATACATTGGACTCTAAGGTTGCTATACAACTGTCGAGCGGTTTAAGCTTGTAACAAAAAATCTTTGAGGTATCAATCGAGACTTTTACTTTTTCATCGGCCTCCTTTAGGATTTTTCCTGTGGTCTTATATTGTCCTGAACCGTCTTGTCTATACAATTCTAAGTCAAATAAATTAGGATTGGTAATGGTTAGTTCAGCCGTGTTGGCATCCAATACCTCCAATTTAGTCAATGTGGCTGGTCGGCCATTGGTTTCGAGTAATACCGTACGCGCACTTTTCCCGCCGCATTTGCTTATACCATGGCGCCCTTCTACCGAAACCTGTTTGGGTGTTAAGTCTGTGTATAGGTGTGGTGCGACTAGGTTTAATTTATTGATAATTGAAAGATTACCATCGCCCCAATTAATGATATATTCATCGTACTTAGTAATCGTATGATTGGTGATGGTTAAGATAACTTTACCATTTGCGCAAGGGATAACTTTGAAAGCGGGAGGGGTTGGGTCTTGAACATTAATTGTCTGACAGACTCTTTGGGCTTGCCCAGTGGCATTTTCTGACAATTGCATGAGAATATGAACCCCGGCTTTGGCATAAGTAAAAGTCGTCACAGTGTCAGGTTTATAAGGTTGGAGGTTGGGATTTCCCCCTTTATAATCATAAACATATCGGCTTTTGATAGACCCTATTTGTGCATTTTTGACCTTAACTTGGAGCGGAGCACAGCCCACCACTACATCAACATTGAGTAAACCGCTTGCAATGCCTGGTTGATTGCTACACTGGTTATCGTTGATTTGTTGGGCGAATAGCAAAGCAGGCGAAATACAAACACAACAAATTAGAGTCATCCATTCTGTTTTTCTGAAAAACAATAATGGACAACAAAGATTTGTTTTTTTACGATATGACGAATTCCAAAATGGCATTTTTTGAGGCTATTTCGTAAAAATAACAAAATAGCGGAACAAAAATTGTATCCGCTATCGAAAAATACCATGATGTCCTAGGATAGTTTAAGTATCGTAACTCAAACCATACTTCTTCAATACTTCTGGAGGTACGCCGTCCCATTGATTGGGCCGGTTGCCCACATAGCCCAAATATTTAAAACCAACCTCAGTGGTGAAATAGCCTGTGGCGGTTAGGTTACGCATTAAATTAAAAAATGCTACGCCTTGAGTCATGTCAAGTTTAGCCAATTCTGGGTAGGCAATTTGGTCTAACATCTTGATTTGTTGATCTTTAGTACAGGCTACAAATTTCTTTCCAAACTGCTTCACGCATTGGTTGTCTAACCATACCAATCCGCCACGCATGGGAGTTTGGTGCTGAGGCATATCTTTGACAATAAATGCGATGAATTCGGCCACTTTGGCCTCGGTAGCCCCTCCAAATTTGCCATCGGCAGGAATGATAAAATCGGCCAACACACGTACTGTCTGCATTTCGTGTGCATTAAAAAATACTTCTGCAGCTATTTTGGCATCGTAGGCCAATTCGGCAGCACTTTTACCATTTTTAAATTCCGACAGTGATGAAGGCCCTGCTGGCTTTTTAGGAACATCTGCATGAGCTTCTACTCCCACCACGGTGGCCGTAATCGTTCCCAACGATAGGGCTTTGAGTGTATCTCTACGTTTCATATATTTCCTTTTTTACGTTGGTCAATAATATATTCTGAAGCCCGCATAGACAAGGCCAAAATCGTCCAAGTAGGATTCTTGTCGGCTTGTGACACAAACGTACCTGCATCTACTACGAAAACATTGCGTGATTCGTGCAATTGGCTATAACGGTTCGTTACGGATTTAGAAGGGTCATCGCCCATGCGAGTGGTACCCACTTCGTGGATAATGCGCCCAGGAGCTGCAAGTCCGTAGTTGGTTTCTGGCCCTGGTTTAGTGCCATTTAAGACACCGCCCATTGAAGTCAATATTTCTTCAAAAGTATCTTGCATGTGCTTGGCTTGCTTAATCTCGTATTCCGACCACTTATAATTAAATCGCAAGACGGGAATACCGTATTTGTCCACCACATTGGGATCTATCTCGCAATAGTTATCTTCTCGCGCTATGGCCTCCCCACGTCCAGCCATACCGACGTTTGCTCCATAAAAATAACGATAGTCATCTTTGAGCCCCAAGCCATAGCCTCCTGCTGGTTTGATTTTACCATCTCTGCCTTGGTATTTTCCATTGGTATTTTCCATACCAAACCCAAAACCGTAACCTGGCATTCCCATACCACCGCCATACTCAATATGATAGCCGCGTGGGAAGTCTAACTTCTTGTCATTGAGCCACCAAGGCGTGTAAACGTGCAATCCTCCTACACCGTCTTCGTTGTAACGTTGTCTATCCACCAAATGTGGCATAAAAGCACTGCGGCCTGCACCCGTAGAATCGTGTAAGTATTTACCCAACACACCGCTGCTGTTGCCCAATCCTTTGGTATGGCGCGAGGACTTTGAGTTCATTAATAAACGTGCTGATTCACAAGCACTCGCAGCCAAAACCACTACCTTGGCACGTACTGTGTATTCTTGACCTGTATCTTTGTTGACATAAGACACACCTGTGGCAATTCCCTCTTTATCTGTCAATACCTCCCGTGCCATGGCATTGGTAAATACTTTCACATTGCCCGTTTTCATAGCAGGTTTTACCAATACTGACGACGACGAAAAGTCAGCGTAAGCTTGACAACCACGGCTACACTGAGAGCAGTAAAAACACGCACCACGTTCGTCATTGATGGGTTTGGTCAAAATCGAAAGCCGAGAGGGAATCACAGGGATATTCAGTTTTTTGCCTGCTTCCTTAATCATTAACTCGTGCAAACGTGGCTTAGGAGGCGGAAGGAATATTCCATCGGGTTCGTTGGGTATATTTTCGATGCTACCAAACAAGCCCACGAGTCTATCTACTTTGTCGTAATAAGGTTTTACATCATCATAACTAAGCGGCCAATTGTCGCCCAATCCATCTACATCCTTTCTTTTAAAATCCAGAGGTCCAAAACGCAAGGAAATGCGCCCCCAGTGATTGGTACGCCCTCCCAGCATCCGCGAGCGAAACCAGTCAAACTCTGTACCTTTTTTGCGAGTATAAGGTTCACCATCCAACTCCCAACCGCCCCATGCAGCATCGAAGTCGCCGAAAGCGCGTTGTGTTCCTGCCCCGCGTCGGGGCGATTCCCACGGGTTTTTGAGTTGAGTAATGTATTTGGGGTCGGCGGGGTCGTACCAAGGCCCTGCTTCTATCAAGGCTACTTTGGCACCCGATTCTGCCAGCACTTTCGCGGCCATTCCCCCACCCGCGCCTGATCCTACGATACAGACATCATAAACGGTAGGTTGTTCTTTGATTTGAAAACTCATAATGTGTTGTAACGAAATGGTTTTTAATTTTTTTATTTACTAGTATTAAAGCTACCTACCCCCTACAAATACTGCACCGGAAGATATTTATACCCGTGTTATTCCATTTTTTTTCTTAACCATTCTTCATCCCAATTTCGCGATTGCCAATCTTTTTTTTGCCCATGTACGACTTTTCTATGATGTACTTCCTTGCAAAACAGTGGTATTAAAAATCCATACCTATTCATAAAAATGTAGGTACGCGCTGCAACATTAACACACCTAGACAAAATTTGTTTTTACATGTACTTTTAAATAAAAAATACTTTGTATTAAAAAGCAAATAAATCAAAATCATTACTTCCAATTTTTTTTTCAATAAATTTGCACGATACCATCAAAATATGGCTTTGCACGCTTCTTTCTCTACTTTCGACAAATACACAAACTACTGGCTCATAGGTATTTTAGTATTGGCCACGGTATTAAGGCTCTATCAACTTGATGTGCACGGCATTTTCTTTGATGAAAAATCTACCATGGTCGTAAGCCAGGGTATTGTCTTAGATGGGTCTAATCAAAAGGATGTATTTGAAAAAGGTAAGTTGGTATTTACTAACCAAGAATTTTGGCACGAAAAAAGATTGCCCGACTATTATGAAGCCATGACCCGCAGCGACATTGGAAACAGCCCTTTTTATTATTTTCTCTTGCATCAATGGCTTAATGTATTCGGTATTTCAGACTTTTCAGCAAGGTCATTGTCCGTTTTATTTGGTGTACTTACCGTACTTTTACTTTTTATATTCGCGAAGCATTTCTTTAAATCCAGCCTTTTGGCACTCTCAGCTGCTTCATTGGCTGCCATTGAGCCGTTTTTTATAGCATACAGTCAGCAAGCTCGCAACTACTCGCTTACTTTTTTCTTGACGTTTCTCGCTTCTTACTATTTCTTAAGAGCCCTAGAAGCCGATGAACAAAAACAACCTTCCCTGAAATGGTATGTTTTTTATGGGATTTCGGGTTTTTTAGGGCTGTATTCGCACTTTTTGGTGGCTTCTGTTTTGCTAGCACATGGCGTTTATGCATTGTTTTTTACAAGAAAATTTCAAAGCTGGCTTGCCTTTGGTATGGCGGGAATCTTTTCTGTGGCGGGTCTTGGTTGGTGGCTTACCTATGGCGGGGGACAATACACACTTTTCAGCCTTGCTCACCAGTCGAAGGTTTATCTTGAGTGTGCGCTCAATCGGCCTTACAACAATCCTTATGGCATCATTCTCCCAGCCACTTTGCCCAATGTCATTCAAAAAAGTATGCCTATTTTTAGTGATTTGTGGGTGTTTACTAATGGTCTAATAGATAAACTGGAAGGCAAAAAAAATATTGTACTGGCAGTATTGATTGGTTTACAATTCGTCGTTTCATACCTTTTTTCAAAGAAAAAAGACAGCAAAAACTTGTGGGTAATCATCGCATCTTTGGTAAGTTTGGGACTGAGTGCTTTCATTTTTAAAGGCTTTACTTTCGGTTTTTGGGTATTATCGGTGGGGGTTTTTATGACCTATTTAGGTCTGGAAGTGTTGTTCAAAAAAACATCTTCTTATCCCCAAAAATACCTTTGGTTTTTGGTCATTATGGGAGTTATTCCTACCGCTTTTCTTATCTTCAACAGTATCAGAAGCGGCCATACTTACGGCCTTACTCAACGGTATTCGGGGTTCTCGTTTCCTTATGTAACCATACTTGCAAGCATGACATTAGTACTTTTGTGGGAGTTAAAAAGCCCTTTCAAATTTGTTATGATCAGCCTTTTAGGAATTCAACTGTTTTTTGTTGGACAAACACTTCAAAGTATATATGCTGACCGTTCTTTAAAATACAACTATCGGGTAGAACCACGCCAGCTCAATCCTCACTATGCCGCCGCACAAAAAGCCAAGCAACTTTATGAAAACGGGGACACACTCTATTTACCAGCGCCATTGGCCCAATTTGATAATCCCATGGACAAGACATATTTGCCCTATTCGGTGGTTGATTCACAATATTTTAACCTGTATTTGCCAAAAGACCGTATCTTTGTGCAACGATTAGACACCCTAAACGTCAATAAAATCGTATTGAAAAAAGCCAATGGGCAAAGAATAGAGTTGATGGATTTATTGGGTAAACGATATTGAGATGGGCAATCTTCCTTTATTTGAAGTTATTGATTATAAGCAATTAAGCGGCCAATTACGCCTCGAAGTTTTGCGGCTCTATAAGCAAGCTAACGCAGGGCATATTGGTTGTTCATTGAGCTGTATTGACCTGCTCATCGCTGCCCTTGTGCATCACAAACGCCCACAGGACTCTTTCATTTTATCAAAAGGTCATGCTGCTGCTGCATTATATGTGACGCTCAACCACCTCGGAGAAATCTCCGATGAGGTATTAGAGACATTTTATCAAGATGGTACTACGCTGCCTGCCCACCCTGCGCCCAATCAACACAAAGGTATTCCGTTTGCCACAGGGTCGTTAGGGCACGGGTTGCCTATCGGAACGGGTATTGCCCACGCCAGTAAACTCAGCAACGAAGGTGCCTATTCATTTGTGCTGATGTCGGATGGAGAAACCAATGAGGGTACTACTTGGGAAGCTGCACATTATGCTATTCAAAATCGGTTGGACAACCTGATTGTACTCATTGATAAAAACGGATTACAGGGCTTTGGTAATACCACCGAAATTCTAGGCGAAACAGCCTCTCCTTCTAAATGGCGAGCAATGGGTTTTGATGTTTTTGAAGCTGATGGGCATAACC
>Ga0105047_10019698_pt1 | contig 10397 bp, 7 predicted proteins | sample MAT04_FD_78384 | JGI IMG/M metagenome (GOLD analysis project Ga0105047, IMG submission 78384) | Freshwater microbial communities from Lake Fryxell liftoff mats and glacier meltwater in Antarctica - MAT-04 (megahit assembly) | ecosystem: Environmental > Aquatic > Freshwater > Ice > Liftoff... | reverse complement strand
CGCCGCTTCCAGAGCGTCATGGACAAGCATAACGCTGCAAATTACGTAAAGCAGTAACAGGGTGAGACAAGCGTGAATGCGCGTTTGCGGTGGACGGGATCCACCGCAAACCGCTCGCCTGCGGGGAGATTGCCATGCCGGATACGACACCATCCACGCCGACCAAGCGCGGCAGCTTTTTCAGGCTCTCTGGCATTGCGATCCTGATTGCCATTGCATTGCTTGTTGTGGTCGGTGGCAGCTTTTACACGATCGACCAGGGTGAGCGCGGCGTCATCCTCAGGACCGGTGCGGTGGTTGGCACCGCCGAGCCGGGTCTGGGCTTCAAGCTGCCGTTCATCGACCGGGTGGTGAAAATCTCCGTCCAGAGCCGCGCCCAGATCTACGAACAGGTGCAAAGCTATTCCCGCGACCAGCAGCTCGCGGTCATCACCATGTCGGTGAACTATCGCCTGCCGGCCGATCAGGTGCAAAAGATCTACGCCGAATATGGCGGCGAGGAGGGCGTGATCAGCCGGCTGATCGACCGCCGCGTGTTCGAGCAGGTCAAGAACGTGTTCGGGCAGTTCAATGCCGTCACGGCAATTCAGGATCGGGCCCGCCTCAATGCCGAGGCCGAGGACGCGATCCGCAAGTCCGTGCAAGGCCCTGTGATCATCGACAGCGTGCAGATCGAGAACATCGATTTTTCCGACGCCTACGAGCAGTCGATCGAAAACCGCATGCTGGCCGAGGTCGAAGTCCAGAAACTTCGCCAGAATGCCGAACGCGAAAAGGTCCAGGCACAGATTACCGTGACGCAGGCCAATGCGCGCGCCGATGCCACCCGCGCCGAAGCCGAGGCCAATGCCGCCGCCACCCGCCTGGCGGGCAATGCCGAAGCAGACGCCATCCGCGCCAAGGGTGCGGCCCTGCAAGACAATCCTACTCTCATCAATCTGACGGCTGCCGAAAAATGGAACGGCCAACTGCCGTCGACCATGGTGCCCGGCTCGGCATTGCCGTTCATCGGCGTCAAGTAACAACGGATAGAATGCCCATGAATGCGGTGGAACCAACGGTCAGCCAGTACTTCCAGACGGTGCGTTCGGCATTTGGGGGCCTTGAGCTCTACCTCGATGACATCAGCCGAGGCCAGTCGGCCAAGGACCTGACATCGACGCTGATCATGAAATATGTCGAACGGCTCAAGACCTCGCTCGGCTGCTGGGAAAACAAGATCGGCTTCATGGATCATTTCCGCATCTCGCGGGCGGAATCCGGTTTCCCAATCTATCAGAATGTCCTCGAACTCGAAAACGATCGCAAGACTGCGCCGCAACGGCTGTCGGCTATTCCCGACAGCCAGAAGCTGCGTGCCGAGATGGTCGATTTCATCCTCCGCACCAAGGCCTTTCCTGATGCACTGCAGACGCGCATGGCCGAGCGGCTCTACCTTGAGGAAGCGGTCAAGGGCGAGGTCTTCTCGCCGGTGATCCTGCCCGAGACCTCCGCCGTGACCGTCAATCCACAGAACGGCCGCCCGTCCTGCGTCGTCAACTGGGCCTCCTTCGACGGCACCCAGACGCTGCCGATGATCTACATTGCCCGGATCGAGGACTCCTCGGAGAACATGGCGCGGATGCTGGTGACCAGCGATGGCAAGCTCAATCCGGATATCGACATCCCGCTGCCGGTCGGCGGCTTCCTCAATCCCGAACTTGCGTCTCGCTTCGACGACTTCGTCATCCGCAACAACAGCTATGCGCTGTCGCCGGTCACCATCGCCACCAACATGGACAAGGACTTCCCGACGCTGCATCCCAAGCAGATGCGCCGCATCGTCATCGGGCCGTTCTATTCCGCCGGCATCACCGAGAACAACGCCACGATCAACGGCATCCTGTCACGCGTCCGCAAGCAGGAAAACGCCTGGCTGCTGACCTGGACGATCCAGGAAGTATTCTCGAAGAACGAGCGCCCGGCGCAAAAAGGCTTCTTTTCCTCGACGCCTGCCGAACAGGAATTCCATATCGATACCGAAAACCTCGAGGCGTCGCGCATGGGCGTCAGCGCGTTTGACAAGCATGCGCTGGTGCCGCATGACGCCTACACCGCGCTCTATGCGTCGGGCGAAGCCGAAACCATTTTCGCGGGCTACAAGGTCCATGTCATTTCCGGAAACCAGGTGACGAGCGCGGTTTGAGCGCGCCACCGCGTTGAAAGGCAACACCCATGTCGTTGAACACCGGCCTCACGGCAATTCCTGAGGAAGACATCACCAAACATCTGGCCATCGCCCAGAGTTTCGTGACCAAGATCGTCACGTTGGAAAACGACAACGGCACCTCGGGCACCGCACTTGCCGGTACCGGGCGCCGCTTCGTTTCGACAGTCTCGACCGGCTCGGTGCGCCGCACCCGCGAGGTGGAACTGGCCCGCGCCATCCAGGCGATCCGGGCGGCCGACCAGATGCTGTCGCCCAACCAGCACACATTGCTGTTCCGCGCCCGTCGCGGCGTGATGATCGGGTTGGCGGTGGCCGATGTGTTCGCCCGCCAGACCAATCTCGAGGGCCTGCAGGCGCGCAATGCCACGGCACCGCTGACCGGCCCCGATGCCGACAATTTTCGCAATCTTCTGTCGGCTTCGGCGTTCGTCGCGGCCTTCTCCTTCGCCGCCTACCTCTCGGTGACACTGCCCGGCGAAGGTGAACCGGCCGAGGATGTGCCGGAGCCCGACTACCTGTTCGACACGCCGCAGGATGCGGAAAAATCGATGATCGCCGGCCTGGAGCGCGCCATCCAGGGTGCGCCTGACGATCACGCGCTGATCAGCCGCGCCCGCGCTTTCGCCCGCGTGGCGATAGCGGGGCTGATCTCGCGCAAGGCGCGCTTCACCGGCCTTGCGGCGTTCGAGGCGATCCATATTCGTGTCGAGCAGGACGATTTCGATCTCAACGGCTTCGATGTCGCCCCTGGTCAGAAGCGCAAGCCGCTGATCATGAGCTTCAAGAAGCCGGACGAGGTGATCGGCAACCATATCGCCAAGTATCAGGGCATGAAACTCGCCAAGATGATCATGGCCTATGACTTCGGCCGCCAGTTGAACCCGTTCGTCGAACTCGGCGGCTTCCTGTTCACCTTCATCGGCGACGGCATGCCCGGCACCGGCAAGACGACGCTGATCCAGATGATTGCGGGCCTGATCAACGACTATTGCGAAGTGGCCGGCTACGCCTTCCACTACGAGAATTTCGGCGTCGACCAGATCTCCTCCTATCAGGGCAAGTCCGGCCAGAACTGCAAGGACTTCATCAACAATGTCCTGAACCCCAAGGCGATCGGCTTCGGCACCATCGATGACGTCGATCAGGTGGCCGCCCGGCGCTCGGATGACCGGGCATCCGCCGGACAGCAGGAAGTCACAGCGGTGCTGATGGAGAGCTTTGCCGGCGCTTCGACCGTGGTGCGCGGCAACTCCACCTTCGGCATGTTCTCGAATTATCCGGAACACGTCGATGATGCGCTGCGCCAGCGCGCCGGCGCCCGCTGGCTGGTCGATGGCCCGCAGACCCGCGAGGACTATATCGACATCTTCGCGCTGCTGGCCGGCAAGAACCATACGATCCCGCTGGGCGATCATGCGCTCTACGCCAACCAGGAAATCAAGAAGGCGGTGACGGAGACTTATGCAGCGCATGAGCGGCCGCATGAGGAAGGCCTGGCCGTCGTCTGGGAGCGCTACGAGAAGGAAAAAGGCGGCCTCAAGACGATCGCCGATGTCGGCACCTACCTGCACATGATCCGCGTCGCCGAACCCCGCTTCACCGGCCGCGCCGTCAAGAATATCACCGATGCGATCAAGATGCGGGCGATGGATGTCGATCTGCCGGACGAATGGTTCGTCAAGCCGGAAGACTTCATGCACAAGCCCTACGACGAAAAAAAGTCGATGATCGAGGAGTTGCGCGGGCCGATCACGCTGGACATGGTGTTGCAGGAAATCAACCGCTATGCCGACAGCGAATTCCGCTACACCGACAAATCTGACGATGCGGCGATCAACGAGATCATCCGTCGCGAACGCCAGCGCGAAAAAGCCATCCGCGAGATCGAGGAGATGAAGAAAGACGGACGGTGGCAGGGGTGAGTTGATTTACGAGGATCTTCGTACTATATGAAACAATCAGATGGCTTTCGAGAAGCGAAACAGAAAGTGCTGAAGGCGCTTGCCGACGGACTCTTTCAACATGCAGAGCGAAAGTCGATCGATATAAAGAATATGCTCCAGATGGGCGAAGTGACAGCCGAAGACGTTGCAACGATTGTCAGGCGCTGTAACGGAAGCCATCGTTCCTGCACACCGCACCATTGGGCACCACAGATCATGGTTCACGTGCTCCGACGCGATGGCTGGTACATCAAGTTCTATTTTATCGACCCTCATACTGTATTCATCAGCGTCCACAGATAGGCATCAGGATGAAACTGCTTCGAGCCGGAGACAAAGGCCAGGGCATCTGCGATCATTGCAAAGGCATCGTTGAGGCGACCTTTCAATATCGCGACGTCCCCTTCAGCGATGGCAAAGGCGTCGTGAAGGATATTCTCGCGTTGGTCTGCGACACCTGTGGCGAGGTGATTGCGACGCCGGCTCAATCCACCCCGGCAATCCGGACTGCGCGCGAAACCGCCACCAAGCCGATCGAGGTCAGCCTGCCTGCGCCCTTCATCGAGACCCTGGATCTCGCAGCCTTCCGCATTGATCCGCAGGCGACGACCGAATTCAGGAAGCGCCTGCTCGCCTACTACATCCATCGCGCCGCTGAAACGGACCATCCACCTGAACAATTTGCAGACCGGATTGCCAGGAACGCTGGACGTTTTGACGGTTCTGCGCCAAAACGTCGGCTATCGCTCAAGGTAACGCCGCGCCTTAATGACGAAATCAACAAGATAACCAAGCGATCGAACCTGACCAAGTCGGATTTGATCAAGAGCCTCGTAATGCAGATCGACCTTGAAATCCTCCAGCCGAAATCGCCCGCCAATCTGGGAGAGCTGCGTCGCCTCGCAGCCGTTGCCTCCGCATGAATCGCTTGCTGGACGCAGAACTGATCTACGGGCGGCTGTTGGAGATCAACGAGCCACACCTGATCGCCCGCTATAACAAGGCCCTGAAGGCCTTTGGCCTCAAGGAAACGGCACTCGCCGCCTTCGACATCGACATGACCGGCTTTTCGCCACAGGTCGCCGAGGAACTCGGAGACCGGGACTATCTCGATCCCAATCGCGTCAACCGGCGCTTCATTATCCTGTCGCCCGACCAGGAGAACCTGCCGGTCGTGCATACGAGCTTTTCCAACACCGCAGGCCTGATGCACGAGTTCTTTAGTGCCAATGCGCGTGCCATCAGCGCCGTGACGATCAAGGACGCGCTGTATGGCGAGATCGAGGACTCAGTCGCCACCGTCGATCACATCGAGGACCTGCTGTCGATCAACGAGGTGAATTTCAAGGTCCACTCGGCCGAAGACATCCTCGGCAAGGCATCCGAACTGCGCTCGCTTGCCGACCGTTTGCAGTCGCAACCCGACGCCTGGCGCGACGACGATATGCTCAACCGCATGGTGGAACTCGCCAAGTTCACCGGCGACATCCGCCAGAACACGCTGGTTCCCGATCAGCTCGTCTTCCGGCACGATGCCTTCTGGGCCAACCACTTCGGTGGCGTCTATGTCTTCCACGATGGGCGCAACTCGACCGTCATCAGCCATCCCACGGCACCGGGTTTTCGCAAGGCGCGCCCCTGGCAGGTGTCCTACATCGATATCAACGACCACGAGACAATCTACGGCTTCCTGGCGCGGACCAAGAGAATCGAACTGCCCGCCGCCTCGTGGATCCAGCCGTCTGGACTCTACCAGCATCGCATGCAGATGCTGCTGCTCGGGCTTGCCAATCAGAACGACCCGAATTTCGATCCCGAGCGCGTCGATCAGGTCTGGCTGCAGACCTGGGCGCACGCCCATGCCAAGCTGGTCGCCGAGGAAGGCAGCTATCCGCTGCTCAGCGAAATGTACCGCGTGGTGACCACGACAGGCAGCATCCGCATGCCGGACATCGCCGCACGCTATCGCTTCCTTCTGGTACGCGCCGAGCCGACCCATCCCGACCAGTGGCTGGTCAATCAGCTGCTGGCGGAAATCAACCCCTATGATTTCGTCTCGCGCTTTATCTTCGACAAGCAGGGATTCTACGTGGCATATGACGGATACTCCGAAAAGTTCCGCGAATACGTTGTGAAGACGCTCGAAAGCACTTATCTCAGGGACAAAGTCGATTTCCGTCGACGCCTTTACGGCATCAAAGAGGAGTGAACATGCTCGACCCGATCATCCAATTCGTTCAGGGCATTTTCAGTGCCATCGGTCGGGGCATTGGCTATGTGATTGCCTGGATCCTGTTTCCGTTTCTCAGCGCCAGCCGCTGGTATGCCTCGCGCGGCATGATCATCAAGGGCGTCGTCGGCCTGATCCTGCTGCTGCTGGTTCTGATCTATGGCCATTTCATCTGGCAGACGCAGGTGTGGTCGGGCTTCAATCCGGATTATGTCAACGCCTACAAATTCGGCGACCGAAAGCTGGCTGCCGGCGCCGAGATACCCAATGCCGACGCGGCCGCGCCCAAGAAGTGCCAGCGTTCGGCGATCGTCGATGTCGCCGCCGACCTGATCGACATGGAGGTCAACCAGAACACCTGGATCTCCTCGCTGCCAACCTACAATCTCGGCCTGTTCGGCGTCGATTGGGACCACACGCCGTTCCTCGACAACAAGGCCAGCTTCCAGCGAGGCGTCAACCAGACCGTCCGCCGCACGACGGTCGAACTGGTCGAAACGCTGGCACGCGTCCGCGGCACGTCGGGCATCAACAACACGCTGCAGGCGGCGCGTTCCAATATGCAATACGACGAGAGCTCGTGGTATATCAGCTTTTCACCTTTCGGCTTCCGCACTCCGACGCCAGCGGTGTATCGCGAGGCGGTCAATGGGTTGCGCACCTTCAACACCGAACTGGAAGCCTGCCAATCGGTTTTCGACGGACGTAGCGACAATCTGCTCGAGTTCATCGATCGCATCGCCAACGACCTGGGCAGCACCTCGGCGATCCTGAGGGAACGTTCGGAGAACTTCAACAGCGGCTGGTTCGATACGCGCGCGGATGACCGCTTCTGGTTCGCCTACGGCCAGTTGTACGGTTACTACGGCATCCTGTCGGCTGCACGCGCCGATTTCGCCACCACAATTGCCGAAAAGAACCTGACACCGCTGTGGACCAACACGATGACGCAGTTCCAGTCTGCACTGAAGATCCAGCCGGCGGTCATCTCGAATGGACGGGAAGACGGTTGGATCATGCCGACGCATCTTGCCACGCAGGGCTTCTACATCCTGCGGGCGCGATCGAACCTGACGGAAATCCGCGACGTGATCGATCGCTGACCGGCGATCCCGAAAACAGAAAACTCCGTTTCCCCGGTCATTGGGAAACGGAGTCTTTATTAGCTTTTCATAGTAACGGACAAAGAACAATCCCTGGCTGCATTGCCCCGCCAATGGTTGTCTTGTCCGCCGCAAGGATTTTCACAATAATCTTGCGCAGGACTTGCAACAATCAAATCCAGTGATCTCTTATGAAATTCGTTGGGGTGCCTTGACCACGCCACCGCGCTTGGTACTTTGGCTCCCCGAAGCAGATATGCTGCAATGACGGGCCAATTCGATGCCTTCGGGCAAAAATTCAGGCAGTTTTTGGGCGTCTCTGTACCAATTCCGAGAATTCTGGAGCTTGAAATGTCCAATCGCCTGAACACGACGCCCAACGATATGCGGGCGTTCTGGATGCCCTTCACCGCCAACCGCCAGTTCAAGAAGGAACCGCGGCTGTTCGTCAGCGCCAAGGACATGCACTACCAGACCCATGACGGCCGCACCGTGCTTGATGGCACCGCCGGCCTGTGGTGCGTCAATGCCGGTCACTGCCGCCCGCTGATCACTGAAGCGATCCGCCAGCAGGCCGGAGAACTCGATTATGCACCGGCCTTCCAGCTCGGCCATCCCAAGGCCTTTGAGCTGGCCAATCGCCTCGTCGACATTGCGCCCGAAGGAATGAACCATGTTCTTTACACCAATTCCGGCTCTGAATCGGTCGAGACGGCACTCAAGGTGGCGCTCGCCTATCACCGCGTCAAGGGCAATGGGTCGCGCTTCCGCCTGATCGGCCGCGAGCGCGGCTACCACGGCGTCAATTTCGGCGGCATCTCGGTCGGCGGTATCGTCTCCAACCGCAAGATGTTCGGCACCCTGCTGACCGGCGTCGACCACATGCCGCACACCCACTTCCCCGACAAGAACGCCTTTACCAAGGGCGTGCCGGAGCACGGCGGCGACATCGCCTCCGAACTCGAGCGCATCGTCACCCTGCATGACGCCTCCACCATCGCCGCCGTCATCGTCGAGCCGGTCGCCGGCTCCACCGGCGTCATCCTGCCGCCCAAGGGCTATCTCAAGAAGTTGCGCGAAATCTGCACCAAGCACGGCATCCTGCTGATTTTCGACGAAGTCATCACCGGCTTCGGCCGGCTCGGCACGCCATTTGCCGCCCAGTATTTCGACGTCATGCCCGACATGATGGTCACCGCCAAGGGCCTGACCAACGGCGTCATCCCGATGGGCGCCGTGTTCGTGACCTCCGAGATCCACGATGCCTTCATGCAGGGCCCGGAACACATGATCGAGTTCTTCCACGGCTACACCTATTCGGGCAACCCGATTGCCTCGGCCGCGGCACTCGGCACGCTCGACACCTACAAGGAAGAAGGGCTGCTGACCCGTGGCGCCGAGCTCGCCTCCTACTGGGAAGAGGCCATCCATTCGCTGAGGGATTGCCCGCATGTCATCGATATCCGCAACATCGGCCTGATCGGCGCCATCGAACTGGCCCCGATCGCTGGCGAACCGACCAAGCGCGCCTTCAACGCCTTCCTCAAGGCTTACGAAAAGGGCCTGCTGATCCGCACCACCGGCGATATCATCGCGCTGTCGCCGCCGCTGATCATCACCAAGGCCGAGATCGACGAACTGTTTTCCAAGCTGCGCGAGGTGCTGATCGCCAACGCGTAAGCGGCCACGCGCGTGACGATTGCGAGGGCGGCAGCGATGCCGCCCTTTTTGTTGAAGCGGCCTCGACACCGCCGCCGTCCTCTCTGCAGATCTCGCGGCAACCGCTTGATCATGAGCAGAATTTAGCTAAAGTCCTCTGGTCCGCTCCCCGGATATGCATTTCAGCTGGTCATTTTCCTTCGTTGGAGACAGCATGGCATCGGAAATATCCAGGATGATCGGCAAGATCATCACCAAGGGCTCGCTGCAACTCATTCAGGCCTCCGGCGAGACGCACAGTTTCGGCGACGGCTCGGAAAAGACCATTGTCGTGCGCTTCACCGATGCCGAAGCCGAAAAGGCGGTCGCTGCCGATCCCGCGCTGAAACTCGGCGAGATGTTCATGGATGGCCGCTTCGTGATCGACGACGGCAACATTTTTGACTTCCTGTCGCTGGTGCGGCGCAACGGCGTGAAGAAGGCGGCATCGCTGCGGATGGTGGCGCTGGCGGTGGCGCGGATCATCGGCACGCAGATCAACATGCGCCTGCCGATCAATCGCAACCTCCAGAATGTCTCGCACCATTACGATCTCAGCGCCAAGTTGTTCGAGCTGTTTCTCGACGAAGACTGGCAATATTCCTGCGCCTATTTCGAGCCACCCGGCATAAGCCTAGATGAAGCGCAACTCGCCAAGAAGCGTCACATCGCCGCCAAGCTATTGTTGGAAAAGGGCAACCAGGTGCTGGAAATCGGTTCCGGCTGGGGCGGCCTCGGGCTTTATCTATCAGAAGCAGCCGACGTCGATGTCACCGGAATCACGCTGAGTGAAGAACAGCTGAAGGTTTCGCGCGATCGGGCGGCAAAGCGCGGCCTGTCGGAGCGCGTTCGTTTCGAACTGCAGGACTACCGCGATCTCAAAGGCCTGTTCGACCGCATCGTTTCGGTCGGCATGTTCGAACACGTGGGTATCGGCAATTACAGCGGCTTCTTTCGCAAGATTGCCGAAATCCTCGACAAGAAAGGCGTCATGGTGCTGCATTCGATCGGTCGTACCAAACCCAACTACACCACCAACCCTTTCATCGAGAAGTATATCTTCCCCGGTGGCTACATGCCCTCCGTCGCCGAAGTGCTGCCCGCCATCGAAAAAGCCGGCCTGCTCGTCAAGGACATAGAAATCATGCCGATGCACTATGCCTATACATTGCGGGCATGGCGCGAACGGTTTGTGGCGCGGAGGGACGAGGGCG
>Ga0105047_10019697_pt1 | contig 10397 bp, 12 predicted proteins | sample MAT04_FD_78384 | JGI IMG/M metagenome (GOLD analysis project Ga0105047, IMG submission 78384) | Freshwater microbial communities from Lake Fryxell liftoff mats and glacier meltwater in Antarctica - MAT-04 (megahit assembly) | ecosystem: Environmental > Aquatic > Freshwater > Ice > Liftoff... | reverse complement strand
TTTTGTGTTGGTAGTGTATAGGTTTAATATTGGCATAGATTTACTCATTTGGAGGCGCGTACGAGATTTGCACTCGTGTACAGGGTTTTGCAGACCCTTGCCTAACTCCTCGGCCAACGCGCCACGTTCTTATACATTAACTCACTGTGATGGTTTTGTCTCCCTGCGGGAGATCTGCCGTAGGCATGACAGACCTTTGCCTAACTCCTCGGCCAACGCGCCAAACACCTCAATAGTCTAGCACGAAAAAACCTTCCAAACATCTTAAATATACGACTGTTAATCGAGTAATTAGTGGCAGAAGCTAGCAACTTGATATAATGAATATAAATGCCTCCACCACAAACACCACAAAAAGACTCTCCCGACTACGATTTCATTCTTCAGGCCGAAGATCCTATTCCCAAACATTGGACTACTCGCATAAATAAAAATAGGCTGATTATGTTTGCTGTTATGTTTGGGTTCGCTCTAATTATTTTTACCTTAGTAATGAGCAGTCTTAATGCGCAAAAGAACGAGGCTCAAACACAGAGACTGATTGAAATTGTTCAGATGCAAAAAGAGATTAGCCGTGTAGCAGCACTAGGGGTTGAGGGTGCTGTAAAGCCGGCTGTTAAGGACCGTGCCGAAGCCATTCAAAAGGGCATGAACGAATCGTCTAAAAAAACTTTGAGCTTACTAGCCGAAAGAGGCATAAGTGCCGATGACGAAAAGCTGACTGGTGAGGAAGACACGGCGGCTGATGAGGCGCTAACGTCTGCGACTGAATTTGCCACATTTGATAAAACTTTCGACAAGCTAATCGATGCAAAAATAGTTAGTTATCAACGGGCGTTACTGGTGGCAGAAAAGAATGGTAACAACGCAGAGATGACGCAATTCCAAACTGCTTACAGTCAAGCAGACTCGATGCTCGGGCTAGTAGATGTCAAGCAATAACAACGACATCTATACTATAATGATGACAGCTTAAGCAGTATCTGATATTCTAAAACTAGTTTATGTCAAAAAAAGCCGAGAAGAATATGGCAAAAAATACACAATGCCCGCAATGTGGCAGCCAAATATCCCTAAACGAGTATTACAATACCCCACGCTGTGCTGTTTGTGGCTGGGGAATGCTCGAAAATGCAGTCGTCAGCGAGCCGCCTACCGGTATCAAGCATTACGTCCGTAGCCGTTCTATGCGCTGGAAGTTCGGCGCTGCCGCAGTGTCAATTATCGCTGTTTTGCTGGTAACACCACTAATTGGCGTTGTTTCCAGTAATGTATTGGCCAACCAAGCAGTCGCCAAAGCTGCCTTACAGATGAAGAATCGTCTATATGCCAGTGCGGCTCGCACACTTAATCAATCGCCTAGACCAGCTTTTGCCTCGACAAAATCCAAAGATATGAATACCATGGTCGGCAAAACCATTAGGTACGCCCAAGACAACTCTGATGTTAGGACTGCTAAGACTGCATTGGTAGACGGTGACTCAGATGCAGCATTAAACGCACTGGACGAAATAGATGAAGACTTTCCTCAAGAAGATGAAGCCGGTGATTTAGAGGGACTAGGCCAAGACCTAGAAATAGATCCAGATCTCGAATTTAGCGAAGATGAGCTTGACGATATCGCATTCACTCCTGACGATCCTGAGTTGGAAAATCTTACTGAGATAGCTGACGAAGCGGATGTGCCGCTAGCGCCAACGCCTGCCCAAACAACAACACCAACAACTCCTGCGACCGGTGAAACAGAACCTGAAGATACATCAACAACAGAACCTCTAGAAACAGCTAAAGAAGAGGAACTGCCAGACGCCCCAGAAACACCAGAGCCAGCTGGACAGCCAGCGACAACACAGCCCAGAGCAGTCCTAGCTCCGCTATACCAGCTAAACTGGCAAAACAAAGCCGCAAACCCTACCGATCAAGATAGTTTCTATACTATCGATCTGAATGGCGAAGCCACACCCCGAAAAGACAAGCGCAGTAATTTTAGTGGCTACGGAATTAGAACTCAAATTGGCCAACTATATAAACGAGCGGTGCCAACAAATACAAATATTGTGCCACTTTATCGCTACTGGAATGCAAACAAAACCAATCATTACTACACAACCAGTTCTAAATTCGCATCATCAGGTAAAAACAATGGCTATGTCCGTCAACAAATTGCCGGCTACATAGGTAAATGGAACGGCTCAACCTGCGCCGAAGGAACCAAACCATTATATAGCGTATATAAAGCGTCGGTAAGCGATAATTTCTATACCACAGATAGCGCTCTTAAAGACCGTATGGTTAGTAGCCAAGGCTGGAAAAACCCTAAGGTAACGGGCTGCATCTGGTAAGACAGGGGTTGACAAGCACCGTCTATATCTATATAAACATAAGTTAGATAGTTAAAAATTAAAAACAATTCAAAAGGAATACTATGTCCATAAAACAAAGTCTCAAAGATGAGCGCGGTATCGCCCACCTTGGACTGATTGTACTCGTGATAGCCGTGATCGGTTTTGGCGCATTTGCCTACATGCGAGTAAGCAGTTCGAACAGTGATGATACTGCCACCTCAACCACCCAATCACAAACCCAAAATACTGAAGGCCTAGAAGAAAAACGAGCCGTCGAAGCAGAACAAGCCGCCAATAAGGCCGGTGACGAAGCCGAGACTGCCAACATAAACTCTGCCGTTAAGGAGGATGAAAATGTCGTTGAATAAATTGATTAAACGTATACCGATAGTAGTATCCCTTGCTGCATTTGCATTCAGCATTGTAGTACTACCGATGAACCAAGCTGCGGCCAACCCAAGTGGCGGTGTTAGTCCATCATCATTACCACCAGCTAATGAAGGTAAATGTGCCGACAAGCAGGAGCTTGCCGATAGAAGTAAGTGCCTCAAAGAGCAAATCAAATCGCAAAAAGAGATTTGTGCAAAATACCGAGCCAAAAACGAGACAGCAAAAGCACAGGATTGCGTGAAGACAGTTAAGGCTCAGACTGAAAGGCTCGCACCCATCACCGCTGCACTAAAAGCTAAAAGAGTAGAGGCCCAAAAAGCAGCCCAACCTAAAGACTACCCGCAATGTTTGACTCGCGTTGCAACAATTGACGATACCAGCGACATGCGCGACAATATTAACAAAGCTATAAACAAGCGCGAAGCTACACTCACAAAGCTGCAAAAACGCGTAGACTCCCTGAAGAATGAAGGTGCTAAATCAGTGATGACTACCGCTTTAAGCACCGACAAAGTGGCGCTAGCCATCTACAAGACGGCGTCCACTAAAACCGACAGCCCATCAGCCCTACAGAACATCTACTGTGAAGCAATCTTTAAGCTCCAGATCAACAACTTCCGAACCAGCCAAATAAACATGCTTAAGAATGTTGACGCTCAGCTCAAATACGACCAGGCACGCAGCACGCTCTTCAATGACCCTTTCAACCTATCCACCTACCCCCAGTTGGCATCTAACCCACTCAAAGCTGAGGTAACTACCCGCCTCGATGCATCCCGCCAACTCACTCAGGCTAACCTTGTTGCAATCGCAACAGCATACATGCAAACTGCAGGCGCCAAGGTCAACGCTTCAGGTGAAGCAGCGAGCCTAACATACACAAATGACCTCGCGACTCCAAAGGCAACACTTGCACAAGCTAAAACTACTCGCACAACCGCTATGCGTAACTATGATGAAGCTCAAGTCATCCGCACAACCGGAAACAACCTTAACAAAGATCGCACTTACAAGGTAGCATCGGTTACCCTCAAGAATAGTAGGGGTGAAGTAGTTAGCCCGGCTGGTGCCGTAGCCCTCAAAGACAAGTCACTGGAAGCTTGCAAAGAGAAAGTAGACACATCTGACGCCGAGAACTCCGGTAATAAGAAACCAGACAACAGCAAGCAGATTACTGCAAAAGAAGCAGCTGCAAAAGCTAAAGAACTCAAAGAGTGTCGAACGAAGCTCAAGAAGGACTCGCAACCACGTGAAGCCACAGTAGTAGTTAAATCAGGCGACAAAGAGTACACCAAGAAGCTCACTCGCTCAGATAAAGTTACAGTATGGAGAGTCGAAAGATAAGTTCGACCAAGTAAGCACTAGAGAAGACTCGGTTAGCCCAATAAGCGCCGGGTCTTTTTGGTTGCTAAGCTAAATGGCTTTACAGATATTTTGCTTCGACGTGTGATTGGTTGATGCCGTTAATGACATTTGTAAAGCCCATATCGCGCAAGAAGCGCATTGATACATTAGACCTACTGCCAGTTATGCAATAGACTATTATCTTTGCGTCTTTGGGAACATCCTTGAGGGCCGTGGCTCCGCTCATAATTTCGGCCGGCGGTACATTGATAGAGCCATTTAAATGATCTTTAGCGTATTCCTCAGGCTCTCTAACATCAACTAATACATAACTCATAACTGTAACTCCTTATAACTTATTTAAAATGGGATAAAACGCGGTGTTTTTGTGGCGTACTTATCATATTCCGGATACTTGATATGCAAATAGCGCTCCTCGTAAACCGATTTGTAATAAAAAAGTAGCGCCAAACACAACACAAGAATATATTTTATTATGCTTCCACTGAGTAGCGCAATACCCAGCGCCAGAATAATTACACTGGTATACATCGGATGCCTAACATAACGGTACAAACCGTTTGTGCCGAGCTGGGCATGGGCTTTAGGTATTGGCAGTGCAGTAAGTGAAGTACGTATACTTATTGCAGACAATACAATACCTAAAGCGCCGATCCACTCCAATGCTGTGCCCGCGAATTCAACCCTGTAAATTGCCGGCCCGATCTCATTGCCCGTGAACACCAACAACAACAGAATAGCCGCCTGCACAATAACGTAGGACCAAGCGTGTAACTGATTCGGCTTAGATTGCACCATTAGCTGATTGTAACAGCCAAACCGGTGAAATAGCGAAGCCGATCATCAAACAGCAGTTACATGATTCAGCGAGAGCCGTAAGGTATGGTATTTATTATTTATCTTTCTCTTCAGAACCTTTAATGGCTGCCTCTACGACGTCTCGTGGAAGAGCTGCTGAACCAAGTAGTGCACCTTTGACTGTACTTACCGCATCGCCGCCAACAGCTGTTGCAGCGGCTAATGCGCCTCCAACTGCAGATTTAGCTGCTTCTGATGTGTCTGCACCTACGTCACCGGCAGCTTTAATAGATCCTTCTACCACGGCTACTGCCGCTTCACCGATATTTCCGCCTGTTTCGACTGTGCCTTTGACGATTCCTTGAGCAGCACCAAATACTGAGTCCATCAAATTGCCACCGACTGACGACACGCCCGTTACTACACCGCTCATAATGCTAGTTGCTGTTTCTGTTAATGACGAACCGACTGTTCCGGCTGCTTTAATTGAGCCTTCAGCCACGGAGGCTACTGCTTCTACTGTTGAAGTTGCAACTTCGCCCGTACCACTGACTACGTTAATGACTTGTTTCTTAACCGTTGTGGTTAAAGTTCCTAATATATCACCCGTACCAGAAATTGCCGCACTTACTGCATCTGTCGCTTCTTTAATAATTCTGTCGATCATGAGGGCCTCCAATATTTTAATTACATAACCATTATACCAACGACGTAAAGCTAGCCCTAATAAAGGGCATAAATATGCTCGTGTTTGCTGCAGGATACCTAGAGTATCTTCGAACCGCCAGTAATAACATTATAAATTCAAACGATTAGTTAGCCGGTTATGTCTGGGGCAAGGGGTTTACTCTAGTTTTGCTTTCCTTAATAGTTGAGCGTTTGCTGCTACTACGACGGTTGATACTGACATCAGGATTGCACCTACGGCTGGGGCAAGAACGATACCAGCTCCATATAACACGCCTGCAGCCAGAGGTATGGCAAATACGTTATAGCCAGCAGCCCACAATAGGTTTTGAGTCATCTTTCGGTAGGTAGCTTTAGACAAATTGATCACCTTTACCACGTCACGAGGATTACTCTTTACCAAGATGATGTCGGCGGACTTTATGGCTACGTCAGTGCCAGCACCTATGGCTATTCCAATATCAGCTTGCGTAAGTGCAGGTGCGTCATTGATACCATCGCCAACCATTGCAACTTTTTGCCTGTTCTTCTGTAGTTCTTTTACTTTTGCGGCCTTGTCCTCTGGTCTAACCTCGGCAAAATATTGGTCCAAGCCAAGCTGTTTTGCTACATAAGTTGCAACCTCGTTGGAGTCGCCCGTAATCATTGCGGTCCTTATGCCCATCTCTTTGAGTGTTTTAATAGTTTGTTTTGATTCTTCTCGAGCAATATCGGCCAAGCCTAACGCACCGATTACTTTTTTATTTGTAATCAGATACACCTCGGTTTTACCCTGTTTGGCTGCCTGTTTAACCGATTTGGCTATCTCGGCAGGGACAGTCAGTTTATTTTCTGCAATGTAGCGGTAGCTTGCAGCAATGTATAACTCGTTGCCGTTGAGGGTACCCTGCACTCCCAGACCAGGTAGCGCTTTGAAGTTAGCGACTTTATTAAGCTGTAAGTGGTCTTCTTCTGCCTTATGCACGATGCCTTTACCAACAATATGTTCGCTGTTTTGCTCTAGGCTAGCCGATAAATGTAGCACCTCATCTTTTGTGTAGCCTTTGGTTGCCCAAATATCCGTAACGCCGTGCTCTCCCTTAGTAAGCGTGCCAGTCTTATCAAACAATACCCAGTCTAGCTTACGGGCAGATTCAAGGGCGAGTCGCTTCCTAACTAACAGCCCATTCTTTGCCGATAATGCAGTCGAGATTGATACGACCAACGGTATTGCTAAGCCGAGTGCATGGGGGCAGGCGATAATCAGAACGGTAACTGACCGCTCAAGGGCAAACCCAGCATCTTTGAGTACTAGCCATACGGCAAAGGTAATAATAGCTGTGGCGATAGCGACTATAGTAAGGAAAAAGGCTGCCTTGTCGGCAAGCACCTGCACGTTAGATTTTGAACTTTGCGCTTCGGCAACAAGACGCATAATTCCTGCAAGCGCAGTGTCGTTACCCAACTTTGTAACTTTGACCGTAATTGAACCGTCCTGATTCACCGTACCGGCAATTACTTCATCTTTTATCGTTTTACTGACAGGTATTGATTCGCCAGTTATAGCCGCTTCATCTATTGAGGAAGTTCCATCTGTGATTGTCCCGTCAACTGGTATTCTCGTGCCTGGTCGTATTAGCACCAGATCTCCTACCGCAAGCTGGCTGACTAAGACTTGTTTTGGTTTGCCATTAACAAGCTTTTCGGCTTTGTCGGGCAATAGATCAGAAAGAGCGTCTAGAGCGTTCTCGGCTTTAGCAACCGAAGCCATTTCTATCCAGTGCCCGAGCAACATAATGGTTACAAGCGTTGCCAGTTCCCAGAAGAAACCTTCGCCCCCGATAAAAAACTGCGTAGCGACACTATAAATATATGCCGTAAGGATTGCCAGGCTGATCAGCGTCATCATGCCGGGAAGCTTGGCCTTTAATTCACTTATTGCGCCCTTAACGAACACCATACCACCATAAAAGAAGATAACGGTACTAAGCACGAATGGTACATACTGAGAGCCTGTAAAAGCTGGCGGTGTGAAGTTGAGCCAGTGTTGTATCATCTCGGAATATACGAGCACTGGTATCGTCAACAGTAACGATATCCAGAACTTATCCTTAAACATTGCTACAGAATGGCCCGCGTGTTTGTCGTGTTCTTGGGGTGAGTGGTCCATTTTAGTGACCGCCGTGCATCATATCCATCTTTTCGTCACTGGAATATCCCCAATTTTGTTGCCATTGCTTCATCTCGGCAATTTCTTTGTCTTGGGCAGTAATGATGTTTTTGCTTAGTTGCTTTACTTCGTTATGTTTTGCGCGACTGTCTGAAAGCTGTGCCATATCTACTGCACCTTCGTGGTGAGCAATCATCATCTCTATAAACGCTTTATCAAAATTATCACCAGACAACGGTTCAAGCTGCTTGTTCATATCAGCCATAGACATAGTGCTATGACTAGTTGCAGCTTCCTGTGAATTTGAAGCATTCATACCCATCATTCGCATCATTCCACCATTATTATTATTGACTGCTTGCCCTGCAGTAAAACCAGTGATTAGTACTCCAAGTAATAGCCCAATAATGCCAACCATTATATTTTCTTTATTCATAATATCCCCCCTATTTACTTCTCACATTTGTTAATTCATACAAGCCCAGCAGTTCCTCAATTGCTTGTTCCTGGGCTTTTTGTGAACTAGAACTAAGATTTTCTTTAATGTGTGTCCGCACGTGATTCTCGAGTATTAACTTGTTTAGTGAACCAATAGATTTTTGAATAGCCAGACTTTGCGTGAGTATGTCTATACAATAATCTTCATTTTCAATCATTTTTTGCACACCGCGCATTTGACCTTCTAGTATCTTGGATCGGTGTAGTGCTCGCTTCTTTAAGTCTGTAATCATGGCTTTACTGTATACCCCTAGGGGGTACTGTGTCAACTACGATTTAACATACAAAGTGAAGTCTATGTGGCCTCGTCAGTGAATAAATATACGACGGTGAAATTACTGAATTATAAGTTGTTCAATTTTGCTTAGTGTTTTGGATTTTTGACCAGAAGGCGTCGGCCCAGACTTTATAGCTTAGATTATTAGGGTGGAATAAGTCAGGTGCAAAGCCAAAAATACTCTGGTTTTCCTGTGTCTGTTTTTGCAAATCTACAAAACGAAGATTACGATAAGACTTAAGCTCTTCCTGTACTATTTTGCTAGCCTGTTTGGCTTTAGGGGTGCTGGATGGGCGACTGTTAAACAAAGGCATGTTAGCGACGTAGCTGCCGTCAGGAAGAGTAGCTAATACTTTCTTGAAATCAGCCCGGTACTTATCGGAATTAAACCCCACAACGTCATTTGCACCGATTTCTATAGTTACTAAGTCGGCTTTAATATCTTTTACCTTAGGAGCTTGCTCTTTTAGATAATCATCCATTTTGGCGCCAGTTTTGCTCAGATTGATGACTCGAACTGTTTCGCCAGTCTCTTTATTTAGCCTGTCTTCAATCAAACCGACATAACCCCGGCTAGGGCTGGTTGCGCCAATTCCCTGCGCCGCTGAGTCGCCTAATGCCAAATATGTAATTTCGCCAGGCTGTTTTGCTTTTTGGGCCCAGAACTCTTTGTACGTAGAAACGGTTGATCCCAGCCAAATCAATGCCAGTAGTTCAGCAACAACCAAAATAACGATGATTGATAAAATCATCTTGGCAGTCCTGTTGAGTTTCTTAAAATGTATGCGTCCAATCTTTATATCTTACCAGCTCCCCACCAAAATCATTCCAGCGCGGGTCACGAGGCTCCGAAGCCACAACCAACTACGGTTGGTGCATAACCGCTTGTACGTATGATTTCTGTTAATATTAAAGCTATGTCAGCATTTACGCGAGCGATTATAATTTTTAACCCCAATAGCACTGGGGATAGCGAGACTATAGCAAAAGAATTCTGCCGAGACCTTCGCAAGCTACGACCTAAAGCCAAAGTAGAACTGCAAGAAACTACGCATGCTGGCCACGCCGAAGAATTAGGCTACAAATTAACTAAAAAACATCAAAATTTGTTATTGGTTTCTGTCAGCGGTGACGGCGGATACCACGAATTGGTAAACGGCGTTATGAAGGCTGTAAATAGTGGGGCGACTACACCAATCTGCGCAGTGTTGCCGGGAGGCAATGCCAACGACCACCATAGTTTTATAGTAAAACGCCCTTTGATTGAGGCTATTTCTGCCGATGGTTTAATTAAGTTAGATTTGCTTCAAGTAGAGGCTACTAAACCCCGCTATGCTCACTCATACGTCGGCATGGGCTTAACGCCATCAGTAGCGGCAAAGCTCAACGAGCACGAATTATCAGTGCTTAAAGAAACTTGGCTATCGTTTAAAACGTTTTGGAATCTTAAGCCTTTCCGGATCATTCAAAACGACAAGCAAGTCACCCTCGACAGCCTTATTCTAGCTAACATAGGTATTATGGCTAAGTATTTAACACTCGATCAAGATAATAGCCCCCGCGATGGTAAATTTGAGGTCGTAAGGTGGCCGCACAAAAGCAAGATACGCCTGATAACTCAGCTACTAAAATCAGCTGTAGGCAAAATGGAATCGCCCAAATCGGTAGAACGGTTTGAGTTTACGACGGTAGCGCCGATGCCTATTCAGTTAGACGGAGAGATTATTAAGTTGAAGGCCAAACAACACGTTACCGTCACTTGTGCCCAAAACCAGTTACGCACATATCGTTAACAAATTTATAGCTTAGCGTCAGTAACGGAACTCTGGAATCGCAGTCAGCTAGTTTGCTTGACTGAAACGCTATAGACCGCTAACATGATTTCCAC
>Ga0105047_10019696_pt1 | contig 10397 bp, 7 predicted proteins | sample MAT04_FD_78384 | JGI IMG/M metagenome (GOLD analysis project Ga0105047, IMG submission 78384) | Freshwater microbial communities from Lake Fryxell liftoff mats and glacier meltwater in Antarctica - MAT-04 (megahit assembly) | ecosystem: Environmental > Aquatic > Freshwater > Ice > Liftoff... | reverse complement strand
TCAACCCGGAGATTGCTTTTCGCGGGCTCTCGAACAGCGATTCGACGCCTGATGCCCATGAGCTCTACTTCCCGATGGCATACAACGATGAGCAAGTGTCGATCGTTGGAAAGCTCCAATGTAACGACGGCGTCGTCGTGCAAGGTCCTCCTGGTACCGGGAAGACACACACGATTGCAAACGTCATTTGTCACTATCTGGCACAAGGCAAGCGCGTTCTCGTGACGTCCAAGGGAGAATCTGCTCTCGCCGTACTTCAGGACAAGCTTCCGGAAAAGATCCGACCTCTGAGCGTTGCACTTCTCGCGAGTGATCGTGAAGGGATGAAGCAGTTCGAGCGCTCGATCCAGCAAATCGCCTCCACAGTGACGGCCTACATACCGAAGAGTGCCGAACGTGCCATCAAAGCCGCCGAGGCGGACCTGGATCGGCTGCACGGCAAAATTGCGATGGTTGACCGCCAGATCGCTGATGCCGCTGCACGCCATCTGCGCTCCTACGATTTCCAGGGGGATAGCCTGACGGCAGTTGAACTGGCGCGGATCGTTGTTGCGCAAGCGGCCACCCATGCGTGGTTCGACGATGCGTTGCCTCCGGGAACCGATGGCGAGTTGCCGTTCGACGCCGCCGAGTTGGCAACGCTGAAACATTGCCGACTCGAGGCTGGGGAACGCCTTGCGTATCACGAGCATGCGGTGCCGCATGTCACCGACCTCCCAAGTGCGGTGGAGCTAGTCTCTCTGCACCAGGATCTCGTAACCGCTGGCAACATCCAGGCGGATATCGCAGCTGGGGAAGTGCTTGCACTGGTCGATGCGCGAATCAAGACGTTTGAACGCGCGCGCACGCTCCTGCATTTCCTAATGGAGCGCAGCGAACTCCGATCGCGACTCGCGAGCGCTGGCCTTGGGTGGACTACGACACTGGTCGATCGCATGCGCGCTGCGGGTACCGCCGACCCGGTCCTCGACATCGTCTACAGACGGTGCGGCGAAGTCGAGGCGCTCGAGAACGAAAGACGCAACTTGCTGGCTCATGCGGTGATTGTTCCCGAGGGCGCGGAGCTCGATGATGACTACCGCGAAGCGTTGCGCAGGTTGCTGGCTGGCCAAAAGGCCTTCCTCCTGCCCATCGGCAAGGCGCTTGCGCGTAGGCTGTTGGCTGGGACCAGCGTGGGTGGGCAAGCCGCTCGCACGACGGACGGATGGGCTCTGGTCGATCAATTGATCCGGTGGCGAGTCGAGTCGCGCAAGATCGCGGCTCGATGGCGAGCCGTGGCAGGCGAACTCGGGTTGGATTCACCGGCCGACAGTTCCGATGCCTCTATCCGCTCACTTTCGCTCTGGGCATCGCACGTGATGCACGCGCGACGGATGGTGACCGAATTTGAGTGCCCGCTAAAGCAGCGTACGGAAGAAGTCTTCGGGACAAGCGTCGGAGAGGCCATTGCTGCAGGCGACGAGGGCGTGCTCCAACACGCCATTTCGAGTCTCCGCGCCCATGTCGCACGAAACAAACTTGCCTACGCGACCGAGCGCGCGGCGGCCGTCCGCACCAAACTTTCCGAGTACTCCGGAGGTGTCGTTGAGCAGGCCGACGCGCTGCTTGCGGAAGTAGTGGGCAAGCCCGACAGCGAAGCGGATATCCACGCCCGATGGAGCGAGATCCTTGCGGAACTGGATCTATTGACTGGATTGCGCCCTGCGCTGGACGAGATCAGGCGGATTTGTTTCGCCCTCCACAGCGCAGGCGCAGAAAAGTGGGCGGCGCGTCTGCGCACCGTCCCGGCCGCAGGCGACGACGATGCAATCCCGGACACATGGCGGGCGGCTTGGCGGTGGCGCCAGGCATCCACGTTGCTCGAGCACATCGACGGACACGAGCAACTCCGGAAACTCTTCAAGGAGCGCAATTCCCTGACGTCACATCTCGAACGCACGTACCAGGAACTGGTGTCCGAGAAAGCCTGGCTTGGCGTGTACATGCACTCGCCGGAGTCCGTCCGTCAGGCGTTGCAAAAGTACTTGAGCGCCATCCAGTCGCTGGGCGCCGGAACGGGCGTACGGTCGGGGCGTCACCGCCGCGATGCACGAGAAGCAATGGAGAATGCGTACAAGGCCGTTCCCTGTTGGGTGCTTCCACATTGGCGCGTCTCGGAGGCACTGCCTGCTGAACTGGGCCTCTTCGACCTCGTCGTGGTGGACGAGGCGTCGCAATCGGACATCTCAGCGCTACCCGCGTTGATGCGTGGCAAGACACTTCTCGTCGTCGGTGACGACAAACAAGTGTCGCCTTCGGCGGTGGGCGTTGCAGAAGTGCAGATCCTCGATCTGCGCGACCGCTTCCTCGCCGAACAGCCTCACGGTGCCCTCATGACACCGGACAAGTCGTTGTATGACTTGGCGTCGGTCATGTTTGCGGGTAATGCCGTGATGCTCAAAGAGCACTTCCGCTCCGTGCCCGCAATTATCGAGTTTTCGAATCGGACCTTCTATGGCGGGCAAATAAAGCCCTTGCGCATTCCGAGGGCCAACGAGCGACTCGATCCGCCATTGATCGACGTCTTCGTGAAGGGGGGCGTCCGCAACGCCCACGAGGTGAACGAAGCCGAGGCCCAAGCTGTGGTCCAGGAAATCCAGTCAATCCTCGTCGACCCAGGTCTGGCCGGCAGGAGCATCGGCGTTGTGACCTTGCTCGGTCACCACCAGGCCGCGCGGATCACCACGTTGATCAATCAGCAGCTTTCACAAGTCGACATCGTGGAGCGCGAGATCGCGGTCGGCGCGCCGCCCGTGTTTCAAGGCAGGGAACGCGACATCATGCTGGTGTCCATGGTACTGGGCCATGGCGATCGTGCGGTCAATACCGTGGCCGGCATGGAACAGCGATTTAACGTGGCGCTTTCCAGGGCACGTGACCGGATGATCCTGTTCCGCTCGTTGCTCGAATCGGAGTTGCGGGATAACTCGCTCAACAGTCTCGTTCTGCAGCACTTCAAGCAACCTTTCCGTCAGGATGCGCGCAAAGTGGCCGATCTAAAGGCGCTATGCGAATCGCCCTTCGAAAATGACATGTTCGACGAGCTCACCAAGCGCGGCTATCGCGTAACGCCGCAGGTCCGATCCGGTGGGTTCCGCATCGACTTCGTCGTGGAAGGCAGCGAAGGCCGGCGACTTGCGGTCGAATGCGATGGGGACAAATACCACGGGCCGGAGCAGTGGCGCGATGACATGCAACGCCAGCGCGTTCTCGAGCGTGCTGGGTGGACATTCTGGCGGTGCTTCGGATCGAGCTTCGTCCGGCGCAGGCAGGAAGTCTTGGACGATCTCTTTTCGACTCTCGCGCACTTGGGCATTGAGCCAATCGGCTCAGACACGATCGATGCATCGTCGTGGGTGGCTTATAAGGAGGTAGATCCCTTGAACGTGGAAAGTGTGGATGACCCCAATGACGCAATGCTGAGTAGCCAAGCCGAGGCCGACCTGAAATCCGACGACGCGATGGAGGTTGCCTGACCATGTACAGGCCGCTGATGACCAAGAAGATCGAGCAGTTGGAACAACTGTTCAAAGATGCGGCGGACGATCCGAAGACGCTACGACGTCTGGCTGACGAGCTGGCTTGCCGAAGCACAGCTCGCGCCTCGTCCCTGCTCGCCGCCGTGCAGTCACTCAATGCACCGGGCGAGGAGCCTACTGACGCAGCAAAACCTCGAATGATTGAAGAGGTCACGCAACTTACCCTCCTACCGGGATTTCCCGCGCCAGCGGAGCCAGAGTCGCTAGACACAGCACCAGCGACGCCTCAAAAGCGGGAGCGGCCAGCCGGGGTTATTGGAGTGACTTCTGAACCCCCGCCCCCTACCAGAGAGGCGCACGCGCAAACATTAGAAGGTGTCCCTAATTCGGCTTTGACACTTGAAGCGGCATATCGCTCGCTGAAGGTCAGTAGCTCCGCCTCGTGGCCCACGATTGAGAGCGCGCGGCGCGAAATCGTTCAGAAGGCGAGCCCTGAAGCTCTGGAAGGCGAATCGAGTTCCAGCCGAGCGACGATAGTGGAGCGCGCAGCCAAGGCCAACGAAGCAAGTGCCCGCCTTTGGCTTGAGCGATATCCCAAGCTCGCGTGAGCCGTTTTCCGAGGCACTGGCCTTGTGCTCTTCATCTTCACCTGCAACCTTCCTGCGGCCTGAGCAGCTATCGGTGTGTTCTTCGCGCGAGGCGGTAAAGGGCTGATCGAGGGTGAGGGTCAGGCAGGCGTGGAGTATTCGCAGGGGTCGACCTGCTGCGGCCCCGAGGTTTGATTATTTCTTCTTGCCGAACGCGGACGGGCGTAGGGCAGCTAACGACCCGAAGCGGACGGTCGACCGAGCTTGCCCAAGGGCTGCGCTCGGGCTATTGACATAGCCGATCAATCGGGCTGACGGTATCGCGTACAACTCGATGGACATGCGTGTAGGTCATGGTGGTCTTGGGATTACGATTGCCTAAGAGTAGCTGGATCGTCCGGATGTTGGTCCCATTGGCAAGTGAATGAAGAGCAAATGAGCAACATTGCTTAACCTCCACCCACCTTCCCCTTGAGCGAATACAGCGGCTCCAGGACCCATTCGTACAGCTTACGACGCTCCCCGAGGATATCGGCGTCCAAGACCATCCCCGGGCGCAAAGGCTCGGAGTTTCCGTAGGCCGTGACTGACTGGCGATCCAGCTCGACCAAGACACGGTAGTAGGGCTCGCCGCCTTGGCCACCGGCAGGGGTGGTCGCGCTGCGCGACACACGCAATACTTTGCCTGCGTGGTGCCCAAACTTCTGATATGGAAAGGCTTGGTAACGCATCAGCACCTGGTCGCCAGGCTCTATGAAACCAACGGCACTGCTGGGCACCATGAGCTGCGCCTGCAGCTGGGAACCTTTGGGCAGGATCGCCATAAGCGGCTGTCCTACCTGAACCGCCTGCCCGACTTCGATCATGCGACTTGCCACCAGCCCAGCGACGGGCGCTTTCAGGAGCAGTTCGCCGCTGGCTTCCTGCTGAACGCGCTCCTGATCGAGGATGGCCATGTCGCGGCTGCCGGTGGCGAGCAGCGCCTGCTTCTGCGCAGGAAGCTCCTGCAGAGTCTGCTGCAGCCGTGCGATCGACCCGCGAATGGAGGTGGCCTGCCGCTCAAGCGACTGCTGGGCGTTGATGAGCTCCAGCGTGGCCTGCTCTTGCTGGTCCAGCTGCAGCTGGCTGACGAACTTCTCGACAGCCACCTGCCGGTACCTTTCAATGTTCTCCTTGCCAATGCGTACCTGTTGGCCGCGTGTGGCGATCTCATTCTCGATCTGCGCAAGCTCGCGGCGCGCGGTGGCGAGCTGGCGTCCGTAGCCGGCGACCTGCGCATCGATCTGCGCCGCCTGCGACTGCCCAAGCAGGGTCATGCTGTCGCGCCGTGTCTCCATCCCTTCGCGCAGCAGCGCCAGTGCGTCGCCGCCTGAGGCCATCGCGCGCGGCACGTTGATCAGCGTCAGCGAATCGCCGGCACCGATGGTGTCGCCTTCTTCGGGGAACAGTCGCGCCACCACGCCCGCGGTGGGGGCGACCACCGTCGACAGCCCCAGGTCCGGGATGAGCTGACCCGCCACCTTGGACCGGCGCGTGTACTCGCCAAACACCAGCAGGCCCACTATCAGGGTCGCAGCAAACACGGCGAAGCCGGCGAGTACCCACAAGCTCAAGGGCTGGGCCAGCGAAATGCCGCCCAGCCAGCTGCTGCGCTTGGCAGCGAGGACTTCATGGCGAAATAGTGAGTCAGTCATACGCTTCTTCCAACGTCCTGACCTGGTGACGTTCCTCCAGGTCAGGGCAGACGTCACTCAGTTGTTCTGACTGGCGCGTCGACGGTCTGCCGCCAACACAGTGGGAATGAATCCTACTCGTCTTGTGATTCAGGAAGGCGTTTCCGCACTGCTTTAAGCTACATTCCACAGTTCCATCTTATTCAGCACTCGCATAGCCGTCATCCTTAAATAGTTATAGTCAGAGCGTCGCTTTCATTGGCGAGCGCGTCGATTTCCTGGTCAACATGTTCTGCTTGCGCATGTGCTTCTTGGCGGAGCCGGTGTTCCTGCACGATTTTGCCGCTGTGCATGACCAGGACACGGTCCGCACTGGCGATAGTCTCCGGGCGATGGGCAATGATCACCTTGGTCAGCTGCAGCTTGCGCACCGCATCGTTGACCAGGCGCTCGCGATCCACGTCAAGGTGGCTGGTGGCTTCGTCGAGAAACAGCAGTCTGGGATTGCGATACAGCGCCCGTGCCAGGATCACGCGTTGTTTCTGGCCTCCGGAAAGGGTGGTCCCCATGTCGCCGATCAAGCTGTGATAGCCCATTGGCATGCAGGCCAGCTCGTCGTGCACGGCGGCCAGGCGAGCGGCACTTTCTACACGCTCCGGGTCGAAGCCATCGTCTCCAAATGCAATGTTCTCGGACACGCTGCCGGCGAACAGTTGGTCGTCCTGCATTACTGCCCCGACCATCTGCCTATAGTTCTCCGGACCCAGCCTTGCTATATCCTGCCCGCCGACGCGGATGCTGCCTGCGGTAGGCTTCAGCAGCCCCAGCATGAGCTTGACCAGCGTGGTCTTTCCGCAGCCCGATGGACCAACGACGGCCACTGACTCGCCTTGCTCTACGACGAAGCTGCAGTCCTTGAGAACAAAGGGCTCGCCCTCTGCATAGCGAAACGACAGGTTGCTGACCTCGATCCTGGCATCGGCGGGCAGCTCGTGACCGCTGCCCTGGCCGTCTGTGACTTCCGGGTCGCTGAGTACGATGTCGGCAAGGCGCTCGCCGTGCAGGCGCAGCATGCGGAACTCGATCCACTTGTCGATCAGCCCGCTGATCCGGCCGGCAAACTGATCCTTGTAAGCAAGGTAGGCGATCAGCATGCCCACGGAAAAGATGTTCTGCATGACCAGCAGCGCGGCAATCCAGATCACGGCGATGCGTTCGACACCGAAGATGAACTGGCTGGCGGTGTTGAAGCCCAACCCGAGCTTGGCCATCCAGACCTCGCGGTTGACGGTGTCGTTCATCAGGTTGAAGTACGTGCCCCGGCGCGACGATTCGCGGCCCGCGACCTTCACCGACTGCACGCCGCGGATCGACTCGAGCAGATGACTCTGCTGCTTGGCACCGGCCACGAGTTGCTGTTCGGTGCCCTCGCGTACCGGCTTGAACGACAGCGCGCGCAAGCCCATGTACAGCGCGACCGCCAGCAGGGTCACCAGCGCCAGCTTCCAGCTGTAGAGCAGCATCATGCCAAACGTCACCACCGCCATGAGTCCGTCGATGATGGCTTCGACGAAGCTGGTGGTGAGCGTGCGCTGGATGGTCTGCACGCTGCTCATGCGCGAGGTGATGTCACCCAAGTGCCGCTTCTCGAAGAAGTCCAAAGGCAGGCGCAGCAGGTGGCTGAAGACATTGCCCATCCACTGCAGGCCCAGCCGCGTGGACAGATACACCACTGCCCAGCCACGCAGCAGGCTGATCGACACCTGCAGCAGCAGAACGATCCCGAAGCCAATCCCGAGCACGGTGAGCAGGTCACGATCGGCCGAGATCAGTACCTGATCGACGATCCACTGCATGAAGAATGGGCCGAGGATAACGAACACCTGCAGCGCCACCGACAGCAAAAGGATCAGGGCCAGCGAGCGCCAGAGCCCGGTAACGCGGCCAGTCAGCTGGCGCACCGATACCGCCGGCGCCGCCTTCTGTTTCTTGAAATCAGCGTCGGGAGTCAGCTCCAGCGCGACGCCGGTGAAGTGATCGGACGCTTCCTCGTAGCTGAGCTCGCGCTCGCCGAAAGCCGGATCGAAGATAGTTATCCTTTTATTGCCAGCCTTGGCTAGTACAACAAAATGATTCAGATCCCAATGCAGAATGCACGGCAGCCTGAGCTTGCCTAGGTCGCCGATGTCCAGCCTTAGCGCGCGCGTATTGAAGCCCAGTCGCTGGGCGATGAGGATTAGGTAACTGAGCTTTGAGCCCTTGAGCGACATGGGAAATCGACGCCGCATTTCTGGCAGCCCAAGCCGCATGCCGAAGGCATCGGCCACCATCGTCAGTGAAGCTAGGCCGCATTCGGCGCGCTCAGACTGAATTATTGGCTTTAAATTAACTCTCGACAAACGCGGTATCTCTAATGAGTCGTAGCACGTATGTCGCGCGGCACAACTATTGAATCAGCGAACTGATTAAGTGAACATCGCCGACAAAAGGTAGTTCTTGTAGACAGTAGCCAGTTAGCATCTTTCGGAGCCCCCTCAGGCTTCCCAGCCACTTTTATAATTGACAACAGCACCTCGACGACACGAAAGAAGGAGGCGGACCTACTGCGCATCCATACATCAAAATCGTACATTGTTCATTTGGGCGACTTCCTAGAGTCCAAACCGACAATGATGAACGCACACCCCAAAAGCAAATCTTTGACGTCTTCCCATCCAATTCCTATTTCATGAAACAAACTTCTATACGCAAAGTTTGCGACGAACAACGCGCCGACAATTAAAAGAAAAACGCTAACAAATTTACTCATGACCGTCTCTGTATAAATCCCCTCCCGGCGACCGGAAGGGGATAATTGATCAATTACTGAAAATTCGACTGTATAACTGTAGCCTTCACGTAGGCGCCAACTTCATTCAGTTTCGTCTGCACCGAATCGACTGCACCCGCAACGGCACCGCCGAGTTCTCTAGCGGCGTCGTTCAAGAAATCTAGTCCGCCGCCACCTATTACTGCATTAAGCTCATCTTTGGTCAGAGTTTGCATACTGTCTATACCTTATCGTTGGCGTCGTAGCCTTCTTTGAAGGCTTTTGCAGCGTTGTAAGCGATGTCGACTGCTTCAGCTACCGCAATAATGGTCAACACGACAGCAAGCGGTCCCGGCCCGCCGCCGATGCTTTCTCTCTCATTACAGCTAAGTTCACGCATTTCCTAACTCCTTTTGGTTATACGCAGTACCCCTGCGTCTTGGGGCCGGTGGCTCCGGCGAGACTTGGATTACTGGAGGCCTAAAACGTAGCAGGATGGAGTCATTCGGTGTGCCGACGCAAAGACTCTCAAGCCCAGGCACAATCCCGAGACGCAGTTAGCTTCACACACTCTCTCTACGCTGCGGAAGACATCAGATAGCTAATCGGGCGTCAGAATTCCTGACTAGCGAGGGCTGATATACGGTGCGACCATCTGTATGCAAAGATGTCAGCCAATGTGGCATATTGTGCCAATATGGCTGGCTTCGTTAAGCAAGCTGAATAGGTCCGACTGTCAATGGAGTGACGCCTACATGAAATTAAATGCACGGATTCGGCATGCGCGCAGGTGCGCCAATCTTTCGCAAGCTGAGTTGGCGACGCTGGTGGCAGTGGGGCGCAGCGCCGTCGCGAACTGGGAGTGCGCTGGCGACACCAGCCCGTCTACCGAACGCCTTGCAAAAATCGCCCTATCCACGGACGTCTCATTTGAGTGGCTGGCCACGGGCAGGGGTGATCCCGCGCTGCATCAGCTGGATTTGATACCTGCTGTAGATGCGCTGCTGGTGGACGACCCTGCCGAGAGGCGACTGGTGGAAGCGTATCGGTCCTGCACTGCGGCTGTGCGGCAGGTGCTATCTCAATTTATGGAATCGCAGACGGCTCGGTCGGCAAACAAAGCGGAAAAATGATAGAAGGCAATCCGTTCGAACATTCCACATCCATGCCAACGCCATCGCGTCCATGGGCGCTCCGACGAAGGTATAGGAACTGACGCCGGCGATCTGCCAGCTGTGTGCAGTGTTCAGAATTGCGGGACCTCCACTGTCGCCGGGGGCCGCTGATGCCTTCGAGCGTGAGCGCAAGCCCGCTAGTCGGGTAATCCCCCCATTTTTAGCAGTTGCCAGAAGTGGAGTTAGGCGGCACGCAGCGGACCTGCGGCGTCGAGCAATGCGTTCGCCTTCGCGCAATGCGAGGCGTGATCCCATGACGCGGACCGATCGGGGTGGCGATGCATTCGTTATGCCCCGCCTTGGTCCGATAGAGGTTGAACACCGCCGCGTAGTCGCTTAGGCGCGCGAGATAGGCGGCATCGTCCACGTCGTGACGTACCGTTGTCGCGAAGGCAAGTGCGCAAGCCTTGCAAGCAAGAAAGTGAAGGTCGAGAGCGCCATTAGCGCGGGTACGGAAATTCATGCGAACACCTTCAAGGCTTCCAGGACCGCCGGACCTCACCGTGGCACGTGGCGTCTGCGGAACTGGGCGTGAAAGCAAGGTGCCTCTCGCCTAACGATGTAACCCATCCTTACCATGGGAGGACGCGCGGCCAAGGTCGAGTGACATGGTTCATCGTGATGAAAATGGGGTG
>Ga0105047_10019695_pt1 | contig 10397 bp, 7 predicted proteins | sample MAT04_FD_78384 | JGI IMG/M metagenome (GOLD analysis project Ga0105047, IMG submission 78384) | Freshwater microbial communities from Lake Fryxell liftoff mats and glacier meltwater in Antarctica - MAT-04 (megahit assembly) | ecosystem: Environmental > Aquatic > Freshwater > Ice > Liftoff... | reverse complement strand
ACCGGTGAGATAGGGGTCAAATCTTTATCTTTGACCCCCTGATTTTCACGTAGTCAATATACGGGAATTAAAAATACGTGAAGAAAAGTGCAATATGCAAAAAGCCTTCTCCCGCTTGGTTGGAAGCATTAAAAAGAATTAAAGTTGACCCATATCAATTAGAGCTAAAAGAATTAAGAGCATTCAAAGATGTAGATCATTACTTAAATGAGCCCATTATAGGGTCTAAAGAATGGGAATACTTAATTCGATGTTTTCGTTTTTTAACATCTTTTGCTTTGATCACAATAAATGAAAAGCGTTTTCCTTCTTTATCAAATTGTTGGGAAGAGTTAGATCGATTATTTCTTCATGATGGAATCTTTGATGATGAAGTCTTTGTGCAATCGTGGATTTTTTTTGATTTACCATTGGATACAGCACAAAAAACGGTTTTAGATTATTTTGAAGATATTGTTGCAGAGAAGACTGATATCTTCAATAATTTTAAATATTTTATTGATTGTATGAAAAAATCTCGATTAGGGCTCTATCAAGAAATACTCAGCAGTAAAAAAACGATAAAATTTCGTGAACTGTTTACGGAAAAAATTATAAAAGTTGAAAACACAATACCAGGCTTACGAGAGTGGTGAAATATTTCTAACACGACTTGTCGAAATTGGAGGAAAAATTTATTCATTTGCTGATCCTAAATGCTGGCCTAAAGAATATAAACTACAATTAGAAAATATGATAATAAACAAATTGTTTTACTTTGAGGCTTCTTCCATTGAAGAGCAATATGAACAATTCATGAAATATGCTGGCCCATATTGGATGTCATGTGTTATTCCCGATCAGGACTTTCCGATATTGCAACCTGACCATTATTTAACATACTTGAAATAGTTTGTGAAACAAATGAGCGAAGTAAAGAAAAACCACCGAACCAGCCATTCCACCAGACCGCGAGAACGGGAGGCTCTTTCCCGCAAGGCTTTGGCGCCACTGAGTTCAACGTTAACGGCGATGGCGTCGCCGCGATAATTTGCATAAATGATGTCCTGCAAAAATTAGAAAAGTAAATACTTACCTGTCTTGAACACCCAACGTCTATATTGAGCAGAAAAAAAAGAGTCGACAAGAAATGATGACTGAATCAAAAAAAAAAACGAGAAAAAAAAAATTGATGAAAAGCTGAAGTCTTCATTATTGAATTGAATCATTATTCACGCGAATCTGGGGACAGGATACTTAATTCCAACGACCAAATGCACCAGATAACCTGTTGCTTTTTGTGTTATTATTGGAATAGAGTCGATGGTGGAAATTAGAAAAGCGACCGTTGAGGATGATTCCTTCACAAAGAAATTAAGGAGTTCCCGCCAATCAAATAATGAGGCAGAAGAATCTAGCGCAGTTTACAAAAAACCAAGGAGGCTAAGCAAGCTGCTTCACCCCCTTGTCAACATTTACAATCCAGGCATATTTGAACCTTATTATCCGTTCTGCAGCGCGGCAATCCGGTCCTCAAGAGGCGGGTGACTCCTGAACAGCATGGCCATGCCGCCCACCTTCGGTCTGATACCAAAGGCCGCTACCTGATCGGGAAGATGCGAGGGTTCATGATGGGCTTGCAGTCGCCGCAGGGCACCGATCATTTTATCCTTGCCGGCAAGATAAGCCGCACCCTTGTCGGCGGTATATTCCCGTTTGCGCGAGAACCACATAACGATAATCGAGGCAAAGAGACCAAGGACGAGTTCCAAAACGATGGTCACCGCCATATAGCCGAAAAAACCCAGCCCCCCGCCTTCCTCCTCATCACTCCTGAGAAAATTATTAATGACGTTGGCGGCAAGCCGTGACAGCAGGATGACGAAGGTATTCAATACCCCCTGGATCAGGGCCAGGGTCACCATATCGCCACAAGCGACATGGCTGATCTCATGGGCCAGCACGGCCTCCACTTCATCTTTCGACATGTTCTGTAGGAGTCCGGTGGAGACGGCAACCAGGGCATCATTTTTGTTCATTCCCGTGGCGAAGGCATTCATGTCCGGCGAATCGTAGATCGCCACTTCCGGCATACCGATCTCCGCCTGTTCGGCCATCCGCCGCACGGTAACAAACAACCATTGTTCGGTTGGGTTTGTCGGATTAACAATTACCCGTGCACCCGTCGATTTTTTGGCGATCCATTTCGACATGGCAAGAGACAGAAATGAGCCGCCCATGCCAAAGATTGTCGCCATCACCAATAGCCCTGAAGTACTCTTGGAGTCTACCCCAAGAATACTCATTACCAGACCAAGCAACACAATGATGGCCAAGTTGGTAGCTAAAAACAATACAATTCGAAACACGACAATCCTCCATTTTTTGATTTTTTCTAGCGGTTCTGCTGCCAAAACCACTCACTCCCTTCCATTCTTTCGAAGAATACAGCTGCGAAACACATCTTCCTTTAAGCATCAATCTTCTTTTTCAATGTTACCGGTTCACCGGCCTTGCGGCGGTGTACCCTGATGTTGAGAAGTTCAACCCCAACGGAAAAGGCCATGGCAAAATAAATATAGCCTTTCGGAACATGCACTTCAAAGCCTTCGGCCACCAGGGCAAAACCGATCATTAGGAGAAATGATAGAGCCAGTATCTTGATGGTGGGATGGGCGTCGACAAACACCCCGATGGATTTGGCCGCCAGCAACATGACCAGCACCGCACCGATAATGGCAATCACCATCACCGAGATATGCTGCACCAGACCAACCGCGGTAATCACCGAGTCGAGGGAAAAAACGATATCGACAAGGGTGATTTGCACAATGGTGGCAAAGAAACCGACCTTGTCGTTTTTCGTTCTTTCGACTACGACAACAGTCTCCAAACTGCAGTGAATCTCATGGGTTGCTTTAGCCAGAAGAAAAAGTCCACCGCCAATGAGCACCACATCTCTGCCGGATATTTCCTGCCCGAACAGGCTGAACCAGGGCTCAACCATGCCGATTATCCAGGTCAGACTAAAGAGCAGGGCAAGCCGAGAAAGCATTGCAAAACTGATACCCAGGGTTCTGCCCAAATCCCGTTGTGTCTCAGGCAACCGGCCCACCAGGATGGTAATAAAAATAATATTATCAATACCAAGAACAATTTCCAAAGCGAGAAGAGTTGCCAGCGCCACCCAGGCCTCGGGCAAAAATATCCATTCAATCATCTGCCTTATTCCTTACTGTTTTTTTGAAGTGTCTCGTCGTCCGGTGGCTGGATAAGATACCGCCCAAAAAGCTTGGGGACAAGCTCCAGCACCGCCGCCCGCCCCTCGGGGTCCGTACCCACCTTAGCAACCCACTCATCATTTACCGTAAATGCCAGCCCTTTGCGGGTTTTCAGGGGCAGATTCGGATGGTCAAAGTCGTGATAGGCGTTTGCAAAGGTAATGATCTCAGCCTGACACCCTTGCGTATTTGCCCGAGCCACCAGGGCCTTGCAGGGTGCAGCCGGGGTCCAATCATCGGCTTCACCGATAAGAATAGTCACCGGCAGACGCGGCTGCCAATGGTTTTTTTTAACAAAGTGGGTACAGCCCGGATAAAAGGCAATGGCTACTCGAAAGTCATCGCGGCCGTCCTTTTTCGCCAAGGCACCAATAGTTGCAAGCAGGGTCGAGCCGCCGTTTGACCAGCCCATGAGTCCGACGCGGTCTCCCAGCACCATGGCTTGCCCTTGCAGCCAGTGCAATGCCCCGTCTGCATCTCTGGCTCTTTCCCGGTATGCCGAAAACCCGCTCCGATCCCTTTGCGTGCACGCCTCGGAAACTCCACGTGGCGAAAAACTGTCCGGGAATAAAACAAAATATCCAAGAGCCGCCAGCCTCCTGCCCCAATCAGCAAACGGGGCATTCATCCGGCCTCCGGTAAAGAGTCCGCTGCAACCGTGTAAACCAACTATTGCCGGAAAAGGACCCGGTCCATCGGGACGAAACACGTAGCCTTCAAGCATGGTAGGCGTCCCAGCCGTCAAATCCTGATCTTCGGAAGGGAAGACAACCTTTTCCTGCGGCACCGAGGGTGCTCGGACCGACAACTCACCCCCCACCTCTCCGGCAGCAAATGCCTTTGTCCCGTAGGTGCTGAAAACGAGTGTCAACAGGACCATAATCGTATAAGGCGCAAACCACTTTGCCTTTTGTCTCTCTGTTTGCTCAATACCATTTATCATTTCAGGTATACTCGCTGGTTTTTGCTTGGGTGAAAACCCAGGGCAGGATAGAACACAAGGCTGTCCGCCCTTGTAGCTTTGCGTGTCTTCATCTCTTTCATTGATCGACACCCTCGGTTAGTCGACAATCTTTACCGGCAATTTAAGCTGGAAGTTATGGTTCTTTTATAATAAAGAGATACAATCATTGCCCACTATATAAATGGTCATTTTGCAAGTCACCTGTTCTGTAATGTTCCGGAGAACCCTGTAGTACCCCTACAGTAAATATTTTTTACATAATTTTGAGTGAAGTTTTTTATGAACAACAAGATACAAAGGTTTTTGCCGATTCTCGCGGCTATTGCCGTCTTCAGCATCATCTTCTACTTCCTCATCAGGATTCTTCCGGGTATCCATGCCGTCGAGATCGATATGCAGATCGATCATCCTGACGCTCTCCGGATCTTTTATTCCAACAACAACACCTTTCTTGAAGAGACCGCCTCGCGCCCCTTTCCAATAAATGAACAAAGATCGCAAATCAAGGTGTCGATGACCAGCATCTTTGCTTCGTATTTGCGCATTGATACCGGCGGGCAAACGGGGACGGCAAAAATCTACCAGGTGAAGATATCCAGCTATTTCCATGCACCATTGCTTTTGGGACCAATGGAAATAGGCCGGTTGTTTGTTGCCGGCCCCGATGCGAAGGTGCAGATTTTTTCCGACCATGTGCAGGTGACAGCCACAGGCAACGATCCCTACCTCTTCGGCAAAGCCCGGATCTTCCCGGCGATGAAGTGGCAAGTCAGCCTTGTCGCCCTACTGTTCGCCCTTTTTGTCGCCATTCTCTTGCGAAGAAAAACCAAGCGGGTGGCTCACCATGAAGCCTCGACAAAAACGCCGACCGGCTTATCTCAGCCGGAACGACTCGATGCCCTGGATGGCCTGAGGGGGTTGGCGGCAATCATGGTCATCACCGACCATACGTGCACCTGGTTCAGAGGGCTTGGGGCGAGTGGGGTGTGGATCTTTTTTGCCTTGAGCGGCTTTCTCCTGGCCAGGCCCTTTATCGGCAATTCGCAAGTTGTTCTGTCATTTGCCTCTATGTCCGGCTATTTCAGACGGCGTTTCATGCGTATACTGCCCATGTACTACACCTTCATTTTCGTTACCTATGTTATGAGCGGCCGCTTCAATCTGGCCTTAATTCATGGTCTTTTTCTTGAGGGCGACGGGCATTTGTGGGCACTTCCCCAGGAGGCACTGTTTTACCTTCTCTGGCCGGTTGTCGTTCTTTTGGTGGTGTTGCCGCTCAGGAAGTATCCGAGAACAACCATGGTGATCCTGCTCCTGGTTATGGTGGCATGGAACCGTTTTGTCGGCATCGAAACAATCTGGTTGCTCGGTATGGATCATATTAAGCTGCCGCTTTTCTTCGGGGTTTTCCTGGCCGGGGTATTCTTCTCCTTTCTTTACTCTTACTGTTCGGCAGCAGCAAGCGGATCTGCTCGGTTCAACAATGTGGCCAGCGACTTAGCATCGCCTCTCGGGTTGGCCATTATCATCTTTTATGTTCTGTTTTCGACTGGCCATATCATCGACCAAAAGGCGGTTTACAGTCAACAATATTTCAGCTATTACGGGTTCCTCGCCGGATTTTTGATTTTTTGCATCCTCTACGCCAAAGGACGCATTCTCGACAAATTTCTCACCCTGGCTCCGCTCAGGGAGCTTGGTACGGTGGGACTCAGTTTGTATCTTGTGCACCCGATGGTAAAGAATCTGCTCGATAGCTTTTGCAGCATGTACTTCGGCTACAAATTGAAAAACCTCTCCCTTCTTCTCGCCACCCTGGGATGCAGCTATATCCTTGCCAGATACACCTTCAAGCATATTGAACAACCGGGCTTTCTGGAGAAAGCGGCTAAAAACTCGGCAATAATTCACAGCCGACCAGTGCATTAAAAGTCCCTGACTGGATGAGAGCCTGGGCCTTTTGGATATCCGGAGAAAAATAGCGATCCTGATCGTAGAACGGTACGACACTCCTTACCTGGGCCTTGGCACTCTCAAGCAGCGGTGAGGATTTAAGGGGCGCACGGAAATCGAGCCCCTGACAGGCGGCAAGGAGTTCGATGGCCAGGACGCCTGCCGTGTTTTCGGCCATTTCCGACAGTCGTCTGGCCGCAAAGGTGGCCATTGAGACATGGTCCTCCTGGTTGGCCGAGGTTGGCAGGCTGTCGACCGATGCCGGATGGGCAAGCGATTTATTTTCGCTGGCCAGCGCTGCAGCCGTCACCTGGGCGATCATGAACCCCGAGTTGAGGCCCCCCTTCTCGACGAGAAAGGGTGGCAGCTTCGACATATGTGCATCGATCAAAAGGGCCATTCTCCTCTCCGACAGGGCACCGATTTCAGCGATGGCCAGGGCCAGGTTGTCGGCGGCCATGGCTATCGGTTCGCCGTGGAAGTTGCCGCCCGACATGATGTCGTTTTCCTTGGCAAAGACCAGTGGGTTGTCGGAAACGGCGTTGGCCTCGGTGGCGATGACTTCCGCAGCGTTACGGATCTGGGTAAGACAGGCGCCCATTACCTGCGGCTGACAGCGCAGAGAATAAGGATCTTGTACCGCCTCACAGTTCTTGTGAGATATCTCAATTTCGCTGTGCGCCAGAAGCCTGCGGTAGACGGTCGCCACATCGATCTGCGCCTTATGCCCGCGCACCTCGTGGATGAGAGGATCAAAGGGCCGGCGGCTGCCGAGCGCCGCTTCAACACACATACTGCCGGAGACCATGGCGGCAGCAAACAGCTCTTCGGCGGCAAACAATCCCTCAAGGGCAAAGGCGGTGGAGGCCTGGGTGCCGTTGAGAAGAGCCAGCCCTTCCTTGGGACCGAGGGTGATCGGCTTCAAGCCGGCACATTGCAGCCCTTCCCGACCACTGATTTCCCTTCCCCGATACATTGCCTCACCTTCGCCCAAGAGGACGGTACTCATATGGGCAAGGGGCGCAAGATCGCCGGAAGCCCCGACCGAACCTTTCCGGGGGACGCATGGATAAACCCCGGAGTTGACCAACTGCATCAGGGCCTCGATTACCTCCAGGCGAATGCCGGAATAGCCCCTGGCCAGGCTGTTGATTTTTAAAATCATCATCAGCCGAACCGTCGAATCCTGCATAAAAGAACCTACGCCTGCGGCATGGGAAAGAACGATGGAACGCTGCAGATGTTCAAGTTCGTTGTCGGGGATGACGGTCTTGGCAAGCAGGCCGAAGCCGGTATTGATGCCGTAGATAACTCGCCCTTGGTTTATGAGGCTCCTGACGGTTTGCACCGAAGCCTCAATCTTGACCTTGCAGTTCTCGGCTAGACTGATCGTCACCGGTTGCTTGGCAATACAGCGCAATTGGGCGAGAGTAAGCCTGCCGGGATTGATGAGTATTTGTAGGGTCATGGTTTCTCTTTTCATCTGAGTATCGATTCTGCCGAGGTCTGTGGCGCCATCATTTTTCGTTGATTGTATATACAAGCAAAGGTTCGTGCAACGAAAATCTGCTATTGTGAAAAGACATGTATATACAAGGAAGTGGCTGTGAAAAACATCGACAAAGACCGTCAGTCAGACCTGAACACGACGAATGAATTTTCATGTCCAAGGAAGAATAATGGCCTTTGTCGTGAAAATCTGGAAATTGACTCGAAAATTGAGTATAATATTGAGCTTTACGACCCTCGTTCGAATGAAGGCAGAAAAATGCTTTAAACTGCCAATTTCACACCCGGTTACTGAGCTGTTCGCTCTTTCGTGTTAAATCCCTTTTTTTTCAAAAGAAGATCATGTCAAAGAATTTGTATGTTGCCGGCACCGAGCCACGCAGCGGGAAATCGGCTATTATCCTTGGCCTGATGGAGCTGTTAACCCGCAATGTTAAGAAGGTGCTGTTTTTTCGCCCCCTGGTCGATGCCGACCATAGAGCCGGCGAGCGGGATAACACCATTAATCTCATCAAAAGCCAATTCAATCTTTGTACGAGCTATGAGGAGATGTATGCCTTCACGGTATCCGAAGCCAGCCAGCTTATCGCCATGGGCAAAAATGCCGAGTTGCAAGAAGGAATACTCAATAAATATAATGCCCTGGCTGAAAAGGCTGATTTTATCCTCTGCGAGGGTATTGTCAGAGCCGGGGCGGCCGCTTCCTTTGATTTCGACATTAACGTGGAAATCAGCAATAACCTTGGCTGCCCATTGCTTTTGGTGGCCGGTGCGAAAATGAGACCCATCGATGAGCTCATTCACTCCATCAAGGTCTACCATGAAACTCTTGGTGAACGTGGCTGCGATCTGATCGCTACCGTTGTCAATCGTGTGGATCCGGCTTCCGTTGACGCGGTTAAAAGTCGCCTTCATGCGGAACAGATATCGACCAAGCACCTGGTTTATGTCATCCCCAATAACGAAAACCTCGGCAACCCCTCCGTCGGGGAGGTGGCCAGGCTCCTCAATGCCGAAATCCTTTATGGTGAGAAGAATCTGACCCGCCATGTGCGCAGTTTTACCATTGCCGCAATGCAACTGCGCAATCTGCTGGCAAGAATAGAACAAGGCACCCTGATTATAACCCCGGGGGATCGTTCCGACGTAATTCTCGCTTGTCTCGCCGCCGTGCAGTCGAAAACCATGCCGAAAATCTCCGGCATTTTGCTGACCGGTGGGCTGGTGCCCGAGGCCCCCATCCAGAAAGTTATTGAGGGTTTTCCGGATACCGTGCCGATAATTGCGGTACACGAAAACACCTTCAATGTGGCCATCCGCGTCGATAATATGCATGCCTTCATCACCCCCGACAATACCAAGAAGATCAATCAGGCATTGGCGCTTTTTGAAACTTTTATCAATGTTGATGAGCTGAGTGATAAGATCATTAAAACCAAAACCACCATCGTTACCCCCAAAATGTTCGAATCTCGCTTGCTGATGCGGGCCAAGGTCAACAAGCAGCATATCGTCCTTCCGGAAGGCGAGACTGACCGTATCCTCAAGGCCGCAGAGATCTTGCTGCGGCGGGAGATCGTCGATATTACCCTGCTAGGCCGTGAAGACCGAATTTACGACCGTATCAGAAAGCTTGGTGTGCATCTGGAAAAAGCAATTATCATCGACCCAAGGACCTCACCCTACTATGACGAATATGCCGACACCTATTACCAGTTGAGAAAGGATAAGGGAGTCACCCGGGATAATGCCCGGGATATCATGGCCGATCTCAACTTTTTCGGTACCATGATGATCTACAAAGGCCATGCCGACGGCATGGTCTCGGGCGCGATGCACACCACCGCCGATACCATCCGCCCGGCCTTTCAGTTTATCAAGACCAAACCGGATTGTTCCATTGTCTCCAGTGTGATGCTCATGTGTTTGAATGACCGGGTTCTTGCCTATGGCGATTGTGCGATCAATCCCGACCCCACCGCCGAACAATTGGCGGAAATTGCCATCAGTTCAGCAAAGACTGCGGCACTGTTCGGCATTCAGCCATTGGTTGCCATGTTGTCCTATTCCTCTGGGGAATCAGGCAAGGGTGAGCAGGTCGAAAAGGTTCGAAGAGCAACGGAAATAGCCCGAAAAAAGGCAGAGACACTGTACCCTGGCCTGGAGATCGAAGGCCCGATCCAGTACGATGCGGCGGTGGATATGGAGGTTGCCAAAACCAAGATGCCGGACAGTAAGGTTGCCGGCCGGGCAACGGTGTTTATTTTCCCCGATTTGAACACCGGCAACAACACCTATAAGGCGGTGCAGAGATCGGCCGGAGCGGTGGTCGTCGGCCCTATCCTCCAGGGTTTAAGAAAACCGGTGAACGATTTGAGTAGGGGTTGTCTGGTACCGGATATTGTCGATACCGTGGCCATTACTGCGGTGCAGGCGGCGGCTGAGAAGGATAACTTAATTCAGTAGTAGGCAAGCGTTATTCCAGCCATTACACTTGTCGTCAGATACTCATATTTGTTATGCAACTTCCTCCTCTGGGGAAAGATTACTCATACTCGGCACAACTGCCTCATCAACAATCAACCGGTTTTCCGCCATATATTGAAACTGTTGATTCCATCTTTCTCCTAAAAGCAAAATCCGTGCCTCTTATGGTTTTAGCGTCTTCGGCATCAGTAACACCGAAGGCGTTGCCAATAGACCCGAATCTT
>Ga0105047_10019694_pt1 | contig 10398 bp, 7 predicted proteins | sample MAT04_FD_78384 | JGI IMG/M metagenome (GOLD analysis project Ga0105047, IMG submission 78384) | Freshwater microbial communities from Lake Fryxell liftoff mats and glacier meltwater in Antarctica - MAT-04 (megahit assembly) | ecosystem: Environmental > Aquatic > Freshwater > Ice > Liftoff... | reverse complement strand
GCACCGAGCGCCGAGCCACCGTTTTACGTGGGCAAATGCATTGGCTGGGCTTTTGACGGACCCGTGGTGCAGCGCCACCACCCGGAGTTTGCTGGCTGGCAGCCTATCAAGCGCGTCAGCAAGACTGAGGCGGGTTAATCTGCTATGTAAATAATAGCTGCTTGCGCAGTATCGGCGGGGGATAGCGGCCTTTTTGATGTATTTTTTCTTGCATCTTTGACTGTACTGCGTCACTCCCCAGCTCACGCAGCGCATCGGCCACGATGCCAAATCGCGCCATGACGTGCAGTTCACCGGGTCTGGCGTTTTCGTGCAACAGGGCCATGGCGGTTTGCTATTGAATTAGTAGCTTCTTACGCAATGGACACGGGGCTGAAGCCCTATTTTCCCCATGATCATGCGGCACAATGGCCCAAGCAACCCAAGGAAACTCCATGAATGAACGCAAAGTTGCCATTGTTACCGGCTCGGCAACCGGTGCGGGCGCGGACAACCTGCTGGTTCAGGGCGATGTGGCGGTGGACGCCGACTGCCGGGGGCCCCTTGCCTCGCGTTGATTTTTCGACGGAATTGGCCTGGAGGGCTATGAGGAGGTGAAGGCGTCTTATGAAAAGCCACGCCGCGGGTGCGCGCCTGCAGCCCTGGGGACGTGGCCGAGGCCGCGGTCTGGCTGGTAGACGGTGCCCGCACCGTTACGTGCGAGCTGGTGTTGCTGGCCTCCGGCATGCACCTGGGTGGCCAGGTGAACGTGCCGGGTGCGGCCTGATACTAACGTGCGGGTGGTACGACCAGGATGGTGCTGCCACCGGTACCGGTGTTGCCCCTGGCGCCAGTTGCCCCGGTGTTACCGGTATTACCAGTATTGCCGGTTGCACCTGTAGCGCCCGTGAAACCTGTTTCTCCCGTGTTACCGGTATTGCCTGTATTGCCGGTTGCACCTGTGGCGCCCGTGAAGCCTGTTTCTCCGGTGTTACCGGTATTGCCTGTGTTGCCGGTGTTACCTTGCCGTCCTGCGGCACCGGTTGCGCCGGTGTATCCCGTATCTCCGGCGACACCTTGCGGACCCATGGGGCCCGTGCATGCACCCAGACCCAGCACGGCAGCCAAAGCCACCAATGTCAATGAATATTTCATAACGATTCCTCTTGAGTAGTACACGGCCAAAAAGGGCCGCTATCTGCACTGTGTACCGATAGGAGCGTGAAGTCTGTTCGCTGCCACACACGCGTCGGTTGGAGGCCATAAATAAACGGGTTTGTGGGTGAGCTCAGGTGGGCTCTTGTTCAGCGGAGTGGCCTTCTTGTGTTTGCGAGAACACCAACGCCTCGTTCAAGGCTTCCATGAACTGACTGACCTTGATCGGTTTGGTGATGTAGCGGAAAAAACCTGCATGAAGCCCTTTTGCGATGTCGCCAGGGGCGGCGTTGGCGCTGACCGCGATGATCGGAATGTGCGTTGTCGTTGGGTCTGCACGCAGGATGCGCATGGCGTCAATTCCGCTGATGCCGGGCAGGTTGATGTCCATGAGAATCACCTGTGGACGGTAGGCCCGCGCAAATTCGATGCCCATGTTGCCTTCAGACGCACTGAGCAGTTGCAGGTCAGAGCGCCTGGCGATCAGTTGCTCGACCAGTTCCAGGTTGGCCGGGTTGTCTTCTACATAGAGCAGGGTGTGCAGATCCGCGTTCAGCGGTGCCGGTAGTAGTGCTTGCTCCGCATGTTCTGCCCCCAGCGCCGCCAGCTTTGGTGGCGCAGTCAGGTTCAATTCGAACCAGAAGACGCTGCCCACGCCGGCCACGCTATTCGCCCCGATGGTGCCGCCCATTAACTCGACCAGTCGCTTGGTCACAACCAGGCCAATGCCGGTGCCTTCCTCCGTGCTGTTCTCTTTGCCCAGGCGGTTGAAAGGCTGGAAGAGCTGCGCAAGTTGCTCGGGCGACAGCCCCAGCCCGGTGTCTCGCACGCTGATGCGAATCGAATCTGCAGCGTCAAGCATGTATTCCACTGAAACCGAACCGTTGGGGCGGTTGTACTTGACCGCGTTGAACAAGAGATTCACCAGAATCTGTTTGACACGGGTGCGGTCAGCCATCACAAAGTAGGGCGTATCGAATTGCGGGAAGCTCATGCCGATGCCGCGCTTCAGTGCCTGCGGCTCGATCATGTTCTGGCACTCCAGCATCATCTCGTTCAGTGAGACAGCCTCTCTGGACAGGGTTAACCGGCCCGACTCGATCAACGCAAGGTCGAGAATCTCATTGATCAAGTCCAGCAGGTACCAGCCTGCGGTCAATATCTGGTCGATGTTGCGCTTCTGGACGGGTGTGGGCGCCGGTATGCCGGTGTCGATGAGCTGGGCAAAGCCCAAAATGGCATTGAGCGGTGTGCGCAGCTCATGGCTCATGCTGGAGAGGAACTCGGATTTGGCACGATTGGCTTTTTCTGCGGCGGCTGTTGCCGCTTCAAGCTTCACGTTATTGTTTTGTAGCGTCAACTCAAACTGCTTGCGCTCGGTGATGTCGCGGGCCGCTGCAAACACGCCCTGCAGATTGCGGTCCCGGTCATGGAAGGTGGTCGCGTTGTAGGACACAACCGTCTCAGTCCCATCCCTGGCATGGGCGGTCAATTCGTAGTTGGTGACCTTGCCTTCACTCAGTACCCGGCTGATGGCGGCATCGGCCCGATCGGGATCGGTAAAGAATTTCTTGAAGGGGGCGCCGATCAATTCATCACGCGAACAGCCGGTCAACGCCTGCATTTGCTGGTTGACGTCGCTGATGATGCCGCGCGGATCGGTGGTCATGATGGCGTCAATGTTCGACTCAATGAGCGAGCGGGTATAGAACTGCTGATCGCGCAAACGCTGGTCCAGCAGCGCCTGCTCGGCTTCAACGCGTTTACGCGCGGTGTTGTCGGTGCCAATCAGCAGGTAGCCGATGACCTTGTCCTGCTCATCCCGCAGCGCGGTGACCGACACAATCGCCGGAAACCGGCTGCCATCCTTGCGGATGTAGGTGAGCTCATAAATGTCTTCAATGCCGCGCGAGGCCTTGAACACGAGTGCTTCAAAACCGGGTGTGATCGGTGTATTCAATTCCTGGCTCAGGGCGGCAGCCCGCGCAACCACTTCCCCTGCATCTGAAATGTCTGCGGGCGTGCTGTTGTTCACCACTTCCTCAGCCTTGTAGCCCAGCATGCGCTCGGCGCCGACGTTGAAAATCTGGATCACGCCGTGCGCATCGGTGGCGATACTGGAGAAATTGGCACTGTTGAAAATAGCTTTTTGCAAGGCCCCTGCCCGAAGCAGTGCTTCCTCCGCCGCCTTGCGCGCCGTGTTGTCGGTGCCAATCAGAAGGTAGCCGATAACCTTGTCCTGCTCGTCCCGCAGCGCGGTGACCGACACAATCGCCGGAAACCGGCTGCCATCCTTGCGGATGTAGGTGAGCTCATAAATATCTTCTATACCGCGTGACGCTTTGAATACCAGCGCCTCAAAGCCTGGGGTGATGGGGGTGCTCAATTCCTGGCTCAATGCAGCAGCCCGGGCTACCAGTTCTCCCGCATCTGAAATGTCGGCGGGCGTGCTCTTGTTGATCACTTCTTCGGCCTTGTAGCCGAGCATGCGCTCAGCGCCGACATTGAAAATCTGAATCACGCCCTGCGCGTCGGTGGCAATACTGGAGAAATTGGCGCTCTGAAAAATCGCATCCTGCAAGGCGCCGGTTTTCAGTACCGCCTCGCGTGCTTCTTGCATCAGGGTTTCGTCGGCCGCGCGTTGGCGAATGGTTTTGAGTATCCGCAAAGTCAGAAATGCGAGAAAAACCAGGAGCAGGGCAATACTGCCGAAGATGATCATCAGCCGCGACAACTCATTGGACTTGCGGGCTTTCAGCAGTACCTGTTCATTGGCCTCGGCCCTTCTCGTGAGATCGCGCACCTGAGTGGCCGCAGCCTGTGCTTGGGCAATCTGATCGCTTGAGGCACTGTTGCCGTTGGCTTCAAACAATTGGAGTCTCGCATCTAGGAGGGCTGTTCGCCGGTCGACCGCTGCTCTTAGCTCTTCAATGAGCGCATGCTGGATGCCATTGTCTTCCGTCATGACCAGCAATTCTTCAAAGTTCGGCTTGAGGGCGCTTACGGCCTCGGCGCGGTCCACCAGGAACTTTTTATCCCGGGTGAGAAAGTAGCCCCATTGGCGGGACTCGACCCGATCCACGTGGAAGCGCGTCTCGTCCAATGTGGACATCACTTGCCGGGTATGGTCCACCGACTGGAACGGTGCCATGGGCGTGACGATGTTCCAGGCAATGGCACCTACCAGGAGCAAGACCGCCAGCGTCAGGCTGAAACCTGTCAGCAGCATCTGTTCAACGGTGGTTTTTTTCATTGTTCTTCTAGGTAGGGGCGTCATATCGCAAAATATGTGTTTTTGGGGTGAAGCCCGACCGTAACACCGTTACCGCATCTTCACCGTGCGTTGGGGCACCTTGGCCAATACGTTTTTCCGTTGTCGCTACTGGTAGAAGCGATAGCCAGCTGCGGACTGAGCATTCCACTGGCCATCGCCCGTGAGTTCCAGCACCTGCGTGTGGTACTGCAGGATCGTGGAGCGGTGACCGACGCTGATCAGCGTGGTGTCGCTGGTCATCAGTTGCTGGTACAGATGGGCTTCGTTGGCTACGTCCAGGGCGCTGGTGGCTTCGTCCAATATGGCGAACCGGGGACGTGTCAGCAGCACACGGGCGAAGGCCAGGCGCTGTTGTTCGCCGATAGACAACACTTTTTCCCAATCCATCTCCACGTCCAGCCCGCCAAATCGGTCGGCCATATCGGGCAGGTTGACTTGCTCCAGCAATGCCAACAGTTCTGCGTCTGGAACCTGCCGTTCCCTGTTGGGGTACAAGAGCTGGCTGCGCAGCGTACCGAGCAACATGTAGGGCTGCTGGGGCAGAAAGAGGATGTCCTTTGGCGGGGGCCGTGTAATGACGCCGCTGCCGCAGTACCAGAGGCCGGCGATGGCGCGCAGCAATGAACTCTTTCCAGTGCCGCTGGTTCCAACAATCATCAGCCCTTCGCCAGGCGCAACGGCAATAGACAGGTCTTTCACCAGAATGCGTTCGCGATTGGGCGTATGCAAAGTGACGCGCTCCAGCGACAAATGGGAACCTTGAACGGATTCGATAGCGCCCTTGGCGCGCGTCCGGTCCATGGGGCGGTCATCGAGGACCCGTGAGAAAGTGTCCAGACGGTCAATGCCTGCGGCAAATCGGCTGAGCCCTTCGAAGTTGTCCACAATCACTGAAATAGCGCTGAGTACGGCCGCAAAGGCGCCTGCTGCCTGAACGGCGCGGCCGACCTCCAATTCACCTGACAGCACCTGCGAGGCAATGATGGCGCTGGGCAGGACGATGGTCAGCATGCTGTACGCGTACTGAAACAGGTTCAGGAAGAACTGGCTGCGAATGAGTCGGTTGTAGTTGTCGAATGCGCCGGTGAACCGGCGCCTTACTTCTTTCAGCTCCTGCTTTTCACCCTGGTAGAAGGCAATGGATTCCGCATTTTCGCGGACACGGACCAGGCTGAACCGAAAATCTGCTTCCTGTCGCAGCTGGCGAAAGTTGAGGCCGATCAGCACCTTGCCGTAGACCAGCATAGTGATCAGCGTGCCGGCCGTGGAGTAGAGAATCAGGAAGTAGACCAACTCCCGGGAAATGGACCACAGTACGCTGCTGAAGGCAATCAACTGCAGGATCGACCCAACGAGTATCAGCAGGAAGTAGAGGGAGCGTCCGGTGAAGGTGTTGATGTCTTCGGCAATGCGCTGGTCGGGGTTGTCGATTGCCGCGTTGGAGTTGAGTTCGTAGAAATGCCGGTCCTTGAAATAGCGGTCGAGGAACCGGTTGGTAAGCCACCTGCGCCATTGGTTGCCGAGATGGTCCCGAACGTAGTAGTAGAGGGCATAGAACGGCACCGCCGCGATCAGCAAGGCCAGGAACAACTTGATGGAGGTCCAGAAGCGCACGCCGTCGCGCGCTGCCAAGGCCGACGTGAATTCACCGGTTTGCTCATTGAACAGTACCGCGAATCCGGTTTGGCCGAGCAAAAGCAGCACCAGCAGAACGAGCAGGCTCCAGGCTTTCCATCTTTCTTCCTGGCGCCAGTAAGGTGCAGCAAGGTCCCAGAATCGTTGCCACAGGCGCGGGCTTACTGTCGTCATTGGTTTTTGTGCAAAGGGTTACCGGCTACAGCCATTTGGAAAAATGAGCCCGCACGGGCTTGTCGCCCGAGAGTAACGGCCTTTGCCTCCCCGGTATGTTCGGCTTCGCACACAGGAACATAAGGATAAGGCCAGCGAGGCGGTCTGGCTAGTTATCCGGTAGGCAATGCGGGCTGGCGCACATATGTTTGGCGGGGGCCATGCTAAGGTCAACCAAGGGCTAAACAAGGCGCCCAGCGCCTTTGAGCCGCTCGCCGTTATTTCAAACCGCCTGGAGGCACAGCATGGAGAAAACACATGGTCTATTTTGAACAACCAGTAATGTCTGACACTAAAAGGTCGTTCAACTGTGGGCGTGCAGTGCTGTTAGTGGTTGCCACCTGCTTGCTTGCAGGTTGCGCGGGTCTGTTGCCCAAAGGCGCCACTGTGACGACTTCTTCGTTTGAGACTTTCCAAGCTGCGCATGCCGCGTTCGAACGCATTGAGCCTTACAAGACGCAGGCCAGCGAGCTGAAGAATTTTGGCTTTGACACGGAAAGCATTCGCAACGTCAGGCTCATACCCTATCCAGACTTGATTTCACGCCTGGCCCCCAACTCCAGTTTTCCCGTGGCTGACCTGGACCGAGGCATACGCGAGTGCATTGCTGCTCACAGGGGGTGCAGGGCCTACGAGTTTCATTTCGCAAATGAAAAGCGCAATCGCACCGGTAATTTCTTTCTGGACTTTCTGGACTTCTCCCGCACCACGGCAATTACCGGATGGCGCTTCGATGCGTTGCTGGTGATAAGCGATGGAATGGTGCTTTTCAAGAACTTTGGCGGCGAGCCGAATAATGACCGTGTCGAGCACCAAGTCAACCCCCTGGGCCCGTTGCAAGCCAGCGGCCAAGCGCTCGCAGGCAAGATTCAGTAGTTTGCGATCGGGTGATGCTGGTAAGGGCCCAGGCGGCAAGGCACACGCGGTATTCCCAGCATTAATTTTCTTTGGGACATCAGATCCGTCGGGATATTTTTGGGTCCTGGTTATTTCTGGAGCTTGATCTTTCGCAAGTCACCTTGAAAAAATTGCTATAAATTCCGTAGCTGGTAGCGCAATAAGTACGGGGGCTAGAGGCCTTTTTATGCACTAAATTCCCATGTCCAAAAATCTCGTGATCTTTTGTGACGGCACCGGCAACCAGTTTGGCAACCGCAACAGCAATGTGGTCAAACTCTTCAGCGCAGCGGTGCGCGACCCGCTGCAGCAGCTATGCCACTACGACCCAGGTGTTGGCACTTTTGGACTGCGGGAGGCGCTGTTTGAGTGGCAGAAGGTTCCTGCCAAGATTTTCGGACTGGCATTTGGATGGGGGATTACGCGCAACGTGGAGGAGGCCTACGCCTTCCTCATGCGCAATTACCAGCCGGGGGACCGCATCTTCATCTTCGGGTTCAGTCGTGGTGCATTCACGGCGCGGGCCATCGCCGGTATGGTGCATGCCATGGGGCTCATGTACCCCCAGCACGAGAACCTGATGGAATATGCGACCCGGCTGTTTCAAAAGGTTCCCAAAGGCGCGCAGGAGCAAAGCGAGTTTTTCGGGATCCAGCAGAAGTTCCGGCAGCAATTTTCGCAGGACTGCAAAATCCATTTCCTGGGACTTTGGGATACCGTCAAGACGGTGGGCTGGTTTGGATCTCCGGTCAGCTTTCCCTACACCCTCAACAATCCGTCTGTGTTCATGGTTCGGCATGCGCTGTCCGTTGATGAGCGACGCTGTTTCTTTCGGCAGAACCTGTGGTCAGCCCTGAAAGGTCAGAACGTCAAGCAAGTGTGGTTTGCCGGCGTGCATTCGGATGTGGGTGGCGGCTACCCGGAAGTCGAAAGCGGCCTTGCCAAGATTTCTCTCGAATGGATGGCGCAGGAAGCCACGGCTGCGGGCATTGCGCTGGTAGAGAGTGATCTGCAGGGCGTTCTGGGAAGTGGCTCCGGTGCGGGTGTGTATGCGCGACCCGATGTCGTTGCGAGGCAACACGAATCACTCATGAAGGTTTGGTGGCTGGCAGAATGTTTGCCCCGTCGGTTTCAGGATCCCCGCAAGGAATTTGCCGTGACCTGGCGGTTTCCGCCGCTTCAATGGCGCGAGCTCGGAAAACGGCGATTTATCCGGCCCGAAGGGAGCGCAGTCCACCAGTCCGTGCTGGACCGCATGCAGGCGCAGCCTGACTATTTACCGGTCAACTTGCCTGCTGATTTGCCAATAGAGCCCTGGCACGCAACCATTGCCACACCGGAGGTGCACCGTGAATCGTGAGGCATTTGGAGTGTTTGGGTCCCTGGGCAACGGGCCCGCAGACGATGTGCTGGCAAAAGCACTGATTCTGGCGGGCCTGCTGCCGGATGCATTTGAGGCGCAGTTCGGTGCTGCAAGTGGGCGACGCGTGCCATGGGGAGCGCAATTTTCGCGCTTTGCCGACAAGTTGTCTTTGGACCCCTTCTCGAACGCCGTGACCGTCTGCCCCGATCTCATCGCGGCACAACGGGTTTTGCGACGGGTAAGCGATGGATGGGCGCGCACGGCCCACCAAGCGTCGCTTTCGTCCACCGTGCAAGAACTGTGGGAACCGTCTTTCGGTAAACGGCTTCCCCGAATGCGGCTGGCTGTCACCCCAATGCCTGACGCATGGAATCCGCAAGAATTGACACAGCTTCTGATGAGTCAGGGCACCGGCGTTTGCAGTGTGTTTTTTAATCGGCGAGTTGAAACTCCTGCGCAATGGAACTGGCCTCTGCAGATCGGCGTGCCCCGGACACCCGTTGGCGAGCGTCTGCTGAAAATATTGAAGCAAGGGCGTTACCCACACCTCTACCAGCCGCGGGTTATTTCTGGCAGCGAGGAAACCTTTGACCTGCTGCTGCTGCCGGGAGAGCTGGTACCTGACGCCCCGCTGCCATTGGATTTGGACGCTGTTCGCGCCGGCGCCCTGCTGGTGCTGGAAGAAAATCTACCAGCCAGTGCCGATAGTCTGCGGCCTTACGCTGGTTTTGCACTGCATCGCTCCGGCTTCGGCCTGACCGGTGCGTGTTTCGTGGCCGAGGCAGAGTGGCCCGCCTGGGTCAACACCGTAATGCAAGAGCTGTCGCACAAAGTGACGCTGGATGTGGCCCTTTTTCAGGCGAGCCTGGGTGAGCGCGATTTTGCGCCACCGTTTCTGGCTGCGGACCCGGACTTTCTGGAACGTACGCGCTTTGTCAATGCGACCTTGCGCTCTGCAGCGCTACCCAGCGTTGACGTTCCGCGCATGTTGAAAGCGGCCAAGCCACTAGCCAGGAAGGCAATAAGACCATTCGAAGAGCGGCATGTGCAGTGCAAAATTCTCAAGGGAAGATCCGGCTCACAAGCAGTGAAGCGGTTTGAACCTCGCCATGCCTACCGTGCGCACATTCACATCGGCTCTGAGTTCGACCTGGATGCCTTGCGCGCCGACGTCGCCTTCGACGAGTCACAGTTACCGCCTTCGGGCGACGGCCATGATCTGCAGATTGTGTTCTGTCCGCTGGACACCAGCGACACAAAAAACGGCGTCGTTCCGGCCATGGTGAAGACGATTCATCTGTCCAAAGAGGGCCCCAGTGAGGTCGCCAAATTCAACTTTACGACGGGCGCGGAGGCGCAAGCGTTTCGTGCGCGCATTCTGATCATGCATCGCACCCGCATTTTGCAAACGCTGATGCTGGCCGCGCCTGCGCAGGGCGTGGACTTTGCGCTGCGCCAGGAGAGTGTGGTCAACCCCGCTTTTTCCAGTAGCGCTTCTGAAAAGCCTGCGGATATTGCCCTGGTGGGCAACGACAGCGCGGGCGGCTTTGCTGGCATTACCGCTGTCACCGCGGGAGGCGCAACATTCAGCGAGCCATCCGGACTGAATGTTCTGGTGGACACGATTGAGTCGCTGTTGTCGAAGGCCAATATCAGTACGGCCGGTGAAGACCTGCAACTGGATGACCCGAAGCTGGTCGCTCTGATGATTCAGTTGGCAACCCAGGGCGTAGCGCTGACCCGGGAGCTCAAACGTCAGATGAACCTGTCCGATTTTCAGAATGCCAAGCGCGTGCAGGTGGTTGAGGCCCGGTCCAAGGCCTACCTTCCGGTGGAATTTGTGTACACCGGCAAGGCGCCCACTATCAACGCCCGGCTATGT